>Ga0207976_100083_pt1 | contig 104763 bp, 95 predicted proteins | sample LakWasMe94_HOW11_2_FD_183916 | JGI IMG/M metagenome (GOLD analysis project Ga0207976, IMG submission 183916) | Freshwater sediment methanotrophic microbial communities from Lake Washington under simulated oxygen tension - Sediment Metagenome... | ecosystem: Environmental > Aquatic > Freshwater >...
GTTGCGGGCCAAGCCATCACGATTACCACGACCGATGCCGACCTCAATACCGATGCGACGACGGCACAAACCGTCAGCGTGCAAGTCAAGAACAATGCGACCGGGGAAATTGAAACCGTCACGCTGACCGAAACCGGCATCAACACCGGCATCTTCAGCGGCACGCTGGGCAGCACCAACAACGGCACGGCCGGCGCCAACAATTCCGGCGATTTGAATGTCGCGTCGGGCAACACCGTTACCGTCACCTACACCGATGCATTGACCGCCACCGGCGCGGTGAACCAGACCGCCACCGACACCAAGACCGCAACAGCCGGCATCACTGGCACGGTCACGCTGAGTAATATCGTTGCGGGCCAACCCACAACCGTAACAGTCACCGACCTTGATCTCAATACTAATGCTGCTACCGCGCAGACAATCAGCGTGCAGCTCAAGAACAATGCGACCGGGGAAATTGAAACCGTTACGCTGACCGAAACCGGCATCAACACCGGCATCTTCAGCGGCACGCTTGTGACTGCGGAATCGAACGGTACTGGCGTCGACAATACCGGCACCTTGAATGTGGCTGGTGGCAATACCATGACGGTTACTTACACCGATGCGTTAACCACAAGCGGCGCGGTGAACCAGAGCACAACAGCAACTGCCACGGTAACGGCAACGCCGGTTCCCGCTCCGCCGCCTGTCGTCGTGCCGCCCGTCGTTACACCTCCCGTGGTAACGCCGCCGGTGGTAACGCCACCCGTTGTTACGCCCCCGGTTGTCACGCCCCCCGTGGTAACCCCGCCGATCGAAACGCCACCAGTTGTTACACAGCCCGTTGTGGTTCCACCGGTCGTCACGCCGCCCGTGATAACACCGCCGGTCGTGACAACTTCCATTACACCGCCGGCCCCGGTCGTGGTTGCGCCTGCTCCGACAGTCGATGTTGCTCCTCCGGTATTCGTGCCGCCGTCGGTAACTGAAGTCAAGCCCGTCACGACAGAAACAGTTGCGCCGGGCGGTATCGTCAGTACTGATTCCACACAGGTGTCCAGTGCCAACCGCGTAACGAACCGGGCGGAACCCATTGCGGAAGTCGAAGTGCGTCGCAATGCAGAACTGAGCGACGTGTACACGCGTTTTGAGGGTTTCCGGACCGTTGTTGCCAAAGCCGACGAACCCGCACTGGTGATTTTCCGTGGTGTACCGGACCAATACACCGAGAGCGGGACGCGGGTTTCGTTAACAGTACCGGCTGATGCGTTCGCACATACACAGCCGAAAGCCGTCGTCCGGCTTGCCGCGACCATGCAGGACGGACGTCCACTGCCGGCATGGGTGCAGTTCAATACGCAGACTGGCCAATTCGTCGGTGAAGTCCCCAAGGGTACATTCGGCGAACTGCGCGTGAAAATCACTGCGCGCGACATGCAGGGCCGCGAGGCAACCGCGCTGTTCCGCATCAATATCGGTGACAAGAACCTGAATAAGGACGGCACAAAGGCGTCCGGCAAGACCGGTTTGTCCGACCAGTTACGGCAACCCGGTGCGCGCCAGAGCGACAGGCTGGCATCCTTCGCCCGATCGACACCACGAGGCTAAAGCAGACAATAGATGGAAACGATGGAACACCTCGATGGCGCGGCAGTAGGCACACTGCTGCACCTGGCGCATATGGCGCGCCACGCGCAAAACGCCGTGGAGCTGGATTTCATGGCGGTCAACGCCACTCATGCACTGATGCCGTATCGGCAAGCTGTATTGTGGCGACAGGATGCCGGGATCAGCACCTTGTCTGGCGTGGTGCAAATCGAAGCCAATGCCCCCTATGTGCACTGGCTGGAGCGCTTGTGCCCGCAGTTGAACGCTGGGCAGGTTGTCGTCGCGGACCTCGGTGCGCCATTCAAGGATGAGTGGGCTGAGTGGCTCCCAGCATACGGACTGTGGCTGCCAACCGGATCGGAAGGCGGCATGCTGCTGGCGCGGGATATTCCCTGGATGGAAAATGAAATCGCGCTTCTGACTGAATGGAGCGATATCTGGTGGCATGCACGCAATGCAAAGGCTGCGCCGGCGCGCTGGAACATCGCTTCACTGCGCACCCGCTTGCGCGACGGTTTCGACAAGGCGCGCAACGCGCAACTGCCATGGTGGCGTCGCCCCAAATTGATTGCTGCAGTTACAGTGGTTGCCGTGTTGCTGTTCCCGGTCCGGCTCACCGTACTGGCGCCTGGCGAACTGGTACCGGCTCACCCCGCGGTCGTGCGCTCGCCGCTGGAAGGCGTGATCGACCAATTCCATGTGAAGCCGAACCAGGTGGTGAAGCAAGGCCAGCCATTGTTCGATTTCGACGAGCAGCAATTGGCCAGTCGGCTTGCCGTTGCGAGTCAGGCACTGGCTACGGCAGAGGCGGAATACCGGCAATCGGCGCAGCAGGCGCTCACTGACGGCAAGTCGAAAGGCTTACTGGCGACATTGCAAGGCAAGATCGAAGAACGCCGTGCCGAAAACGAGTTTCTGCGAGGCCAGGTCGAGCGGGCGCACGTGCTCGCTCCACGGGATGGCATCGTATTATTTGACGATCCGAGCGAGTGGACTGGCCGTCCGGTGATGACCGGTGAACGCATCATGCGTATCGCGGCGCCGGAGGACGTTGAAGTTGAAGCATGGCTCGCCATCGGCGACGCAATTCCCCTCACGCAAGGGGCGCCAGTCAGCCTCTATCTCAGTGCCAGCCCGTTGCAGCCGGTCGATGCGCAGGTGCGGTATGCGTCTTACGATGCGGTGCAACGTCCGGACGGCACCTATGCCTATCGTGTCCGCGCCCAGCCGCAGGACGCGGTCCCCCACCGCGTCGGCCTAAAGGGCACAGCGAAGCTGTCGGGTAATCGGGTCCCGCTGGCCTATTGGGTGTTGCGTCGTCCGCTGGCGGCAATTCGCCAAACGTTCGGCTGGTAAGTGATGATCACAATCGCATCAAGCGCCTTGCCCGCGTTGCGCGAAGAGCTGACGCTGCATCCTGGCCCCACGCTGGCCAATGGCGAGCCGAGCCGCATCCTGGAAGATCCGGTGCGCAACCAGTTTTTTCGCATCGACTGGCTGACCTTTGAAATCCTCAAACGCTGGTCGCTCGGCGATCCGGCCGACATCATCGCCTCCTTGCACAGCGCGACCACTTTGCACGCCGGACAGGAAGACGTCGAAGGCGTATTGCGCTTCCTGAGCGACAACCAGTTGCTGCAACCTGATCCGCTGACATCATGGCGGACGATGGCTGAGCGGCATCAGACCGCGCGCGGTGCATGGCACGAGCAATTGCTGCATCACTACTTATTTTTCCGCATTCCACTGCTGAAACCGGACCGATGGCTGACGCGATTGACGCCGAGGCTCGACTGGCTGTTCTCAAGTACCTTCGCACGCCTGAGCTTGCTGGCGCTGATCATCGGCGGCGTGCAGGTATTCCGCGACTGGGAACGATTCAGCGCGACACTATTCGACACCTTCACGCCGACCGGCATATTCGCTTATGCACTGGCGCTTTTATGCGTGAAATTTGCGCACGAACTGGGACATGCAGTGACCGCCAAGCGCTTCGGCTGCCGCATCCCGTCGATGGGCATTGCCTTTCTGGTGTTGTGGCCGGTTCCTTATACGGACACCAATGACGTCTGGCGGCTCAATGACAACAAGTCGCGCCAGCGCGTGGCCGCTGCCGGCGTGATTACCGAACTGATCGTCGCGGTATGGGCAACGCTCGCATGGACCGTGCTTCCGGATGGACTGCTGCGCTCGATCGCCTTTCCGCTGGCAACCACGACCTGGCTGGCAACGCTCGCGATCAACACCAGCCCATTCATGCGATTTGACGGTTACTTTCTGCTTTCGGATTGGCTTGATATTCCGAACCTGCACGCACGCGCCTTCGCGCTCGCACGCTGGGATCTGCGCGAGCGTCTCTTCGCGCTCGGCATGCAGCCGCCGGAACTCTTTCCCACACGCAGGCATGTCGGGCTCATCGTGTTCGCATGGGCGACCTGGCTGTACCGCCTTGTACTGTTTCTTGGCATTGCGGTGCTCGTTTATCACTTTTTTATCAAGCTGGTCGGCATCTTCCTGTTTGCCGTGGAAATCGCGTGGTTCGTGTTCCGCCCGGTCGCGAATGAACTGAAAATTTGGCACAAACTCATGCCGCAACTGAAAACTAGCAAACGCGCGCGCCGTAGCGCGCTCCTGTTCAGCAGTCTCCTGCTTCTGTTCATCGTGCCATGGCCAACGCGACTGCAATCGACTGCCATGCTTCGCGCCGCTGCGACGTTTCCGGTCCATGCACCGGCGCCGGCTCAACTCAGCGCGCTGCCGATACAGGAGGGTGCCGAAGTCAAACAGGGTCAGGTGCTTTTGCACCTGACTGCGCCGGAAAACGATAGCCGACGCGAAGCATTGCTGTCCTTGGTGGAACGCTTGCGCTGGCAATCGGCGGCGGCCGGTTTCGACGCCGAGCAGCGTGCGCGCAGTAGTGTGCTGCGCGAAGAACTGGCGACCGCGGAAGCGGAACTCGCAGCACTCGACACGCAGGCCATTCGCTATCGGCCGGTGGCACCTTTCGACGGTCACTTGCGTGATATTGAACCGGAACTCGCTCCGGGTGTCTGGGTGGCGAAGAACGAACGCCTGGCGATGTTGGTTGGCAAGGATGGCAATGAGGTGGAAACCTATCTGGAGGAGGACGTGGTGCGCCGTGTCGCGCTCGGCGATGCCGCACGCTTTTATCCGGACGGATTGGAAGGTCCCTTCATCAATGCCGTCGTTACGCGCATCGACCAGGATGCGCGTCGTACGCTACCCAGCGGCCTGTGGGCCGCACAACAGGGCGGCTCCATTGTCGCGCGTGAGAAGCAGGGCGTCTGGCATCCGGACCATGCGGTCTACCATGTCACGCTTGCCGTCAAGGATGCACCCGGCGCACTTGCTGGCCGATCATGGCGCGGTACTGTCGTCATCGCAGGCGAATGGGAGGCGCCAGGTATGCGCTTCGTACGCACCTTCCTGTCAGTGCTGTGGCGCGAAGCAGGCTTCTGATTTACAGCACGTTCAATGGGATTTTCAGATAACTCACTCCGTTTTCCTCCGCTGGAGGCAATTCGCCGGCGCGTATGTTGACCTGAATCGATGGCAGCATCAGCATCGGTAATCCCAGCGTTGCGTCGCGCCGCGTTCGCATGCCGACGAAACTCTCCTCGCCGATGCCATCATGAACATGAATATTGCGTGCGCGTTGATCCGCCACGGTGGATTCCCATCGTGGTTCGCGATCCGAGGGCGGATAGTCGTGACACATGAACAGGCGTGTTTCGCCGGGAAGTGACAAGAGCTTGCGGATTGATTGGTACAACGCATGGGCGTCGCCACCCGGGAAATCGGCGCGGGCGGTGCCAACGTCCGGCATAAAAAGCGTATCGCCGACAAATGCCGCGTCGCCGATGACATAAGCCATGTCTGCCGGCGTATGGCCGGGCACATCGAGCGCCTTTGCAGTCAAGTTGCCGATTCGAAATATCTCGTCTTGCTTGAGCAGTACATCGAACTGCGAACCGTCCAATCGGAACTCTGGCTCAAGATCAAATATTTTTTTGAACACGCCTTGGACCGTCGTGATCTTTTCCCCAATCGCAATCCTTCCGCCCAACTCTTTGCGCAAGTAAGGTGCGGCCGACATGTGGTCAGCATGGGCATGTGTTTCAAGGATCCATTCCACCCTCAGGCTATTTCCACGCACGAACGCAATCAAGCGGTCGGCTGACTGCGTGGTGGTGCGGCCAGACTTCGGGTCATAGTCCAACACTGAATCGATAATTGCGCACGCCGAACCGGGCGCTTCATAGACAACATAACTGATCGTGCTGGTGACCGGATCGAAGAACGCTTGTACATGCGGATGCATCGTTTTGCCCTGCTAATAATATATATAAGTACATACTATTGAAATACAAAATATAAGTCAATATAATGAAGTCATCGTTTAACGAAGGAATCTAATGTGAATGCGACGCCTGAAACAATCGATCTGGCCCAAATGCGCTCCTCCGCCGAGCGAGCATCCAGGCTACTGAAAACTCTGGCCAATCCATCGCGTCTGCTGCTGCTCTGCCATCTGTCGCAGCGGGAATCTTGTGTCAGCGAGCTGGAAGAACAGGTCGGTATCCAACAACCGACTCTGTCTCAACAACTCAGCGTGTTGCGCGAGGAGGGGCTCGTCCAGACGCGGCGCGAGGGCAAGCAGATTTATTACACCATCGCCAGCACCGAAGCGATGGCAGTCATGCAGGTCTTGTACGAACAGTTTTGTGCAAAGGGTAAGCCATGACGATTCAGTGGGAACAATTTACGCCATGGGCGTCGTTGGCTGGCGGCGTAGCGATCGGTATCGCCGCCGCAATGCTCATTCTGTTCAATGGACGGATTGCCGGCATCAGCGGCATTGTTGGCGGACTCTTGCGTCCGGTGCGCGGGGATGTGGATTGGCGCGTGGCATTTATCGCCGGCATGTTTCTGGCACCCTTGGCTTACAGCGTGTTCGCCACGGTGCCGACGCCGCAGATTGATGCGGATAGTCCACTATTGGTTATTGCCGGCCTGCTGGTTGGTATTGGTACGCGTTACGGCAGTGGGTGCACCAGCGGTCATGGCGTGTGTGGCCTGTCGCGCCTATCGCCGCGTTCGATGGTTGCTACCGCTATATTCATGAGCGCGGGCTTCATCACGGTATTCGTCGTTCGTCACTTGGTCGCTTGAGAGGTAAAGCATGAGTGTACTTACAGCATTATTCGCGGGTTTGCTATTTGGGATTGGTCTGATTGTCTCGGGCATGAGCGACCCATCGCGGGTGCTCGGTTTTCTTGATCTTGCCGGCCTGTGGAATCCTTCTCTCGCCTTCGTCATGGGGGGCGCGGTGCTGGTCGGCGTATTCGCATTCTCGATTGCGCGCAAGCGGACGAAGACATTGCTCGGCAGCGCGTTGTACTTGCCGAACTCAAACAGGATTGACCGGCGACTGATACTAGGCAATCTCACGTTTGGCATCGGTTGGGGGCTCGCCGGTTTCTGCCCAGGCCCCGCTCTGGTATCGCTTGCTGCCGGTCAGCAAAAAGCGCTGATTTTTACGATTGCGATGGCCGCTGGCATGATCCTGTTTGAACTTGCCGAAGGCGTTTTACGTACAAAAACCGTGAGAAGCTAATCGGCCGGTATAAGCGCCGATGGAACGTCCTTCGGCGGTTGTGAGCAATGGTGCAAGGGCAGAATAGCTTTACTGTATTTATATACAGTATAATTAACGTGTTTTCGGCCTGCTGATCTCTGTTCCATTTTCGAAGCAAGCAGGCATCACATCAGGCTTCATCTTCCGGAATCCGATTCATCATGAGCGAATTTATTGTTTCCTTGTCCGATCAAACGTCCGATGCTTCATCGGAAGCAGGCCTTATTACCCAAGAGGCACGTTTTTGGCGTGACGACGGCTGGACTGCACGCGTCATCAAGAACGAAGACGACGACGGCTGGGCGGTTGAAATGATCAAGGACGGTGAATCTGAACCGGCACTGGTCGGTCCGTGGACCATGGGGCGTGACAAAAAGAATCCGAAACCGCTCGACGCGCCCGCGTTTTATACCTTGGTCAAAACGGCTTCAGAGGTGCTGCGCAGACACGAACAACAATTGCATGCGCAATTACATAAAAAGGTAACGGTGGACATGCCACCGGCAACATTCAATATCACCTTGGACATTGTTCCCGATGAGGACGAACCCTACGCATTGCTGACAGCATGTGATGCCGACGGCAATCAATTGGCCCGGGTGCAGGTCGCACCGACATTCAAACTCACTAGGGATAGTGCGACGGCGTGGATCAATAACGATTTCCGCAGGCCGGAATAATTTGACGTGACGGAAACTAGTGCCGCTCCCATCGGCTCAGTTCGGTGAGCCCGGCCGTCTAGTTCCCGCCCGATTTATTTGCTCCCGTCTCGATCATTCCCATCTCCACCCAGATACCGGGGATCTGGCGCGACATAGGCATCTACCCAATGATCAAGCACGTCGGGCGGGGCAACCCGGTTCAAATTAAATGAATTGACGCCGCTGGCAACATTGAAAGTCCAAGCGAACGATTTGTAGCCCACATCGAATCGCACGGTATCACCACCCGTAACATTGACCCACTTGGTGTTTGGCCGGATGACGATTGTTTCCGTTGCTGCGCTGAGTGGTGCAGGATCACCCAAGAACGTAACCGGCCGTTCAGCAGTCTGATGCGCGCACGCGGAAAAAAGCGTGACAGCAGCTAGCGGGATGAAATGCAGCTTCATACCTTCCGTCTTATCGTGCGTAATCGGACACCATTCCATTGTCGCGGTTCTGATCGGCTGCAAGGCAGAAACTGAAAATCAATTTCATCCAATTCCCATGTGCATGACGAAAGCGCGGCTAGAATGACGCCTTGTCACGCTCGCGAGCACACCGCTGTACGCGCTGTCGCGGTCGAGTGCATCCCTGAAATAAACGAAAAGGAAGAGCGATGAGATTATCAGAGTCAAATCTGGAGCTTGCCAATGAACTGAGAAAACTGGTTCAGGAAAAGACAGAAACAGTTTCAGATGGTGAAGGTGTAGCCCTTTTCCTGCTATGGAGTTTCCTTGCCGACCACGCCAGAATTCAGAGCGTTGATATCAATGATCTGGCGCGTGGCCAGATTGAGGCGTTTATCACCTTTGCTACTAAAAACATGAAGGAATCGGGTAAGCATTAATTGCCCCCTCCTACGGCCAGAAAAAGAGCCTGGATGGCAATAAACAAAAAACCCGCGCAATCATGAAGAATGCGCGGGTTTTTTGTCGATTATGGACGTCGCAAGACGTCGAATTTGGTGGAGACGGCGGGAATCGAACCCGCGTCCAGAAGCACTCTACAGACAGTTCTACATACTTAGTGCTGCCAATTGGTTTTAACCCTGCCGACGCGGACGCACACGCTTCGTCAAGGCGAGTCACCTATTTTTAACGCTACGCCAAGTAACCCGACGTAACGCGATTCCCTGTATATGACTCTACTGCTGTTGCCAGCCCGCCCCAGGGAAGAGACGGTGTAGAGCTAGAAAGTTCTTAGGTTTCTAGAGGTTTACGCTGCGAGAGCGTAAGATTCATCGTTTGCATTTAAGCATTTCCGGTTGGATTAACGAGGTAGCCAGTCCTCGGTATGCCCTGCGCTGCTTTGCCACCCCTGTCGAAACCAGGTCGTCCCCAAAACAGTACATCTATTGTACTTCACCAGATGGTGCTGCCCGAGTCGATTTCAAGAGCTTTGGCGAATTAATTCAAGCAGTTCCAATGGCGTTGCAGTTAATGCATCCGCTTCCCAAGTTGCCGGTTCGGCGTGGCCGCAATAGCCCCATGCGGCGGCGACGGTGAGCATGTTTGCAGCACGGCCGGCTTGAATATCGCGCAAATCATCGCCGACATACCAGCAATCCTGCGGCGCAACGCCTAATCGGCGCGCTGCTTCCAGCAATGGAGCAGGGTGCGGTTTCGAATGCGCAGTAGTGTCACCCGAAATGACACAGCCTGCACCACGCAAGCCAATTTGTGGCACCAGCAGATCCGTGAACCGCGCCGCCTTGTTGGTCACGATACCCCACTGCAAATTGTGTTTCTGCAGATCGCCTAACAAACGTTCGATACCGTCAAAAAGTCGGCTCTGCACCGCGATCGCGGCCTGATAATTATCGAGAAATTCAACTCGCAGGGCGTCGTAGCCATCGTCTTCCGGTTTTAGGCCGAATGAGGCGCCGATCAATCCGCGCGCGCCCGCTGAGGCAACCGGGCGCAGTACTTCGTACGGGGTAGGCGATAGGCCACGGTCTACGCGTACGCGATTCATTGCTGCAGCGAGATCTGGTGCCGTATCGGCAAGCGTGCCGTCAAGATCGAACAGAATGGCGCGTGGAGGGGTAAGAGACATGTTGGTTCTGATGGAAATCGGACGGTGTCATTTTGTGAACGCCGTCCGCATGCTGCGTAAGATTCAGGCGGGCTTGGTGCAGGCGACCAGGTAGTTGACGTCCGTATCCTGATTCAACGAATAGATTTTGGTCAGCGGGTTGTAGCCCATGCCCTTGAGCGAGTCGAGCGATAGTCCGGCATTTCGGATGGCCTGCGCCAGTTCCGCCGGGGTGATGAATTTTGCGTAGTCATGCGTTCCCTTGGGAAGCATGCGCAGCAGGTATTCCGCGCCAATCACGGCGAATAGATAAGCCTTCGGATTGCGATTGATCGTTGAGAAGAATACATGACCGCCTGGTTTAACGAGCGTTGCGCAGGCTTGCACCACGGCCGCCGGATCAGGGACGTGTTCTAGCATTTCCATGCAAGTCACGACGTCGAAGGTGCCAGGTTCGCGCTCAGCAATCTGTTCGGCAGAAATCATTTCATAACGGACCTGTACGCCAGATTCGAGGCTGTGCAGATCAGCGACCTTCAGTGCTTTTTCCGATAAGTCGATGCCGGTTACCTTGGCTCCTTTTCGGGCCATTGATTCGGCAAGTATGCCGCCGCCGCAGCCAATATCGACGACAGTTTTGCCGGCAAGCGGTACGCGCGCATTGATCCATTCCAGCCGGAGAGGGTTGATCTCATGCAGCGGGCGGAATTCTGAAGTTGGATCCCACCAACGATGGGCGAGATCACTAAATTTTTGCAGTTCTAGAGGATCGGCGTTCATAAGAAGAATGATATCTGGATTCGGCAGGTTTCGCGCAAATCGGAGGCGCTTTGCGGCCATAAAAAAACCCCGCCGAAGCGGGGTTGTACTTGGGGCAAATCGATTATCGGGTACGGGTACCGACGACTTCGATTTCCACGCGACGGTTCTTGGCGCGGCCAGCCGAGGTCTTGTTGTCAGCGACCGGCTGCTTTTCGCCTTTGCCTTCGGTATAAACACGGTTGGCTTCAATGCCCTTGGACACCAAGTAAGCCTTGACAGCTTCTGCACGGCGGACGGAAAGCTTCTGGTTGTAGGCGTCCGAGCCGACGGAGTCGGTATGACCCACAGCGATCACGACTTCCAGATTCATGCCCTTCAGCTTGGAGGACAGGTCATCCAGTTTGGCCTTGCCGTCTGCCTTCAGAACTGCCTTGTCGAAGTCGAAGAAGGTGTCAGCAGCGAAGGTGACTTTTTCGGAAACCGGAGCTGGAGCAGGCGCCGGAGCCGGAGCGGGTGCCGGAGCCGGGGCGGCTGCCGGAGCTGCCGCTGCAGGCTTGACGATTTCGCCGTCGCAGCCACCAACTGCATCAGCCGGTGTCCAGGTACCGGTACGCCAGCACAGGCCAAACGGATCACGTGCGATTACGCCACGACCGTCTTGCAAATAGGCGCTGTTCGGGGTTTTTGCTTGAATGTCTTGCTGAGCCGATGCAGAAAACGATACTACTGCGGACGCAGCAAAGACGAGTTTTGCCAATTTTTTCATATTTTTCCTCTTGGTTGAGATATCCGCAGATTGACTGCGCAACAGATACTACATTTCAAAACAAAAACTTCGCGTGCTATTAGATCATCTTTTCGCAAGGTTGTTCACTTGCAATGCTCTTTAGTTAACTACATTTTGCCATAGCGAGGGGAGACATCGATTATTGCTAAATCAATCGCATGGCGATTTTCACCAGTCGTTGTGTTTTTGCAACGGCCTATTGGATGGTGCTGGCATTTTTTAAAAAAGTCCCGGCAATTTTGCCGGGACTTGTGTTTTATTAAGGTGCTTATTGGGCCAATCCGCGCGCTTCAATCACGACACGGCGGTTCGGTGCCAAACATTCAATGAGTTGCTTGCGGGGAAGCTTGTCGTCGCAAGCCTTGATCGATTGCGTCTTTCCTGCGCCGAGTGTATCGATTTCAGCCTTGACGCCCTTGCTCTTCAAATAGCCAGCGACCGCGTCAGCACGCTTTTCAGACAATTTCTGGTTGTACGGATGGGAGCCGAGGCGGTCAGTATGGCCAGTCACCATCACGATATCGACCTTAGCGCAGCTACCAAGCTTGCCGAGGACTTCGCTATCGATGCGCGCCTTGGCGGCATTGCTCAGCACAGCCTTGTTGAAAGCGAAAGTCTGATCGTTACTCAACGTGACTGCGAAATCACAACGCTTCGGCGCGGCCACGGGGGCGGCGGCGACCGGAGCAGGGGCAGCGACTGCTGGCGCTGTCGGTTTTGCAACCGGCGGTGCCAGTTCGCCATCACAACCGGCGACAGCATCAGCTGGCGTCCAGGTTCCGGTGCGCCAGCACAGCCCAAACGGGTTGCGCGCGATGACGCCGCGACCATCTTGCAAATAGGCACTGCTTGGATTTGCCTTGATGTCCGTAACTGTTTGGGCGAGGGCACTTGCTGTGCCAAGGCCGATGGTGAGAGTGAGAGCGAGGTGTTTGAGCATGTTTTTTCCCGTGGTGGTTTTATTTATAAGGAGATTATTTACTTTGACGAAACATTTAATTTAAACATATTTTTACGTAAAACGCCTCCACCAAGCTCAAAGCAAAGGGGCGAGAGGATGGCAAGGCGCTGGAAGCCAGTGGCGCCATGCTAAAATCCAATGTTTGGCATTGCGCTTTCCAGCGCCGTGCCGACCGCTCGATTCTCAAGCCAACTTCACCAGAAACAAGCCGACTCGCCAATGGATCAATTCGCCAAAGAGACTATCCCGATTTCCCTCGAAGAAGAGATGCGCAAGAGTTATCTCGATTACGCGATGAGCGTGATCGTGGGACGTGCGCTACCGGATGTACGCGACGGTTTAAAGCCGGTGCATCGCCGGGTACTCTATGCAATGCATGAAACGAACAATGTCTGGAATCGCCCCTATGTAAAGTGCGCGCGCGTGGTTGGTGAAGTGATGGGTAAGTATCACCCGCACGGCGACCAGGCGATCTACGACACGCTGGTGCGAATGGCGCAGGATTTTTCGCTGCGTTATACGCTGGTCGATGGACAGGGCAATTTCGGTTCGGTCGATGGCGATAATGCCGCGGCGATGCGTTACACCGAGTGCCGCTTGGACAAAATCTCGAGCGAGCTCCTGGCAGACATCGAAAAAGAGACGGTAGATTTCGTGCCGAACTACGACGGCAAGGAAAAAGAACCATCGGTCCTGCCCACACGTATTCCAAATTTGCTGATCAACGGCTCCTCCGGTATTGCGGTCGGTATGGCGACCAATATCCCGCCGCATAATATTTCCGAAGTCATTAACGGCGCGCTGCATGTACTGCGCAATGCGGAATGCACCGTGGATGAGCTCATTGAGATCATCCCTGCGCCCGATTTTCCGACCGCCGGCATTATTTATGGTGTGTCGGGTGTGCGCGACGGTTATCGCACCGGCCGTGGCCGCGTAGTGATGCGCGCCAAGACGCACTTCGAGGAATATGGCAAGGAAAACCGTACCGCGATCATCGTTGATGAATTGCCGTACCAGGTGAACAAGAAGTCGCTGCTGGAGCGCATCGCCGAACTCGTGCGCGACAAGAAGCTCGAGGGTATTTCCGACATTCGCGATGAATCCGACAAGTCGGGCATGCGCGTCATGATCGAACTCAAGCGCGGCGAAGTACCGGAAGTTGTGCTGAACAACCTCTATAAGCAGACGCAATTGCAAGACACGTTCGGCATGAACATGGTTGCGCTGGTTGACGGTCAGCCGAAGCTACTGAACCTCAAACAGATGCTGGAATGCTTCCTCTCGCATCGTCGCGAGGTAGTCACGCGCCGCACCGTCTTCGAACTGCGAAAGGCACGTGAGCGCGGCCATGTGCTCGAAGGCCTGGCTGTGGCGCTTGCGAATATCGACGACTTCATCGCCATCATCAAGGCAGCGCCGACGCCGCCGATCGCGAAGTCTGAATTGATGGCGCGTGCCTGGGATTCTTCCGTCGTGCGCGAAATGCTGGCGCGCACCGGCGCTGAAAACACCGCTGGAATCGATGCTTTCCGTCCAGAGAATCTGCCAAAGCACTACGGCATCCAGCAGGACGGGCTGTACAAGCTTTCCGACGAGCAGGCGCAGGAAATCCTGCAGATGCGCTTGCAACGCCTGACCGGTCTCGAACAGGACAAGATCGTCAACGAGTACAAGGAAGTCATGGCGCAGATCGCCGACCTGCTGGACATTCTCGCCAAGCCGGAACGCGTAACTGCCATCATTACCGACGAACTGACCGCAGCAAAGGGCGAATACGGGGATGGCGCTAAAGACACACGCCGCTCGCACATCGAACTGAATGCGACCGACCTCGGCACGGAAGACCTGATCACGCCACAGGACATGGTGGTTACCTTGTCGCATACCGGTTACATGAAGTCGCAGCCGGTGTCCGAATATCGTGCGCAAAAACGCGGTGGACGCGGCAAGCAGGCAATGGCGACCAAGGAAGACGACTGGATCGACCAGTTGTTCATCGCGAACACCCATGATTACATCCTGTGCTTCTCAAATCGCGGCCGCATGTACTGGCTGAAGGTATGGGAAGTGCCGCAAGGCTCACGCAATTCGCGTGGCAAGCCGATCGTCAATATGTTCCCGCTGCAGGACGGTGAAAAGATCACGGTAGTGTTGCCGCTGTCCGGCGAAAACCGTACATTCCCCGAAGATCATTATGTATTCATGTCGACTAGCCTGGGTACAGTGAAGAAGACGCCGCTGACCGAATTCAGCAATCCGCGCAAAGCCGGCATTATTGCCGTGGATCTGGACGAAGGTGACTTCCTGATTGGCGCGGCGCTGACGGACGGCAAACACGACGTGATGCTGTTCTCCGATTCCGGCAAGGCAGTGCGTTTCGATGAAAACGATGTACGTCCGATGGGGCGTACGGCACGTGGCGTACGCGGCATGAATCTCGACGATGGCCAGCAAGTCATCGCATTGCTGGTCGCCGAAAACGAACAGCAGTCGGTACTGACCGCAACCGAAAATGGTTTCGGAAAACGCACGCCGATCACCGAATATACGCGCCATGGTCGTGGCACAAAAGGCATGATCGCCATTCAGACTAGCGAACGCAACGGCAAGGTCGTCGCCGCAACACTCGTGGAGCCCAGCGACGAAATTATGCTGATCACCACAGGTGGCGTGCTGATCCGTACACGTGTGGCAGAGATCCGTGAGATGGGACGTGCGACGCAAGGCGTCACGTTGATCGCCGTCGAAGATGGCACCAAGCTGAGCGGCTTGCAGCGCATTGTCGAGACTGACGTCGAGGACGAAAACGGCGAAGGTGTCGCTGCCGAAGACGGTGGCACGGAGGAATAATGACGCGCGTCTACAATTTCTCCGCGGGCCCTGCGGTCCTGCCGCAGGAAGTTCTGCAGCAGGCTGCGGACGAAATGCTCGACTGGCACGGCAGCGGCATGTCCGTCATGGAAATGAGCCATCGCGGCAAGGAATTCATTTCGATTTATGAAGCGGCGGAACGTGATTTTCGCAATCTGCTCGGCGTGCCGGAGAACTACAAGATACTTTTTCTGCAAGGTGGCGGCATCGGCGAGAATGCCATTGTGCCGATGAATCTGCTTGGCAGAAAAGCGCAGCCAGCGGTCGCGGATTTCGTCAATACCGGGTCTTGGTCGAGCAAATCGATCAAGGAGGCGAAGAAGTATTGCACCGTCAATGTGGCAGCTTCCTCCGAAGAGCAGAAATTTGCTGCTATTCCTCCGCGCGATACATGGAAATTGTCGAACGATGCCGCTTACGTTCACATCTGCACCAATGAAACGATTGATGGCGTCGAATTCCAGTACACGCCGGATGTAGGCGAAGTGCCGCTAGTTGCCGACATGTCCTCTCATATTCTTTCGCGCGTTATTGATGTGTCGAAGTACGGCGTCATCTTCGGTGGTGCGCAAAAAAATATCGGTCCGGCCGGCTTGACGCTGGTCGTCGTGCGCGACGACCTGATCGGCCATGCGTTGCCGATCTGTCCGTCAGCATTCGACTGGAAGCTGATTGCCGAAAACAATTCGATGTACAACACACCGCCGACCTATTCGATCTACATCGCAGGCCTGGTATTTCAGTGGTTGAAGAAGCAGGGCGGCATTGCGGCCATGGAGCAGCGCAACGTGGCCAAGGCTGCGTTGTTGTACAACTATCTTGACTCAACGGAGTTTTACAGCAACCGGATTGCGATGGATTGCCGCTCACGCATGAACGTACCGTTCTTCCTGAAGAATGAGTCGCTGAACGATGCCTTCCTCGCCGGTGCGAAGGAGCGCAATCTGTTGCAGCTCAAGGGTCACAAGTCAGTGGGAGGCATGCGTGCCTCGATATACAACGCGATGCCGGTTGAAGGCGTGCAGGCACTGGTCGATTACCTGAAAGATTTCGAGAAAAAGCACGGATAAGGTCGTGGCGACGAAGGCCGGGACGACATCAAATCAAATGAGCGACGACAAACTTAAACCTCTTCGTGAGCAGATCGATGCGATCGATGCCCAGCTCCTAGACCTGCTGAACCGTCGCGCACGCGTGGCACAGGAAGTCGGTCATGTGAAGGCTGAAACGAATGCTCCGGTATTTCGTCCTGAACGCGAAGCGCAGGTGTTGCGCAAGGTGGCTGACAAGAATCCCGGTCCCCTGGACAGCGCGGATGTGCAGACAATCTTCCGTGAAATCATGTCCTCTTGCCGTGCACTTGAGCGGCGCGTCAACGTAGCCTATCTCGGCCCGGCTGGCACGTTCAGCGAGCAGGCGGTATACCAGCAGTTCGGACATGCGGTCGAGGGCATTCCATGCGTGTCGATCGACGAGGTGTTCCGTGCGACGGAAGCGGGCACCGCCGACTTCGGCGTTGTTCCGATAGAGAACTCCTCCGAGGGCGCGATCAATCGGACGCTCGATCTGCTCCTGCAAACGACATTGTCGATTAGCGGCGAACTGTCTATTCCCGTGCACCATAGCCTGATGACGAAGACCGGTGCTATGGACGGCATCACGCGCATCTGTGCACACTCACAGGCGCTGGCGCAGTGCCAGGCATGGCTAAACCAGCACTATCCCAACATTGAACGCCACGCCGTCGCATCGAATGGCGAGGCAGCACGCATTGCCAGCGAAGATGCGACCGCTGCTGCGATTGCCGGTGAAATTGCCGGGGAGCGATACAACCTCGGCGTAGTCAAGGCGCACGTGCAAGACGATCCGCACAATCGCACCCGCTTCGCAGTGATCGGTCGCCTGCAGCCAGCGCCTAGCGGCAAAGATCAGACTTCGCTTGTGCTTGCCGTCCCGAACAAGGCAGGTGCGGTGTACAACATGCTCGCGCCGCTTTCCAGTCACGCCGTGTCGATGACGCGTTTTGAGTCGCGTCCGGCACGTATCGGCACTTGGGAATATTATTTCTACGTTGACATCGAAGGACATGCGCAGGACGGGCATGTCGCGCGCGCGCTGACCGAATTGAAACAGAACGCGGCCTTCTTCAAGGTGCTGGGCTCATATCCCTTTAGTTTGTAGTGTGTCTTTTTGTTCCGGTCGCGGGGCTGTCTCGCGTATCGTTAATGCGTTGAGACGAGAGCCTCACCTGACGCCCGAAACAATTTCTATTTTTGGAAACCGTCATGTCTATTCAATTCGGCCCTGATTATGTTCGTGCGATCGCTCCCTATCAGGGCGGCAAACCGATTGCCGAAGTTGCCCGTGAATTCGGCCTCGACGAAGCAAAGATCGTCAAGCTTGCTTCGAATGAAAATCCGTTGGGCATGCCGGAATCGGCCAAGCAAGCGATGCTCGCGGCGTTCGCCGATCTGGGCCGCTACCCGGATGCGAACGGCTTCGACCTGAAGCAGGCGATCACCGCGAAATACGGTGTGCCGCAAGATTGGATTACGCTTGGTAATGGCAGTAATGACATCCTCGAACTGGCGGCGCATGCGTTCGTGCAGCCGGGGCAGTCGGTGGTATACGCGCAATATTCATTCGCGGTCTATCCGTTAGCAACACAGGCAGTAGGCGGGCACGCGATCGTCGTCGCGGCAAAGGATTTCGGACACGATCTGCAGGCGATGGCCAAAGCGATTACGTCTGATACCAAGTTGGTTTTCGTCGCCAATCCGAACAACCCGACGGGCACTTTTATTCCTGCAGCCGAGATCGAAACTTTCCTGAAAGCCGTTCCACAGCATGTAGTGGTTATTCTTGACGAAGCGTATAACGAATACCTAGACAAGGAACTGCAATACGACTCGATCGCATGGGTCCGTCAGTATCCCAATTTGCTGGTGTCGCGCACCCTGTCTAAGGCCTATGGACTTGCTGGTTTGCGCGTCGGCTTCGGGATTGCACAACCGACGATAACCGATTTGCTTAATCGCGTTCGTCAGCCGTTCAACGTGAATTCAATGGCGCAGGCAGCAGCAATCGCAGCGTTGAGCGACACTAGCTTCCTGCAAAAGAGTGCCAAGCTGAATGCCGATGGCTACCGTCAGCTCACTCAGGCATTTGACGCATTGAAACTGGAATATGTACCGTCATACGGCAATTTCGTCCTGGTCAAGGTTGGCTCGGACGACGGTGCAGGTGCACGCGTCAATCTCGCGTTGCTGAAGCAAGGAATTATTGTTCGTCCGGTGGGCAATTATGGCTTGCCGCAATGGTTGCGCGTGTCGATTGGTTTGCCGGAAGAGAACACGGCATTTATCGAAGCGCTGAAGAAAGTGCTGTCCTGAGTCTTCCATAATCGAGCGGCGTCCGTGTTGAAAAAAGTCACAATTTTCGGTGTTGGCCTGATAGGCGGTTCCTTCGCACTCGCGCTCAAGAGAGCGGGTGTTGCAGGACAAGTGTTCGGCGTTGGTCGCAGTGCAGCGCCCCTGGCGCGCGCCAAGGAACTGGGTATTATTGATGTTGCCTGCACGTCGATTGAAGAGGCTGTTGTCGGAGCCGACCTGATTCTGGTCGCTGCACCGGTCGCGCAAACGGAATCGATTCTTGCATTGATCGAACCCCATTTACGGCCAGGATCGGTGGTCACCGATGCCGGCAGTACCAAGACCGACGTAGTGGAAGCGGCCCGCAAGGCGCTCGGCGGAAAAATCGCTCAATTCATCCCGGGCCATCCGATCGCCGGACGCGAGCAAAACGGACCGGATGCGGCCATCGCCGATCTATATATCGGCAAAAAAACAGTCATTACTCCCTTGCCAGAAAATACGGAAAGTGACATTGCGCGGGTAGCCGAGGCCTGGCAGAAGTGTGGCGCGATTATTCACATGCTTGCGCCGCAAGAACATGACCGTGTGTTCGCCGCAGTCAGTCATCTTCCACACTTGCTTGCCTACGCGCTTGTTGACGATATTGCGAAAAAGCCGCATGCCGATCTATTGTTCCAGTATGCGGCAAGCGGATTTCGCGATTTCACCCGTATAGCAGGATCGTCGCCGGAGATGTGGCGGGACATTTCGCTTGCCAATCACGCGGCGCTCTTAAGCGAATTGGACGCGTATATGGCCCAACTCGCTGTTTTACGCGGCATGCTTGCCGAGTGCAACGGCGGTGCCATTGAAGCCGTCTATACGAATGCGCAGCGCGCAAGGCAGAACTGGATCCGCACGATCGAATCTGCAGAACTCCAGAACAAACAAGGCGGTGACTAATGAAGCATTTTCCTCACCACATCGATTTGCAGCCTGTGTTGCATGCCCAAGGCATAGTGCGTTTGCCTGGTTCAAAGAGTATATCCAATCGCACCTTGCTGCTCGCCGCATTGGCGCATGGCACGACACAGATTTACGACTTGCTTGCGTCCGATGATACGCATGTGATGCTGATGGCGTTGCAAAAGCTCGGCGTTCAGTGGGAGCAGGTCGGCGAGACGCAGAACTACATCGTGCATGGGGTCAGTGGTGTATTGCCCGTGCACCAGGCGGATTTGTTCATGGGGAATGCCGGCACGGCAATCAGGCCGTTGGCCGCTGCGCTCGCTGTCATTGGGGGAGATTACACCTTGCATGGCGTGTCGCGCATGCATGAACGCCCGATTGGCGATTTGGTCGACGCATTGAACTCGGTCGGCGCGCAAATTGAATACACCGGGGAGCCCGGTTTCCCGCCCCTGCATATTCGTCGTGGGCATATCCATGCGCAACGTCTGCAAGTAAAGGGCAATGTTTCGAGTCAATTCCTGACGGCATTGCTGATGGCAGCCCCTCTGATGGCGCGCGAACATGCGGTCGTCATTGAGGTCGTTGGGGATCTGATTTCCAAGCCGTACATCGAGATTACCTTGAATCTGATGCGTCGCTTTGGTGTAAGCGTCGAGCGCAGCGGCTGGCAGTCATTTACCATTGCATCGGGCCAGCATTATGTCAGCCCGGGGTCGATTCACGTGGAAGGCGATGCCTCGTCCGCCTCGTATTTTCTGGCTGCCGGAGCCATTGCCGGCGGCCCGGTGCGCGTCGAGGGCGTCGGACGCGACAGCATCCAGGGCGATGTCCGTTTTGTCGATGCGCTAGAGCAGATGGGTGCAAGCATCACCATGGGCGACAACTGGATCGAAGCGAAATCGAATGGTGTCCTGAAGGCCATCGATGCCGATTTCAACCATATCCCCGATGCGGCAATGACAATTGCCGTAGCTGCGCTGTATGCAGATGGACCGAGCACATTGCGCAACATCGGCAGCTGGCGGGTTAAGGAAACCGATCGCATCGCGGCGATGGCCACAGAGCTGCGCAAGATTGGTGCAACGGTGGAAGAGGGGGCAGATTACTTACGCGTCGTGCCACCTGCGGTGATTCAGTCTGCGACCATCGATACCTATGACGATCACCGCATGGCAATGTGCTTTTCGCTCGCGTCGCTCGATGGCGCCGCGCGTCGCGGCAATGTCACGCGGATCAATGACCCGAAATGCGTTGCCAAGACTTTCCCTGATTATTTCGATGCCTTTGCAAAGATCGCGCAGAACAACTTGTTCTGATCGCGATGTACTGATGAAAATGATGTTGCGGAACTACCAGTGCGGCATCCGCCACAACGTTTTCATGCCGACAGCCTTTTTTATTCAACGACGATGCAAGCATCTCTTATCCCGGTAATCACGATTGACGGCCCTACTGCATCCGGTAAAGGCACCGTCGCACATCTTGTCGCGCAAAAGCTTGGTTTTCATTATCTCGATTCCGGGGCGTTGTACCGGCTTGCAGCACTGAGTGCGATCCGGCATCAGGTGCCGCTCAATGATGAGCACGCCCTTGCGAAACTCGCCGAAAAACTGCCATGCAAGTTTGTCGGGGACCAGATTTGGCTGGCGAATGAAAACGTGACCTCTGCAATCCGTGCGGAAGAAATTGGTAATACGGCATCTAAAATTGCGGCTTTGCCAACGGTTCGTCGGGCCTTGGCAGGCTTGCAGCTTGGTTTTCGCAACGCGCCGGGTCTAGTCGCTGACGGACGCGATATGGGAACCGTCATCTTCCCGCACGCCGCACTAAAAGTGTTCCTCACTGCAAGTGTCGAGGCTCGTGCGGAAAGACGATATAAGCAATTGATTGACAAGGGTTTTTCTGCTAGCATGGAAGACCTTCTTAAGGATTTGAAGGAGCGGGACACACGTGATTCAAATCGTGCCATCGCGCCATTGAAACCTGCAGTAGGTGCACACATTCTGGATACATCGAATATGACCGCTAATGAGGCGGTTGAATTGGTACTGGAATGGTATGCAGCGGTAAAAAAACAGGCGTAACGTTGTTGAGTAACACGCCGGTTTTGTAGTGCGATTGGTGCCCGACCTGGCGCAAGGCCTTGGCGGGTGTTGATAAACCTAACCCAGACAGTAATCAAAAAGACGCGATTATTGCTGGCAAACTTTTTCCTATTTATGTCTACTGCGCAACAACAATCTACTGGTATGGAAAGCTTCGCCGCCCTGTTTGAGGAATCCTTGTCCCGTCAGGACATGCGTTCTGGTGAAGTAATTTCGGCTGAAGTCGTTCGTCTTGACCACAACTTTGTGATCGTCAACGCCGGCCTGAAATCCGAAGCATTCATTCCTATCGAAGAATTCAAGAACGACAACGGCGAACTCGAAGTCCAGGTTGGCGACTTCATTTCCGTTGCGATCGAATCGCTGGAAAACGGCTTTGGCGACACCATTCTGTCGCGCGACAAGGCTAAGCGTCTGGCATCGTGGCTCTCGCTGGAGAAAGCGATGGAGTCCGGCGAGATCGTTACCGGTACTGTCAACGGCAAGGTCAAGGGCGGCCTGACCGTTCTGACCAACGGCATTCGCGCCTTCCTGCCGGGTTCGCTGGTCGACACCCGTCCGGTCAAGGACACCACGCCGTACGAAGGCAAGACCCTTGAATTCAAGGTCATCAAGCTCGATCGCAAGCGCAACAACGTTGTGCTGTCCCGCCGCGCTGTCATCGAAGCATCGATGGGCGAAGAGCGTCAGAAGCTGATGGAAACCCTGAAAGAAGGCACCGTGGTTACCGGCGTCGTCAAGAACATCACCGACTACGGCGCGTTCGTTGATCTCGGCGGCATCGACGGCCTGCTGCACATTACCGATCTGGCATGGCGTCGCGTGCGTCATCCGTCGGAAGTGCTGTCCGTCGGCCAAGAGATCACCGCTAAGGTCCTCAAGTACGATCAGGAAAAGAATCGCGTTTCGCTGGGCGTCAAGCAACTGGGCGACGATCCGTGGACCGGTCTGTCCCGTCGTTATCCGCAAGGCACCCGTCTGTTCGGCAAGGTCACCAATCTGACCGACTACGGCGCGTTTGTGGAAGTCGAGCAGGGCATCGAAGGTCTGGTGCACGTGTCCGAAATGGACTGGACCAACAAGAACGTTGCTCCGAACAAGGTCGTCCAGCTGGGCGATGAAGTCGAAGTCATGGTTCTGGAAATCGACGAAGAGCGTCGCCGTATCTCCCTCGGCATGAAGCAGTGCAAGCCGAATCCGTGGGATGACTTCGCGATGTCGCACAAGAAGGGCGACAAGGTCCGCGGCGCGATCAAGTCGATCACCGACTTCGGCGTGTTCATCGGCCTGGCCGGCAACATCGACGGCCTGGTTCACTTGTCCGACCTGTCCTGGACCGAAGCTGGCGAAGAAGCCGTGCGCAAGTTCAAGAAGGGCGACGAGCTGGAAGCAGTCGTGCTGGCAATCGACGTTGAGCGCGAGCGCGTTTCGCTGGGCGTCAAGCAGCTCGAAGGTGACCCGTTCAACAACTTTGCTGCAATGAACGACAAGGGCGCTATTGTCAACGGTACCGTCAAGTCGGTCGAGCCGAAGGGCGCTGTGATTCAGTTGTCCGACGAAGTCGAAGGCTACCTGCGCGCTTCCGAAATCTCCCGCGATCGCGTGGAAGATGCCGGTACGCACATGAAGGTCGGCGACAAGGTCGAAGCCATGATCATCAACATCGATCGCAAGGCACGCAGCATCCAGTTGTCTATCAAGGCCAAGGATAATGCGGACACGCAGGAAGCAATGCAAAAGATGTCGACCGACTCGAATGCAGCTTCTGGCACGACCAGCCTCGGCGCATTGCTGAAAGCCAAGCTCGACAACAAGCAATAAGGTCGAACGGTAAATGACAAAGTCGGAGCTGATTGCCCGCTTGGCCGAGCGTTATCCGCAACTCGTAGCTAAGGATGCGGATTACGCGGTCAAAACCATCCTCGATGCAATGGCCGATGCACTTTCAAATGGCCAGCGTATCGAGATTCGCGGTTTTGGCAGCTTTGCATTGAACAGCCGGCCACCGCGTATCGGACGCAATCCGAAGTCGGGCGACAAAGTGATGGTGCCGGAAAAACGGGTGCCACACTTTAAGCCTGGCAAAGAACTGCGGGAGCGGGTCGATGCCATGGTTGGGCAACCGATCAGGGAAGACTGAGTGTTATTTGCAGGAAATCAAGACGGCATCTTCGGATGCCGTTTTTTTTCACGTACAATTTCAAATTGCATACAGCCCTACTACCGCAACGTTTGATTTCAATAACCGATAAGCACGTCGTCAAATGAAAATCCTTTTTAGAATCGTTGCGGTCATTCTTTTCATCGTCTTCTTCGGTTTTGCCCTGAAGAATACGCAGGAAGTGGCTCTTCGCTTCTTTTTCGATTATGAAATGCGCGGCCCGCTGGTGCTGCTCTTACTGGCATTCTTTGCAGGCGGCGCAGCGCTTGGCCTGTTGGCAATGATTCCTACTTTATTTCGCTACCGTCGAGAATTGTCCCGACAAAAGAAAATCGTCGCGGCCATGGAGCAGGAAAATGAAGCGAAACGCACAGTACGTGTGCAGCCGCCACAGCCAGACAGTGTCGTGAACCAATAACCATTAACAACAATAAGACTGCATGGAATTCGAAACCTGGTGGCTGCTCGGCATCCCGATTTTTTTCGCACTCGGCTGGATTGCCGCACGCGTAGATATTAATCAGCTAGTGTCGGAATCGCGCAGCTTGCCTCGCGGTTACTTCAAGGGGCTAAACTTTCTGCTGAATGAGCAGCCAGATAAGGCGATTGATGCATTTATCGAGATTGTAAAGCTCGATCCCGAAACAATTGAACTGCACTTTGCGCTCGGTAATCTGTTTCGGCGCCGCGGCGAGATTGAGCGCGCGATCCGGGTGCACCAGAACCTGCTTGCAAGGCCCGATTTACCGTTGGACTACAAGGTGCATTCCCAATATGAATTGGGTCAGGACTACTTGAAAGCCGGCCTGTTGGATCGAGCGGAAGAGACATTCAACGGATTGGCAGATTCTCAGTATGGTGCACAGGCACGTCGTGCGTTGCTTGAGATTTATCAGCGTGAAAAAGAATGGATGCGCGCCATTGACGCAGCGCGCGCATTGCAGGAATCAGGCGCTGGTACACGGCAAAAGGAAATCGCACAGTTCTATTGTGAGCTGGCGCAAGACGAGCTTGTCCATACGCACCCCGACGCGGCACTGGCAATGCTGGAGAAGGCGCTGGCGGCCGACCGTAACAATGTGCGCGCTGCGATACTGATCGGCGATGTTCATCTCGCAAAGAACGATACAGAGGCCGCATTGATGGCCTGGCGCAGAGTGGAGCAGCAAAGCGTGCCGCACGTAGCCTTGGTCGCGCAACGCCTGATGGATGGCTATCGTTCGGTAGGCCGGCCGCAGGAAGGTGTCAACCTGCTCAAAAACTATTTGGCAGAAGCTTCTTCCATTGATCTGCTCGAAGTGGTGTTCAAGGCGGTGCTCGAACTGGACGGGGTAGACGCAGCAAACCAGTTGGTCAGTGATGAACTGCGGCGTACGCCGACATTGCTTGGGCTGGACAAGCTGCTTGAAGCACGTCTGATGGAAGCGCCGCCGGAGGTCCGGCCCGAGCTTTCTCTGGTGAAGAACCTGGTGCACGGCTATGCGCAGAAACTCGCACGATATCAATGCAGTCATTGCGGTTTCAAGGCACGTCAGTTTTATTGGCAATGTCCTGGGTGCAGCCAATGGGAGACTTACCCACCGCGCCGTACCGAAGAACTCAACGTGATGAACTAACCGGGCTCGCAAGGGCACTCCGACAACCTCGCATTTAAGCCGTTCGGCATCAACTCAAACATGAACGACATCACCATCTTGAAAGCGCCGCGCATCCTCGTTGTCGGAGACGTCATGCTGGACCGTTACTGGTTTGGCGAGGTCAACCGCATTTCCCCCGAGGCACCGGTCCCCGTGGTGCGCGTGGAACGCCGTGAAGAACGCTTGGGCGGCGCTGCCAACGTAGCGCGCAATGCAGTGGCACTCGGCGCACAGATCGGATTGCTCGGTGTGGTGGGCAAGGACGAGGCGGGCGATGCTGTACAAAACATGCTTGAAGAACTGCGGATTGAGAGCTTTCTCAATCGCGATGCGGCAATATCCACGATTATCAAGCTGCGCGTGATAGGCCGACATCAGCAATTGCTGCGAATCGATTTCGAAGAGGCACCGAGCGAAACCATCCTGCGCGACAAGCTGACTCAATTCAATGCCTTATTGCCCAACTATGACGTCATCGTTTTATCCGATTACGCCAAGGGCAGCCTGGTTAACGTTGCGCAGATGATCGAAGCTGGCAGGCGTTTAGGCAAATACATACTGGTCGATCCGAAAGGTGAAGACTTTTCGCGCTATAAGGGCGCGTCTATCCTCACACCCAACAAATCTGAAATGCGGCATGTAGTCGGTTCCTGGAAAAGCGAACAAGAACTAACGGAAAAGGCGCAACAGCTGCGTCAATCTCTCGACCTCGAGGCCTTGTTGCTGACCCGGTCCGAAGAAGGCATGACACTGTATACGGCTGCAGAAGTGCTCCATATTCCGACTGTCGCTCGGGAGGTCTTCGATGTATCGGGTGCGGGCGACACCGTCATTGCGACTCTCGCCACCATGATTGGCGCCGGCAAGCCAATAGCAGAAGCCGTATCAATCGCCAATCGCGCTGGCGGTATCGTGGTCGGCAAGCTAGGCACCGCTACGGTAACCATGGAAGAACTCTTTGGTTGACTGAGTCCGTAAGAAAATAAATGTTTTTTTGTCAACCATTTCATTGTCTATTCGTTAACAAATCGAGCGCCCTCTGGTTGCTCTTTACTCACTAACAATAGGAAATCGAAATGTTGAAAAAATTTCTGCTGGCTGTCGCCACCATGGTCTTTACAATGGGATTCGCGTTCGCACAGGTCGAGGTGAACAAGGCCGATCAAGCAGCGCTGGACGGCGTCAAGGGAATTGGGCCAAAGATGTCGAAAACCATTCTGGATGCACGTAAAAAGGGTGGCGATTTCAAGGACTGGTCTGATTTCGAAGATCGTGTGAAAGGTGTCGGTCAGAAGAATGCCGTCCGTCTGTCGGACGCTGGTCTGACAGTCAATGGGCAGCCGCGCCAAAAGGCTGCAGCAAGCGCCGACAAGGATAACAAAAAGGCGAAGTCGGAGAAAAAAGAAGGTAAGAAAGACGAGGCGAAAAAGTAATCCGACTACTGCGCATACCAGCCCCGCCATGGCGGGGTTTTTTATTGCCCTTGTAGATCCGTGGGCATCCTCCACGTCCTGATCCTGCTCCGAGTAGAATGATGTCTTTATCAAGCAGCCGACCCATCACATGCCTTACCTGACTATCGAAGACACGATCGGTAACACGCCATTGGTGCAGCTTCAGCGCATACCCGGCGAGGATGCAGCACGCCGCAACAACATTATTCTTGGCAAACTGGAGGGCAATAATCCGGCCGGTTCAGTTAAGGATCGCCCAGCACTTTCAATGATCAAACACGCTGAAGAGCGTGGGCAAATCAAGCCGGGCGATACGCTGATCGAAGCAACCAGCGGCAATACCGGGATTGCCTTGGCAATGGCTGCGTCAATGCGCGGCTACAAAATGCTTCTGCTGATGCCGGAGAACTTAAGCGAAGAGCGGCGCCAGAGCATGGCGGCCTATGGGGCGAAGATTGTCTTGACGCCAAAGACCGGCGGGATGGAGTACGCGCGCGATCTCGCTGAACAGATGCAAAAAGAAGGAAAAGGAATCATTCTCGACCAATTTGCCAATCCGGATAATCCGCGTGCGCATTACGAAGGGACTGGGCCAGAAATATGGCGCGACACTGCCGGACGAGTTACGCATTTCGTTAGTGCGATGGGCACCACGGGTACGATCGTAGGCGTATCGCGTTTTCTGAAGGAGAAAAATCAGGAAATCCGCATCATCGGAGCGCAACCGGAGGAAGGCTCGCAAATACCTGGCATCAGAAAGTGGCCAGAGGCTTATTTGCCGAAGATCTTTGACAAGTCCTGCGTAGACCAGGTGGAGCTTGTCAGTCAGGCCGTTGCAGAACAAATGGCGCGCCGGATGGCGATGGAGGAAGGAATTTTCTGCGGAATTTCGGCAGCCGGCGCATGCGAGGTTGCATTGCGCATTTCTCAAACGGTAGAGAACGCGACAATCGTATTTGTTGTTTGCGACCGTGGAGACCGTTACCTGTCTACCGGTGTCTTCCCTGCATAAAAGGGAAGACAGGTAAGACCATAAGCGTATTATTCGTGCTGTTCCGCAGCACCGGCAGGTGCGTCTTTCGGCTTGAACTGCTTGTCGCTGATACGGAATTTATCGCGACGATCTCCCATCAGGATGCGAAGGTCCTTGATGCTCAGGTCACTCACTTCATGCATACGGATCAGTAGCGAAGCGCCGACAGGAAGCCTACGGTGGCGGATTTTGCTGATGACCGGCGGCGCCACTTCCAGCGCGCGCGAAAGCGCAGCGTCGTTCTTCAAATTAAGTTTTTCAATCAGCGCATCCAATAGGTTATTGGGATCGTAATTAACCTGATCGGCGAGTCGTGTACTGTTCATAGCGTTGCCTAATTGAGTAGTCATAGTCTCAATAATTCCAGACTGCAAGTAAATTGTACAGAGAAATGCTTCGCGTTTCCGAGAAGTGTATCAACTTTGTGACATCACTTGCATTGATATTATTGCAATTGCATGCCGCTGCATTCATTTAACGTAAAGGCATCAATTGCGTGAATGCAATATAGTAAATAAATTTCAAAAAAGCAATATTAAAATTGCTGTAACTTGCATTGCATCAAGGAACGGAAATTTGACATGGCGGTTTCGCCATTTCTTACAAGAAAATGCGTGCCGCTGCGGAAAATTCGAACGTTACAGAGCCGAATTGCATTTGTTCAATTGCATTTTAACTAAGCCGCGATCGCCCATTTTGATACTCCGCAATAGCGCCTTTTTACGGACACTTCGTCCGAAACGAGTATCTGAGTATCTAACGTTGCACTTGAATATGTCTATCGTTTGAACCGGTGGTATGACAATAGTTCTATTGCTTTTCGTTATTTTCTTTACTAACCAAGTCCGATGTCAGCGGCATGCCAAGCGCTTGCCAACCTGCATGACCTAAGCTGTTCATCGTTTCAATGTTTTTTTCAAATACTTCCTTCGCGTCCGGGAAGGCATTCACTGCCCGGTCGATACTTGTTTCGCGCAATAGGTGCAAGGTGGGGTAGGGCGCTCTATTGGTGTAGTTGCTGATGTCGTCTGCCTCGGTGTCGGCGAACTGGTATTGCGGATGAAAGCTTGCTATCTGTATTTCGCCCTCCAAGCCGAGTTCGGCGAGGGTATCGTCAGCAATAGCAAGGAAATCATTGTAGTCAAGGAAGTCGCGTAGCACCCAAGGGTGGATTAACAGCGTCGTATCAAGTTCGTCCGAATTGGCCGATTGCAAGGTTTTTAATTCCTCGATCAGATCCTCATGCAATTCGACAGCGGAGCGCGCGCGACTTACTACGTACCGAATTTGATTCTTGACATGCACGCCTTTGGCGAAAGGACAGAGGTTCAATCCGATCACGGCTTTCTCAAGCCAGTGCCGGGTGGCTTCGATTGCGGCTTCAGCGGTGGGAGCTTGATTCATCTATTTCGTAATTTAAGGTCATTGTTCGCATGCGCAATTTCTCCTCGCCCATGCCGTAGTCAAAGTTATGATGTGTTTCGTTGGCAGCCTCCGCCATGACTCCTTGAATTGGCGTCAATGCATGCTTTGCTGTACATTTGCCGCTCGATCTTACTCTGACCAGTGGCTACCTCGATTTCCGTTTCGGAAAAACATCAAGGCCACACCCAATCATGGCACTTAAAGCAACAATCTTCAAAGCCGATCTTCATGTCGCGGACATGGACAGGAATTACTATGGTGATCACGCGCTTACCGTAGCGCGTCATCCATCTGAAACCGACGAGCGCATGATGGTTCGCATCCTTGCGTTCGCTTTGCACGCCCACGAGTTTCTCACCTTCGGCAAGGGCTTGAGTACCGACGATGAGCCGGACCTGTGGCAAAAGGATTTGACTGGCGCAATCGATCTATGGATCGAAGCTGGGCAACCGGACGAAAAGCGACTGCTCAAGGCCTGCGGACGTTCCTCGCAAGTGGTTGTTTACAGTTATAGCAGCAACAGCAACATCTGGTGGAATCAGCTGCGTGCGAAGGTCGAGCGCGCGAGGAACCTGCGAGTGCTTAATCTGCCGTCGAATGTCGCTGCTGCCTTGGCAAAGTTGGCTCAACGAACGATGCAATTACAATGCACCGTCCAGGATGGCCAGATCTGGATGAGCGGCGGCGACGAGACAGTGCAGCTTGAACTCGACGTGCTCAAGGACGCATCAATTTGAATCATCGAGTACGTGCAGTACGCACCGCACGGCCGAGATCAATGACCGACATCGCGTAGAAAAAACTGCGATTGTACTGGGTGATTGCAAAGAAATTGGCCGCACCCAGCCAGTATTCGGTCGGCTCGCCACCGTTCTGTAGATCCACTAGTCCAAACAGCAGATCGGATGGCGGCTCAATACCAGGCGCTACGCCGGCTGTTTTCAGTTCATCCAGTGTAAATTTCGCTTCCAGGCCCTGGCCGATGAATATATCCCAGCCGCGGGTCGATTCGGATGTCGAAACCGTCGCCGGAAAGGCGATCGGCTCGCCAGTCTTCCAGCCATGTCGAACCAGAAAATTGGCGACGCTACCAATCGCATCAACAGGTGAATTGCGCAGATCAATCTTGTCGTCACCGTCAAAATCAACGGCAAATTTGCGGACACTGCCAGGCATGAATTGCGGCAAGCCTATCGCCCCTGCATACGAACCGAACAGTGAGAATGGATCGATGCCCGAGTCACGCGCCAGCAATAAGGTATTTTCGACTTCTCCGCGGAAGAATGTCATGCGCGCATCGCGATTTGGCGTCTGCGGATAATCGAATGCCAGTGTGGTCAATGCGTCCAGCACGCGGAAATTACCGGTATTGCGACCGTAGACCGTTTCCACGCCGATGATGCCGACGATGATTTCAGCCGGAACGCCAAAACGCTCTTCCGCGCGCGCCAACGCATCCGCATGCGCATCCCAGAATGCCACGCCAGCGTTGATGCGCACCGGTTCCACAAAGCGCGCGCGATAGGCACGCCAGTTTTTCGGCCGGCCGGGCGGCGCAGGCTTGATTAGTTGGATGGTCGTGTCAACGTAGCGTGTCTTCTTGAACAGTGCTTCCAGTTCCGCGCGATCAAAGTTGTGCCTGCTTACCATCCCGTCAATAAACTCCGCTACATCCTTCCATTGCGTGAAATTGGCGAACTCGCCAACCTCGTCAGGATTCAATGAAACTTGATGGAACTTAGCACCCTTGCTCAGCTTCTTGGTTTTCTTCTTGGCGTGGGCATCCGATGTGACCGCAAGTGAAAGAAACAACGAAGCGAGAAGGAGAGAGCGGGTGGCTTGCTTGAAAAAATTTATCGGCATTCAGCTAACAAGATTTTGAGTTTTGAGACGGCAACCGCAGACGGCGTGTTTGTTGATCCGTAGCGCACAGTTTCATAGAGTTCGAGAAAGCGCGCAAGTGCGGCCTTCTGTTCCGCTTGCAGCGGCGAGGTGACCGCAGTCAGGCGTGCGCCGTACGCACGCGGTCCCTCGTGAATCGCTCGCGATAGCCCTTTTTTCTCCATCCTGTGACACAGCGCCTGATAGACCGCATCGATGGGATCGCGCTTCTTTTGATGCAGAATGAGCGGCAGTACCACAATAGCCACAGCAGCGATGCCAAGCAGGAACATAAGTGCAACGAGTGTGCGCCAGTCGACATCCTTGAAGCCGAGCGACTTGACGAAATTTTTTTGTTGTTCCGGTGTGTAATTCAGCACCCATTGATTCCATGCGTTAGTGACCGCATCCCATTTCTGGCGCCACTGGCGCAGGCCTTCGAGCAAAGCATTATCTGATCCATCAAAAGTGATCAGACCGCCAAGCAGTTGGCGCGGTATCACGCTCGCCAGATTTTTTTCCACACGATTTGGTGCTACGGCCGCGGTCGGATCGACGCGCACCCAGCCGCGTTTTTCCTGCCATACCTCAGCCCATGCATGCGCATCTGATTGCCGTACCGTCATGAAGTCGTCGGCCGGATTGAGCTCTCCTCCTTGATACCCGGTGACGACGCGTGCCGGGATGCCGGCTGCGCGCATCAACACCACGAATGCAGCGGAGTAATGTTCGCAAAATCCAGCCCGGGTGGTAAACAGGAATTCATCGACCATGTGTTTTCCAAGCGGCGGAGGTTCGAGCGTATATCTGAAATTCTGTTCCCGGAATAAACGCAATGCGGCCTTGATCACCTCCGCATCGTTGGCTGAACGTTTGCGCAGATCGGCAGCAAATTCGAAGGTGCGCGGATTGAAACCCGGCGGCAGCTCCAGCGATTGCTTCAAAATCTGCAGAGACTCGACGGGCTGCAGATCGTAATCGAGATGCGAAACAGCGTCGTAGCGCACACGGTCGTTAATCGGCGCTGCCGACACGAATTGCATATCGTAAGACGCGAGGACTGGGCTATCCGCGATGTCGGAAATCGAGCGTGGTACTTCCAGTGCGAATACCCAGCGCCGACCGTGCGGCTCCAGTGTGACTTGATAGCGGATTGGCGCGCTGCGGACTTTCACTTCAAGCTGCGGGTTTATTCGGAAGCGTGCGCGGATCGGCGACCATGTGCGGCCATCATAGCCGGCGAGTACCACGCCGCGCCAATAAAGCTGCGATGGCGTTGGCGGCGGGTCGATGAATTTGACGCGAAAAGCGACTTCGTCAGACTGCGCCAATTTTGAAATATTGCCGGGTGCCATGGTCTCGGACAGGCCGGTGCGTCCTGATTGCGCATCGCCTGGTAATCCCCAAAGCGGTCCCTGGATGCGTGGGAAAAGAAGAAACAAAACCAGCGTAACCGGTGCTGCAAGCGCCAGGATCGTTGCGCCTGTCCGCAAGCGTTGCGTCAGCGGCGGAACCACGCCGGTGTATTGGAAGGACAGTTGCGTCGTCAGAATTGCTAACGCTGCGGCCAAGGTCATTGCCGCCGTGCCTATTGATTGCGAATAGAAAAAACTGGAGAGTATCAGGAAGAAACTCAAGAACAGCACCACAAACAGGTCGCGTTTGGCATGCATTTCAAGCAGCTTCAGCGTCAGTAAAAGCGCGAGCATTGCGACGCCGGCTTCTCGTCCGAAAAACGTTCGGTACGTCATATAAACACCGGCCATTGCCAATGCCGCAATAGGCAACAGGAGCCAGCGTGATGGCATACGAATGCCGCGGAACGTGACCCAGCCCCGCCATGCGAGCAGAACGCCACAGACAGGGAGTACCCAGCCTGGCAGGTGGCCCGCATGTGGAAACAATACCAGCGTACAGGTGGCGAGCAGCAGAAGCATGTCGCTCTTGTCGCGTGAAATCGGCCCCGCCGTGCGGTGCATGATCGATTTGACAGTGAACAGTGGCGGCTTCGTCATCATGTCTTTTGAAACAAAGCCAGTGCAGTCAGGCACGCTTCTTTATGCGCCGGACCATGTGCCGCCGGAAATTCGATATCGCCGAGGCGGAAAGCATAGGCGAGGCCGCGTGCTTCCGCTTCCATCACCCAACGCACCATGCGCGACAGCTTCGCCTCGATGTCCAAGTGATAGGGCAGCAGCGCAAAATCGAGTGCAATCTCGGTTGCGGCGCCGCCTTCAAAATGCTTGGTTACCAGTGTGCCGCCGAACTCGACATCGACGCGTGCGATCTGGCGCCATGCCAATCGCTTGAGCGAGTCGCCTGCTTGATAACCGCGTATACCGGCAAAATCGTCCTGGCCGCCGGCGCCTTGACCATCACTTTTTTCCACGCCGGCATAGGGTAGCGGCGGCGCATCGTCTTCCGGTCTTGGATAGATAAGGGCTCTCGCATCCGGCTGCCAGTAGCTCCATGCGCGCAGCAATCCAAGCGGATAGCGGGTCTGTAAGCGAACGCGGGGCGCACGCAACCATCCGCGCTCTCGCGCGGGTGTTGATAGCACAGCGCAGCAAGTCGTATTTGCCGCGATATCGACTGCCTGCGCGAGGTCCGGTCGGTCGTCCGCCAGAAAATCCAGCCAGATGGCGTAACGGTCATGCTTTCGGCGATTGATCAAGTGCAGCTCGAACCGGGCTTCTTCGCCGGCGAATACGGGAGCTGCCCGGCCTGCTTTCAGGTATAGATGCGCTAGGTTACGGAAGGTGAGATGCATATCGATCAACGCGCAGCCGGCAATCAGGAACGTGAAGGCAAAACCCAGGCTGAGGTTGTAATTGACCGAGCCAATGAACAGCGTAATTAGCATCACGCAGAACAAGAGTCCCGGGTGGGTCGGCACGATAAACACGCGTCGTTGATGCAGGAATACTTCGCCCGGTTCGGTGTCTTTCAGCCGAAACAACCATTTGCTGAGGCGTTTGCGCACGCTGTGCTCCAGCGTGCTGTAAAGGGAGAGCTTTCTTTTCACACCGGCACGGATTTCATTAGTTGCAACACGAGATCGCGACTGCCCAGGGCGGAAGTGCCGCCTGATTTAAGGGGGCGCAGCCGATGTGCGACGACTGGGACGAGCACCGCCTGCACGTCTTCCGGAATCACGTGGTTGCGTCCTTCCATTGCGGCCCAGGCTCGTGATGCATGCAAGAGCGCAATCGTCGCACGGGGACTCATCCCTTCTGCAAACAGGCCGTTCTGGCGTGATGCCTGAGCCAGTGCCTGGACATAATCAACCAGCGACGAGGACGCATGTACTTCCTTCAGCGCTGCTTGCGCGTGCAGCAATTCCTCCGGCTGCATCGCCGTGGACAGCGACTTGAGCATGGTGCGACGGTCTTCGCCCATGAGCAAGGCGCGCTCGGCGACGGCATCCGGGTAGCCGAGCGATAGGCACATCAGGAAACGGTCGAGCTGCGATTCCGGCAACTGAAAGGTGCCGATCTGGTGCGTCGGATTCTGCGTGGCGATGACGAAATAGGGCTGTGGCAGTTCGCGCGTAATGCCGTCGGCGGTGACTTGCCGTTCTTCCATGGCTTCGAGCAGCGCGGACTGCGTTTTCGGCGTGGCACGATTGATTTCGTCGGCCAGCAACACTTGCGTAAACACCGGGCCGGGATGGAACACAAAGCCGTTTTTTTCACGGTTGAAAATCGAAATGCCGACCACATCCGCTGGCAACAAGTCGCTGGTGAATTGCAGGCGGTTGAATTTAAGTCCCAGCGAAATCGCCAATGCATGTGCCAAGGTGGTTTTGCCGACGCCAGGTACGTCCTCGATTAGCAGGTGGCCGCCGGCAAGCAGGCAGACGAGCGCTTGGCGGATCTGCTGGTCTTTACCGACGACGATCTGGCTGACTTGTTTTGCGACGGCGTGGACTTGAGCGAACATGAATCTTCCGTAGTGATGGGATGAGCAAGCAAAACAGTCTTGAATCGTCACTTGAGTAATCGCAAATCGTGATGAGCAAGCTGTCATCAAAAGGACTGTATTACATCATTTTCTTCGTTACACTATATGAAATATCACTGAATATCGAATGGTTCGATATTGACGCATAGATTCTATTCGAGAATTTACGGCACACGTTGCCTACACGGCATTACGCAAATGACCACCGCCATTTACTCCCATCCGGAATGCAAGCGCCATGAAATGGGGCAGTGGCATCCCGAATGTCCGGCCCGCCTGCAGGCAATTGAAGACCAGATCATTGCCAGTCGCATTAACGGCTTTCTAGAATACCGCGAGGCGCCTGAAGTCGATGTGGCGGCGATCCGACGGGTGCATACGGAGAACGCGGTCGCTTGCGTGCGTGAAAATGCCGCGTCGCTGGAAGGCATCGGTTCCGGTTACTACCCAATCGATGCCGATACCATGCTCAATGCCCATAGCTGGAAAGCCGCTTTGCGGGCCGCCGGCGCGGCCGTGGCGGCAACTGACGCGGTGATTGCCGGCGAACTCGATAATGCTTTTTGCTCGATCCGGCCGCCGGGGCATCATGCACGACCTTCCGAACCGATGGGTTTTTGCCTTTTTGGCAATGTTGCGATTGCAGCGAAGCATGCGCTCGACGTGCATGGCTTGCAGCGCGTTGCTATCGTCGATTTTGATGTTCATCACGGCAACGGCACGGAAGAGGCATTTCTGGACGATACCCGCGTAATGATGGTGAGTTTTTTTCAGCATCCCTTCTATCCATACAGCGAACTGCAAGCGTCCGGCCATATGGTGAATGTGCCCGTGCCGGCCTATACCAAGGGTGACGAAGTACGCCGGATCGTCACCGAACAATGGCTGCCAGCCCTGCATGCGCATCGCCCGGAAATGATCTTCATCTCCGCCGGCTTCGACGCGCACCGTGAAGACGATATCGGTCAGATGGGCTTGGTCGAAGCCGATTATGCCTGGATCACCCAGCAGATCATGAATGTCGCCAAAGAGCATGCCCAAGGGCGCATCGTGAGCTGCCTCGAAGGGGGGTACAACCTGTCCGCGCTTGGCCGTAGCGTCGTTGCCCATGTGAAGGCGCTGGCCGAAATCGACTGAACGCTGTCGCACGCGTGCAGGAATGCGGGTGGGCAGAGCGTCCAGCAGGTAAAATAGCGCCTTGCCTTCCAACGTAGATCCACGCATGTCCATACAATGGTTCCCCGGTCACATGAACGCCGCCCGCAAGAAAGCGGCGGAATCCATGGAAAAGATCGACCTCGTCATCGAGGTGCTGGATGCGCGCTTGCCGCAGGCCAGCTGCAATCCAATGATTGAGCAGTTACGCAAGGAGCGTCAGCGCCCCTGCCTGAAAATCCTCAATAAGAGCGATCTTGCCGACCCGGTCGCCACTAAAGCCTGGCTTGAGTATTACAACGCCCAGAAGAACGTGCACGCGGTCGCACTGAGCTGCAAAAAACCCGCTGACGTCGCCAAGGTTCCCGGTCTGGCAGTGAAAGTAGCTCCGCATCGCGGCACCGCGCTCAAGCCGCTGCGCATGATGATCATGGGTATTCCCAACGTCGGCAAGTCGACATTGATGAATGCTTTGCTGAAAAAGCGGGTCGCTGCGGTAGGCGATGAGCCAGCCGTAACCAAGACCCAGCAGCGACTCTACCTCGGCAACAATATGGTGCTAATCGATACGCCCGGCATGTTGTGGCCGAAAATCGCGCATCCGACCGACGGCCTGATGCTGGCGGCAAGTCATGCAGTCGGCGTCAACGCCGTGATCGAGGAGGAAGTGGCCACCTTCCTGGCTGACCAATTGCTGGCGCGCTATGCGCAACTGATTACCGCGCGCTATGGATTTCCCACCGAGGGGATCGATGGCGTGAGCGTGATCGAAGGCATCGCGAAGCGCCGTGCCTTTCGTCTGAAGGGCGGCGACCTCGACTTTGAAAAGGCGGCGCATACCTTGCTGCAGGACTACCGCAGCGGCGCACTCGGCCGCATCAGCCTGGAGACCCCGCAGAGCCGTGAACTGCTATTGGCGACGTATCAAGCGCCGGTCTTGCTCGGTGAACCGCAGGTACAAGAGGAAGAAGACGATGACGAACGATAATCCCCATGTTCTCAAATCCGTTTCCGCTGGTGTCGCAACGCTGACGCTTAACCGCGGCGACAAGTTCAATCCCTTGTCAGAAGAAATGCTCGATGCCTTGCAGTCCGAGTTCGAGGCAGTGAAGGGCGACAGCAGAATCCGCGTCGTTGTGCTTGCAGCCGCAGGGAAGGCGTTTTGTGCGGGTCACGATCTCAAACAGATGCGTGCCGAGCCCTCGGAGGCGTACTACAAGAAACTGTTCAACCAGTGCAGCAAGGTAATGCTGACCGTCCAGCAGATGCCGCAACCCGTCATTGCACGTGTGCAGGGCATTGCAACGGCAGCCGGTTGCCAGCTGGTGTCGATGTGCGATCTTGCCGTTGCGTCAAGCGACGCGAAATTTGCGGTGTCCGGCGTAAATTATGGATTGTTTTGCGCAACGCCGTCCGTCGGCCTGTCGCGCAACGTCTCGCGCAAGCAGGCGATGGAAATGCTACTGACTGGCGAATTCATCGACGCCGATACCGCGCGCGAACGCGGTCTGGTCAACCGCGTGGTTCCGACCGAGCAGCTGGATGCAGAGATCGTCAAACTGACGGCCAGCATTCTTGCCAAACCTGCTGTCGCCATCGCGATGGGCAAGCAATTGTTCTACAAGCAGATCGAGATGGGCATCGGTGCCGCGTATCAGCTCGCCGGCCAGACCATGGCGTGCAACATGATGGATGAAGCTGCGCTGGAAGGTGTGCAGGCATTTATCGACAAACGCAAGCCGGAATGGTCTAGATAAGCCAGTATTTGGCATGCAAGGCATAATCGTTCCGTTATCCAAATGGCGGATCCCATGCAAGCCTATCTCGCGTCAAACAAGTACATCGACTGGCAACATCCCTCCATCCAAGGCAAAGCGGCTGAATTGGCAACAGTTTCGCATTCGGAAAACGACCTGGTCCAACGCAGCTTCGAGTTTGTGCGCGACGCCATCAAGCATAGCTGGGACTACAAGCTCAACCCGGTAACCTGCATCGCCTCCGACGTGCTAAGACATGGCACCGGTTATTGCTACGCAAAAAGCCACCTGCTGGCCGCGCTGTTGCGCGCGAATGGGGTTCCGGCTGGTCTGTGTTATCAACGGCTGACGATCGGTACTGACGGACCGCCGTTTTGCCTGCACGGATTGAATGCGGTTTATCTGAAGGACTACGGCTGGTATCGTATCGACCCGCGCGGCAACAAGGTCGGTGTCGATGCGGCGTTCTGCCCGCCGCGCGAGCAATTGGCGTTTCCAATACTGCGCAAGGAAGAGAGGGATTTGCCGGAAATCTGGCCTGAGCCCTTGCCGGTCGTGATTGCAGCGTTGACGGGATTCGAAACGGTGCAGCAGGTGATGGAAAATCTGCCGGATATCGAAGTGTTCTGACGATTCTGAAATACCAAACAAAAAGCCCGCCGAAGCGGGCTTTTCTACAGTTGGTGTCGCGAAAGGCATTGCTGCCTTTCACTGTCCGGCAAATTACATCATGCCGTCCATGCCACCCATACCGCCCATACCACCCATGCCGCCCATGCCGCCACCGGCAGACGGCTTGTCTTCCACCAGTTCAGAGACGGTGCAGTCCGTGGTCAGCATCAGGCCAGCGATCGACGCTGCGTTTTGCAGAGCCGAACGGGTTACCTTAGCCGGATCCAACACGCCCATTTCAACCATGTCGCCATAGGTGCCGTTGGCAGCGTTGTAACCGAAGTTACCCTTGCCTTCCAGGACCTTGTTGACAACGACCGAAGCTTCGTCGCCGGCGTTCTGAACGATCATGCGCAGCGGTTCTTCCATTGCGCGCAGAACGATCTTGATGCCTGCTTCCTGATCCGGATTGTCGCCCTTGACGCTCAGGTTTGCACGAGCACGCAGCAGAGCAACGCCGCCGCCAGGAACAATGCCTTCTTCAACAGCTGCGCGGGTTGCGTGCAGTGCGTCTTCGACACGTGCCTTCTTCTCTTTCATTTCGACTTCGGTGGCTGCGCCAACCTTGATCACTGCAACGCCGCCTGCCAGCTTGGCAACGCGCTCTTGCAGCTTTTCACGGTCGTAGTCGGAAGTCGCTTCTTCGATCTGGACACGGATCTGCTTGACGCGTGCTTCGATCGTGGAAGCTTGACCTGCGCCGTCGATCAGCGTGGTGTTTTCCTTGCCGATTTCAACGCGCTTGGCTTGGCCGAGGTCGTTCAGGGTTGCTTTTTCCAGAGTCAGGCCGACTTCTTCCGCGATCACTTGACCGCCGGTCAGGATGGCGATGTCTTCCAGCATGGCCTTGCGACGATCGCCGAAGCCCGGAGCCTTGACGGCGCAGGTCTTCAGGATGCCACGGATGTTGTTCACGACCAGGGTTGCCAGTGCTTCGCCTTCGATGTCTTCAGCGATGATCAGCAGCGGACGACCGGCCTTGGCAACTTGCTCCAGAATCGGCAGCAGGTCACGGATGTTCGAGATCTTCTTGTCGAACAGCAGGACGAACGGGTTCTCCAGAACAGCAACTTGCTTTTCCGGATTGTTGATAAAGTACGGGGACAGGTAGCCGCGGTCGAACTGCATGCCTTCGACGATGTCGAGTTCGTCGTTCAGCGACTTGCCGTCTTCAACAGTGATCACGCCTTCCTTGCCGACTTTTTCCATCGCTTCAGCGATGCGGTCGCCGATGGATGCATCGGAGTTGGCGGAAATTGCGCCGACTTGGGCAATTTCCTTGGAAGTGGTGCACGGCTTGGCGATTTTCTTCAGTTCCTCGACAGTAGCAGCAACTGCCTTGTCGATGCCGCGCTTCAGGTCCATCGGGTTCATGCCGGCGGCAACGAACTTCATGCCTTCGCGGACAATTGCCTGGGCCAGCACGGTTGCGGTCGTGGTGCCGTCACCTGCGTTGTCGGAGGTCTTGGAAGCCACTTCCTTGACCATCTGCGCGCCCATGTTCATGAGCTTGTCTTTGAGTTCGATCTCTTTCGCGACCGAAACGCCGTCCTTGGTGACGGTCGGGGCGCCGAAGGAGCGCTCCAGCACGACATTGCGGCCTTTCGGGCCGAGGGTGACTTTAACGGCGTTGGCGAGGATATTGACGCCTTCAACCATCTTGGCACGGGCGGCGTCGCCGAAAACTACTTCTTTAGCTGCCATGTTTGTAACTCCTTAGTATTTTGAGGGATTCGTATTTATTTCTGAACGATTGCCATGATGTCTTCTTCGCGCATCACCAGCACTTCATCGCCTTCAACCTTGACGGTCTGGCCGGAGTACTTGCCGAAAAGCACGATATCGCCGACTTTGACGTCCAGCGCGCGTACTTTGCCGTCTTCCAGGATCTTGCCGTTACCGACGGCCAGGACTTTGCCCTGATCCGGCTTTTCAGCAGCAGCTTCCGGGAGAACGATGCCAGACGCAGTTTTAGTTTCCTGGTCGAGGCGCTTGACGATGACGCGATCGTGCAACGGACGAAGGTTCATACAAACTCCTTAAAAATCAATGGTTTATAATTGTTTGCGGCAGATTCGCTGCAAAATGCATTTCACTGTGCGGCAGTGCCGCACTGGAAAATCGACAGGCCAGGGGGAGTTTGTTGTTAGCACTCTCCCCTAACGAGTGCTAAGTATATGGGCGGGGTTTTGTTTTTTCAAGACGATACCGTGCGCAATTAGTATATTTATATGCGTACGCTTCAGATCATCTGTTGATGATCTGATATTTTTTTAAATTGGGCGGGGCATAGTTGGGGCGGCGGCGCGCTACCGCATGTCAATCCACCACGAATAACCGGGCACCGGTGTCGGTATACGAGCGATGCGGCTCGGCGTTGTCCGCGACCTGATAACTGACGCCGGGTGTAAGGATGAATTTGCGCCCGTCGGCGAGTTCGGTATGCAATTCCCCTTCGAGGCAAAACAGGATGTGGCCCTTGCTGCACCAATGGTCCGCGAGATATCCAGTCGAATAGTCGACCATGCGCACCCGAATCGCACCGAAATGACGGGTGCGCCAGAACGCGGTTCCAGTTTCGCCTTTATGTTCAGTTGGTTCAAGATCTGCCCAGTTAGTAATCCCGAAGGGAATATCCGTCATGTGCATGCGAGGACTTTCTGCTTGTGACGCTGCGGGCAATCCGCGGCAATTTGCCATTTTATCGCCGAGCAAATGGTCGACATGAAAAAGCCTCCGGTCGCGGAGGCTTTTACAGGCTGTGTCGGGCGGAAATCAGGCCAGCGCAACCTTGACTTCAATATTGCCGCGCGTTGCGTTGGAGTAGGGGCAGACTTCGTGCGCCTTGCTGACCAGCGCCTGGGCTGCCGCCTGCTCCATGCCCGGCACCGAAACGCGCAGTTCCGCAGCCAGACCAAAACCACCATTGCCGTTCGGGCCAATGCCAACTTCAGCGCTTACCGCGGCGTCCGCTGGCAAGGCTACCTTGGTATGCATGGCAACGAACTTCATGGCAGACAGAAAGCACGCGGCATAGCCGGCGGCAAACAACTGCTCCGGATTGGTGCCTTCGCCGCCCGGGCCGCCGAGTTCTTTTGGTGTGCTCAGTTTGGCTTCAAGCTTGTTGTCGCTTGAGACGGCACGGCCATCACGGCCGCCGGTGGCGGTTGCTTGTGCGGAATACAGAATTTGCATGAAGTTCTCCTTAAGTGTTTGGAACGTAAGACTGTGGTGATGATGGAATTAAATATAGCACGCAATTAAATTGTGTGCAATTTAAACTGGTATATTGAGAATGCGCTCAACATTGTCAAGTTGCGGTCAGTTATTCAGATATTGGATTTTGCGAGGTCGTTCCGAATGGACGAGAGCTGCGAGCGCAGCTTTTCCAGTGCTTCCCGCGACTGGCCGCTTGCGCACATGACTTGGTGCGGAATGCCTTGCGCTTTCTTTTTCAGGGCACGCCCTTCTTTCGTAAGTGTGATTCTTACCTGGCGTTCGTCTGACTCATCACGGGTGCGTTCGATGAGTGACGAGGCTTCCAGCCGCTTCAGCAGCGGGGTCAAGGTGCCGGAGTCGAGACAAAGCTTTTCGCCGATCGCTTTCACCAGCACGTCGTCTTGCTGCCAAAGCACCAGCATTACCAGGTATTGCGGATAGGTAAGACCAATCGTATCGAGAAAAGGCTTGTACGTCTTTGTCATCGCTAGCGAAGCGGAATATAGCGCAAAGCAAAACTGGTTGTCCAGCGCCAGCGGGTCAAGAGAGTGTGCGGCGGAGGAGGGGACGGATTTGGACATGATTTGCAGCTCTGGCGTGGGATAATCGATTGCGCGTGACCTAATGTTTCCCATCCTATGCGAATTCCAAAGAGACTCCAAGCAGCTTGTATTTTATTTGCCTTTGCGGTCGCCGCGCGGGCGCAGCAACTGCCGCAGACCGTTGCCGATGCTCTACAACGCGCGGATATCCCAGCCGGCGCGGTCGGTATTTATGTGCAGGAAGCCGGTGCCGCACTGCCCCTGCTTGCCGCAAACGAAACGCTGCCCTTCAATCCGGCTTCTACCATGAAGCTGGTGACCAGCAACGCTGCACTGGAAATCCTCGGTCCGACCTTCACATGGAAGACCCAGGCGTATATGGATGGAACGCTTAACGGAGATGTGCTGCAGGGCGATCTATACATTAAAGGTGGCGGCGACCCAAAGCTGGTACTGGAAAATTTCTGGCTGTTCCTGCGCCGTATCCGCGCGAAAGGCATTCGCGAAATTCGTGGCAATCTGTTGTTGGATCGCAGTGTATTTGAAGAAGCAACGCACGACGCGGCACAGTTCGATGGCGATCCATTAAAACCCTACAATGTCGGGCCCGATGCACTGCTGCTCAACTATAAGGCCCTGACCTTTCGATTCCTTCCGGACGAAGCGCGACGCACAGTACAGGTAACGGTGGACCCGCCACTGGCCGCCTACCCGCAATATGCGCCCAAATTATCGAATGGCGATTGCGGCGACTGGCGCGGTAAATTGCACCCGGCCATTGATGGCAACAGTGCGCGTTTCAACGGCGTGTATTCCGCGTCATGCGGCGAAAAAACCTGGTATGTGCATCCATACCTGATGTCGCATACACAGTATTTCGATCTCGCGTTCAGACGCTTCTGGGCCGACCTCGGCGGCACGCTGAAAGGTGAAGTCAGGAGCGGCATTGTGCCGTCAACAGCGCGTCTGGTGGCCGATTGGGATTCGGCCTCACTGTCGGAAGTGATCCGCGACATCAACAAGTACAGCAACAACGTAATGGCGCGGCAGTTGCTTCTGACACTAGCAGGCAATGTATTGAAACTGCCGGCGAATACGGAGCGTGGTGGCGCAGTGGTTCGTACCTGGCTGGCCAGCAAAGGCATCGATGCGCCCGAACTCAGCATTGAGAACGGTTCCGGGCTGTCCCGGACTGAGCGTATATCGGCAGTAAATATGGGACGGATGCTGGTTGCCGCATTCCAGTCTCCCACGATGCCGGAATTTATCGCCTCGCTGCCGCTGGTCGGCTATGACGGCACCATGCGATCGCGGCTGGTGACGCAAACCGTGGCCGGCAAGGCTCACGTAAAGACGGGACTGTTGAATGAGGTGCGCAACATTGCGGGATATGTGCTTGCAGCATCAGGCAAACGCTATGTGGTGGTGTGCATGATCAATCATGCGAATGCCGTGCGCGGGAATGAGGCGCAGGATGCATTGCTGCAGTGGGTCTACGAGCGCGGTTAAGGCAGGGATAGCCTAAGTTAACCTAGCCTGCGTTAAGTTTACCGGCGTTGCCAACCTCAAAGCATCATCGGCTGATCAGACAACTGATTGCGGAGCGATCCGTCGTCCGGATAGTGTTCCTGCAATAACGCGTTAACCTGTGTGAGCGCGGCCAAGGTGCTGTTGTGGTAATCGCCGCGCGCGAAGCCTTGGGTCATGGTGCGGCAGACTGCTTGCCAATCCTGCGCGGCGATGACCCGACCGATACCGCGGTCCGCAACAATCTCAACCTGGTGATCGGCGAGATTGATGTAGACCAGCACGCCGCAATTCTCTTCCGTATCCCACACGCCGTATTGCGCAAACAACTCGCGTGCACGTGCGCGCGGCGTGGTGCCGCTCAATACCGCCTGTGCGGTGAGTGCAGGTTCGACGATTACACGCACCTCGGCGCGATGGTGTTTTTCGCCTTCCGTAATGCCTTCTTCGATGGCTTTCAGCGTTGCAGCAGGAAAGGCGCGACGCCCACTGGCCGTCGTCGTGCAGAAGTGTCGGATTAAGCGGGAAAATGTACTCATCACCAGTTCCCCGATGCGCCGCCGCCGTCGGCACTGCCGCCGCCACCCGAAAATCCACCACCGCCGGAACCAAAACCACCGCCGCCGAAACCGCCGAAGCCTCCGCTCCCCAATCCTCCACCGAGAATGACGCCAGGGGCAGAACGGCCCCATCCATGGCGATGGCGCCCGTAGCGGCGTGATTGCATGCGCGACATCATTAGGAACACGATCACGAAAAAGATGAACAGCCCGAACGAAAACGCGTCAGATTCCTCCTCTACCGCAGCCTTTTTTTCTGGCGATGGAAATTGTTCCTTATCCAGTAGGCTGGTAATCGCTGATACACCCGCCGCCAGTCCGCCGTAGAAATCATTCTGGCGGAAATGCGGCGCAATCACGTCCTGAAGGATGCGCTTCGATTGCGCATCGGTCAGCGAGCCTTGCACGCCGCGACCGGCTTCGATGCGCAGGCGCCGTAATGCGGGCGGATTGTCTTTCGCCACGATCAGCAGCACGCCGTCATCGCTCCCCTTGCGACCCAGTTTCCAAGTATCGAACACGCGGATGCCATATTGCTCAATCGCTTCCGGTTCCGTCTTGCTGATTAGCAGGACGGCGATTTGGCTGCCGGTGCGATCCTCATATTCCTTTAGCACGTTCTCCAAGGTCGCCCGTTGGTTTTCATTGAGCATACCTGCCTTGTCCGTCACGCGCGTCTGCAGGGGCGGCACAGGCACGAAGTCCTGCGCGCTTGCTGCGGCGAGCAACAGCGCGAGAGCGAAACCGAAAAGAATACGAAGCGGATTCATTTTTTCAATGTCGCTTACTTGCCGAAATTGACGGCGGGTGCATTCGAAATCGCCTTTTCATTTTCGACGGTAAACGATGGCTTGACTTCGTAGTTGAACATCATCGCCGTCAAATTGGTCGGGAAGCTTCGCGCCAATACGTTGTACTCGCGCACCGACTGAATGTAGCGTTGGCGTGCGACGGTGATGCGGTTTTCCGTGCCTTCGAGCTGCGACTGCAGGTCGCGAAAACTCGTGTCGGCTTTCAGGTTGGGGTAATTTTCCGCGACGGCCATCAGGCGCGATAGCGCGCTAGAGAGTTCGCCCTGCACCTGCTGGAATTTCTTGAATGCTTCAGGATTGTTCAGCACCTCTGGCGTAATCTGGAAACTCGTCGCCCTGGAGCGCGCTTCGGTCACGGCTTGCAGCGTGTCCTTCTCATGGGCAGCGTAGCCCTTCACCGTGTTGACCAGATTCGGAATCAGGTCGGCGCGGCGCTGATACTGATTCACCACCTCGCCCCAAGCAGCTTTGACATGCTCATCCTTTTCCTGGAAGTCGTTGTAGCCGCAGGCACTCAGCATCGACGCAAGTGCAAAGACCGTGAACCATCTCATCCATGTTTTCATTGAATTTCCTTTTTTCAACATTTCATCAGAAACGCATTGTCAATTATGTATGGGCGGCGCGTCGCGGTTTCAACAGCACGGTACTCATTGCCGCCAGGATGAGGCCCATCGCGGCGAAATCCTGCCAGTGCGGCGTTTCGCCCAGCAACCACGCACCTGAGAATACACCCAGTATCGGAATCATCATCACGGACAGGCTGGAGGCAATCGGTGGCAGCGTGCGAGCCAACTGGAACCAGACGACATGGGCAAAGCCGAAAATGATAACGGCGTTGTACGCAATCGCCGTCCACGCACCGGCATTAGGCATGTGCCATTCGTTGCGTTCGAACAGCCAGGCGGCCATCGCCATTGCGACCGTGGTTATCGACAACATCCAGAAGGTCAATGAAATGGTTGGCATGTCGAGCGAAGAACGTTTCATCGTTACCGTGCCATAACCCCAGCCAGCCGCTGCGATCAGGGCGAACAGCGTGCCAAGCGGATTGCCGGCCAGCTTTGCAAATTCGCTCGAAAGCAGCAGCAGGGCGCCTGCCAACGCGCACCCGATGCCGATCCATGCGGCACGATTGGGGCGTTCGCCGAAGAAAAACAACGCGCACAAGACCGCCCAGACTGGCATTGTGTAACCGAGGATGGCAGCACGTCCTGACGACAGCATTTTTACGCCGAGGATCATGAATACATGCCAGATCAGCATATTGGGAACCGACAGCCGCACGATCGCCATGAGCTTGCCGGGAGGGATTGTCAACCGCGCACGCTGCATTCGGGAGGCCAGCCACAGCACCGGCAGACCACCGATCATGCTCAGGGTGCGAAAGCTTAATGGGGGGAAATCCTGCACGCCGAACTTCATGATCGGCCAGTTAAAGCCCCAGCATAGAGTGAGGAGCACGAGCAGGATCCAGTCCTTGCGGGAGAGCGAAGTCATGCCGAAACGATAGCACGGCACGTTACAATGTGCATTGTTCGCCATTAACAGAGTATCGCCGTGACCTTCATCGACAAATTATCCGCCGCGTGGACGGCAAACAATTCCTTGCTGTGTGTCGGCCTCGACCCCGACATCGCAAAATTTCCGGCGCATTTGCAGCAGCAGCCTGACGCAATTTTCGCCTTTTGCAAAGCGGTTATCGATGCGACTGCGGAGACCGCGTGCGCCTTCAAGCCGCAGATCGCCTACTTTGCAGCCTTGCGGGCGGAAGATCAGCTGGAAGCGCTTTGCGCCTACCTGCGCAAGACGTATCCACACATTCCGATCGTGCTCGACGCCAAGCGCGGCGACATTGGCGCCACCGCCGAGCAGTATGCGCGCGAAGCCTACGAGCGTTACGGCGCCGATGCAGTAACCGTCAACCCCTACATGGGTTTCGATTCAATTGCGCCCTATCTGGAATGGAAGGATCGCGGCGTCATTATCCTGTGCCGTACTTCAAATCCCGGCGGTTCCGACCTGCAATTTCTCAACGCGGACGGAAAGCCGGTCTACCAGCATGTGGCGCAACTGGTGGCCGACAAGTGGAATATCAATGGGCAGTGCGGACTGGTGGTCGGTGCAACGTTTCCAAGCGAGTTGGCGCAGGTGCGCAAGATTGTCGGCGATATGCCCTTGCTGGTGCCGGGAATTGGTGCGCAGGGGGGGGATATCGAAGCCACAGTGAATGCCGGAAAGACAGCAAATGGCGCCGGCATGATGATCAATTCGTCGCGCGCAATTCTGTACGCGAAGCCGGATACGGCTGCGGGTGAAGATTTTACAAAAGCTGCACGGCGCGTGGCAATCGAGACGCGCGACGCGATCAATCGCTTTCGCGCTTAATTTATTGCATTCGACTCAGGAACCAAAGAATTCCAGCATATCCGCCAACAGTAATTCCGGCACTTGCTCCGCGATGAAATGGCCGGCAGGCAGCGCCTTCCCGGTCACCGCTTTCTCGCATTTTTCCTGCCAGTCGTCCAGCGGCTTGAACAGTCGTCCAACTACGCCATGATCGCCCCATAGCACACGGACGGGACAGGCGATCTTGCTGGTGTCGTGATCGCGGTCGTGTTCCAGGTCGATACTGGCGGCGGCACGATAATCTTCGCAGGCGGCATGAATGGCGTCCGGCCGGCAGAAACATCGCTCGTAATCCGCCATGACGGCATCATCGATGAATTGCGTGCCGTTCGAGCCCCAGTTACCCAGTGTCGTCTTCAGCAGGAAGGCCGCACTGTTGCCGATCAGGGTTTCCGGCACCGGCGCCGGCTGGATCATGAAGAACCAGTGGTAATACATCGTTGCAAACGTCTTGTCGGTTGCCTCGTACATCGTCCGCGTCGGCGAGATGTCGAGAATCATCAGTTTGCTCACGGCATTGCGATGATCCAGTGCAAGCCGGTGCGCCACGCGCCCGCCGCGGTCATGTCCGCACAGGTAAAACGACTGGTGACCGAGTGCGCGCATCAGCTCGACCATGTCCTGCGCCATCACCCGTTTTGAATAATTGCTGTGGTCCGGTTCACCCGGTGGCCGCGAAGAATCGCCATAGCCGCGCAGATCCGGCATGACCAGCGTGTAATGCTGCGCCAGCTTCTCTGCCACCTTGTGCCAGATCAAATGTGTCTGTGGGAAGCCGTGCAGCAACAGCAGTGGCGGACCACTGCCGCCGTGCCGCAGGTTAATGGTGACGCCATTGACTTGCAGTTGCTGACGTCGGAAGTTCTCCAGCATTACGCTTGTTCCTGTTCCAGGAAGCGCAGCAGGCCTTGCAGCGAATGCGCGACAGTTTGGTTACGCACGGACTGACGATCGCCCGTAAATACCAGCCGTTCGGTATGCGAATGGTGTTCAAATGCCCAGCCGAAGCAGACCGTGCCCACTGGCTTGCCCGGCACTGCGCCGCCTGGGCCGGCGATACCCGTCGTCGACAAGGCCACATGTGCGTTGCTATTGGCAAGAGCGCCTTCGGCCATGGCGCCGGCTACCTCTTCGCTGACCGTGCCGAACTGCGCGACGACCGCCGCAGGAACGTCGAGCAATTCCGTCTTGGATGCGTTGGAGTAGGCAATGAAACCGCAATCGAACCATTCTGAGGAACCTGCGATTTCCGTGATCGCCTGTGCGACCCCGCCACCGGTGCACGACTCGGCGGTTGCCAGCAGCAATCCTTTTGCCTGAAGTGCGCGCCCTACGCGCGCCGCCAGATCGATAATGTCATTCATGTCTGCTGCACTCCTCATTACTTTTAATAATTGAATGTCAACGATATCGCGTATTGCGTATGGCGAGGCTGGCAGATACAAGTTCCGGCATGCGGAATGCGTGATACCGGTCCGTCAATGATGGATGACGAACAAGCTTACTTTACCACCGCGCATGTATTTTTTCTTATGCCGTTTGCATGTTTTTGTGCGACAGCATCAATGAATGACTACGGTGCCTGGGTAAGCCTGCTGACTTCCTGAATATGTTCTAGTCCGTATCGCGTCAGAAGGCGGCGGTAGTCGGGTGAATTAAGGAATTTGCGGAATTCGGCGTCGAAACTGTCGCGCAATGCGGCATGGTTTCTCGCTTTTGAAAATGCAATATGGCTCATCACGGTTTCCACCTGGACAGGCAGCCTGACGATACGGTCCGCATATTCCTTGAGCGTGGGAGAGGCAAGCGTCGACAGGGCGGTGTACAGGTTGCTGGGAACAAGATCGATACGGCCCATTGCCAGCTTGCGGAAATTCTGTTCGATGGTTGCCGCTTCATCAGTGGCAAGCCGCGACCGCGCTTCCTCGAACTTCGGACCATAATTGACCTTGTGTGCGGTGCCGACATGGAATCCCTTGATCGATGAAAGATCGCCATCGAAGGATACGGTGACGCCCTTGCGCGCATACAGATAGATGATTTGCGGGACGATCGCTTCAACGCTGTAGTCGAGAAACAGTTCGCGTTCGGGCGAGTGATAGAGCGTGAAGATACAGTCTGCTTCGCCCTGTTTTACCAGCGCCAGTGCGCGTCCCCACGGATAAAGCTCGATGTGTGCCGTGTGGTTAAGCTTGCGCAGCACATGCGACACGATATCCACGGCCAGCCCTTCGGCATGTCCGTTGGCGCCTTTGTAAATCAGCGGAGGGTATTCGAAAGAAACACAGGTGTAGGTTTCGCCGCGAGCGGCAAGCGGCAGGGCTGCCAAGGACAATAGTGCGAGATGATGCCAGGCTATCATGCTGTCTCCTTTCAGAAACCGCATCCGGCTCACCGGATGGCGCATCGGAGTCGATACGCCATCCGGTCGACATTACCGGATTACTTCACCGCGAGTGCGGTGTCTTCCTGTTCCGTGCGGTGATTCTGCGGAGCGCCGTAACCGCCACCTCCCGGCGTTTCGATGACGAACACATCGCCCGGCTGCATGTCGGTGCTGGATACGAAGCCAAGTTCTTCCTGCCTGCCATCAGTGCGGAGCACATAGTTTCTGCCACACTTGCCGGGGTGGCCGCCATCGACGCCGAAGGGCGGCACGATGCGGTTATTGGACAAGATTGACGCCGTCATCTTTTCCAGGAATCGGATCTTGCGGACGCCACCGTTGCCGCCATGCCACTGACCCTTGCCGCCGGAGTCCGGACTGATCTCGTAGCTTTCCAAGCGAACCGGATAGCGCCATTCGAGGATTTCCGGGTCGGTCAGGCGCGAGTTGGTCATGTGTGTCTGCACCACGTCCGTCCCGTGGAATCCCTTGCCGGCACCGGAGCCGCCGGAGATGGTTTCGTAATACTGGTACTCGTCATTGCCGAAAGTGAAGTTGTTCATCGTGCCGGGTGCAGACGCCAGCACACCGAGCGCGCCGTACAAGGCGTTGGTGACGCAACTCGATGTCTCGACATTGCCGGATACTACTGCGGCCGGATAGCGTGGATTGAGCATGGAACCTTCCGGAATAATGACGTTCAGCGGTTTCAGGCAGCCTGCGTTCAAGGGAATCTCATCGTCCACCAGCGTGCGGAATACATACAGCACGGCGGCCATGCAGATGGCGCTCGGCGCATTGAAGTTGTTGTTCAGCTGCGGCGAGGTGCCGGTGAAGTCGATGTCGGCGGTCCGTTTCTTGTGATCGACACGGATCGCCACATGAATCACGGCGCCGTTGTCCAGTTTGTACTCGTAGCGGCTGTCTTTCAGCGCGGTGATCACGCGGCGCACCGCTTCTTCCGCGTTGTCCTGCACATGCTTCATGTACGCCTGCACCACTTCAAGGCCGAAGTGATCGACCATCTTCAGCAACTCGTCTACGCCTTTCTGATTGGCGGCAATCTGCGCCTGGAGATCGGCGAGGTTTTGCTTGATGTTGCGGCACGGGTATTTGCCGGACGAGAGCAATGCGACGGTTTCTTCTTCCAGGAAGCGACCGCCCTTGACCAGTTGGAAGTTGTTGATTAAGACCCCTTCTTCTTCGACCACGGTACTGTTGGCCGGCATCGAACCCGGCGTAATGCCGCCGATGTCCGCATGATGACCGCGCGAACCGACGTAGAACAAGACCTTCTTCCCGGTCTGGTCGAAAGCTGGCGTAATCACCGTGACGTCCGGCAAGTGCGTGCCGCCGTGGTAAGGATCGTTCAGCATGAAGACATCCCCCGGCTGCATCTTGCCGGTGTTCTCGCGGATAATGGTCTTGATGCTGTCGCCCATCGATCCCAGGTGCACCGGAATGTGCGGTGCGTTGGCAATCAGGTTGCCTTCCGCATCGAACAGCGCACAGGAGAAGTCCAGGCGCTCCTTGATGTTGACCGAGAACGCCGTGTTCTGCAGACGCAAGCCCATCTGCTCGGCAATGCTCATGAACAGGTTATTGAAGACTTCGAGCATCACCGGATCGGCATCGGTCCCGATCGCCTTGCGTTGCTGGCGCGCTTCGACACGATTCAGTACCAGGTGGTTAAGTTTGGTCACTTCCGCGATCCATCCCGGTTCAACGATATTGGTCGCATTCTTCTCGGCGATGATGGCAGGGCCATGGATGATGTCGCCGGGGCGCATATCTTCGCGACGATAGAGCGCGGTGTCATGCCATTTTCCGCCAGAGAATAGCTGCACGATTTCGGCGGCCTGCAAGGCGCCGTCGCGCGCAGGCAATTCCTCGACACTGGCATTGGTTTCGTCCGACAAGCCGATTGCTTCGACAGAAATCGCTTCCACCACCAATGCCTTGTCCGGCATCAGGAAAGAATAGCGCTTTTTGTAGGCGACTTCGAACTGCGCAACCATGCTTTCTGCGGAGTCGTACGACACGACGATGACAGAATCGGTGCCGTCGTATCGCAGGTGCGCACGCTCAACCACGCGAATGCGCGTCTGTTCGACGCCTTGTGACAGCAAGTCATTGCGCGCCTCATCGGCCAGTGCGTGCAGCTTTGCTTCCAGCGTCGTCATGATCGACGCCGACAGGGTGATTTCCAGGGCCTGTTCGCGCATCGATGTCTGGTCGGCCAGGCCCATGCCGTAAGCTGAGAGCACGCCGGCAAAGGGGTGGGCGAAGACACGCGTCATGCCGAGCGCATCGGCCACCAGACAGGCATGCTGTCCACCAGCGCCGCCAAAAGTGGTCAACGTGTATTCAGTGACATCGTGACCGCGCTGCACTGAAATGAACTTGATTGCATTGGCCATGTTACCGACGGCGATTTCAATGAAACCTTCCGCTACTTCTTCCGGCGCACGGCGCTTGCCGGTGGCACGGTAAATTTCCTCGGCCATGTCAGTGAACTTCTGCACTACCGCTTCATGGTCCAGCGTTTCATCGGCTTGCGGACCGAAAACGGCCGGGAAGTATTTCGGCTGAATTTTGCCGAGCATGACGTTGCAGTCGGTGACCGCCAGCTTGCCGCCACGGCGATAACTGGTTGGGCCAGGATTGGCGCCGGCACTGTCCGGTCCGACGCGATAGCGCGTGCCGTCGAAATGCAGAATGGAACCGCCGCCTGCCGCCACCGTATGAATGCTCATCATCGGCGCGCGCATGCGCACACCGGCGACCTGCGTTTCAAACTCGCGCTCGAACTCGCCCGCATAGTGCGACACGTCAGTTGAGGTTCCGCCCATGTCAAAGCCGATGATCTTGTCAAAACCGGCGGTCTTGGCCGTCCGCACCATGCCGACGATGCCACCGGCCGGGCCGGAAAGGATCGAATCCTTGCCTTGGAAGCGATGCGCGTCGGTCAGTCCGCCATTGCTTTGCATGAACAGCAGGCGTACGCCATCCATCTGGCCCGCAACCTGGTCGACATAGCGGCGCAAGATGGGCGACAAGTAGGCATCGACCACGGTGGTGTCGCCGCGCGACACCAGTTTCATCATCGGACTGACTTTGTTTGATATGGAAATTTGCGTGAAGCCGACTTCCTGTGCGATGCGGCCAATCGCCTCTTCATGCTGGGTGAAGCGATAGCCGTGCATGAGCACCACCGCAACTGCACGGTAACCTTGCGCATGCAACGCTTTCAACTCACGGCGCACTTGTTCTTCGTCCAACGGACGGACCACTGCGCCGTGCGCGTCGATGCGCTCGTCGACTTCCACTACTTTTTCATAGAGAAGTTCCGGCAAAACGATGTGGCGGTCGAACAGGCGCGGGCGGTTCTGGTACGCGATGCGCAAGGCGTCGCGAAAGCCCTTGGTGATCAGCAAGGCAGTTGGATCGCCCTTGCGCTCCAACAACGCATTGGTGGCGACCGTCGTACCCATTTTCACCGCCTCCACCAATTTTGGCGATATTGTTTCGGAAGGACTGATACCGAGCAGTTGCTTGATGCCGGCGACCGCAGCATCTCGGTATTGCTCTGGATTCTCCGATAGCAGCTTGTACGTCAGCAGCTTGCCGTCTGGTCGACGTGCGACGATATCGGTAAACGTGCCGCCGCGGTCAATCCAGAACTGCCAGCGTTTGTCTCCCAATAATTCCCCGTGTAATTGTTGTTGATCCATGGTGCCGTTCACCTTTCTTAAATAGACGAGGCCGCGCGTGCGGCTTGATCATAAAGTCCGGACATCTTGCGCAGGTAGTGCGCAAGTTCCCCTAATGCAGCTTTGTTGAGGCCAAGCGTCGCAAGCGAATCGATCAGTCGTCGCTCACGAATTTCCGCGTAACGCAATAAATACCCTTGGCCGGATGGCGTTGTTGAATACGTGACTTCCTTGCCTTGCTTCTTTGCCTGAATGACGCCCAAGCCGACGAGTTTGCGCAATGCGTAGCCCACGACATGCGCGTCTTCGATATTCAGAACGAAGCAGATGTCGGCTAGTCGTTTGTCATTGGCGCGATGATTGACGTGATGCAGGATCAGCACGTCAACCACCGTCAGATCTTTCAGCCCGGCCATCTCCATGCAGCGCACGATCCAGCGCTGAAAAGCATGGGTCGCGCTGACGGTACACAGCTCGAATTCCGCCATGCCTATGTCCTTGAGTTGTTGCGTCGGACTGTCTGATAAACCAAAATTTCCGGTTGAGTCTGGTCCAGCTGGCGGCGTGTTTATTCCCTGCATCGAAGTCGTCTCCTTATTCGTCGGCAAACAGGAATCCTTACTTGAAATGCCGAATTGTTTTGTATATTGTAGTTTTAACGTCGATGAAATGTAAAACAATTTATTGACATTTTATTGACGTAAAGTTTAATATTCAAGAAAAAAATGCAGGAGACAAAAGATGGAACGCATGTATTCAAGGAAGGGAAGGGCTGTGGCAGCCGCAATGACGGTAGTGCTTGCCCTCGTATCTTTGTTTGCCGTAGCGGGCGTGGCCTATGCAGCGCCAGCGCCTGCACCCATCGAAATCAATGTAGCGACTGCTTATGCGGCGGATAACTTTCAAACGCAGAATTTGCAGCAGTTCGCGAATGACGTTGCCAAGGCCACTGGCGGCCAAATCATTTTCAAGCTTCACCCGGCGGGTTCGCTGATCAAGCCGGCGGACATTTTTAAGGGCGTACGCGAAGGCAGGGCAGAAGGCGGAGAAGTCATCATGTCCAGCCTCGCGAACGAATTGCCGCTGTTCGGCATGGATGCACTTCCGTTCATTGTGTCCGGCTATGACGATGCGCGCCGCATGTGGGACGCGTCGCGCCCCGCAGTGGATCGGGCCTTGCATGAGCGCGGATTGCAGTTGTTATATGCAGTTCCGTGGCCGCCGCAGAACCTGTATGCGAGAACAACGATTACGAATACGCAGGATTTCAAGGGGCTGCGCATGCGTGCGTATAACCCGGCGACCGTGCGGATTTCTGAGCTGATCGGTGCTACGCCGGTGACAATCCAGGTAGTCGATCTTGCCAGAGCCATCGCAGACGAAAAGCTGGACCTGATGCTGACGTCCAGCTGGACCGGTGTGGATACCAAGGCATGGTCCAGGCTGCAGTACTACTATAAGGTGAACGCATGGATTCCGAAGAATATCGTGTTCATCAACCGCAAAGTATTCGACCGACTGGATGCTGCAACGCAGAAGAAGCTGTCGGAAGCCGCGAGCGTCGCGGAACAGCGCGGCTGGAAGCTCAGCCAGAACAGTGATCAGGACTACGAGGCACAGCTCAGTGCCAATCGGATCAATGTGTCGACTATCGATCCGTACCTTCGGCGCTATCTCGACCGGATCGGCGAAAACCTTGCACGTGAATGGCTCAAGCAGGCGGGAAGTGAAGAATTGAAAATTCTGTTGAAGTACACGACGGATCGTTCAATGAAGTGAGTAATGAGTGAGTAACAAGTGAGCAACAAGTAAGCAACATCAGGTAGTGAATAAAAGCAGTCCATAAAAGCAGTCAATAAAGCTCCCTATCCTAGTCACTGGGAGAGGGGTTCTAGGTGGAAGTAAAAAAGGAGCGTCTCATTATGTTTACCAAGGCAATCAAGAGAATTGTGCAAGTCGGGGTCGCGCTGTCGTTCAGCGTTTCGGCCTACGCACAGCAGGAGATCAAAATCGGCGTGATTTATCCGCTTACCGGTGCTGCCGCATCGACCGGCGCGGAGCTGAAAAACGCTCTGGAAATGGCAGCTGACATTGTCAATAACGGCGCTAAGGGCGTGCCTAATCTGCCATTCGCCGCAGGCGGCGGCCTGCCGAACCTGAAGGGCGCGAAGATCAAGCTGGTCTTCGCTGACCATCAAGGTAATCCGCAGGTTGGCGCAACTGAAGCTGAACGCCTGATCACGCAAGAGAAAGTCGTCGCGCTGGTCGGCGCCTACTTCAGCAACGTAACCGCCACCGCCAGCCAGGTTGCGGAGCGCTACAAGGTGCCGTTCCTGAATCCGGAATCGTCGTCAGCGACGCTTACGCAACGCAACTTCAAGTGGTTCTTCCGCACCACGGCGCATGACGACCTGTTCGTGCACAACTTCTTCGATTTTTTCAAGGAACTGGAAGCGAAGAAAGGCATCAAGATCAAGCAACTCGGTACCTTCAATGAGAACACCTTGTGGGGCAACGAAACCACCAAGCTGGAAACCAAGCTGGCACAGGAACGCGGCTTCAATCTGGTCAAAACCATTACCTATCCGGCCAAGAGCACGCAGCTGACGTCGGAAGTGCAATCGCTCAAATCCGGCAGTCCGCAAGTCGTGATGCAATCGTCTTATCTCGGCGACGCGATCCTGTCGATGAAAGCCTACAAGGAACTCGGCTTCTCGCCGGACATGATCCTTGCAAACAACGCCGGCTTTACCGACACCGAGTTCATCAAGACTTTGGGCAAGGATGCGGACTACGTCATCACGCGTGAAGTTTGGTCGCTCGACCTGGCGAAGACCAATCCGCTGATCAAGCAGGTCAATGACATGTTCAACAGCCGCTATAAGATCAATTTCACCGGCAATTCTTCGCGTACCTTCACCGGCCTGCTGACGCTGGCCGATGCGATCAACCGCGCCGGCTCGACCGAGCCGGAGGCGATCCGCAAGGCATTGAGCGAAACCGATATCCCGGGAAACAAGCTGATCATGCCATGGAAGGGCATCAAGTTCGACGCAAATGGCCAGAATGTTTATGGCTCCGGCATTCTGGTGCAGATCATCGACGGCAAGTACAACACGGTGTGGCCGTTCGATATCGCGACACGCGACGTCGTGTGGCCGATGCCGAAGTGGGATCAGCGTAAATAACAAGGTGTAGACCGTCTGGGGCAGTCGGCGTGCCGGCTGCCGCAACGGAATTGCTTGAAAGGCCGGCCCGCAAAGACGGGTTGCGGGTTGCTGCCTGAGATGTCCACCAAAGTCAGCAGCGATCGATGCGAGAAGCGAGTAAGAGGAGAAATCAATGTCTTTGGAAATATTGTTGCAGACCCTGGCATCCGGGGTGCTGATCGGGTTGATCTACGCCCTGGTGGCCATCGGTCTTACCATGATTTTCGGCGTGATGGATATCGTCAATTTCTCACACGGCGAATTTCTCATGTTCGGTATGTATTCAAGTTTTTGGCTGTACGCGCTGTATGCGCTTGATCCGATTTTCACGCTGCCGCTCACGACGCTTTTTCTGTTCGGACTCGGTGTGATGGTGTACAAGCTGGTGATCAGCAAGATCACCAATGCGCCGATGGTTTCGCAGCTGTTCACGACCTTCGGTCTGATGCTGTTGTTTCGCGGCATTGCGCAATTCCTGTGGAAGCCTGACTTCCGCACAGTCGACAAATCAATCGTGACCGGCAGCGTATCGATTGCCGGTTTTCAAATCGGTGCTCCGCAGGTCACAGCGGGCATCGGCGCTATCCTGGTGACGGCCGGCGTATATCTTTTTCTCACCAAAACCAGAGCTGGCGCCGCGCTGGAAGCGACTGCTGCAGACAAGGACGCGGCGCGCTTGATGGGCATCGATTCGCAGAAAATGTTTGCGCTGGCCTGGGGCATCGGCGCTGCTTGCGCAGGCATCGCGGGTGCATTGCTGTCAACTTTCTTTCCGATCTTTCCGGAGGTTGGCGCCAACTTTATTTTGATTGCCTTCGTTGTGGTCAATCTTGGCGGCTTCGGCAGCATCATTGGCGCCCTGATTGCCGGGGTGCTTGTGGGCGTGATTGAAGTCATGGGTGGTTTCCTGCTTGGACCGCAGTACAAACTGGCGATCGTGCTGGTGCTGTTCCTCGCCGTGCTGATGTTCCGCCCGCAGGGTCTGCTGGGCAAGGCGTGATCGCTTAAAAGAAAGGGTTTGTCATGAGCAAGATTCCAACAATTTCACAATCGATCGAAGCGAACGTCGCGCCGGTCAAGGCCTTCACACCAGTGCACGTCGGATTGCTGGCGCTGCTGGCAATTGCCGCACTGCTTCCATGGTTCGTCGACAGTCCATCACATCAGAACGTCGCGATCCTGATCCTGATGGCGGCGCAGATGGGCGTCGCCTGGAATATCGTCGGCGGCTATGCGGGCCAGGTTTCGCTGGGCCACGTCGCGTTCTACGGCATCGGCGCTTACACCTCGACCATGCTGTTCACGCTGCTTGGTGTTAATCCGTGGCTGGCAATGCTCGCAGGAGGCGTCGTCGCAGCCGTCATCAGCCTGGCAATTGGCTGGTCATGTTTTCGCCTGAAGGGACACTATTTCACGATGGCGACCATTGCCGTGGCAGAGATCGTGCAGATCATTTTCACCAACTGGGAATACGCCGGTGCCGCAGTGGGGCTCACGATGCCAATGGACCAGCAGGGGTGGGGCGTGTTCATTTTTGCATCGAAGGTGCCGTACTACTACATTGCGCTCGGCCTGTTGCTGGTGACCCTTGCGGCGAACTATGCGATCGAGAAAAGCTATCTTGGCTACTACTTCCGTGCGATCAAGGACGAGCCTGATGCAGCACGCAGCCTGGGCGTCAACCTCAGCACCTACAAGCAGGTCGCGTTTGCGGTGAGCAGCTTTTTTACCGCGCTCGGCGGCAGTCTGTATGCGCAGAAAGAACTGTATATCGATCCTGCATCGGTACTCGGCACAGGCGTCTCGATCAAGATGGCGCTGGTTTCCATCCTTGGCGGCATAGGAACGCTGTTTGGCCCGGTAATCGGCGCCGGCGTGCTGACCCTCATCGATGAAGGTACTCGCGTGCTGTTCGGTGGTTCCGGTCGTGGCACCGACCTGATCATCTACGCCGCCCTGATCATCGTGATTGCCGTGTACTACCCGACCGGCGTGATGGGCTGGTTCAAGAGTTTCTTCGCACGCCGCAATGCGTTGAAGTCGCAACAAGCGTCGCAACACGCCAAGGGAGAATAAGAATGAGCTTATTGCGCGTCGAAAACGTTACCAAGAAATTTGGTGGCATCACTGCCAATAGTAATGTGTCCTTTGAATTGGGCGCAGGGCAGATCGTCGGCCTGATCGGCCCGAACGGGGCCGGCAAGACCACCATGTTCAACAGTATCGCCGGCTATTTCCCGCCTACGGAAGGCGAGATCTGGCTCAACGGCACCAAGATATCCGGACTCACGCCAGAACAATGCGCGCGTGCCGGCATCGGACGCACCTTCCAGGTCGCACGCACGTTCACCAGCATGACCGCGCTGGAGAACGTGATGGTCGGCGCCTTCCTGAAAGACCGCAATGTCGGCACGGCACGCCGCAACGCGACCGACATGCTTAATTTCGTCAACCTCGGCCGCTTCCGGGACAAGCCGGCGGGCAGCATGACCATCAGCGAGCAGCGCCGCCTCGCGGTGGCACGCGCGCTGGCGGTGCAACCGCAGCTTTTGCTGATGGACGAAGTGATGGCAGGCCTGAATCCGACTGAAGTCAAAGACATGGTGGATGTCGTCCTCAAGATTCGCGACAAGGGCATTTCCTGCCTGATTGTGGAGCACGTCCTCGAAGGCATCATGCCGATCGCCGACGCTATCGTCGTGCTCGATTATGGCAAGAAGATTGCCGACGGCAAGCCGGAAGACGTATCCAACAACCCGCAAGTGATTGCTGCGTATTTGGGAGAAGAATGATGCTGCAGGTTCGTAATCTACGGGTCAGCTACGACGGTGTGCTGGCAGTTTCGAAAGTTGACCTGGATGTCGGCAGGGGCAAGCTGGTCGCGCTCGTCGGCGGTAACGGCAATGGTAAATCGACGACGCTGCGGGCAATCGCCGGACTGAATGCCGCCGATGAAGGCAAGATCTTGTTCAACGACACAGAGATTCAGAATGTGCCCGCGCACAAGCGGGTGCCGATGGGGTTGTCGCTGGTGCCGGAAGGGCGCCGCTTGTTCGCGCGCCTGACGGTGGAACGCAACCTGGAACTTGGGGCATACACGCGCGACGATGGCCAAGAAGTGCAGGCGTCAATCGACCACATCTACTCGCTGTTTCCCATCCTGAAAGAGCGCCGCAGCCAGTTGGCCGGCACCATGAGCGGCGGCGAACAGCAAATGCTGGCAATTGGCCGCGGCTTGATGGCCAAACCGAAGATGCTGTTGCTCGACGAACCGTCGTGGGGGATCGCACCCAAGTTTGTCACGAAGGTGCTCGACACGATTCAATTGGTGAACCAGGAAGGCGTTTCGGTGCTGCTAGTCGAGCAGAGTCTGCACAAGGCGCTGGCCATCGCCGACTATGGCTATGTGATCCAGACCGGCCGCATCGTCATGGAAGGCAGCGGCAAGGAGTTGCTGAACAACGAAGACATCAAGAAAGCGTATCTCGGACTATGACAACAGATCACTCCCTATCTGCCAAGGACTTGCGCGCGCTGTGCCGCCGCGGTGCATTCTCCGGCCCCACCTCGGGCTTTGCAAAAGGTCATGTGCAGGCCAACATGATGACGGTGCCGCGCGAGTACGCCTTCGATTTCCTGCTGTTCTGCCAGCGCAATCCCAAGCCATGTCCACTGGTCGAAGTGCTCGAGCCGGGCCAGTTTGCACCGCGTTGCGCGCCGGATGCCGACGTGCGCAGCGACTTGCCCGGCTACCGCATTTTCGAGAATGGCGAGTTGAAGCAGGAAGTGGCCGATATCTCCGCATGGTGGCGCGACGATCTTGTGACGTTCCTGATCGGCTGCAGTTATTCATTCGAGAGTGCGCTGATTGCTGGTGGCATCCCCTTGCGCCACATCCAGCAGCAGCGCAATGTAGCGATGTACAAGACCAGTATTCCATGTCTGCCAGCAGGGCGGTTCCGCGGCAATATGGTCGTCAGCATGCGTCCGGTGAAGAGCCGCGACATCGCTCGCGCGGTCGAGATTTCCGGCCGCTTTCCGCAGGTGCACGGCGCGCCGGTTCATATCGGCAATCCGCATGCGATCGGCATTGCCGACCTGTCCCGTCCCGAGTTTGGCGATGCGGTCGAGGTGCTGGACGACGAGCTGCCGGTATTCTGGGCCTGCGGCGTAACGCCGCAATATGTCGCGGAACTGAGCCGGATTCCATTCTGCATCACGCATTCTCCGGGTAAGATGCTGGTTACGGATTTCATGAACGAATGAAACCGGCACCACATCGATAATTTGGAGTCTTGCAATGTCAAAGGATAAAAACAGCTCGAAAGCGACGTTCGCGCAACCTACGGCCCCGGCGGCTTCGGCCGCTCCGTCCGGCAAGGTGCCAATCGTGTCGTCATCGCATCTGGCAGCCGGCCGCAGCGCCGAGTTGAGCGAATTCGAGTTCGGTCTGATCATCGCGAGCAATGCCTTCAACCGCTGGGCAGTGCGCTGCATGTCGGCAGCTGGCATGAAGGACATGACGATTACCGACGTGCTGGTGCTGCATCACATCAACCATCGTGCACGCGAAAAGAAGCTGGCCGACATCGCGTTCATTCTGAATATCGAAGACACGCACATTGTTAATTACTCGCTGAAGAAACTGCATTCGCTTGGTTTGGTCAAAACCGAACGCCGCGGCAAAGAAGTGCTTTACTCCACCAATGAGGAAGGCCAGGCGTTATGCAAACGGTATTACGAAATCAGGGAGCAGGTGCTGGTATCCGGCCTCACCGGTGACGGTACAGAGAGTTTCGAGTTGAGCGAACTGGCGCGCTTCCTGCGCATCCTGTCCGGCCTGTACGATCAGGCTGCGCGCTCCGCAACATCGATGTGATGTAAATCAATATTCTTGCCAAGGTCCTCGCGCAGAATGATTACGACTGAGGCGCGTTCGGTTCTGCGACCGGATGACTTCAGGCGAAGGCGTGAAATTCGAGCTTGACGCGGCCCAACCGGCCGCGTTTTTTTGTCTGGAGCCCTGCCTGCGTCAGAGCGTGCGCCACACGGCAAACAACAGCAGGGTATAGAAAGCGGCCACCAGATCGTCCCACATCACGCCGAATCCTCCCTTGAAATGCCGGTCGAAATAGCCGATCGGTGCCGGCTTTACCATGTCGAAGAAGCGGAACCACAGGAACGCCCAGAACTGCGTGGAGAAGCTTGCCGGCATCAGGAGCAGCAGCACCAGCCAGAACGCAATGATTTCGTCCCAGACCATGCTGCCATGGTCGGCAATACCCATGTCCTTGCCCGTCTTGTGGCAGGCCCAGATACCGACAACGAATCCGACCGCAATCACGATGGCCCAGTTCAGTGGCGTGAACAACGCCGGCCAACGCTGCGTCAGGACGCTGAACGATAACCAGCCAAACAGGGTCCCTGTCGTGCCCGGCACAATCGGTGACAGACCGCTGCCGAAGCCTTGCGCCAGCAGGTGCGCCGGATGCGACAACATGAAGCGCGCAGTAGGCTTGGCGACATAAGACGCCTGGCCGGATTCAAGTGTGGTCATGGTGAAGAAAAGTGGTCAAAGGAAGCCAGTTGCAGGTCCAGCGCCGCACCGTCTGCATCGATCAGCCGCAGTCCAGGTGACGCATCGATGCTGCCGACGCGAGTGACGGCGGTAGATGCGGCGTTTGCGGCAGCCAGCACCTGATCGCGCTGCGTCGCCGGCGCGGTGAAGCACAGTTCATAGTCGTCGCCGCCTGCGAGCGCGAAGCGGCGACGAATTTCGAGCGATTGTTGTACGAGTATTGGTCCAGCGGGAAGCGCATCGGCGCACAGGGTCGCGCCGACTTTCGATCGTTTCAGAATATGACCGAGATCGCCGACTAATCCGTCTGATATGTCGATGGCGGCATGAGCAATTCCACACAGCGCCTGTCCGAGCGCCACACGCGGCGTCGGTTTGTGCATGCGTTGGCCGGCAAGGTCCAGCAGGGCGGTATCCAGTGCCAGTTCGTTGCGATATCCGGCGAGTGCTAAGCGCGCATCGCCCAAGGTGCCGGAAATCCAGATGTCATCGCCCGCTCGCGCCCCATCTCGCTGCAATGCACGGTGAGGTGCGACTTCGCCAAAAATCGTAATGCAGATATTGAGCGCACCCTTGGTCGTGTCGCCGCCGATCAGTTCACAGCCATGGGCATCCGCCAATGTGAGCATGCCGGCAGCAAAGGGCGCCAGCCATTCCGCGCGCGCTTCCGGTAGGGACAGTGCAAGCGTAAATCCAAGCGGACGCGCACCCATCGCAGCGAGGTCGGAGAGATTGACTGCAAGACATTTATGGCCGAGCAGTTGCGGATCGGCATGCGGAAAAAAGTGGCGACCTTCGACGAGCATGTCAGAAGAAATCGCCAGTTGCATGCCGGGCGTCGGCGCGAGCAGTGCGCAGTCATCGCCGACGCCCAAAACGATGCGCTTGGTGTCGCTGGGCGGGCGGGTAAAAAATCGGGCAATCAGGTCGAATTCGGACAGCATCATGCGATTGTACCGAATGACGCCGTCTGGAAGTGCATCGTCAGGCTAATGATCAGGCGACAGCTTGCAGATGATGATTGCCGATTTCTGCCATCAGGCTCTGGCGCAAGCCGGCTTCCTGCGGTGCGATGCCAAATCCGAGCACGACGCCCGCGCTGTCGATAAAGCGGCAGACGATGCGGTCGCCGTCCCATACGTCGTGCCAGGAACCGACCGTCCCTGCCGGCGGAGGAACCAGTGCCAATGGAAAGGATGGCGTCTTGACGATCACCGGCGCTGACCTCAGGTCGATTGCGGTCGGCTGGCCCGTCAGCGTGCGGGCAATCGCACGGGCTGCAGTCATCAAAGGCGCAATATAGGGAAGGATAGTGGTGCGTCCGTCAACGGTATATTCGGCGCAATCGCCCAACGCATAGACGTCCGGGGCACTAGTGTTTCCTAACGCGTCAACCACGATGCCGCGCGCGCTGCGCAATTGTGCTGCCTGTGCCAGTCGAAGATCGGGACGCAGCCCGACCGCCGACAACACGACATCACTGGCTATCCTGTCGCCGTTGCCCAGAGTAACTTCCAATGCGTTGGCAGCACGATCGACGCGAATCGCCGTCGTTCCCAATTGGAGCATGACACCGCGCGCGCTGAGTGCTCGGCGTAATCCTTGCGACAATGCCGGTGCTGCGAGCGCCGCTAACGGCAAGGAATTGGGATCGACTAAAGTGACCAGATGACCGGCGCTGGCGAGGTCATCGGCAAATTCGCAGCCGATCAGTCCGGCGCCCAGGATGGTGACACGCGCTGCGCCTTCCGTTTGCGCGATGCGCTTGCGGAAGATGGCATAGTCATTCACATGATTGATTGCCATGACTTCGCCAGCGGCGTCGCCATTGAGGTCAAGCTGAACCGGCTGCGCACCAACGGCGATGACGAGCTTTTCATAGTCGAAGGTGCCGCCGCTTGTGGTCACCGTCTTTTCAGTCGTATTGATGCCGTCGACCCGCGTGCCGGTGATGATGCTTGCACCTAGCTGCGCCGCCATTTGTGCGGCATTTTGGCTGACAAGCTGTCCTGCGTGCTTGCCTTGCGCGAAGGCATTTGACAGAATCGGTTTCGAATAGAAACCACCATCATCGGCAGTGACAATGAACATAGGGCCGGTTTTGTCGAGCTTGCGGAACTCGCGTGCCACGGTATAGCCGGCCAGGCCAGCGCCGATGATGATGATCGGTTTCATTCGTTTCCTTTTGGATAGTGGTAGGGCGGAGCAGGCTTCCGCAGGCAGAAACAAGCTCAAATCTCGACCATTTCAAAGTCGGCTTTGGCTACGCCGCAATCCGGGCATTCCCAGTCCACCGGGATCTCGTCCCATCGCGTTCCCGGCGCGATACCATCTTCTGGAATTCCCGCCGATTCGTCATAGACGAAACCGCAAACAATGCACTGATACGTTTTCATGGTGGTCCTCTGTGTATTAGATTCATTCATCAGGTTAATTAGTTGGCCGTCGCGGCAAGCACGGCGCGGTAGTTGTTGGCATGGCGCTCCTCGACTTTGGCCAGTGCGGCAAAACGTTTGGCGGCGACTTCCAGGGTTCGACGGAAATTGTCTGCGTGTTCCTTGGATTCCGCGATTTGCTCGTCGAATTCCGCGACAGCAGCCTCATTACCCTCCTGTACCGCGAGGTGGCGGAACTGGGGATACATCTCCGTGTACTCGTAGGTTTCGCCTTCGATTGCTATTTCGAGCGCTTTGGCCGGGGTCAGCTTCGCCTTGGGGTAAAGCAAGTCGAGGTGACCGAATGCGTGCATGACTTCCTGGTCAGCGGTTTCTTCGAAAATCTTCGCTACGTCATGCGCGCCGGCTTCGCGGGCAATCTTTGCGAAGTAGCGGTACTTGATGTGCGCCATCGATTCACCGGCAAACGCGGCTTCGAGGTTCTGGATGGTGACGGAATTCTGATTTGCCATGATTCACTCCTGTTCTGGGTTTAACGCGATTTGCTATATCAATCGGCATGGGAGAAATCATAGCTAGAATGGATTAATAAATAAAATTGATAGTTTTTATTCCTTCGATAGTTTATTGAATGATAGGGGGGCTTTTACGGCCTTTTTGCACAAAAAACCATGCACAAACTGCATGGACTTAGGATAAATACGTATCAATAGGGGGGATACGGTCTGATAAAATCGTAAGTTTTCCGTAAGCTAAAAAGGAAGGCCACATCATGGAATCTCCGACTGATCAAAAAGAAGAACTCCGCGCGCAATTGCGCCAAGCGGCACTGGAATACCATGAGTTCCCGACCCCCGGAAAGATCAGTGTTACCCCCACCAAGCAGCTCACCAATCAACGCGACCTCGCGCTTGCCTACTCCCCCGGTGTTGCTTCCGCTTGTGAAGAAATCGTCATCGATCCCGCCAATGCTTTTAAATACACGGCGCGCGGAAACCTTGTTGCGGTGATTACCAACGGCACGGCGGTACTCGGCCTTGGACCGATCGGCCCGCTCGCCGCCAAGCCGGTGATGGAAGGCAAGGGTGTGCTGTTCAAGAAATTTGCCGGTATTGACGTGTTCGATATCGAAATCAACGAACTGGATCCGGACAAGCTGTGCGACATTATTGCGTCGCTGGAGCCGACCTTTGGCGGCATTAACCTGGAAGACATCAAGGCGCCGGAGTGCTTCTACATCGAACGCAAGTTGCGCGACCGCATGAAGATTCCCGTCTTTCATGATGACCAGCACGGCACTGCGATCATTGTCGGCGCGGCCATTCTCAACGGCCTGAAAGTTGTCGGTAAAGACATCAAGGAATGCAAGCTGGTGGTATCCGGCGCAGGCGCGGCAGCGCTGGCCTGTCTTGACCTGATCGTCGATCTCGGCTTTCCGATTGAAAACATCTTCGTGACGGATCTCGCCGGCGTCGTGTACAAGGGCCGTGCCGAATTGATGGACCCGGACAAGGAACGCTTCGCGCAAGAGACCAGCGCACGCACGCTGGCTGAGGTCATTCCTGGCGCCGACATCTTCCTCGGTCTATCCGCAGGGGGCGTGCTCAAGCCGGAAATGGCCAAGGCAATGAATGCCAATCCGCTGATTCTCGCGCTTGCCAATCCGACCCCGGAAATCCTTCCGGAAGAAGTCAAGGCAGTACGCAACGATGCCGTGATCGCCACTGGTCGTTCCGACTATCCGAACCAGGTCAATAATGTCCTGTGCTTCCCCTATATCTTCCGCGGCGCGCTGGACTCGGGTGCAACCACGATTACCCGTGAAATGGAAATCGCTGCAGTGCACGCGATTGCCGATCTCGCGCAAGCCGAGCAATCGGATATCGTTGCTTCCGCGTACGGCATCAGCAACCTGTCCTTCGGCCCGGAATACGTCATTCCAAAGCCATTCGACCCGCGTCTGATGATGAAGATCGCGCCGGCAGTCGCCAAGGCAGCTGAAGATTCGGGCGTTGCAGCCCGTCCTATTCAGGATATGCAAGCCTACATCGCTAGCCTGCAGCAGTTTGTCTACCGCAGTGGCACCTTCATGAAACCGATCTTCCAGATCGCCAAGAAGGCACCGGCCGGGCGCAAGCGCATTGTCTTTGCGGAAGGCGAGGAAGAACGTGTACTGCGCGCAGTGCAGGTCGTGATTGACGAGAAGCTCGCCAAGCCGATTCTGGTCGGCCGTCCTGCGGTTTTGGCGCAGCGCATCGAAAAATTCGGCCTGCGCATGCGGCCCGATGTCGATTTCGAGACCATCAATCCGGAATATGACGAGCGCTATCGCGAGTACTGGCAGGAATACCTGTCGATGACGCGACGCAAGGGCGTCACTGAACAGTACGCAAAACTGGAAATGCGTCGCCGCCACACGCTGATCGGGTCGATGATGATCCACAAGGGCAATGCCGACGGTATGATCTGCGGCACCTTCGGTACCGTGCCGCTGCATCTGCACTACATCGACCAGGTACTCGGCAAGCGTGAAGGCGTGAACGTCTACGCAGCGATGAATGCGCTGATTTTGCCGGATCGCCAGGTAGTCATCGTCGATACCCACGTGAATGAAAACCCAACTGCTGAGCAATTGGCGGAAATCACGATCCTCGCAGCGGAAGAAATGCGCCGCTTCGGTCTGGAGGCGCGCGCTGCTTTGTTGTCGCATTCGAATTTCGGTACCAGCAATAGCGAGTCGGCACGCAAGATGCGCGCTGCACTGAGCATTATTCGTGAACGCGCACCGGATCTCGAAGTCGATGGCGAAATGCACGGCGACGTCGCGCTCGATCCGGCACTGTTGAAATCGATGATGCCGGACTCGCCGCTCAAGCGTGACGCTAACTTGCTGGTGCTCCCGAACATCGATGCCGCGAATATTTCGTACAACCTGCTCAAGACCGCGGCCGGCAACGGTATTGCAATCGGCCCGATCCTGCTCGGTTGCTCCAAGCCTGTTCATGTATTGACGCCATCGGCGACAGTACGACGCATTGTGAACATGACGGCGTTGTGCGTAATGGATGCAGTGGCTGATCGCTGATCGCAGGCCTGTGCTAGCAACAAAAAAGCCGTTCTTCCATTGAGAAGAACGGCTTTTTTACATCTGAAACGCTTTACTCAAAAGTGCTGGAACGGTCTTTTTTACTGCTTTGCATCCTTCTTGACTGCTTCGGTTTTCTTTGCTGCCATCGCGGCCTTCTTCTCGTCCGCAGCCTTCTTTGCTTCCGCAGCCCTTTTATCCGCCTCAACTTTCTTGAGTGCAGCCGCTTTCTCGCTTCGATAAACCGATGCCCACGACGGATGACCGGTTTCGGACGGCAGCAATTCGAAGCTGGGTTCCTTGCTAAAGATCTGCTTGAATTCGCCCCGGCATTGTTTAGAACGCTGCGTCAGGCAATAGCCAAACGCAGCATATTTGTGGGCGCGCAGCTCATCCGTTTTCGCCGGCAAGCCAGCCTTGAGCGACGCTTGCAACGCATCGAGCGACTCTTTGTATCGGCCTGCTTCATATTCCTTGATGCCTTCGGCCAGCTTCTGCTGCGCAGGGGTGGCAGACGAACTGCCGGCCTGCGACAATGCGCGTTTTTCATCGAGTGCACCCTTGGTCGAGCGCCATACCGGCCCCCATTGCGGATGGTTAGCTTCGCTCGGCGCCAGATCGAAATTCGGATCGTCTTTCAGGATGGACTGGAACTGTTCGCGGCATTGCAGCTCGCGTCCGGTCGTGCAATGGATGAAGGCGATGTACTTGCGCGCATTGGAAGCATCGGCGGACTTGAGCTGGCCACTGGACAGCGCCTGTGACAAGTCATTCAACGCGATGTCATGGCGGTTCTCGCGGTAAGCGCTCAAGCCCTGCTGATAGCGCGTTTGCGCTTCTGAAGTCGACAGCGTGGGCTTGCTGCTATCGGTTTGTGTAGGCATCTGTGCGCAGCCGGCTAAACATACTGCCAGCAGCGTTGCAACCAGCTTCATGCGCTGCATCGTTCTTGCTCCCTGTCAGAACACATACTGTACGGTGGACTCGCCACCGGTCTTGACTTCAATGGTTTCCTTGTACGGTGTGAACTCACCGTTACGAATTTCGATACGATGCTTGCCCGGTGCAAGGTTGAGCGATTTCAGAGGCGGGCTGATGCCTCGCTTGCCACCGTCCACATAGATCTCGCCCCAAGGTTGAATTGCCAGTTTCACGGTACCCGGTTTGGCGGCAGGCGGCGCATTGTCTGCCGCTTTTGCCGGCTTCTCGGCCGGCTCCGGTGCGGATGCGGCCATTGGTGCCGAAGCGGGCTGGACAGGTTTGGCCGGCGCTTCCGGATTCTTGAGTGCGACCTTGATGTCCGCAGTCTTCGTCGTCTCGGATTTTGCCGTCTGTTTGGATGGTGTTTTGTCCGGCGCCGACACGACCGGGACAATCGGTTTAGGCGCGATTGCAACCGCCTGCGGCTCGGGCTTGCTCGTCCACGACCATACTGCGCCGACGAGCGTGACGGCCCCAATCATCGTGGCAATCAGGCCGGGACGCATGGCATTTTTTTTCGTTTCTAATGCTGCGCTTGGGGGCACAACTGCTTGCGTCGCTTGTGGTGCCTGCGGCACTTCCGGCTCGATCTGCATCCCGCCGGTGATCGTGTCGCCGAAGCCTGTATGCCTGGCACGCGAACGGTCGCGCAGTTTTTCCGCGAGGTTTTCGGTTTCCTTGACCGGGCCGAAACGGTAAACCTCATGTTCGCGCACGTGCTTGTCCTGGCGCATGCCTTCGTACACGAACAACTGTGTGTAGTCGCGTGAGAATCGGGAAATGATGTCGTAATACGCGTGCGACACCATAACCTGTCCGGGGGCGGCAAAGCTCATGACGCGCTGCGCGTCATTCACGCCGTCGCCGATCATGTTGGTATGCCCGTTGATGTCGCGCACGATCTTCAAAGGGCCGAGATTGATCCCCATCCGCACGAATCCTGGTTCGCCGATGACAATTGTGCCGGTCTCGATCGTGTCCCGCAGCGACAATGCAGCAAACAGCGCGTCTTCCGGATCACCCAAAAACGCGATTCCCGCACCATCCCCGGTATCGACCATGATGCGTTCGCTGGTGGCGACGTTTTGCACCGCTTCCGCAAGCATGGTATTGAACAGCTCTTTCATTTCAAGCTGGTCCGGCACCGTCCGCATCGAATAGCCGACGATGTCGATAAACAGTACGCTGCCAATAAAGGTGCGATTCAGTTGTTTTAACGGAAGAGTGGTGTCGCTCATACGAGGATTGGCCGCATTGCATATCGGAAACTGACTGAATCTGCAATTCTACTCGTTTGTGCGCTTTTGTTGACTTATGGATACTTTTTTGTGGTTTTCGCGTATCAGATTGATGCCGATGCTCAGCTGCGCCACTTGAACAAGCGCCGCTGTCAACCTGAAATGCTTCGCGCCGGCACCAGGCCGGTTTGCACCAGCGGTGCGGCTCGGTCGCAGTGTCCGGGCTGATCGTCAAAGAAGATGTGAGGCTTGAAGGCAGCCAGCACGTCGGATTTGGCCACGCCGCCCATGAAAAAAGTTTCGTCGATTGCTACGTCCCACGCACGGAGAGTGCGGATGACGCGCTCGTGCGCAGGCGAGGAGCGCGCTGTCACGAGGGCGGTGCGGATAGGTGCCGAACGGCCATCGGCCGACTTGAAATTGTTCTGAATAAAGGAAAGTGCCTTCAGCAAACGAGCAAAGGGGCCTTCCGGCAAGGGCTTCAGGGCATTTTCGCGTTCATGATGCTCGAAAGCTTCAATGCCCTGCGTCTGGAAAATGCGTTCTGACTCATCGGAAAAAATCACCGCATCGCCGTCGAATGCAATGCGGATCTGGTTCAACTCTTCAAACGCATTTTCCGGCTTCTGGTAGAGCAGGGCGGAAGCAACGCCCGAATTGATCGCCGCCTGTACATCGTCTTCATGCAGGGACAGGAATAGGCTGACATTGAATGCCCGAAGGTAAGGCGAAAGAGGCGCACCACCGGACAGGACAGCGCGCGTGATATCAAGGTCGTAGTGCTTGATTGAATTGAAGATGCGCATTGATGTCTCGGACGAGTTGCGCGACATGATGACAACTTCGACGAAGCGCTGGTTGTGCACCAGTAAGTTCAATTTCAGCAAGGCACGCACCAGCGCAAACCCCGCGCCCAATTTCAGAATCTCGTTTTCGTTTTCGAGTTGATGCGTGCGATATGCCTCGAGGCCTTGCGTCCGGAAAATAGCTTCCTCCGCTTCCAGGTCAAACAAGGCGCGGGAGGAAATGCCGACAACGAGTAGATTATCGAGCGAGACGGGCATGGTCGAACCATTCCGCGCAAGCGGGGAATCCGTTGTGACTGCAATCAAGAAAGGATGCACGTGACGATATCGATATGTGAAATCGACTTCGTCGGGACCGTCTGTAACGCGCAAGAGCAAAGCCCGATTACATTATAAACACATGCACTGCATTGAAAGAGCGTGCGTCAAAATGAAAAACGCACCTCGTCGGGTGCGTATTCATGATTGATGCATATTGGTGCCGAGAGCCGGAATCGAACCGGCACGCTGTCTCCAGCGCGGGATTTTGAGTCCCGTGCGTCTACCTATTCCGCCATCTCGGCGACACATCTTCCATTATCGCCGATTTGCAGCAATCGAGCAACAGAGGGCGCGCGTTCGCCGTTGTCATACCGGAATTGATAGGCGTATCATCGCCTACTCCGATTAGATAGAACTGTATAACAACAATGAAGAAGTACGCCAAAATTCGCGAAATCGTCTTCGGCAAGGCATTGGACCCGATGAAGACCGAGACGCGACACTCGCTGGCTCTGGTTGCCTTTCTTGCCTGGGTCGGTCTTGGAGCGGATGGGCTGTCTTCTTCTGCTTACGGTCCTGAAGAAACTTTTCGTGCCCTCGGCGACCACAGCCATCTTGGCCTGTACATGGCGATCGCCACCGCCGTCACCGTGTTCATCATTGCGCTGGCATACAACCAGGTGATTGAGCTATTCCCGACCGGCGGCGGCGGATACCGCGTTGCGTCGATATTGGTTGGACCATATCTTGGCCTGATTGCCGGATGCGCATTGATTCTGGACTACGTGCTTACCATTTCAATTTCAGTTGCTGCCGGGGTGGAAGCGCTGGCGTCACTGTTGCCCTTGGGATTCCACGCCTATAAGGTTCCGGCAGAAGCTTTTTTTATCGGCATGCTGATCATCCTGAATCTGCGCGGCATGAAGGAGGCGATTCGTATCTTGCTGCCCGTCTTTCTTGGCTTTGTGGTCACCCATTTCGCCTTGATCGTCTACGGAATTTTTTCCCATGCCGCCTATTTGCCCGAACTGATCCCCAGCACATTGGCCGAGACCGGCACGCTGGCCGACAATATTGGCTGGATTAGTGTAGCGGGCATGCTGCTGTTGGCATACTCACAGGGCGGCGGCACCTATACCGGTCTGGAAGCCGTGTCGAACAACGTCAATATTCTTGCCGAACCGCGCGTGCATACCGGCAAGATGACGATGATCTACATGGCATTGTCGCTGGCATTTACCGCCAGCGGCATCATCATTCTCTATCTCCTCTGGGATGCAAAGCCGGTCGAAGGGCAAACGCTGAACGCGTCGACCTTTCGCGCCATCATCGAGAGCGTAGGGTTCAGCGAGTGGACCAATAAGATCATACTCATGGTCGTGCTCGTGTTCGAAGCGGGCTTGTTGTTTGTCGCTGCGAATACCGGATTTCTGGGCGGACCGGCGGTGCTGTCAAACATGGCAGCGGATTCTTGGGTGCCGCATAAATTCCGCTACCTGTCGACCCGGCTGGTGACGCAAAACGGCATTCTCGTGATGGGCGTTGCCGCCCTGGCGATTTTGTTCTGGACAGGGGGAAGTGTCACACTGCTGGTGGTGCTTTACTCGGTGTCGGTGTTCCTGACGTTCGCAATTTCGCTGTTCGGACTGTGCCTCTATTGGTGGCAGCACCGACATGAACAGCAGTTCTGGCTGCGCCGTTTTCTGCTGTCTCTGACCGGATTTGTAATCTGCGCCAGCATCCTGATGGTGCTGCTGGTGGAAAAATTTGCGGCAGGCGGGTGGGCCGCAGCGGTGATCATTGGTGCGATCGCCGGACTATGCATCTATGTCCGCAATCATTATCGCGATACCAAGGAAGCCATTCATTCGGTCGACCAGGTATTCGCCAACCAGCCTTTCGGTTCGCATATCGGTCCAGTCGAACCGGACTCGCAGAACCAGACGGCGGTATTCATTGTCGGCTCATCGCGTGGCGGTGGTTTGCATGCATTGCTGTGGGTGCAGCGCATGTTCCCGGGACACTTCAAGAACTTTGTGTTCGTCAATGCGCGCACCGTGGATTCCCACGCGTATGGCGGTGAAGGCGCTGTCGAACATATGCGCGCAGAGGCAAACGCAACGCTCAAGTTCTTTGTCGATTTCTGCCATTCACACCGGATGGCATCGGCAGCCTATCTCGGCTTCGGCACAGACGTCGTGGATGAAGTCACCAAGCTGTGCGAAACCATCAGCAAGGAATACCCCAACTCAATTTTCTTCACCAGTAAATTGATCTTCGAACATGACAATTGGTTTACGCGTCTGTTGCACAACCAGGCAGCGCTGGCGATTCAGCGGCGGCTGCATTTTGAAAGTTTACAGATGGTGATTCTGCCGATGAAGGTGTAAGAAGTAATTGCCGCAAGCAGCACAAACGAAAATGCCCGCGATCCAAAACGTTCGCGGGCATTGTGTTTTTGGTGGGGGGAGAAGGAGTTGAACCTTCACCCTGTCTGGCAGACTCCGGAATTACAGTCCGGGGCGACTTAACCGATATTCGCCTCCCCCCCGTACGGTATTGAAGATAGGCGGGAGCCTCTCGGTTGGGTTTGATTTACGCTAAACCAATCATCCCATTATCAATCGGATTTTCCGTTCACATTAATTCACCTATCAGTCGGCGGCTCGGCAAACAAAAGCGATCGAAATTTTCAATGACCGGCTTTCCGACTGGTTTTTTTTGCGCGTGGAAGTACGTCGCAAGCACTGTTTGCAAATAGATTTGAAATGGCTGTGCAGATGATGTCGAGGGGATGCCGGCGGCGTCAGTTACTGCGCATCGCCTCACGCTGAACGACCCGCAGGTACCAAAGCAAGCCTCCGGCAACTAACGCGAGGCTTGCACTATTGCCCATCCAGAATCCTGCCGCGCCTTGCAGCGCATGCGGACTGATGCCGAATGGATTCAGTCCAAGTACGTAACCACCGCCCAGTCCGATTCCCCAGAGCGCAATTGCGTAAATCAAGGTGGGAATTACGGCAACTTTGTATGCGCGCAGAACAAAAGCAGTTGTCACCTGCACCGAATCGAACAACTGATAGAACGCGATGAATACGAACAAGGGTAAGGCACTGGTCATGATGGTCACGTCCGGCGTATACGCCCGTACAATGTACTCACGCAAAAGCCAGACCATGCAGCCAATGGTGACCGACAGGATGGCGGCCAGCCGGATGCCGGCGAAACCGACGCGCCGCGCAATGTCGAGTTGTTGTGCGCCGATTGCTTGCGCCACCAGCGTACCGGTGGCATTGGCAATCGCCAGGGGCAGCATGTATAGCACCGTAGCGAAATTCGCAGTGATCTGATGTCCCGCGACTGCGGTATCCCCGAGGCGCGCAATGAATAGCGCCATGAAGGTAAACGCCGTTACCTCGATCAGATAACTCAATCCCATCGGAATGCCCAACTTCAACAATTCACGCAATGCCATCCATTTCGGTTTGACGAAGCCGCTGCCGAAGATGCGAAATATCCGGTAGGACGGATCAGTATGCAAAATGATCCCGCCGCACAGGAAGGTGAACCAGACAGTGAGCGCGGTAGCAATGGCGCAGCCTGGACCGCCCATCGCCGGCAAACCCAGGCCGCCGAAGATGAACCATGCATTGAGCGGCACTTTTAGAAGCAGCGCGGCAATCTGAAGCATCATGACCATTTTCGGCCTTCCGATCGCGGTGTTCAACGAGGCATAGAGGCGGAAACCCATGGTAGCAGGCAGTGCCAGCGCAAGCGTGCGCAGGTACAGCGTTGCCTTCTGGTTGAGCTCAGGGGATGCGTGTGCGAGTGAGAGCAAAGGCTGCGGGAACAACAGGAACAGACACCCGGCGAAAGTAAGGAAGAGTGCCAGCCACGCGCCCTGTTTAAGTTCACCGCCAATGGCATCGAAGCGTTGCGCGCCATACAACTGTCCGATCACGGGCGAAATCGCGGCCAGCACGCCATTAAGCCCAACGAAGACGCTGATGTAGATTGACGCCCCTAGCGCCAGTGCCGCCAGGTCAGTGGCCGAAAAGCGTGAGGTCATGGCGGTATCAATCACGCCGTTCGCGATTACTGCCAATTGCCCGATCAAGATCGGCCAGGCGAGGCCGGCGATACGAACTGTGTGATTACGTGGTTCTGGTGTCGTCAATTTACGCGTTGATAGAGACGGAACCGCTCGTCACGGTCAGAAGGACGGCGGCCCTCCCAGAGCAGGCGCCATTGTTCGCCGGAGCGTTGGAGCACTTTCGCGTCGTCCTTGCCGCGCCTGATATCTTGCAGAAGCAGATAGGGGCAGTGGCCGTTGTCGAACTCGGCGAAAGGTACGCCGCCAAAATACGCGAACGATGCGCGCTGCGCAGGCCCGACGTTGGTATCAACGCAATACTGGCCATTCGGCAATTTCAGGGCAAGTTGTTTTGCTACACCCGCATAGCTCTTGCCATAGTTGATCCAGGGCAGCCAAAGCGTCATCAGCAGCAGCCAGCACAGGATCACGCCGCCGGATGATAAGACCACAGCCCGCCACAATACCGTCGGACGTCGCGATACGCGCCAGTGCACCAGTACCACCCAGCCGATGCTGCCAAGCACGGCGACCAGAAAGGCGATCAGGTTGAATTCCGGCTTGAATCCTGGGGCCAGCTTGAAAGCGTTTTTTGCAATCTGTGCGGGCCAACCGGTCTGCTTAGCAATCCACCCGACCCAGATGAATGCCGCGCTGGTGGTCAGCGTCATTACCGAGAACCAATCCACAGCATTGATTGCCCCGCGCTTCATCGTGGGCAGGCCAAATGCCGCCAGGATAGCCAACGGTGGCAATAAGGGAAGGAACATACTTTCGTCCGGATGTCCGCGGAAAAGTGCAAGCAGCGTACAGGCGACGAAAAAGGTCAGCGGCAGCGTGATATGCGGCGCCAGATATTGCCGGCGCCATGCATAGACTGCCCACCCTGCGAATGGCCACGCCGGCCATGCGGCCCACATGCCATTTTTTACGAAGAAGCGCAACGCATTCCATGTCGGAAGTCCGAGCTGGCGATAATTCCACAACATCCACGCATCGAACGGGGAGCTGTTGAACGGTCGCACGATGCTGCTGGCGAACAGCCATGTGCTTGCAACCATGATCGCGACCGGAAATGAAACCAGTGTCAGGCGCCAGACCAAGGAGCGTTCCTTCAATGATGCGAGCGCGAACAATCCGAGCCACAAGGCAAGCGGCACGACCCAACCGCGCGTGAGGACCAGCAAGCCGAGGGCGATGCCAAGCAATGCAGCAGCGGCAAGAGTGCGCGCGTCAAACAGGCGCGCCGCACCATACAGGCACAGTGCGATCATCGATACCTGCAGCGATTCGGCACTGGTGCTATGGCTGTGCACCAGCAGGCCGAGGCAGCCGAGATAGATAAGCAATGCGCCGTCCGCAAGGGTACGGCCGTAATCGCCGGGTTCTGGCTGTCCGCCGAAAGCTAGTCGTAACGGCTGGGCTTCCGGCCGTCGCCCGAGCAGATAGGTGGTGTACCAGACGGCAAGTGATCCGAGCAGGAAGAATCCAACGGTGGCCACGCGCGCAGCAAGCGCGTCACCCAGTAGCCAGCCAAACAGCTTGATGCAGAGGGCGCCGAGCCAGAATGCGAGCGGGCCCTTGTCAGCGGCTGGCAGGCCGACAATATGCGGCCACAGCCAATCTTGCAAGCCGCCATGCGCCATGGTCCACATGATGCCGAAGCCTGCAGCGTCGTCGGTCTTCCACGGATCGCGTCCGAACAGGCCAGGCAGGATATACAACAGGCAAAGAGCAAACAGGACCCAGCGAGGAAGCGCGTTCGTGGCGGCTGCGGGAAGGCGGACTGGCTTCATGTAGGGACTGAAATGGGTTTCTTGTTGCATCCGATAGACATGGCAAACCGGCAAAGAGAGCTTGCCGCATGTCGATCAGACACTTTTGTTGAGTTCGGCGATATTGTGCCGGAAAAGTCACGCAGGTACTGCCGGAAGAAACAAAAAAGGCAGCCGTAGCTGCCTTTTTTGAAGCGCGTGGCAGGAATCAGCCTGCGACTTGCGTCTTGGAACCGACGGTGCCGAACTTCTGGCGGAATTTTTCCACGCGACCGGCCGTGTCGACGATCTTGTGCTTGCCAGTGTAGAAAGGGTGCGATTCCGCGGAAACTTCGACCTTCACCAGCGGATATTCCTTGCCGTCCAGGGAAATGGTTTCCTTGGTCTGGATGGTGGAGCGGGTGACGAATTTGAAGTCGTTCGACATGTCCTGGAACACGACGTCGCGATAATTCGGGTGGATGCCTTCTTTCATGTTTTCCTCTGGATAGTTTTGGTAGCCAATCAGCACTTCGTCGGTCGTACAGCTTCTTGACCCGATTGCCGGTCACTTGCCGGGGTGAAAACGCAAGATTATACAATAAAATCAGGATCTTGCGAAAGGGGAGGCCTGCTTTTCCCAAAACGCGGCTGCACCAATAATAAGGGCGTATGCACGCATACGCCCCGTCATCAACATTAGAACACTGAATTAGCTTCCGCCACGCCGCATCATTTCAAAGAACTCGGCATTGTTCTTGGTGGATTTCATCTTGTCGAGGATGAACTCCATCGCCTCGATCTCGTCCATGCCGTACAGCAGCTTGCGCAGAATCCAGATTTTTTGCAACTGATCTGGTTTGATCAGCAATTCCTCTCGACGTGTGCCGGACTTGTTGAGGTTGATCGCCGGGTAAACACGTTTTTCTGCCAGGCGGCGTTCAAGGTGCACTTCCATATTGCCGGTGCCCTTGAATTCTTCGTAGATCACGTCATCCATGCGGCTGCCGGTCTCGATCAGTGCGGTTGCGATGATGGTTAGCGAGCCGCCTTCTTCGACGTTACGGGCAGCACCAAAGAATCGCTTTGGACGCTGCAACGCATTGGCGTCGACACCGCCGGTCAACACCTTGCCCGATGCCGGGATGACGGTGTTGTACGCGCGTGCCAGGCGGGTGATCGAGTCAAGCAGGATGACCACGTCGCGCTTCATTTCGACGAGGCGCTTGGCCTTTTCCAGCACCATCTCCGCCACTTGGACGTGGCGGGTAGCGGGTTCGTCGAACGTCGAGGCGACCACCTCGCCGCGCACCGAGCGCTGCATTTCAGTCACTTCTTCCGGACGTTCGTCGATCAGCAGCACAATCAGGTTGGTGTCCGGATGATTAGTTGTGATCGCATGCGCGATGTGCTGCAGCATCACGGATTTGCCGGACTTCGGTGACGCGACCAGCAGGCCGCGCTGGCCACGTCCGATCGGCGCAATCATGTCGATGATGCGGCCGGTGATGTTTTCCTCGCCGCGCATCTCGCGCTCGAGCTGCATCACCTTGTTCGGGTGCAGCGGCGTCAGGTTTTCAAACAGGATGCGGTGCTTGGACGCTTCCGGCGGTTCGCCGTTGACCTTGTCCACCTTCACCAATGCAAAGTAGCGCTCACCGTCCTTCGGGGTACGGACTTCGCCTTCGATCGAATCGCCGGTGTGCAGGTTGAATCGGCGGATTTGCGAAGGCGAGATGTAGATGTCGTCGGTGGACGCCATGTAGCTGGCGTCGGGCGAGCGCAGGAAGCCGAAGCCGTCGGGCAGGACTTCGAGTGCGCCGTCGCCGAAAATTTGTTCGCCGGATTTTGCGCGCTTCTTTAAGATCGCGAACATCAATTCCTGTTTGCGCAAGCGTGCGGCGTTGTCGATTTCGAGTCCGATGGCCATGTCCAGCAGGGCTGAGACGTGGAGCGCCTTAAGTTCAGATAGATGCATAGTGAGTGTCCCGGGATGGGAGGTCAAAGGTGGGGGAGGGAACTGCGAGGGTGATTAATCAAAACTAAGGCGGCGGTACGAACGTACCGCCGCGCTGGTATCAGATATTGCTGTCGATGAACGAGGTTAGCTGGCCTTTTGCCATTGCGCCGACTTTTTGCGCCGCCGGTACACCGTTCTTGAACAGGATCAGCGTCGGAATGCCGCGGATGCCAAACTTGGCGGGAACAGCCTGGTTTGCGTCCACGTCCATTTTCGCGATCTGCAGCTTGCCATCGTATTCCTTTGCCACTTCTTCCAGGATCGGGGCGATCATCTTGCAGGGGCCACACCATTCGGCCCAGAAATCGACCAGAACCGGCTTGTCGGATTTCAGAACGTCCGAATCAAAGGATGCGTCGGTGATGTATTTAATGTTTTCGCTCATGGTTTCCTCGATAAGAGGTGTCAAAGGTATAAATCAGGCGCCTGCTGACTTGCTCAATCCCCGGAACAACATGTTCGGGACTGCAATATGCAAGTGGAGTCGTCATGCGCGAATTCAAGACTGTTGAAGGGTGCTGCAAGACGGGGTGCGGCGGGGTGTTGGGTAAATCATAACCGATTTTCGTGAAATGTGTAGGACATGTCCCGAATTTTTGCCCCGCTCGCATAAAATGCCCGTCTGCCCGACACTTGGCGTTACGCTATAGTGTCCTTGTACGTTGCTTGCCCACGCCTGGTTACCCATGTCGCACAGCCCTCTGCTGATTCCACCGTCCGCCGCCTTTTGGAACGAAGTTGCAAGCGCTTTGCTTGACGATGGCCCACTGCGGGACGCTGATCCGCAATCATGCGACTTCTCCGGAGTACAGGTGCTGGTGCCAAGTTTTATCCATGCCCGGCATCTAAAGGCTGCACTGACCAGCCACTTGCAACGTCCTTATATTCCACCGCGAATCACCACCTTGTCGGCCTGGATCGCCATGCTGCCGCCCGAGGCGTCCGATGAAGCCGTAAGCTCGAACAGCGAGCGCATGATGACGCTATATGCGGAACTGCGTCAGCATGCATGGCTGAAAAAGCTGTTTTCCGCGCGCCGCAATACCGATTTGCTGCCCTTGGCGCAAATGCTGCTGACATTGTTCAATGAACTGACTGAAGCGCTGCTGCCGTCGATGCAACTTTCTCCGAATGCCGCCGAGGAACGTTGGAATGCGGCACTGGAACAGTTGCCGTTGCCGGTTCGACATATCCTATCGGATGAAGCGCAATTGGTGTGGGCGCTATGGAAAAGCCAGCTCGGTAGCAGCGATGCCGCAGCGGCCTGCTATGCGCGCATGATGCGCCTTGCCGAAGCTGCCGATGCGCCGTTGATCTGGATCAATCCCACTGCGCCCGACCCGTTGCACAACGCTTTCCTTGCTGCCTACAGCGAACGCCAGCCTGTATTGCGTGTAACGCTTGACTGGCATGCACATGCCGTCGCCGGCGTGTATGCGAACGCATGGACAGAAATGCTGGAGGCGGATGGCCTTGATTCTTTCTTCGCGCATGCGGCTGGCGATATTGCACAACCTGCAGGCGTGTGTCTTTGCGCAGCAAGCAGCCTGGAAGAAGAAGCACAGCGCGGTGCGCAAAGAGTGATCGACTGGCTGCGAGCAGGCAAGGAACGTATTGCGATCATCGCGCAGGACCGCGTAGTTGCGCGACGGATTCGTGCATTGCTGGATCGTGCGCAGGTATTTGTCGCCGATGAAACCGGATGGAAACTTTCCACCACGCGTACTGCGGCGGCGATTGCAGCGCTGCTCGACGTCGTCAGCACGCGCGGCGAAACCATCGCATTGTTGGACCTTCTGAAATCGCCCTTTCTGTGCGCGCATGTGCCGGACAAGGCCGCGCGCGTGATGGAGATCGAGCATGCGCTGCGGCGCTTCAACGTGCTGGGTGGATGGGACGCAGCGCTTGCCGTACTGGGCAACGCGCCGCTTGCGCGTGATTTGATCAAGCAAATCGCCCGCCAGGCGAGCCTGTTTGCGGGGCGCAAGAGCCTGAAGGAATGGGGCAGCGTCACCAGTAAGGCGCTCGATGAACTTGGCATGCGCGATGCGCTAGCAAGCGACGCCGCTGGCTCCCAGGTAATCGACTTGTTCGACATGCTGGTGCAAGACTGCGATGGCATGTCCCATGTATTCTCATTTGCAGAATGGCGCGCATTTCTAAGCCTGCAACTGGAATCAACGCCTTTCGTGCCGGCCGAATCCGACCGGCGCGTGGTGATGCTGCAATTGGCTGGCGCGCCATTGCGCAGCTTTGATGCGGTGCTGATGGTTGGCGCCGATGCCGACCACCTGCCGTCGCAATCCACCGAGACGCTGTTCTTTGCGAATGCGGTGCGGCGCGAACTCGGACTGGCAACCCGCGAAATGCAGCAGCGCATGCAGCTACGCGACTTTGCCGAACTGCTCAGTGCCAACCCGGAAGTGGTGTTGTCCTGGCAATCGTTCCGCAATGGCGAACCTAACCCGGTCAGCAATTGGATCGAGCGGCTGCAACTGACGCTGGAGCGCGCAGGGGCGCCCCTGTTACCGATACGTCGCACTGAAATCGACGTACAGCATTTAAAATGCCAGCCACCTGTGATGCCGCGGCCATCCGCACCCGGTTTGCTGCCACGACGCTTATCCGCAAGCGGCTATAACAGCCTGGTTGCCTGTCCATATCAATTCTTTGCAACGCGCATGCTCGGTCTCAGTGGTCTTGACGAGCTGTCCGACATGCCGGAGAAACGCGACTATGGCGACTGGTTGCATCGGATTCTGCGGACGTACCACGAGACCATCCGTGACACCAAGGTCGCGATGGCGGAAAGAGCCAGTCTGTTGCGCGACATATCGGGAAAAGTATTCGGACAGGCCCTGGCGCAAAGTGCTGCCGCGCTTGGCTACTATGCGCGCTGGCAGAAAGTGATTCCTGCTTATCTGGAATGGGCCAACGAACGCGAGAGCCAAGGCTGGAAATTTTCCTTCGGCGAAAAACGATTCGACAAGACGCTGAGCTGGTCAAACGGACAGATCACTCTGCACGGCTATATTGACCGCGTCGACGAAAACGAAGCAGGCGAGCGTGCGGTACTGGATTACAAAACTAAACCGCTGCAGTCACTGCGCGATAAGCTCAAGGACACCGAAGATCACCAGCTGGCGTTCTACGGCATGCTGTCGGACCTTCCAGTCGCTGCCGGACATTACGTCGCACTTGAAATGACAAAAGACAAGACAGGTGACGTAGAAGCGAAAAACTACGTTGACTGGCAGGCGCTGCTGGAAGCACAGATCGTGACGAATATCCAGGCGATCGCCAACGGCGCTGTACTGCCGGCCACCGGCGTGGAAAAAATTTGCCTGTACTGCGAAGTGCGGGGCTTGTGCCGCAAAGGAGCATGGTGATGTCGTCCACAGCCATGTCGCCACGCGCTTATGAAGCCAACGGTGCAGCTGCCGATGCCATGCAGTTTACCCGCAGTGCCTGCGACCCGGGCCAATCGGTGGTCGTGGAAGCTTGCGCCGGCAGTGGCAAGACATGGCTGCTGGTAGCGCGGATGCTGCGGCTGCTGCTGGCCGGGACCGAGCCGTCGGAACTGCTGGCAATCACTTTCACCCGCAAGGCGGCGCAAGAAATGCGCGAACGCCTGCTGCATCTGCTGCACGACCTTGCCTTGCAACCGGAGGATGAGGTCCGCACGCTGCTACTTGAACGCGGCATCGAGGAACAGGAATTGCCGCGCATACTGCCTGCGGCGCGCAAATTGTATGAGCGTGTTTTGTCTAGTCCGCAATCGTTGTCGATTGACACCTTCCATAGCTGGTTTGCACGGCTCGTACAGATTGCGCCGCTGTCATCCGGCGTGCCGCATGGTTACGCGCTGACGGAATCGACAGGCGAACTGATGATGGATGCATACAGCCGGTTCATGCAGTCACTCAATGACGACGAGCATGTGGAAGTCAGACAGGCATTGATGAATCTGTATGACATGGTCGGCGACTGGAATGCGAGGCGGCTGCTTGATGCCTTTGTCAGCAAACGCGCGGAATGGTGGGCCATTACGCAGGCCGGACGCGAGACCCCGCTGGAAGCCTTGCGGGCGTTGTGCGGCGAAGACGGTATGGTCGATGCCCGGCTCGCGTTGTGGGACGATGACAAGTTGCTGACACGGATCAAGACCGTGGCCTGGCTGCTGGGACGCGGAACGGCGGTCAATCAGAAACGCGCTACAGCGATCGAAACGGCATTGACTGCGGGCGCCAGCGTCGATGGTTTCGATGCCCTGTGCAACGAATTTTTCAACGATGCCGGTGAAGCGCGCAAGAACCAGAAAACCAAGGACCTCACCAAAGCCATCGAGCAGAGCCTCGGCAGCGATGGCGTCAATGCATTCGATGATGAGTTCAATGCGCTGGGCGAACAGCTCAAGCAAATCCGCAAACGCAGTTGCGAACGGCAGGTTCTGGCATTGAATGAGGCGTTGTATATTGCCGGCGCCGCTCTGCTTGATCAATACCAGGCAGTGAAGGCCGAACAGCGCGTATTTGATTTCAGCGATCTCGAATGGCATGCGTACCGCCTGCTCACTGACGCCGATCATGCGGCCTATCTGCAAAGCCGGCTTGACGCGCGCTACCGGCATATTCTGCTCGATGAATTCCAGGACACCAATCCCCTGCAATGGAGCATCGTGCGCGCCTGGCTCGATGCCTACGGCGACGATGGGCAAAAGCCGAGTGTGTTCGTAGTGGGCGATCCGAAACAGTCAATCTATCGTTTTCGTCGCGCCGAACCGCGCGTATTTACCGCCGCGCGCGATATGCTGGCCGCCTTGGGCGCAGACGTCCTGCGCACCAGCCAGACACGACGCAATGCCGCAGCAGTGGTTGATGTGTTGAATGCCAGTTTTGTAGCCAATCCGATTTTCGCGGCGCAAACAACGCTGGCTGCACAGGGCGGCGCGGTCTGGCGGCTGCCTTTAATCCATGCAGAAGAGAAGGAGCAGGTTCCCGTCACCGGGTTTGCTCTGCGCGATCCCTTGACCACTTCGCGCGACGAAGAAGAAGACGCACGTCGCCTCGAAGAAGGCCGGGCGGTGGCGCGCGCGATAAAGATGGCGATGCGCGAACTTGCGGCAAGCGGCAAGCAGGAAGCGAAATGGTCGGACGTGATGCTGCTGGTGAAAAAGCGTAGCTATCTCACTGCCTATGAAAGCGCATTGCGCGAGGCCGGCATTCCTTTCGTGTCCGATAAACGTGGCGGTTTGCTGGAATCGCTGGAAGTTGCAGATTTGATCGCTCTGCTGAGTTTCCTGATTACGCCTGGCGACAACCGAGCGTTGGCACATGTGCTGAAGTCGCCGATTGTTGACGCATCCGACGAAGACCTGATTGCACTGGCGCAGCGCACAGAAGAGGGCTGGTGGCAGCGTGCACAAGTCGCTGCGTCGGATGGCGCATCACCGCAGATGCGGCGTGCGGTCAACTTGCTGCAAGCTTGGCTCGAAGCAGCGCCACGACTGCCGGTGCACGACCTGCTTGACTTGATCCTGCACCAAGGGCAATTGGTCGCTCGCTATGCACAGGCGTCGCAACCGGTTGTGCGTGCGCAAGTCGTGGGTAATATCGAAGCGTTCACTGAACTGGCGCTGAACCTGGATGCCGGGCGTTATCCCAGTTTGCCAAAATTCATCGATGCATTGCAATTGCTGAAGAAAGGAGCCGACAACGATGCGCCCGATGAGGCGGCGGTCGACGCCGCCGTCGATGCGGTACGCATCCTTACCATCCATAGCGCCAAGGGGCTGGAGGCGTCCATCGTGGTGCTGGTCGATGCCAACCATAGCGAACCGGCGCGTGACGATTGCGGCATTCTTTGCGATTGGCCGCAGGATGCCGATGCGCCCACTCATTTTTCCTGCTTCGGACGCAAGCAGGAACGCGGTGCAGCGCGCGATGCGTTATTTGCCGCCGAAGAGGATTTCAAGCGGCAGGAAGACTGGAACCTGCTGTATGTTGCCGCCACTCGTGCCAAGGAAATCCTCATTGTCAGCGGTGTCGCCGGCGCACGCGGCGCACTGGCCGACGGCACGGTGGAAGGTAGCTGGTATCACCGTTTGCTAGCTGTCCCGGAAACCATCGCAGTGGACGCGGCAGGGCATCAGTCCGCGCTGTTTGGACAGGCTGGCGAAGGCGTGTTCAGCATGCCAATATTCGATCCATTGCCGTTGCCCGGCGCGCAAGCGTTGTCGCCTGCAGAAGTGCACACGACGGCCATCGATGAAGGCATTGCGCTGCACGCACTGCTGGAGCGATTGACGCAGATGCCGCAATGGCCAATTGCCATTCCACAAGCAAGTCAGCTTGCGCGCTGGCTCAGATGCTCGCATGCGATTGCAGTGACCATTCGGGAGCGTGCCATGGTCATCCTGTCACAGCCGGAACTCGAACGGTTTTTCAACCCGCTGCATTTCCGTTTCGCGCGCAACGAAATGGAAGTCTCCATCGGCAGTACCGTGCTTCGCTTCGATCGTACGGTGGTCTACGACGACGAAGTATGGATTCTCGACTACAAACGCGATCTGCTCGACAGTGAACGCGGTATTTATCGCGAGCAGTTGATACGGTATCGCCAGGCAGCGGAGCAGGTATTTCCCGGAGTACGGCTGAGGACGGCGCTGATTACTGCGGACGGACGCTTGTGGGAAATGGACTGAACGCGGGTACATTGCATCGTTCTGCAAGGGCGCTGGCGTACGTGTTCAATCGCCCGCCTTTGCCAATCGCGCCTGGAGCGCATTTCGCGTTGAATCAAGTCAGTATGGCAACCTGGTTCCTTCCATGGTCCTTCGCCATGTACAGTGCGCGGTCGGCAACGCCGATCAGTTCGGCTGGAGACGAACCCGGCGCAGGAACGATGCTCGCAATGCCAATCGAGAGCGTGATCACGTTTGCTTGCTGAGATGGCTGGTTGGGCATGGCAAGACTTTCTACTTGCTGTCGGCATGCTTCCGCAACGGATCGCGCGCCCTCGGTACCGGTTTCCGGCAGGACCAGCGCAAACTCCTCGCCACCGTAGCGTGCGGCGAGATCGGCTGGACGGCGCGTGTTTATTCCAAGCACCGATGCCACAGATTTCAAGCATTTGTCGCCTGCCAAGTGACCGTGCGTATCGTTATACAACTTGAAATAATCGACATCGCACAGCAGCAGCGACAAGGTGCGCTGACTGCGTTGCGCCCTCTGCCATTCCATCGCAATCACTTCGTCGAAACGGCGGCGGTTAGCAATGCCGGTTAAACCATCAATCTCCGCCAGGCGCTGCAACTGGATATTGGCTTCCGCCAGCTTTTGTTCGCTCTCGCGCAAGGCGCGGAAGGCTTCGTCACGTTCCCGCCGGTTGATGTAGGCGCTGGAGTGGTAGCGCAGGCGTGCAAGCAATTCCACGCGGTCCGGCAATTTCACCAGGTAATCGTTCGCGCCGGTGGCAAAGCCCTGTGCCTTCAGCTGCGGATCTTCCTTTGAAGACAGCATGATGATGGGTACGCTTTGCGTGGCGGGATGCGCGCGAAATTGCAATAGCAGCGCAAACCCGTCGACGCCCGGCATGACCAGGTCCTGCAGAATCACCGTTGGCTCCCATTCCAGCGCAACCCGCAACGCGCTTTCGGGGTCGAGCACGGCACGAAACGCGATATCTGTTTGTCCGACGAGCAGACGCCTCACGGCTTCGGCCACAAACACCTGATCGTCGACCAGCAGCACCCTGAGCACATGAGATTCGTTATGAGGTTTGATCGTTGCGACGGAATCTGATATCCGCGCGTTCTGGTCGGACATGACCATTTTCTTTCCCTTCGAGTTCAGCATTGTCGCGCGTGGCTAATGTTTTTTATTGCATACTGAAATGCGAGTTTCGCATTTCTATGAGCCCGTTTTTTTGCCAGCGCGTGCCTTCAGTATGGCTCCGATATTATCCAACGGCAACACCAGTTCGGCAGCGCCAAGTTCGGCTGCCGCGCGCGGCATTCCAAAAACGGCACTGCTCGACCTGTCTTGGGTAATCGTCAGTTTCCCTGCCTCACGCATCGCCAGCAAGCCGCGCGCGCCATCGCGCCCCATGCCGGTAAGGAGGACCCCGATGGCCTTGCCGCGCCAATGCTTTGCAATGCAATGGAAGAACACGTCAATCGATGGCCGGTACGGATAGTCGAGCGGCGCCGTGCTATATCCCAACCGGCCATTCTTATCCAGCACGACGTGATCGTTCGTTTTTGCGATGAAAATTTTTCCGGGTGTCAAAGCGCTACCTTCTTCGATCACCTCAACCGGAAAATTGACTTGATCGCTTAGCCATTTGGCCAAGCTATCGGTAAAGTCATAGTCAATGTGCTGAACAATCACCAGCGTGCAATCGTCCGCGAGTGTCCAGCCGCTCAGAATCTTTGCCAGCGCGAGCGGTCCCCCCGTTGATGCACCGATGGCAACAAGCGTTGCGACTTTGGCGCGCGCCGGAGGCATAGTCGCCGCTGCAGGCGCGGCTTGTCCATTACCCGCGTGGTCGGCAATGATCAGTTTGCCGATGGTTTTAATCTTGGCAAGCAGCGCCGCGTCCGAAGCAAAATCGCCAGACATGACCGGTGTTGCCGTCACATCCAGCGCCCCTGCGCCAAGGGCGCGGAACACGAGGTTGGTATCGACTTCCGGTGATGCGGTGACCACCAGGATTGCGCATGGCGACTCTTGCATGATCCGGCGCGTGGCTTCGATGCCATTCATGTCCGGCATTTTCAGATCCATCAGAATCAGGTCGGGTCGGTTCTCTGCACAGAACTTTACTGCCTGCTCACCGGTGCGCGCTACCCAGATCACCTGGTGCTCTTGGCTTTTAACGACTGCCCGCCGCAATGCTTCCGCGATCAGCGCCACGTCGTTGGCGATTGCAATTTTCATCCGTCGGTCTCTCCGATCAGATCGAACACGGCAACCAGTAAGGTCTCGTCATGGAAGCTCCCTTTGGTCAGGTAGTAGTCCGCCCCGGCGTCGATGCCGCGCGCGCGGTCTTCCGGGCGGTCCTTATAGGATACGATCATGACGGGAAGGTTGTGCAGACGACTATCTTTCTTGATTAGTGTCAGCAATTCAATGCCATCCATGCGTGGCATATCGATGTCGGTGATCACCAAATCGTAAACTCCGCTGCGCACCGCATTCCAGCCATCGATACCGTCCACCGCAATATCAACGTCAAAGCCGCGCGCCTGCAATAATTTGCGCTCCATCTCGCGTACGGTCAATGAATCGTCGACCACCAGCACGCGTTTGGCTTTCGTTTCCGTGCTGTCGGCGCTGCCTATTCCCTTTACCCGCTGCAGACTACCTTCGCTGGACAGTTTGTCGATACTGACCAGCACATCGGCAATATCAAGAACCAGTACCGGCAAGCCATCATCCAGCAGTCCGGCTGCGGAAATGTCGCGCATCTTGCCGAACATCGTGTCGATCGGCTGTACTGCCAGGCTCTGTTCGCCGACAATGGCGTCCACTGCCAGCGCGTAACGCCGCCGGCCGCTGCCGATGATAATCACCGGCACGGTATCGCCGTGATGCTGCGTTTCGCCAAGCTCAAGCAGTTGGGAAGCCGCGATCAATCCGATGTGTTCATCGCCCAGGCTGAAAAACTGTTTGTCCTGCAGCATATGAATATCGGCGTGCGCCAGGTTCATGATGCGGTCGATTTTTGTAATTGGCACCGCATACGCTTCACCCGCGATGTTGACGATTACCGCGCGCACGATGGAGCGCGAAAGCGGCAATGTGATGTGGACGAGGAAGCCCTTGCCATGCTCGGTATCCAGTCGCACCGTGCCGTACAACTGCCGGATGGTCGCGTGAACCGCGTCCAGCCCGACGCCGCGGCCCGATACTTGGCTTGTCGTTTCCTTCAAACTGAAGGCGGGCAGCAGTAGAAAATCAAGCAGTTCGGCTGCGCTCATTGCATCGGCCATTAGCACGCTGGCCATCTTGCGCGAAACGACGGTGCGACGGATTCTGTCCAGATCGACGCCCTGGCCATCATCGCTGACCTGAATGGTCAGCATTCCAGCGATGTGACGAGCTTCTACCCGGATCGTCGCTTCGGACGGCTTGCCTGCAGCAGTGCGGGCGTGCGGCGCTTCGATACCGTGATCGACAGCATTGCGCAGGATGTGATTGAGCGGGCTTTCCATTCGCGCAAGAATGTCGCGGTCGACCAGCGTATCTTCTCCTGTGATCTCCAGACGCACGTTCTTGCCCAAGCTGCGCGCGAGGTCGCGCACCATGCGCGGAAACGCGTGCACGCCATCGCGAAAAGGACGCATACGCAAGGCCAGCACTTCGTCCAGCATTTCCTGCGACACCGTTAATAAGCGGCGCTCGTACGCCTCCAGATCGGAAAGGTGCTCCTGCAGCGTCTTCTTCAGCGGATCGACTTTTTGGCGGATGAGCAGAGATTTTTCTTTGATTGATTCATCGATGCCTGCGTCGGCCATTAAACGGTTCAGTTCTTCCAGTGCACCGAACATCTCCTGCTGCCGCTTCTTGAAGCGTTGCATCGATTGCACGTAAGGCTGCATCGCATGCGCAGCGACGCGGGATTCGCTCGCCAGCGACAGCAGCCGGTCGAAATTGCGGACGTTGACCTTCAATACCTGTTCGTCACGTGCGTTAGCCGCGTCCAATGCATGCTCTGCGGTAACAGGCGTGGTAGTCGGTTGCGGCTGCGCTTCTTGCGGTTCGTTGGCGAATTTCGCCGGGTCAGCCGCATCGTAAACACCGACCAGGATATTGGCGATATGCAGCTTGTTGTCTTCCAGCCAGGCGGGGGCGTTGGCTTCACTCAGGGAGGCGATCTGACTGATCAGGTCGACTCCAGCAAGCAGGCGATCGATGCGCTCCTTGCCTAATTGCAGCTTTCCTTTTTGAGCGGCAACAAAGCAATCTTCCATCACATGCGCCAGTCGCTCAATGGATTCCAGATTGACGATTCGAGCCGCGCCTTTGAGCGAATGGGCGGCCCGCATCAAAGGCTCGATCGCCGGAAGGTTCTGCGCATCGCGGTCGAGCGCAAGAAGACCATCGGTCAATACCTGGGCTTGGCTTTCCGCTTCGCTGCGAAACAGTTCCAGCAGGGAGAGGTCGCTGAAATCGCGTTGGTCGTGATCGCCGCCGTTCATTTCAACACGCTCGCAAAGTTATAGCCGATCAGTTCGGCATCGAGGCAGCCGATTCGCATATCAGCCACACTCAAGACGCCGTCCAGATAGCGGTGTACCGATTTGTTCGTGGTGGCGGGCGGCGTTTCCAGATCCTTGCGCGAATAGCGATGAATGCCATGCAGGTCCTGCACCGGCAAGGCGTACACCTGTTGCCCAAGCTGCATGACCAGTGTACGCGGATAGATTCGGCGACCCTGTATCGGAGCGGGTTCTTCCATGCCGATTTCGAGTAGATCCGCAAGCGACATGCAAGGGTAGAGTTTTCCTTTGACATTGACGACGCCAAGCAAGATTTTGCCGCTGCGATGCGGCAATCTATGTACAGGGCTGCTTTCCGCTACAGTGATCGCGGCATGCGCAGGCAGCGCTAGCCATTCGCGCCCGATACGAAAGACCAGCGCCGAACGGTCCGCTGTTTCCCGCACTTCCTCGGCACGCGCAAAGTGCTCTGTCCAACTGCGCCGGTAATCCTCCGGAATCGCTCGTTGCATCAGGTGGCGCGCTGCATTGCCGTACACGTCGCAGTTTCGGCAATGCGTTTGCGCGACAAGCTTCTCGCAACTTCGGTCTCCGCGCACGCCGATTCGATTCCAACACTCTTCTGTCGCGTCCGGAAATATGTCTTGCTCTGTCATAGCTCAATCCCCTCTCCGGATTGCCGTTGGTACACGCGTGCTGCGCGCTGTCTGAAGCTTGCAGCGCCGGCAGCGTCTCCGCTACTTTCGGCCAGAAGTGCGAGATGGCATAGCGCCTCATAATGGTTCGGGTCGAGATATACGGCGCGGCGCAGATATTGAACCGCCATGTTCTTTTGATTTTCCTGCTCGCTCAGCAGTCCGAGCATGAAGTACGCTTCCACAGAATCGGGAACTACCTGAAGATAGGCGCGATATTTTGAACGTGCTTCTTCGAGATGGCCGTTGTCTGCCAGTTTGCGCGCCTGTTCAAGCACATCTGTGGTGCGTGTCGGTGCAGATTGTTTCAAAAAGGACGAATCAACGCCGGCTTTAACCGGCGCTTTCGGTAATTGCGGTAGGTTTCGTCTTGCACGGGCGGCACGCGATGCCGGCGGTGCGGCCTGGCTAATTGCCGTATCCTTCTTCTTCAGTGCAAACGCCCTGGTATAAGGCGCCATCGCAAAGCCTTGCTGGCAAAATGCGGGCGTTTCTGCATAACCCGCGAACAACAGGCCGTCGTCACGCAGCAATGCATGCAGCTTTTCAATCGCCGCGCGTTGGGTGTCCGGATCAAAATAGATCAGAAGATTGCGGCAGAAGATAACATCATATGAATGCATTCCGGTCGCGGTATCCATCGCAAGTACATTGTCATACGCAAATTGGACTTGACTACGTATGTTGGGATTCAGCCGATAAGCGCCCGCCATTGTCGTAAAGTGGCGTTCGCGAAAGGCGAGGTCGGTGCCGCGAAATGCATTACGGGAATAGATACCTTGCTTCGCACGATCAAGCGCTTCGCGACTGATGTCGCGTGCTTCGATGACAAAATTGTCCGGTGGCATCCCTGCATCGAGCAAGCTCATTGCTAGCGAATAGGGTTCTTCACCACTGGCGCAGGGGATGCTGAGCACGCGAACCGGGCGCCGCACGCTGGCCGCACGCTCACGTATAAACAGACTGGCCGCCGCGAATGCATCGGCATCACGAAAAAACCAAGTCTCCGGCACCACAATGAGATCAATAAGCGCGGCCAGTTCATCGTTGTCGCGCATCGCTGCTTGGATGTAGGCGGCACTGTCCATGCCGCGTTTCTTCATGCGCTGCCTTGCCGCGTTGTCTACGGTCTCCTGTGCCAAAGTGAGACCGGTCGCGCGTTGCAGTAAAGCGAGCAGGTTGGGCACGGCGATTTTCATGTCGCCTCCCGCTGTGAAGGAGGAAACAGAATGGCGCGTACCGCGTCGGACAGGAGGTTTTCGATGTTGATCAACTGAAGGATCGCACCGTCGCTCGTGCTGATTTCGCCAAGGTAAGGTGCATCGAGAGCTATGCCCGGCGACCTGAAAGAATCGCGTTCGATGTATTGGAAACCCGCCACCTGCTCGACAATCACGCCGAGCAGATGCGAAGTTCCGGCCTGCGCAAGATAGTCAACCAGGACAATTCGCGTGTCGAAGTGGGCATTGCACTGCTTGCCGCAAGCAAGCATGCAAAGGTCAATGACGGGAATTGGCGCGCCGTGATAATTGAGAATTCCGGCAACATAGTCGGGCGCGTGCGGAACCGCCTTGAACTCCATCAGCGGCAGGACACGGACGACACGGTGCGTGCTGAGTCCATAACGATCCTTGCCAAGATGGAAGATCAGAAATTGCATGGCAGGCGGATTACATATTGACCGCGAAACTGGAAACACCCGCCTGCATATCCTGCGCCGCGTACTGTAGTTGCTGCACCGCTTCGCTGGTGGCCTTGAGTGCGTCCACTGCTTGTTGCGTTGCTTCGTTCAACTGCGTCATGGTCTCAGTGATCTGTGAGGCGCCGATCGCTTGTGACTGCATGCCCTCCAGCACCATATCGAAACGCGGTGCCAATGCCCTTACGCGTTCGATTACGCCACCCAGGCCTTCGCCCACTTGGCGCGTCTCGTCAACACTACGTCGTATTTCTTCCGAGAATTTGTCCATGCCCATCACGCTGGCAGAGACAGCGGATTGCATTTCCCGCAGCATTTGCTCAATGTCCCAGGTCGCCACTGAAGTCTGATCCGCCAGTCGCCGGATTTCCGTCGCCACCACTGAAAAGCCGCGCCCGGCTTCGCCGGCCTTTTCCGCTTCGATGGCCGCATTCAGAGAAAGAATATTGGTTTGATCTGCCACCTTGGTGATCGTGGTCAGCACGCTGTTGATATTGCTCGCTTTTTCCGACAAGGCGGCCAACTTGGCATTGATGGAGTCGGTTGCATTGACCATGCGTTGCATCGTCTGATCCATGCGCTTCAGATTGCCTTGCGCCTCGACTGTCGAGGTGGTCGTGTCTTCAGCGACCTGCGTGACTTCCTCCATGGCTTTCAAGAGTTGTGCGGTATTCGCTGAAATTTCCTTGGTGGTGCTCAATACTTCCACGCTGGTTTGGGCCTGCTCGATGCCGGTCGATTCCTGCTGCTTGGCAGACGCCGCAATCTCAGTGGTCGACGTGGCAACCTGGATACCGGCTTTCTGCACACGGTTCAATAGCACGCGCAAATTGTCGAACATGGTCGCAAGTCCATTCCCCAACTGGCCGATTGCATCGTTTCCGCTCACCGTGATGCGGCCAGTCAGGTCGCCAGCCGTCGCTTTTACGACGACTTCTAATAAAGAATCCACCTTGTTACGCAACTCGTTGGTTGCATCTTGCTCGCGTCGTTGGTTTTCCTGAATGGATTGCGCCATGCGATTGAATTCAGTCGTCACTTGGCCAAGTTCGTCCTGACTGAGCACCTCTGCGCGTGCCGATTGATTGCCAGCGGCGATCTGGCTCACTGCGCCGGTCAGGTTGCCCAGCGGACGAAGTACCGAACGCGCTAGCAGCACCGCAATCACAATTGCAGCGAGAACCCCCAACGCGCCGCCAACCAGCAACAGCCACAGCATGCTGCTGTTCAAAGCGGCCGCGGTTGCAGCACGTGCGGCTAACAGCCTGTTTTCTTCAGCATTTATTTCTTCGATGATGTTATGAATGTCGGCCACTGTCGAGAACCCTTCATTGACTGCCGGGTCTCGGCTCATTTGATCGGCCGGGTTGGTCGATTTTGCCAACTCCTTGCGCTTGGCGATCAGCGGGCGGACGATTTTTTCCAGCCAAATGCCTGCGAGGGATTCAATCCGTTTCAAGCGTTGTTGCTGTGACGGGTTGTCCGCAGTCAGCGACCTGACTTGGGCAATGTAATCGTGCAACTCCTTTTCAGTGCCGGGAATATCGCGCAGCGCCTGTTCGTTCCCGGTCAGGAGGAAGCCACGATACTCTGTCTGAATGTCGAGGATGGCCGTTTCAATGGAACGGCTTTTGAGAAGCACCTGCAAGGTGTGCCGATCCCAGCCATTGGCGTCGTTCAGTTGAGAGAAATTGCGATACGTGCTGAAAAGTAAAACAAGAAGAATGATGACGATGGTGCCGAACCCGGAGTACAGTTTTTTTTGAATGCTCAGGTCTTTAAACATTTTCTCTCCTGAAAGAACTCCCGTGCCGCCCTGAAGTTCGTGCTGCGCTTTTGTCTAAAAGCGTATCGTTATTGATTGTGGTTCCTATTATTCACCAGAAAAACCGAATCGTGCGAATGATCCCACGTGTTGCCGGCCTATGAACGCTTGTCTCAAAAGCAGTCCTTCCGGAATTTGTGTCCGGTATGCAGCAATAAGTTCAAAGGAAAGTATTGCGAGAGGGGCGTAATTGGGAAGCGGGTGTGCGGTGTCTGAAGTGACGCACCGCCGTAAAAGTGGTGGAGCGGAGGAGGATCGAACTCCCGACCTTCGCATTGCGAACGCGACGCTCTCCCAGCTGAGCTACCGCCCCATACGAATTGATTCTATTGAGTCGTGTCCGGAGATGCAAGAGCTCAAGACGGCGCTGCGATATTGCGTCTTTTTCAACAGAGACGGCTCGTCCGTGTGTCGGTTGCCACGACAATGAGAGCTATCTTCAAAAAACGTCCCCAAGTGCTTGAATCTATTGACGGAAATTCGTTTGCACTACTATAGTGGCGGAATGGTTTCCGAATTTCATCAACTTTCCGAAAAAATCGTCCAGCTGGCCGAGCTGGCGCAATCGCTGCGGCGCGAAAACGCCGATCTGCGACTGACGCTGGCTTCCCTCACGACGGAGAACGCCGATCTGGCGAAACGCATCGAGGAAGCTTACCAGCGCGTGTCCGCACTGCTGGACAAGATTCCCACGCCCGATGCGCACAATGAGGAGCCCGCATGATTCAGCTTGACGTCTCCATCATGGGGCAGGCCTATCGTCTTGCATGCAAGGATGGCGAGGAAGAAGCGCTCAAGCAGGCAGTCGAATATCTGGATAGCAGAATGTGCTCGATCCGCGACGCCGGCAAGGTCAAAGGCAACGATCGCATCGCAGTGATGGCTGCACTCGGCATCGCTGCCGAACTGCTGTCGACGAAGTCGGCGGAAGGTCCGTTTGCCGACATGACGCTCGCAGAAGTCAAGCAAAAAATCACAGTGATGAACACGGTGCTTGATGCGGCTCTTGCTCCTCAGGAAAACCTTTTCTGACGCCTTATCAGAGCAGCAGGTTTCACAGAATTTTTTCCGCAAAGCCTTTGACACACAGCGCGATTGGGGATAATCTAAAACCTCCTGCCGTGTTCGCGATTGCCATATATTCCTTGAACCATTTATGTGCATCGGTTGCGGAATTTCGTTCGATGGGCGTGCGCGTCGCTAGTCCGATGAACCCGAAATTGAACTAACTGTGACCACCTTGAACCGTAAGGTTCGGGATGCCGGCAAAAACGGCACAGGCGGGGCTAATTCCATAAGCGGCTGCATTCATGCAGCCGCTTTTTTATGCGTGCTTCATTTGTGAATTTGTGATCACGACGTTGGCACTCACTCTGGCGTGCACCCTTTATATATGGACTGACATGCAGTACTGGCTGATGAAATCTGAACCCGACGAAGCGAGCATCGACGATGTTCTTGCTGCGCCGGATCAGAGCGTCGCGTGGGTCGGCGTGCGTAATTATCAGGCACGCAACTTCATGCGTGACGCAATGCGCGTCGGTGACGGTGTCTTGTTCTACCACTCGAGTTGTGCCGAACCGGGTATCGCAGGCCTCGCGCAAATCGCGAGTACACCGTATCCCGATGACACGCAGTTTGATCCGAAAAGCAAATACTACGATCCAAAAGCGACTCCCGAAAATCCGCGCTGGATGCTGGTCGATGTACGGGCCACCGAAAAGACGCGGCTGATGACGCTACCGGAATTACGGACATTTCCCGAACTCGCCGACATGCAGATTCTCAGGCGCGGCAATCGCCTGTCCATTACGCCGGTAACGCCTCCCGAATGGCGGTGTATCATCCGGCACATCAAATAATTATTGGAAATTTCCGGATGGACCTTACCCTGATCGCAGGATTGCTGGCGCTGGGCGCCGCAGTTGGTTTTGCTGCGGGCCTGCTCGGCATCGGCGGCGGCATGCTGTTGGTACCGTTCATGACAATGATCCTTACAGCGAAGCAGTTTCCTAACGAGCATGTCGTGCACATGGCGATTGCCACCTCGCTTGCCACCATCATGTTTACGTCGATTTCATCCGTCCGCGCGCATCATGCACGCGGCGCAGTGCGTTGGGATGTCGTTCGATTGCTGGCGCCAGGCATCCTGATTGGTTCCTGGATCGGGCCATGGATTGGTTCGCAAATGAATTCATCGGCACTTGCCCTCGCATTCGCGATATTTGTGGCTTTTTCCGCGCTTCAGATGCTGCTTGACCGGAAACCTGCGGCGTCACGCAATCTGCCCGGCACGCCGGGTATGTTTGGCGCAGGCGGCGTGATCGGAACATTGGCGGGCCTGGTCGGCGCCGGTGGCGGTTTCGTGTCAGTGCCGTTCATGACGTGGTGTAACGTCAAGATTCACAATGCGGTTGCCACTAGCGCGGCACTTGGATTTCCGATCGCTCTCGCTGGTACGCTTTCAAACATTTATTTCGGAATGCATGAGTCCGGTTTGCCGTCAGGCTCACTTGGCTTTATCTACCTGCCGGCCCTGTTGGTCATTTCGCTTGCCAGCGTGATGACAGCGCCTTTGGGCGCGAAGACGGCACACAGTCTTCCGGTGAAATCACTGAAGAAAGTGTTCGCGCTGGTTCTCGTTGCGCTCGCCTCATACATGTTCTACAAGGCATTTCGTTAAGCACCTCAGGCGCTTTTGCACTGGTCGCGCAACACGTTTTTCTGCACTTTGCCCATCGTATTGCGCGGCAGCTCGCGTACAAAGAATACGCGCTTGGGCACCTTGAAATTGGCAATCCTCGATTTGAGGAATCCAATCACGTCCGATTCGGAAAGCGCCGCGCCCGGTTTGGAAACGACGACCGCAGTCACCGCTTCGCCAAAGTCAGGATGCGGTACGCCGACTACCGCCGACTCCGTTACGCCTTCCATTTCGTCGATGAAGGACTCGATCTCTTTTGGATAAACGTTGTAGCCGCCGGAAATGATCAGGTCTTTGCTGCGGCCGACAATTGACAGATAGCCCTTGTCATCAAATTTACCCACATCGCCGGTTTTGAAATAACCGTCGGTGGTGAATTCCTCCGCAGTTTTCTCGGGCATGCGCCAGTAGCCTTTGAATACGTTTGGTCCCTTGACCTGGATGTCGCCGACTTCATTTGCCGCGCATGGTATTCCATCACTTTTCATAACACGCACCGACACGCCGGGCAGGGGTAAGCCAACCGTGCCTCCAATGCGTTCACCGTCATAAGGATTGGATACCAGCATGGTCGTTTCGCTCATGCCGTAGCGTTCGAGAATGGTGTGTCCGGTACGGCGTGTAAATTCGTTGAATGTTTCAGTCAGCAGCGGTGCCGATCCCGAAACGAACAAGCGCATGTTGCGGCAAACCTCCTTGCCGAATTCAGACTCTGCGAGCAGGCGCACGTAATACGTCGGCACACCCATGAATACGGTTGAGCGCGGCAGGTGTCGCATGACGTCGGCGGCGTCGAGTTTGGGAAGGAAAATCATTTTGCTGCCATTGAGAAGCGCTCCATGCGAGGCGACGAACAAGCCATGCACATGGAACAACGGCAGCGCATGCAACAATACGTCGTCTGCCTGCCAATGCCAATAGTCGTGCAGGACTTTCGCATTGGACGCCAGATTCTCATGGCTTAGCATTGCGCCCTTGCTGCGACCGGTGGTGCCGGAGGTATACAGGATCGCCGCGAGGTCGTCCGGCTTGCGCTCTACCGTCTCGTAAGTGTTCGATTGATGCGTTGCGCGCACTAACAGGGAGCCTTGACGATTATCCCCCAAGGTAAACACATGTTTTGTTCCACACTTGAACGCAATCTGCGACACCCAGCCAAAGTTTTGCGGTGAGCAAACTACCACCGCCGGCTCGGCATTGCCAATGAAATATTCAATCTCGGCCGCACGATAGGCCGTATTGAGCGGCAGGTAAACATAACCAGCGCGAATTGTCGCCAGATATAGCATCAGCGCTTCGGGGGATTTTTCAACTTGCACCGCGATGCGGGAATCCTTCGGCAGGTTCAGCCCTGCAAGCAGATTGGCCATCTTTGCGGTTGCGCGCTCGAGATCATTCCATGAATAAAACAAGCCATCATGCGTCTCGATGCAGCACGCGCTGCGATCTTCCGGAAACCGGGATTCAAAAAGGGCGTAGAGATTGGCGTTCATGGTTATTTTCCCGAAAAAACGGGCTTGCGTTTGCTGAGAAAAGTTTGCACGCCTTCACGGTAGTCTTGGGACGACAAAAAGGAAAAGGCGTCGCACAGTTCCTGCTCGGTCAACGGCTCCGGCTGCGATGCGAGCCGGCGTGCCATTTTCTTGTTCATGCGCGCTGCCAATGGCGCGCCTTGGGAAATGCGCTGCGCTGTCTTAAGCGCTTCGTTCGGAACGTCTTCCGCAATCCGGTTTACCAGCCCTTTGTCCTTTGCCTCGGCGGCATCGAATACCCGGCCTTCAAGCAGGATTTCCAGCGTGGTTGCCTTGCCGACCAGTTGCAGCAAGTGCTGCATTTCTCCTGGCGCGAGCGAAAACCCGAGCCGGTTGATCGGAATGCCGAAGCGGGAAGAGGGTGATGCGATGCGCATGTCGCAGGCACAGGCAATCTCCAGCCCACCGCCTACGCATACGCCCTCGATTGCCGCTACAGTAGGATGCTGGCAGTGTGCGATCGCTTGCAAGGCATTGGCGATTGTTTCTGTGTGATAGCGCATGCCTTGTGCCATCGTGCTGCGTACCGTCGCGAACTCTTCCACATCGGCGCCAGCGGCGAAATTGTGCTCGTCGCCGCGCACAATCACACAACGTAGTGAATCATCCGCCGACAGTTCGGTAAATGTACGTGTCAGGGCATCCCACATCGCCACGTTGAGCGCATTCAGCTTGGATGGGTTCGACAAGGTGACGATGACAATGGTACCGTCTTTTTGAATACGGATTTCCGACATGCTATGTCCGCCGCATGCGATAAGAGACGATTAGCGCGACGATTCCGAATGCCACCATGGGCAAGGACAGCATCTGCCCGGCAGAAATCGTGATGCCGGCGACATGCACTTCGTAATCCGGCGTTCGGAAATACTCGGTAAAGAAGCGTGCCGCGCCATACAGTCCCACGAATAGCGCGCCGACCGCGAGCGGCGGCCGCTCTTTGCGTGCATATATCCAGATAATGATGAACAGCAGAACGCCATCAACGAGTGCCTGATAGATCGGCGACGGATGCCTTGGCAGGTTATCCACGTTCGGCCAGATCATCGCCCAAGGCAAGGACGGATCAGCAACGCGGCCCGGCAATTCCGCATTGATGAAGTTGCCGATGCGTCCCGCTGCATAACCGAGCGGGACCATTGGTGCGATGAAGTCATAGACGTCAACAATGCGCTTGCCGCGCTTCTTTGCCCACAACGCCATCGCGAGCAAGACGCCTATAAATCCACCGTGAAAGGACATGCCGCCTTTCCAGATTGCGAAGATTTCCAGCGGATGACTGAAGTAATAGACCGGATTGTAGAACAACACTTCGCCGAGTCGCCCACCCAGTACCACGCCGAGCACGCCGAAAAAAAGCATGTCATCGAGATCTTCTGTTTTCCATCCGGCCGATTTCATGTGCGGCTGGTTTGCGCGCACCCTGCCGAGCACGAGAAACTGGACGAACGCGACCAGATACATCACGCCATACCAATGCACGGAAAGCGGGCCGATGGAAAGCGCGATCGGATCGGGAAGGGGGTGGATCAGCATTTATTTTTTCTTTCGCAAGAGTTCGAGAAAGGTGCGCAGCACCGGCGATGCGTTGTCGCGACGCCAGGCCAGCCCAGTTTCAAAAGCGACCGCCTTACTCGATAGCGGCTTGTATTCGACGCCAGGGCGCTTCAGGTTCGACACGGATTGTGGCACAAGCGCGATGCCCATGCCGGCGGACACGAGCCCAACAATAGTCTGCATCTGGATCGCTTCCTGGCCGATGCGAGGCGTCAAGCCGACCGCGCCGAAGCAGCCAAGGATGGCGTCGTGGAACGCGGGTGCAATGCGCCGCGGGAAAATGATGAGCGGCATGTCCTCGACCGCCTTCAAGGTCACGGCCGTCTTGCCGCGCAGCGCCTTCAGCCCCTGCGGCGCCGCCAGAATCAGCGGTTCTGACAGCACCGTCATGTAATCCAGTTCTGCTTTTGCCTTGTCGTGCAGCGGTGGAATCAGCAGACCGGCGTCAATACGGCCCTGCATCAGGTCTTCCAACTGCACATCGGTCGTCGCTTCACGTAAATCAATCTGCACCTGCGGATAACGCTCACGGAATTCGCGCAGCAGCGGTGGCAGCACGCTGTAGTCCGCAGTCGATACGAATGATAGGGAAAGCAGCCCGGACTCCCCGGAAGTGGCCCGGTGCACAAGATCGGGCAAGGCCCCAGCCTGTTGCAGGATACGGCGCGCCTCCGGCAACAGGGCCATCCCGGCCGGTGTCAGCGCCACGCTGCGCTTGGTGCGGGCAAACAGCGGCGTGCCCAGAATTGCCTCCAGCGACTGGATGGTTTGCGATAGCGGTGGTTGCGTCATGTGCAGGCGCATGGCGGCGCGGCCGAAGTGGCTTTCTTCGGCGACGGCGACGAAATAACGCAATTGCCGCAGTTCAATGTTCATATGAAATTCGTCTTAATAGGCAATGAATCATATATTTGACACATAGCTTTGTGCAAGGCACTCTAGCTGTCTTCGCGCCGATTCCGAAAGGCATCGGGCTGCCCGTAACGACCATTCTGGAGACATACATGCCGCAATACCGCTCCCGCACCACCACCCACGGCCGCAACATGGCTGGCGCCCGCGCGCTCTGGCGTGCCACCGGCATGAAGGACGGCGATTTCGACAAGCCGATCATTGCGGTGGTCAATTCCTTTACCCAGTTTGTGCCGGGTCACGTACATTTGAAGGACCTTGGCCAGATGGTCGCGCGCGAGATCGAGGCGGCCGGCGGCGTCGCCAAGGAATTCAATACCATCGCGGTAGATGATGGCATCGCCATGGGCCATGGCGGCATGCTGTACTCGCTGCCGTCGCGCGAGCTGATCGCCGACTCGGTCGAATACATGGTTAATGCACATTGTGCCGATGCGATGGTGTGCATCTCCAACTGCGACAAAATCACACCGGGCATGCTGATGGCCGCGATGCGCCTGAACATCCCCGTGGTGTTTGTCTCCGGTGGCCCAATGGAAGCCGGTAAGGTAATCGAGGCGCTGCACGGCAAGCAGGAAGGCATGCAAAAAATCATTAAGGTCGACCTGATCGACGCCATGATTCAGGCCGGTGATCCGAAAGTGTCTGACGAACAGGTCGCCAACATCGAGCGTTCCGCCTGTCCGACTTGCGGTTCCTGCTCCGGCATGTTCACCGCTAATTCGATGAACTGCCTGACTGAAGCGCTGGGCCTCTCACTGCCGGGTAACGGCACCATTGTCGCCACGCACGCCGACCGCAAACAACTGTTCCTGCGCGCCGGCCGCCTGGTGGTGGAGCTGGCCAAGCGTTACTACGAACAGGACGATGCATCCATCCTCCCCCGCAACATCGCGACGAAGGCAGCCTTTGAAAACGCGATGGCGCTCGACGTGTCGATGGGCGGTTCGACCAACACTGTGCTGCATCTGCTGGCTGCTGCACAGGAAGCGGGCGTGGATTTCACGATGGCTGACATCGATCGTATTTCGCGCAAGGTGCCGTGCCTGTGCAAGGTGGCCCCGGCAACGCAGGACTATCACATCGAAGACGTGCACCGCGCAGGCGGCATCGTCGGCATTCTCGGCGAACTGCACCGCGCGGGCCTGCTCGACACCAGCGTACCCACGGTACACAGCAAGACGCTGGGCGACGCTATCGCGAACAATGACATCATGTTAAATCGCGATGACGCCGTGCAGCAGCGCTTTCTCGCAGCTCCCGGCGGCGTGCCGACGCAAGTGGCGTTTTCACAGGACAAGCGCTTCGACAAGCTCGATAACGACCGTGCACATGGCTGTATTCGCGACAAGGCGCACGCCTATTCCAAAGACGGTGGATTGGCGGTCCTGTACGGCAATCTGGCCGAGAAGGGCTGCATCGTGAAAACCGCGGGCGTGGATGATAGCATCTTGAAGTTCAACGGTATCGCACGCGTATTTGAGAGCCAGGATGATGCGGTTGAAGCCATCCTTGGCGATGCCGTGAAAGCAGGCGACGTTGTCATTATTCGCTACGAGGGACCGAAGGGCGGGCCGGGCATGCAGGAAATGCTGTACCCGACCTCGTACATCAAGTCCAAGGACTTGGGCAAAGTATGCGCATTGTTCACCGATGGCCGTTTCTCAGGCGGATCGTCCGGACTTGTCATCGGTCACGCTTCGCCTGAAGCGGCAGAGGGCGGCGCAATTGGTTTGGTAAATGATGGCGACACGATCGAGATCGATATTCCCGAACGCCGTATTCACTTGAAAATCAGTGATGCCGAACTGGCGCAGCGACGTGCAGCGATGGAAGCGAAGGGCGACAAGGCATGGAAGCCGGTCAATCGCGAGCGTGTGGTATCCCAGGCATTGCAGGCCTATGCCGCACTCGCAACGTCAGCCGATCGCGGAGCGGTACGCGACCTATCTCAGTTGAAAAGGTAGTGGACTGAAGGGACGGGGCTGCAATCCGCCGCTCCGTCTCCGTATAGGCGGCGTATGATCGAATCAAGCAGCGGCGATTATTTTTTGAAGGTTTTCGACACACGCTCCTTGCGGGCTTTTTCCAGTTGCTCATGTGCTTTGCGCTTGTCGAGGCCGAGCGCGCGTTCGCCGAATTCGAACCAAACAAAAGTGATCCCAAACAGGCCACCGATCCACCACCAGGAAAGTTCGGCAAAAGGGCCGATCTCGAAGTAACGCAGGATTGATAAAATTACAATTGCAGCGATAAGTAGCATGACATCTCCTTTCATGCAGAATATTGCTAAAGTTTGTAACGGTCAATTAAAGCGGTCAACCGCCTGTGACATATTGGCGTTTCAGGTGGGGTAATGCGGGTAAAATAGTCAGGTTTCTTTTTCGGAGAAAGTAATGAAATATTCATTTTTGGTGTGTCTCGCTGTTGGTGCTCTGGTTTCGAATGCTGCAATGGCAAATGCCGACATGGCAAAGGCCAAGAACTGCATGGCATGCCACGCGGTTGCAAACAAGGTAGTCGGTCCTGCATTCAAGGATGTCGCGGCCAAATACGCTGGCCAGAAGGACGCTGAAGACAAGTTGACGCAGAAGGTCCTCAAGGGCTCCACTGGCACTTGGGGTTCGATCCCGATGCCGGCAAATGCGCAAGTCAATGAAGCTGAAGCGCGCACGCTGGTGAAGTGGGTCCTGACCCAGAAGTAAGTCAGAAGTCAGAAGTCAGACGTACGACTGACCCTTCCCGGGAAAATAAAAAGGCGCTCTGAGAAGAGCGCTTTTTTATTTGCGTGATGGTATAAAAAAAGCCCCGATCTGAGACCGGGGCTTTTTGTTCCGCGAGAGCCTGCTTACTTCGTAACAGCCAGTTGCTGACGCTTGCCGCCTTTGTAGGTGTACAGCGTCAGGGTGCCGTCCTTGATGTCGCCCTTGGCATCGAAGGCGATATTGCCGGTCACACCCTTGTAGGCGATCTTCTTGAGTTCCGGCAGGTACTTCGCCGGCTCCGCCGAACCCGCCTTCTTCATTGCCTCGACCATCACCATCACCGAGTCATACACGTACGGTGCGTAGATCTGCACGTCGG
>Ga0207976_100086_pt1 | contig 103336 bp, 100 predicted proteins | sample LakWasMe94_HOW11_2_FD_183916 | JGI IMG/M metagenome (GOLD analysis project Ga0207976, IMG submission 183916) | Freshwater sediment methanotrophic microbial communities from Lake Washington under simulated oxygen tension - Sediment Metagenome... | ecosystem: Environmental > Aquatic > Freshwater...
TCCAGGATAACAATCCTGGCAACAGCTACAACCCGGTGCAGCAGGTCAAATTCGCCGACGGCACGATCTGGGATGTCTCTGCCGTAGTCGCAAAGCTGTTTAGTGGCAGCAGTGGTGCGGATGACATTACCGGCACGGGTACGGCCGACACCTTGTATGGACAGGCCGGCAACGACTACCTCAAGGGTGGCGCCGGAAACGACCTGCTTTCTGGCGGTGACGGCGACGATCGCTTGAACGGCGGCGCGGGCAACGACACGCTCGATGGTGGAAGCGGCAATGACAAGCTCGAAGGCGAGACCGGCAACAACACGTACCTGTTCGGGCGGGGTGACGGGCAGGATGCGATCGGCTATTACAACGACACCACGGCCGGCAAGCTCGGCACGCTGCAGTTCAAGGAAGGCGTGCTGCCGGCCGAGATTGTGCTCCGGCAGGTCAACGGTTTGCTGGGCACGGCCAGCGACCTGGAAGTGGGTATCGCGGGCACGACGGACAAGGTCACGATCCAGGGCTTCTTCCAGGATAACAATCCTGGCAACAGCTACAACCCGGTGCAGCAGGTCAAATTCGCCGACGGCACGATCTGGGATGTCTCTGCCGTAGTCGCAAAGCTGTTTAGTGGCAGCAGTGGTGCGGATGACATCACCGGCACGATCGCGGCAGATACGATTTATGGCGCAGAGGGGAATGATAATCTGCGAGGCGGGGGCGGCAATGATTTGATTGCAGGCGGCGCAGGTAACGACATTCTTTCTGGCGGTCCGGGCAGTGATCTCTTTAAATTTTTCAGTCTAGATCAGGGTATCGATATCCTTTCCGATTTCACCTCCGGGACAGATAAGATTTATGTCGCCGGCATTGATTTTGGCCTAACAGCAGGCATCAGTGTACCGCTCGTTACCGGGACAACGACACCTGTTGCCTCTGGCAATGCCGCGCAATTTCTTTACAACAGCACTACCGGAGCGTTGTACTTCGACCGCGATGGCACGGATGGCGCATATAGCTCGATTCAACTTCTTACGTTGACCGGGCAGAAAATACTTGTAGCGGCAGACATCATCGTGTTTGAGTGATTGGCGCAAGCCGGGAGTTCCTGCTGTATGCAGTAGGACTCTCGCTTGCTCCTGCTGTGCGCCCATTTCTGTGATTGCAGTTTTTACGATGGATTTATTTATCGGCGGCTTTTCTACCGGTTTCCTTCTGCCGCGTCGCCGAACATCTCTTGCAACGCGGTTCGTCTTGCGGTAATAGCCAGTTGACGCGCTTTGCGTTCGCCGTACTTGAGCACGGAGAAGGTGCGAGAGTGGCGCTTGCCATTACGATCACGCCAGAACGCCTGCCAGTAGGGGTATTCCAAGGCGCGATCAGATGTCTGCGAGACATTCACATAACGTGCGACGCCAGAGATGCCGGAAGTATTATTGCTGTGCTTGCGCCTCAGCCACATAGCGTAGTCGGTATCGCGCGACTTTGTGAGAATCTCATCGCGAAACGCTATGGCGGCCTTGAGCGCTTTGCGTTTTCCTCCGTGAAGGCTATCGCTAAAATGCCGCGTGATTGCAAGACTGCGGCTGCGAATCGCAACATGCCAGCTACGGGTACGCGTGTCCTCGTTGTCAATCCGATGAATGTAACGATGCGGTCGCAGGGTGGGCATAACCAAGTCTAATTATTTCGTGTTTATAGCAGTTTCTTCCACGCCGCCGCCAAGCGACCGATACAAATCAATCGCGTTCGTCAAGCGCAGCAGACGCGCCTGCACCAGTGCCTGCTGCGCCGAAAACAATTCACGCTGCGCATCCAGCACTTCGAGCGAACTCGCAACGCCGTTCTGGTAGCGCAGATCGGCCAGCTTCAGCCGTTCTGCCGTTGCTTCCTGCACTGCACGCTGCGCATCGATCTGTTCATCCAGCGCGGCGCGCGCGACCAGCGCGTCGGCCACTTCGCGGAACGCCACCTGGATTGTCTTTTCGTAATCGGCGATGGCTGCGTTATTGCGCACTTCGGCCAGGCTCAAATTGGCATTGTTGCGGCCGGCGTCAAAAATCGGGAGCACCAGTTGCGGCACAAAGGACCAGTTGCGCGAGCCCGCTTCAAACAGGCCGGACAAGGCGTTGCTCGACGTACCCGTGCTTGCTGTCAGCGAGATGCGCGGAAAGAAAGCGGCGCGGGCGGCGCCGATATTCGCATTGGACGACTTCAGGCGCTGCTCGGCGGCGCGTATGTCCGGGCGGCGTTCAAGCAGGTCGGACGGCACGCCGGCCGGGATTTCGGTCACGATATTTTGCTCGGACAAGGCCTGCGCGGCCGGCAGATTGGTCAGCGGTTTTCCGGCCAATAGAGTCAGCGCGTTGGACGCCTGTGCGCGCTGCCGCGTTAGCGTCGCCAGCGACGCACGCGCGGACTGCACCAGCACCTCGCTCTGACGCAGGTCGAGCGCCGACGATGCGCCGACATCAAACCGCTGCTTGGCGAGCTTGTAGGCGTTGGCGCGGCTCTCCAATGTCTTGGCGGCCAGCTCATACTGCTCGGCGAAAGCGCGCTCCGCGAGATAGGCTTTCGCAACTTCCGCGATCAGCGTGATGCGCGCGGCACGACTCGCTTCTTCCGTCGCCAGGTACTGCGCCAGTGCCGCATCGTTCAGGCTACGCACGCGGCCGAAGAAATCCAGTTCGAACGCGGCGAGGCCGAGGCCGACCTGGTAGCTGCTGTTGACGGTGGAGTTGCCGCTCGCGGTCAGGCTGCCAGGTACGCGTGCGCGCGAGGCGCTTGCTGTCGCGTTCAAATTCGGCAGCAGGTCGGCCGACTGGATGTTGTACTGCGCGCGGGCTTCCTCGATACGCAATGCGGCAATGCGCAGGTCGCGATTGTTTTCGAGCGCGGTCTCGATCAGCAATTGCAAGCGCAGATCAGGAAAGAATTCGCGCCATGCGGCAGTGGCAATACTGCCGGTCGTACTCTCTGCCGGATAGGCGGATGCCACCGGCGCCGCCGGGCGTTCGAAGGTCGGCGCCAGAGAGCATCCACTCAACACGCCGGCCGCCAGCAGGGAAAGGGTGAGTTGCCTGATCATGCCTTGTCTCCCTCTTGCTGCATGTGTTCTACATAAAACTTCCGTTGCCGTTCGCTGCCCTTGAAAATGCGGCGAATGACGACGAAGAATACCGGCACCAGGAATACCGCGAGCACGGTGGCGGTGATCATGCCGCCCATCACGCCGGTGCCGATCGCGCGCTGGCTGGCCGAGCCGGCGCCGGTGGCGATGACGAGCGGCAGCACGCCGAGGATGAAGGCGAGCGAGGTCATGATGATCGGGCGGAAGCGCAGGTGCACCGCTTCCAGCGTCGCTTCGATCAGGCCCTTGCCTTGCGCCTGCAAGTCCTTGGCGAATTCCACGATCAAGATGGCGTTCTTCGCCGACAGGCCGATGATGGCGATCAGGCCGACCTTGAAGTACACGTCGTTCGGCATGCCGCGCAGCGTTGCGCCGAGCAGCGAGCCGAGCACGCCGAGCGGCACCACCAGCAGCACTGCGACCGGAATCGAGGTGCTTTCGTAGAGTGCGGCCAGCACCAGGAATGCGGCGATCAGCGACAGCGCGAACAAGGCCGGTGCTTGCGAGCCGGAAGTCTTTTCTTCTGCCGATCCGGCAGTCCATTCATAGCCGAAACCCTGCGGCAACTGGGATGCCAGCTTTTCCATTTCGGCCATTGCTTCGCCCGTACTGCGGCCGGGCACCGCTTCGCCGGAAATGCGCACCGCCGGATAGCCGTTGTAGCGCACCAGCTGCACCGGACCGGTAATCCAGCGCGAGGTGGAAAACGCCGACAGCGGCACCATGTTCCCCTGCGTATTGCGAACATGCAGATTCAGCAAGTCTTGCGGTTGCAGCCGCTGCCGCGCATCCGATTGCAGGATCACGCGCTGCTGGCGACCGGCGTTGGGAAAGTCGTTCAGGTAGCTGGAACCGACAGCGTTCGACAACACACTGCCGACATCGGCGAACGACACGCCCAGCGCATTGGCCTTGTAGCGGTCGATGTCGAGTTGCAGTTGCGGCGTGTCTTCCAGTCCTTCCGGGCGTACGCCCTTGACCACCTCGCTCTTGGCAGCCATGCCGAGCAACTGGTTGCGCGCCGCCAGCAGCGCCTCATGCCCGAGTCCGCCGCGGTCCTGCAGGCGGAAGGTGAAGCCGGTGGCATTGCCGAGTTCGCGGATCGGCGGCGGATTGACCGGGAAGATGATCGCGTCCTTGATCTGCGACAGTGCGCCGAAGGCACGTGCCGCGATTTCCGGTGCCGATTCGCCTGCGCCGCGTTCCTTCCAGTCCTTCAGCGGCGTGAACACCAGGCCGGCATTCTGGCCGCTGCCGGAGAAGCTGAAGCCGCGCACGGCGACGGTGCGGGCAATGCTCGGTTGCTTCAGGTAATAGTTCTCGACCTGTTCCAGCACCTGCGTAGTGCGGTTGGCGCTTGCGCCCGGGGGCAACTGCACGTTGGTGATCAGGTAGCCTTGGTCTTCCGCCGGCAGGAAAGAAGTCGGCAGACGGTAATACAGCAGTGCAACGCAGGCAATGATCAGTCCGTAGATCACCATGTAGCGGCCCGATTTGCCGAGTATCTTGCCTATAAAGCTTTGGTAGTTCGTCGCCGTGCTGTGGAAGCCGCGGTTGAACCAGCCGAAGAATCCGGTCTTTTCATGATGATGGCCGGCCTCGACTGGCTTGAGGATGGTCGCACACAGCGCCGGCGTCAGCGACAGCGCCATCAGCGCCGAAAACAGCATGGAGGACACCATCGACAGAGAGAACTGGCGGTAGATTGCGCCGACCGCGCCCCCGAAGAAAGCCATCGGGATAAACACCGCCACCAGCACCAGCGTGATGCCAATGATGGCGCCGGTGATCTGTCCCATCGCCTTGCGTGTTGCCTCTCGCGGCGACAGGCCTTCTTCGCTCATGATGCGCTCGACGTTTTCGACCACCACGATCGCATCGTCGACCAGGATGCCGATGGCCAGCACCATGCCGAACATGGTCAGCACATTGATTGAAAAGCCGAAGGCCAGCATGGAAGCAAAGGTGCCCATCAGCGCCACCGGTACCACGATGGTCGGAATCAGTGTGTAGCGGATGTTCTGCAAGAAAAGATACATCACCAGGAAGACCAGTACCACTGCTTCCAGCAGCGTCTTGACCACTTCCTCGATTGAAATCTGTACGAAGAGCGACGTATCGTAGGGGATGTCGTATTTCACACCCGCCGGGAAATACTTCGATAGCTCATCCATTTTTGCGCGTACCGCCTTTGCGGTTTCGAGCGCATTGGCGGTAGGCGACAACAGCACGCCGACAGCGGAAGTCGGCTTGCCATTCAGGCGTGCCGCAGTGGTGTAGGACTGGCCGCCGATTTCGATCCGCGCGACATCGCGCAGACGCACTGCAGCGCCGTTCGGTGTGGCGCGCAGCACAATGTTGCCGAATTCTTCTTCCGATGTAAGTTGACCGTTGACGACGATGGGCGCGGCAATTTGCTGCGAACTGGAACTGGGCAAATCGCCCAAGGTCCCGGACGCCACCTGCGCGTTTTGGCTGCGGATCGCTGCGGCGACATCGGCTGGCGTCAGCTTGAAGCCAACCAGTTTTGCCGGATCGATCCAAACCCGCATCGCGCGCTCGGTACCGAACAAGGTCGCGTTGCCGACGCCGGGCACCCGCTTGATTTCATTGAGCACATTGCGTGACAGGTAATCACCGAGCGCAACCGGATCGAGCCGGCCGTCGATGGAAGACAGGGTCGTAAACAGCAGGAAGTTGCTGCGTGCCTTGCTTACCTGAACGCCTTGCTGGATGACTGCCTGTGGCAGGCGGGACTCGACTCGCTTCAAACGGTTCTGCACATCCACGGCGGCAAGGTCGGGATTGGTGCCGGGCAGGAAAGTGACTGTGATCTGTGCCTGGCCACTGGCTTCGCTGATCGACTCCATGTATTGCAGGCCATCGGCGCCGTTCATTTCCTGTTCGATGATGCTGGTCACGCTGTCATCCAGCGTCTTTGCGGAAGCGCCCGGATAAACAGCAGTGACGACGATGGAGGGCGGCGCGATGGTTGGATATTGCGCAATCGGCAGCCGCGTAATCGATAAGGCGCCGGCCAGCAGAATGAAAAGTGCGATTACCCAAGCGAAAACCGGGCGATCGATAAAAAACTTGGCCATGTCGGGCGTCCTTATTGAGCCTTGGGTTTCTGTTCCGCCTGGGCAGCCGTCTTGCCGTTCTCGGGCGCGGCGCCTTTCCATGGCACTGGCTTGACGACGGCGCCGGGCTTGGTCTTCTGGAAACCTTCGACGATCACACGATCACCGGGTTTCAGGCCTTCGCTGACGATCCAGGAATTGCCTTGCGCGGTATCTGCCTTCACCGGTTGCGGGGTGACCTTGCCATCCTGTCCGACGAGCATGACGGATGCGCCGGTCGGCGCACGCTGTACCGCTTGCTGCGGCACCATGATCGCGTTTTCGCTGACTGCCTGCTCCAGGCGTGCGCGCACATACATGCCCGGCAACAGTGCGCGGTCGGGATTGGGAAACTCCGCACGCAAGGTAACCGCGCCGGTGCTCTCGTCCACCGCTACGTCGGAAAACAGCAGCTTGCCGGACTGCGGATAGGGTGTGCCGTCTTCACTGACGAGCGTAACGCGCGCCTTGTCCTTGCCGACGCTCTTGAGCCGGCCGCTCGCCATGGCGCGCTGTAATTGCAGCAATTCGGAACTGGACTGCGTCAGGTTCACGTAGATTGGATCGAGCTGCTGAATCGATGCCAGCGGTGTTGCTTCGCCTTGGCCGACCAGTGCGCCTTCGGTAACTTGAGCACGACCGATGCGGCCGGAAATCGGGGCCGTCACGGTCGCATAGCCGAGATTGAGACGTGCGGTTTCCTGCGCGGCCTTGGCCGATGCGAGGTCAGCACCGGCTTGCTTTTGCGCGGTCAATGCATCGTCGTATTCCTGCTTGCTGATCGCGTTGGTTTCAACCAGCGGCTTGTAGCGCTGCACTTTCAGATTAGCCTGCGCGAGATTTGCCTCGGCCTTTGCGACTGCAGCCTGCGTGCTATTGAAACTAGCCTGGAACGGGCCCGGGTCGATGCGAAACAGCACGTCCCCCGCTTTGACTTCGCTGCCTTCGCGGAATACGCGCTTGAGCACAATGCCTGGCACGCGTGCGCGTACCTGCGCAACACGGGTTGCTTCGAGACGTCCTGGCAGTTCCGTAGTCACCACGATGCGCTCCGGTGCAACCGTGACAATCGACACTTCCGGCGGCGGGGGGGTGCCTGCAGGTGTCTGGGCAGCGGCGTTTTTTTCGCCGCAGCCGGTCACGCTGAACAACATCGACAGGATTGCCGCAATCGGCGCGATACGACGAACAAGGGTCATGGTTGACTCGCAGTTAACAAGGGAGAAGCCGCCGGGGCGCGGAGGATTCGGTATATCAGGGAAGCAAAGCCCGGAGAAATAAAACGTCGATGCCAAACTGTTCAATCGTTCGAGTGGCTCTTCCGGTTTGCAAGTCGATCCGGCTTATTTTATAGCTATCCCGAAAAATCTGTTTTGCCCCGTCCGGGAGCAAACGCCATATTAATAGAGATTAAATTATTTCTGCTGGGAAATTTCAAACCGAATTCTGAACGAATGCTCGGGTAAAATGTTGATGTTAATCATCGTTTTACAGAGATTGGTGATTTGATAAGAAAAAAATGGTAACGGGCCTGCTCAGGCTTGTAAATGCCAGCACAGCAGGGGATAGTCGATGCAGCGCCAGTCTGTTCGCACGAAAGTATTTGGTGTGCTTAAGCACGCCGGACGTCTTTACGTAATCGCCGCGGCGATGGCGTGGCAAGGCGTGGCATGGGCGCAATCAGAGCGCTTCGACTTGGCTGCCATGCCGATCGAACAGTTGCTTACCCTGGACGTCTACAGCGCGTCGAAATTCGTGCAAAAAGTCAGCGACGCGCCGTCCGCGGTGTCTGTCGTGACCGCGTCCGACATCAAGGCGTTTGGCTGGCGCACGCTGGCGGACATCCTGCGCAGCATGCGCGGACTCTATGTCAGCAACGACCGTAATTACAGCTACCTCGGCGCACGCGGCTTCCTGCGGCCGGGCGACTACAACACGCGCTTCCTGCTGCTGGTGGACGGCAACCGCAACAACGACTCGGTGTACGACCAGGCATCGATCGGCAGCGAGTTCGTGCTCGATGTCGATCTGATTGAACGTGTCGAATTTGTTCCCGGACCCGGTTCATCCATCTACGGTGCCAATGCTTTCTTCGGCGTGATCAACATCATTACCAAACGCGGACGCGACCTGAGCGGCTCGCAAGCCGCAGTCGAAACTGGCAGTGACGGTATGCGCAAGGCCCGTGCAAGCTATGGCATGCGCGACGAGCAAGGCGTCGAATTGTTGTTGTCGGCAAGCGCGTACCGCGAGCACGGGCCGGATTGGTATTTCAAGGAATTTGACACGCCAGCCAACAACAATGGCATTGCGCGCAGGCTCGATCACGATCGCGGCGAAAGCGTGCTGATGAAAGGCGCGCTAGGGCCATTCAGCCTGTCGGCAGCGCATAGCGAACGCAAGAAGGGCATTCCTACCGCTTCCTTTAGCCAAGTGTTCAACGACCCGCGCTCGCATACGGTCGACACGCAAAGCTTTGTCGATGCCGGTTACCGCGCGCAACTTGCTGCGGACATGGACTTGTCATCGCGCGTGTATTGGGGGCGCTACGATTACCGCGGCGATTATGTGTATAACTATCCGCCGCTCACCGTTAATCGCGATGGCTCGCGTGCGAGCTGGTGGGGCGTCGAAACCAAACTGGTCAGCACACGCTACGCCAATCATAAGCTGATGCTCGGTGCGGAATATCAACGCGATTATCGACGGGACCAATTCAATTTCGATATCGAGCCGTTTAGCTCCAACCTGAATGACCATAGGAACGGGCAGCGCGCCGGCGTCTATGTGCAGGACGAGATTACGTTGCGCAAGGATCTGCTGCTGAATGCCGGCCTGCGCTACGACCACGATTCGTCAACGGATGGAAGTAATCTGAACCCGCGTCTGGCGCTGATTCACAAGGTAACGCCAGATACGACGCTCAAGGCACTCTACGGTACGGCGTTTCGTGCGCCGAATGCGTACGAACTTTACTATCAGCTGCTCAGTCTCGGTGGCCAGAAGGCCAATCCAAGTCTGAAGGCGGAGCGCATCCGCACGCAGGAACTGAATGTCGAACACCATTTTTCCGCGGATGCGCGGGTGACGGCTTCCGTTTTTCGCAACACCGTTTCCGACCTGATCAGCCAGACCATGGATCCGTCGGACGGATTACTCATGTTCCAGAACCTGGATCGCGCGACCGCGCATGGTCTCGAACTGGAATACGAGAAGGCATGGAGCGCCGGTGCGAGGCTGCGCACCAGCTATAGCCAGCAACGCACGCGCGACAGCACGAGCGGCAAAGTGCTGGCGAATTCGCCGCGTCATCTTGCGAAATTCAATCTGTCACATCCGCTGTTCTCGACAAACTGGCGTACTGGCGTCGAAGCACAGTACGTCGGTCGCCGCAATACCTTGCAGGCCGAAACCGGTGCTTACTGGCTTGCCAATCTGACCTTGTCGTCGATACGCCTTGCCCCTGGAATGGAAATTTCGGCCAGCATTTACAACGTGTTCGATCACCGTTACGCCGATCCTGGCGGTGAGGAGCACCTGCAGGATGCGATTCGGCAAAACGGCCGCAATTTCCGGCTCAAGCTTGCTTACACGTTTTGATGCGCGATATGTTTCTTGCCCGGTTACGCAGCATGATGACCTGTTCAGCAGTGCTAGCACTGCTGGTGTCGTCGCCGCTGCTTGCGCAGCCGGTGCCGGAGTATGAGTTGAAGGCCGCCTTTGTGTACAACTTTGCCCTATTTACGGATTGGCCGGCAGACACTGCTTTTGATGGTGGCACCTTCAACGTCTGCATCAGTCCGTCCAGCGCGTTGCGCCAGCCGCTCGCCACATTGAACGACAAGGCAATCAAGGGGCGGCGGGTCGTGGTACGCAGCCTTGCCGCGCTGGACAGCCTGCGCGCCTGCCATGTCCTGTTCGTCGACGGCAGCGACCGTGAACGCTGGATTCAAATCAGGAAAGGGATCGCCGGCGGCAGCGTGCTGACGATTTCGGATGATGACGAAATCGGCCATGACGGGAGCATCATTGCATTGACGATGGACGGCAACCGAATGGTGTTTGATATCGATATGCGCGCAGCGAAGCAGGCACGTTTGACACTGAGTTCTAAATTGCTTCGTCTGGCGAGGACAGTGCAATGAACATGAAAGCGCTTCCGCATCAGGCCCGAATCGGACGCTGGATGGAACTTGCCAATCTGGCGACCGCTGGCGCTGCGCTGTTCCTTGCCAGCGTGCTACTCATTCTTTTTCAATTTATTTCCCTGCGCGGTGCGCTGCTCGAAGACGTCAGCGTGCAGGCAAGGATCGTCGGCGAGAACAGCAGCGCAGCGCTGCTGTTCAGGGACGGCAAGGCCAGCAATGAAACACTCGCGGTGCTCTCGGATTCACCCAATATTGTGGCAGCAGGCATCTTTACTGCGGAGCATAAGATCCTTGCGTCATATCGCCGTGATGGAGTCTCTGAAGTTAAGGCACCATCGCTGGCGCTGCTGAAAGACGGACACGATTTCAGCTTCAATCATCTTGAACTCGCAAGGCGCGTCGACATCGACGGCAATACGATCGGCGTCGTCGTGCTGCGCGCGAGCCTTGACCAGTTATATACGCGCCTGGCCGGTTATGCCGGCTTGATGCTCGCTATCGCAATCGCATCGCTGGCAATTGCCTATCTGCTCGTGGCGCGCATGCGCAGAACGGTAAAGAGTGCGGAAGCGCATCTCGACTATCTCGCGCATATCGACTCGATTACTGGCTTGCCCAATCGGCATGCATTCAACAAGTATCTGGCGGCTGCACTGGCGAAGGTGGATCAGTTCGGCGGCAGCGCCAGCTTGCTCCTGATTGATCTCGACAACTTCAAGATCGTCAACGATACGCTCGGACACCATAGCGGCGACATCTTGCTCAAACTCGTAGCGCGGCGCTTGCTGGAATGCTTGCGCAGCGGCGATGTCATTTGTCGCATTGGTGGCGACGAGTTCGCGGTCATCCTCGAAACGTCGGACGGCGCGAGCGGCGCCAATGTGGCAGCGAAGATTCTTGCTGTGCTGGCGGCACCGTTCGATGTCGATATCCATGAAATCTATGTAACGGCCAGCATCGGCATCAGCATCTATCCGGATGAAGCGCCTGACCTGGAAACCTTGACCCGCAACGCCGATACCGCGATGTACCAGGCCAAGGGCAAGGGCAAGAACGCCTTCGAGTGCTTTCATCCTGAACTGGATCTGCGGGTGCAGAAGCGCCTCTCGCTTGAAACCAATTTACGCAAGGCGCTCGAACGTGGTGAATTGACCGTCTACTATCAGCCGCAGGTCAGCCTGCGTGACGGCCGCCTGGCCGGTCTCGAAGCGCTGGCACGTTGGAAGCATCCCGAACTAGGCTTGATCAGTCCAACCGAATTCATTCCGGTGGCGGAGGAGAGCGGCCTGATCGTGCCGATCGGCCGCTGGGTGCTGCGTACCGCCTGCAATCAAATTGCCGCGTGGCGCGATGCCGGCCTGGGCACGATGAATGTGTCGGTTAATCTGTCGGCGAGACAGACGCGCGACCCACACCTGATGCATGACATCCTCGACGCCTTGCACTCGGCGAAGGTGCCAGCAAGCCATCTCGAACTGGAGATCACCGAAACGGTGTTGATGGACAATGTGCATGCCAATGTCGATCTGCTTAAGCGCCTGCAGACCGAAGGTATTCGCCTGTCGATTGACGACTTCGGCACGGGCTATTCTTCGATGGCTTACCTGAAGCGTTTCCCAGTCGGCCAGGTCAAGATCGATCGCACCTTCGTGCAAGACATTCCAGGCGACCCGGATGGTGAGGCGATTACGACTGCGATCATTGCGATGGCGCACAGGCTGGGGTTGTCAGTGGTGGCCGAAGGCGTTGAAACGGAAGAGCAATTGCAATTTTTGCGTGATGCCGATTGCGACATCATGCAAGGCTTTTATTTTGCCGAACCGCGGCCACCCGAGCAGGTGGAAGCCTTCCTCAAGACCCGTGCCGTACTGATTGCGCCGCGCGTCACGCAGCCTTGAACATGGCACGACGAGTACCTCACTTCCCGTCCGCACGAGAATAGCGTTGCGGACACGCAAAGAAGTTTCTCAGTAGTTCTGGATTTCTTATGGCAGCACAAACACGATGCGGATTTCCGCCGGTCGTGCGTTCGCCGGTGATAGGCTTTGAGCAGAATACCGGCTCCATCTCACGGAGCGCCCCTGTCAAAAATAGAAATGCCGTTGCCAGGCGAGGATCATGACCGAGCGCAGCCCATCCATTGCAACACTTAACCGACCTATACTTTCACCCTCCGCGGCGTTCGCCGCGAAGACGGATGACATTGTCATATCGTGCTACGAGAATGAAGTGCCATCCTTCGTTGAAGCGGAATTGCCTCGGGTGTATGGCAATATCCATTCAAGCCTTGCCCACCTGAAGGTCTACGGTGGCATGGAAGAGATCACCCATACCTATGTCGCGCGCAAGCACAGTGAAATAGTCGCCCTCTTCCTGTTCCACCGTGACAGCAACAGCGTGCGCGTCATCAATGAAGGAATGCGGATCGACGATGCGGAGATGAATCGCTTTGCCGCGTATGTCTTTTCGCGTTGGCCCTCTGTCGGACTCATTTCGATGCACGCAGTGGACACCGATAACATACGGGTGGACTTCCCCCATCAGCAGTATGTCTGCACCGCCAATATTGTCTTGCCTTTGCCTGCAACGGTCGATGACTACACAGCCAGCCTGGGCAAGAACATGCGGCGCAACCTCAGGCGCTACATGGACAAGCTGACACGCAGCTTTCCCTCTTTTCAGTACGCGGTATTTGAAAGAGAGGCGGTCAATGAACAGCATGTGCGCGACATCATCGATCTTAATCGCGCGAGGATTGCGGACAAGAAGCTCACCTATGGCATCGACAATGAAATCGAGCAGATCCTTGCATTGACACGACAATGCGGACTGGTCGGCGTCGCCACAGTAGACGGTCGTGTCATTGGCGGCGCGGTCGGCTATCTGGTCGGAGAAAACTATTTCTTCAAGGTGATCGCGCACGACCCGAAATATAACGACTACTCGGCCGGCATTCTTTGCTGTTTCCTGACCATCAGCGCATGCATTGCGCGCGGCTGCAAGGAATACAACTTTATGTGGAATGAGTATGAATACAAGTTCGCGCTTGGTGCCCATTCGCGCAGCCTGTATCACCTTGTCGTGTACCGCTCGCGCTTGCACATGCTGTTCAACCTCCGCGCGGCATTGCAGGTTGCCATCAGCGGCAGCCGCCACCGGATCTCTGCGTTGCTGGATAAGGCTGGGAAACCGGACAGCCTGAGTCCTGCGGCAAGGAGAGCGGTACGCGTGCTCAATGCCCTGCGGCAGATGAAGAAACTGGCGTCCGGTTATTTGCGCAGGTCTTGACTTGGCAAGGCGTCCGGTAATTACTGCCGAACCAGCGGTTCCACCAGGTGTTCGAGGCTGCGCAAAGAAAAAAGACCTGCACGGGTGCTTTGAAGGCGGCCGTCGCGGTCAAACACATAAACAATCGGAAGCCGCTGTTCCGGCAGGGGGCCGAGCGTATTATTTCCCAGTATGCCGACCGGCAGGCTGAGCTTGCGTTTGGCGACGAACTGGCGGAGTGCGTCAGGTTCGTCCAGGTTGGAGATTGCAAGGGTAGTGACGCCGCGGTCGACGTACATCGGTGCAAAGCGCTGCAATTCCCAAATGCACTTGCGGGAGGCGAGCGAATCGGGCGACCAGATTACCAACACGGTGACCGAACCACGGCTGTCTGCGAGCGAATACGCGGTGCCATCCAGCATTGCTGCCTGAACCTGCACCGGCAATGCCGGCGGATCTTCGGCCATTGCACTTGCCGCAATCAGCGTCAGCGCCAATACCTGACACATCGCGCGCAGCCGGATGGCGATGCGCTTCCAGTTTGGGCGTTTTGCCGAATGTGCTTCAGTTGATTTGCTTGCCGGGTTCTTCTGCATTGGGCGATTGATTATCCTGCGCCGGCGCTACGCCCGAGCCGTTCACTCGGCGATCCGGTGTATCCCGCAAACTAGCGCGGCGTTCCGCCATGCGCCTTTCCCTGAACTTGTTCAGGTCATAGCTGGCGGTTTCAAAAAGTGTCTCCGGCTTTGTCATTTTTTGTACCTGCTGAGGTCGGTGAAAAATCGTACCTTGACGTCAGTGTAGGCGCTCACCGCTAAAAAAGTTTGACATGGAGCAAGGATCCACAGCTATGGTTGCATTGCAAGCCGCAAGACGGCCTGCCTTGCGGCCTGCTCAAGTCCTTCCAATTCGGGACGTTTCGGTCGGTTACGCACCCGAAAAAGCATCAAACCTTCGATTTGTGCCACGATGAGTGCGGCGCGGATCATATATTCCCCATCGGAAATTGTCGGCGACAGGCCGTGGATCAGGTTGAAGATTGCCTTGCGTTCGCGTGCTTGCATTCTTTCCATTAAGGTCGACGCGAAGATGTTGCGTGTTGCCAACGCCCAGAACTCGAAGAACATTCCGCGCACCACCGGGCGGCCTAGTTCTTCCAAAAACATGTCAACGGTCGCCATGAACTGTTCGACGCGCGACGCGCCGGCCATTGAAGCCGTGATGCTGTCGATCTTGTCCTGGAACTGATTCAGCGAATCGAGCAGCAGTGCCTCGACCAGCATATCCTTGCTCTTGTAGTAATGCTGGACGTTGCTCAAGCTGACGCCGACCAGCGTGGCGACCCGCCGCATCGATAATCCGGCATAGCCGTCGGATGCAAATAATTCGCGCGCCGCTTGCACAATATCATTGGCACGCTCGTAGCCTTTTTCGGTGGTGCTCGATGTCTTGCTTTTAAGCGGGGTTTTCAGTGCGGACGACATGGCTGGATCGAGCGGGAAAAGTGTTGAAATTATCGCATGTCCGTTGACAATCAAGTTGCTTGACCTATACTGAATAGCTTTAGGTCGGTTGACCTATAATTATACGATCTATTAATTTCGTGGGGTACAAGATGAGCGGTAAAGTCTATGTTGCTGGCGTGGGTATGGTGCCGTTCGCCAAACCGGGAGCGAGCGCCTCCTACGATGCAATGGGCGCCAGTGCCGCACGCCTGGCGCTGGCAGATGCCGGGATCAGCTACGACGATGTGCAGCAGGCCTACGTCGGCTATGTCTATGGCGACTCGACCAGCGGACAGAAAGCCGTCTATCAACTTGGCATGACCGGCATTCCTATCGTCAATGTGAACAATAACTGTTCGACCGGCTCGACAGCCTTATTCCTTGCGCGGCAGGCGGTCGCCAGCGGCGCGGTGGATTGTGCGCTGGTCCTTGGCTTCGAGCAGATGAGTCCCGGCGCATTGGGTTCCGTCTTCACCGATCGCGCGACGCCCTTCGATGCCTTTGATGCCGTGACCGATGAACTGGTCGGCATGCCGGACATTCCGCTCGCCTTGCGCTATTTCGGCGGCGCGGGCCAAAGCCACATGAAGAAGTACGGCACCAAGCTGGAAACCTTTGCCCGAATCCGCGCCAAGGCCAGTCGCCATGCAGTCAATAATCCGCTCGCGCTGTTTAGAAAAGAGGTCACCACCGAAGATGTCATGAATGCGCCGATGATCTGGCCAGGCGTGATGACGCGCCTGATGGCGTGTCCGCCGACTTGTGGTGGGGCCGCTGCGGTACTCGTGTCGGAAAGCTATGCCAAGGCAAAGGGACTGGACACGCGCGTCCACATTGCCGCACAGTCGATGACAACCGATTATCCAAGTACCTTTGCGTCCGGCGACATGATGCGGCTGGTCGGCTACGACATGGCGAAAGAAGCGGCGCGCAAAGTTTATGAAGAAGCCGGCATCGGTCCGGACGCACTTGATGTCGTCGAATTGCACGATTGTTTCGCGCAGAACGAGCTGATCACCTACGAGGCGCTCGGCCTGTGCCCTGAAGGTGGCGCCGAAAAATTTGTCAACGACGCAGACAACACCTATGGCGGCAAGGTCGTGACCAATCCGTCCGGCGGACTGCTGTCGAAAGGCCATCCGCTCGGTGCCACCGGCCTGGCGCAGTGCTACGAGTTGACCCACCAGTTGCGCGGCAGCGCCGAAGCGCGCCAGGTACAGGGAGCACGCATTGCGCTGCAACACAACTTAGGGCTAGGTGGCGCGTGTGTCGTCACCCTGTATCGCGGAGATTGACACCCTTGATCGGATAAGAAAAAGATGAACACCGTTTCCCCATGGATGAATCCGGAACTGGAAAGCTTCCGCGATGCCGTAAGACGCTTCGTCGATGCCGAAATCGTTCCGCATCAGGAAAGATGGCGCAAGCAGCAGCACGTTGATCGCGAACTCTGGAACAAAGGCGGCGAGATGGGCATTCTGCTGGCCGATATCCCGGAGGCTTACGGTGGATCGGGCGGCAGCTTCGCGCATCAATGCGTGGTATTCGAGGAACTCGGTTATGCCGGTGATGTGTCATTCGGCTTGCATGTACATGCGATTGTTGCGCACTACTTGCTGAACCAGGGCACCGAAGCGCAAAAGAAGCAATATTTGCCGAAACTGGCGAGCGGCGAACTGATCGCGGCGATTGCCATGTCCGAACCTGGCGCGGGATCCGACCTGAAAGGCATACGGACCACTGCAATCAAGGATGGCACTGGCTACCGACTGAACGGTTCCAAGACCTTTATTTCAAACGGCTATCTGGCGGACCTGATCGTCGTGGTCGCCAAGACCGAACCGGATGCTGGCGCAAAAGGCATTTCGCTCTTACTGCTGGAAACCCGCGACTGCGAAGGTTTTAAAGTTGGGCGCTTGCTCGAAAAGCTGGGGCAAAAAGGGCAGGACACGTGCGAGCTGTTTTTCGACAACGTCCATGTGCCACTGGAAAACGTGCTCGGCGGCGTGGAAGGCAAGGGCTTTGCACAACTCATGACCGAGTTGCCCTACGAACGTACGATCGTCGGCGTGGCCGGTGTAGCGGCGATCGAGCGCGCCTTGCGCCTGACCGTCGAATACACGCGCGAGCGCAAGGCATTCGGCCAGGCCTTGATCGATATGCAGAATACGCGCTTCGTGCTGGCAGAGGCGAAGACCGAAGCGACGATTGCCCGCACCTTTATCGACCGCTGCATCATCGATACGATGGAGGGGCGCATGGATACGGTACTGGCCTCGATGGCCAAGTACTGGATATCAGACTTGCAGTGCAAGGTAATCGACAACTGCCTGCAGTTGTTCGGCGGCTACGGCTACATGCTCGAATATCCAATTGCGCAGATGTACGCCGATGCGCGCGTTCAGCGCATCTACGGCGGCGCGAATGAGATCATGAAAGAGATCATTTCGCGTTCGCTATAGAGCGCTTTCAGCATTGCGTCCCCGACGTCGACGGGAAAGTCGGGCCGGGGGGCGATCAATGCAGCAAGAGCGACGTCCTGCCGGTCGAGATCAGCTTGAACGTGCCGACCAGTTGCGCTTGCTTGAGCGCCTGCTCCTGAAGTGTTTCTGCCGCAGCGGCTGACTGTTCAACCAGCGCAGCGTTCTGCTGCGTGATTTCATCCATCTGCGTGATCGCCTGGTTTACCTGTTCGATTCCGGCGCTCTGTTCGCGGCTTGCTGACGTGATGTCATTCATGATGTTGGTGACATGCTTTACGGACGACACAATCTCTTCCATGGTCTTGCCTGCGTTGTCGACGAGCCTGCTGCCGGTTTCCACCTTGTCCACCGAGTCGGTAATAAGCTCCTTGATTTCCTTGGCCGCGCCTGCCGAGCGCTGTGCGAGATTGCGTACTTCCGAGGCGACGACAGCAAAACCGCGTCCCTGCTCCCCGGCGCGGGCGGCTTCGACTGCGGCATTCAATGCCAGGATATTCGTCTGGAATGCAATGCCATCGATGACGCCGATGATATCGGCGATCTTGCGGGAGCTCTCGCGTATCGATGCCATCGTCTCGATCACTTCATCGACGGCTTCGCCGCCTTTGACAGCGATTGTCGATGTCGATATGACGAGCTGATTTGCCTCGTGGGCATTGTCGGCATTCTGCTTGACGGTGCTGGTGAGTTCTTCCATTGACGAGGCAGTTTCTTCCAGTGAACTGGCCTGCGATTCGGTGCGTGCCGACAGATCGGAATTCCCGGCAGCGATTTCCTTCGATCCCTTGTTAACCAGGTCCGTCGCTTCCTTGATCTGGCCGACCAGCAGTTTTACATTGGTTTGCAGAATGCGCACCGCCTGCAATACCTTGGCTACTTCATCGTCACCTTCCGCGTGAATCCTGCAGCTCAGGTCGCCTGCGCTCATGCGATCGATATCGCGCCGTGCGCGCTCGAGCGGCGTCACAATGTCACGATACTGCATGAAGCCGAACAGTAGCGCCGCCAGCAAGCCAGCCGCGGAAATGGCGATGGACAGGCCGCCTGCGGAAACAGTGTTCAGTGCAAACAGCAACGCCAGTGTACCGAACGCCACCCCCATTTTTGTCTTGAGCGACAATTTCTTCAGGAAATTAAAGCGCGAGAAAATCGTGCGTCTTACCGCATTGCCTTCGCGTATCTCGAATATTTTGCTGCCGGATTTGACTTCACGATATGCCTGTTCCGCTGCGGTGACTTGTTCGCGGCTGGGCTTGATACGGATGGATGTGTAACCGGTGACCTTGCCATTTTCGATAATAGGTGCAGCGTTCGCTTCCACCCAATAGTGGTTGCCGTTCTTGCAGCGGTTCTTCACCAGGCCGGTCCATGCCTTGCCGCTCTGAATAGTGCGCCAGAAATCCTCGAAGGCCTCAGCCGGCATATCGGGATGACGTACGATGTTTTGCGGGGCGCCCAGCAGTTCAGCTTCCGAAAAGCCGCTGATATTGATGAAGTCCTGGTTGACGTAGGTAATCCGGCCCTTCAGATCGGTCTTGGACACAACGGTTTCGGTATCTTTCAGGATGTATTCACTGCCAGTGACAGGAAGATTGCTACGCATTAAATTGCTCCAAGGCAAGTACAATACGGGGCGTATTGCGATAACCTTGATCTAGAGCAAAAAATAAGCCAGCGTGAGCAGCGCAGTATTGGCGTTTTTCCACGCCCCATTCTCGTTCACGGGGGTGGGGATTCCCATTAACGGGCAAGTTCTTCTGGGATTTGAGAAATGCGGTGCCGTGAAGGTGGTCGGAAGAACTGCGCTAATGGACGGCTGATTGGATTGCCGGCAAACGACCCCCTAACGTCGTTTGGATGAAAGAAGCGCGGGGAAAAGCGGAGATGCCTGCAGCAACGAAGAAAAGTGGTGCAGCGCATCGCGACGCCGCACCAAGATTTGCCAAGTCAGGGTTTCAGGAGCGAATTAACCTGGGTCAAATCCTCTTCTTTTAAGGTGCCGGCGGCAGACTTCAGGCGCAGGCCGTTCATGATGGCGTCGTAGCGTGCCTTCGCAAGGTCGCGGCGGGTGGAGTACAACTGCTGTTGCGCATTCAATACGTCGATATTGATGCGTACACCGACTTGATAGCCGAGACGATTGGATTCGAGCGCCGACTGGCTCGAGATTTCCGCTGCTTCGAGTGCGCGGACCTGCGCCAGACCGGCATTCACTCCAAGGAACGCCTGACGAGCGCCTTGAGCGGCGACACGGCGCGCATTTTCCAAGTCGGAGCGTGCCTTGTCTTCCAGCGCGATCGCTTCACGCACCCGGCTATCCACGGCGAAGCCGGCAAATAGCGGGATATTCCACTGCACGCCAACAGTATTGTTGTCAGAAATGCTGCCGGTGGGGCTGAGCGTACTTCCGCTTTGATTGTTGTGGCTGCGGCTGGCAATCAGATCCACTGTCGGGAAATGGCCTGCACGGTTGCGCTTGATTTCGCGTTGCGCGATTTCGAGCGCAAACTGCTGGCCGACCACGCCGTAATTCTGTTGCTCGGCGCTCTGTACCCAGGTATCGGCGACCGCTGGTTCCGGCGGATTCAGTTTGAGGCCGGGGCGCAGCGTGGCGAGTTCGCCGGCCGGCTTGCCGATAATTTGCTGCAGTGCCGTGCGCTTGATTTCCAGGTCGTTCTGCGCTGCGAATTCCTGCGCTATCGCGAGATCGTAGCGTGCCTGCGCTTCATGCGTATCGGTGATGGTCGCCGTGCCAACTTCAAAGTTGCGCTTTGCCGACGCAAGCTGTTCGGTAATTGCAGTTTTCTGCGCCTGCACGGAAGCCAGCGCATCTTGGGATGCCAGCACATCGAAGTACGCCTGCGACACGCGAACGATCAGGTCCTGCTGCGCCTGCGCAAACTGTGCTTCGCTTAGCGCCACGGACAGTTTTCCTTGCTGGTACTGCTCCCAGTTCGCAAGGCGGAACAACGGCTGCGATAACGAAACGGTGTAGCCATTCGTGTTGAAATCGCGGTTGGTCGTGAAGCCGGCACTGGTACTTTCCAGGTCAGAGCGGCTGTAGCTGCCGCCGACGCCGATTGTGGGCAGCAGGCCGGCTCGACCTTGTGTCGAACGTTCCTGTCCAGCCGCCAGCTGCGCACGCGCGCTGGCGTACGGTGCGTCGTTGGCAAGCGCTTCCCGATACACCTGCAGCAGATCAAGCGCATGTGCATTCAATGAGAGGAAGGTGCTGGCAATCAGCGTGGCGATAACGGAAGTCCGCATGCAATTCTCCGAAGGAGTTATTTAAATTTAGTAGGTCGGCATTGAGTTATCGACCTGCAGCGCCCACGCATGGATGCCGCCGGTCAGGTTAGTCACTTGCGTAAAACCGTTGCGTTCAAGGAAGGCGCCGACCGATGCACTGCGCGCACCGTGATGGCAGATGCACACAATCGGCAGATCCTCATCCAGTTCCTGCAGGCGCGCCGGGATGGAATTCATCGGAATCGGCACGGAGCCTTCAATCTGGCAGGTCTGGACTTCCCACGGTTCGCGCACGTCGAGCAGCACCGGCCGGGGACGTGATTCATCGGCGAGCCAGGCCGCCAGTTCCGGTGCAGTCAAGTTTTGCATTAATAGTCCTTAAAACACGAAATGCGAAGGGGTGAGCGCTTCGCGCAGCGGTTTGACATCGGTCTCGAATACTTTGACCGTGTTGTAGGCAGCGTCGGAAACGCGCGTAATAATCTGTGCCGACATCGACGGCGATTCGCCGATGATGGCGAAAATGCGTCCACCGACCCGGATCTGCTTGAGGAAGGCATCCGGCAGCACCGGCAGCGAACCCGAAATTACAATGACATCGTAAGGCGCTTCGGTGCCGGCATTAGCCCAGCCCTGTGCACCGTTACCAAGTACAACCTCGGCATTGTTGACGCCGTAGTCAGCGAGATTCTTCTCTGCCATCGCCTTGAGTTCAGGAGAAATTTCTACCGTCGTTACGTGGCGCGCCTTGTGTGCCAGCAGGGCTGCCATATAGCCGGAACCCGCACCGATTTCGAGGACTTGCTCGTGCTTCTTGACCAGGATTTCCTGCAGGATGCGCGCTTCCAGCTTGGGGAAAAACATGCATTCGCCCCCCGGCAGCGGAATCTCGGTGTCCATGAAAGCCAGGGTCTTGTACGCGGGCGGCACGAAGGCTTCGCGCTTGACCACCACCAGCAGTTCGAGAATGTCCTGATCCAGGACATCCCACGGACGGATCTGCTGTTCAATCATGTTGAAACGGGCTTTTTCGATATTCATTTTGGGCACTCGAGGGTTTAGGGAACAAACCCGACATTTTATCAAACAGGCTCATCGTTTTTGCTTTGCGGAACGGCTATTGCTGGTGCGCCTTGACGCCGGTCAGGTCCGGTTCGGTGCCATTTGTGCCTTGCCCATGCTGCAAAATCGTCAAGATACGTATAGATCACCGGCACCACTACCAGCGTCAGTAATGACGAAGTGATAATGCCGCCAATCACGGCCTGGCCCATCGGGGCGCGTTGCTCGGAGCCTTCACCCAGTCCGAAAGCCAAGGGCACCATGCCGAAAACCATCGCCAGCGTGGTCATCAGGATCGGACGCAGACGCACGTGGGCGGCTTCCAGCAAGGCTGCGGTGCGCTCTGCGCCTTCCTTGCGTGCCTGGTTGGCAAAATCGACCAGCAGGATTGCATTCTTGGTCACAAGACCCATCAACATGATGAAGCCGATGATCGAGAACAGGTTCAGCGTCGACCGGAACAACATCAGGGCCAGGAACACGCCGATCAGCGTCAGCGGCAGCGCAGACATGATCGCCAGCGGCTGCAGGAAACTGCCGAACTGCGAGGCGAGGATCATGTAGATAAAGATCACCGCCAGCGCCAGCGCCGACAGCGCGTAACCGAAGGATTCCTGCATGTTCTTGGTGGATCCGCCCAATTGATAGCGATAACCAGGCTGCCAGTTGATGCTGTCGAGCGCGCGCTTGACGTCGGCGCTGACTTCGCCGGACGAACGGCCCACGACGTTGGCCGACAGCTCGACCTCGCGGTTGAGATCGCGCCGGTTGATCTGGTTGGCGCCCGTCGACGGCGTGATGCTGGCGACTTGGCGCAAGGCTACCATTTTCGGCGTGCCATCCGCGTTGTTCTGCGAACTGGTCAGCATCAGGCGCGACAAGTCGTCGGCATTGTTGCGGTCGGTCGGCGAGAGGCGCACCTTGACGTCGTAGTTTTCCTCGTCCGGGGCGCGCCAGCTGGTGGCGGCATCGCCAGCCAGCAGCGGCCGCAACGCACCGCCGATCTGCGCCACGCCCACACCGAGGTCGGCACCGATGTCGCGCTTGGGTTCGATTGAAATTGTCGGCTTTTCCGCTTTCAGGCTGGAGTCAAGATCAACCACGCCGGGGATGGCGCGCATCTTGTTCATCGCTTCGTCGGTCAGCTTGGCCAGTTCCTTCAGGTCAGTGCCCTGCAAGCTTAGACGCAACTGCTTGACGTCGCCGCCGACACCTTCAAGCGACCCGATGTGCGTCACCGTAATACCGGCGATTTGACGCAGTCGCTCGCGCAGCGGCACGCTCATCTGAGTCGTGCTGCGCGTGCGCTCCTTGCGCGGCACCAGACGCACATAGCTGGTGACGTAATTCTTTCCCTGGGCAGCGCCGGTGTTGATGGTGGTGTAGATGTCGCGTACTTCCGGAAATTCGCGCAGTACGGCTTCCACCTGGCGTGCCTTGGTCTCGGTGAATTCGAGTGAGGAGCCGACCGGGGTGTAGAAGGTCACGCCGGTTTCGGAATAGTCCGGCTGGGGTACGAATTCGGATCCAACCAGTCCTGCCATCGGGATCGCGCAACCCGCAAAGAACGTCGCGACCGCAATCGCGACTGTCTTGCCGCGATGTCGCAACGACCACTCCAGCAATACCTGATAGGTGCGCGACATCCATTGGACCATGCGATCAAATCGATCCAGCACCCGGCCAATGGTCTTGTCGTACAGATTGCGGTGCGCTTTCTTTTCGCCATGTACTGCCGGATCGTGCCAGATCGACGACAGCATCGGGTCGAGTGTGAATGATACAAACATCGAAATCAGCACCGCCGCCGTCACCGTCACGCCGAACTGGTGGAAGAAGCGGCCGATGATGCCGCCCATGAAGCCGACCGGCAGGAACACCGCGACAATCGAAAAGGTGGTAGCCAAGACCGCCAGACCGATTTCCGATGTGCCTTGCAGTGCCGCCGTCTTGTGATCCTTGTACTGGCCGTTCACTTTCATGCCCGCGTGGCGCACGATGTTTTCCCGCACCACGATCGCATCGTCGATCAGCAGGCCGACGCACAGCGACAGCGCCATTAGCGTGATCATGTTGATGGTAAAGCCGAACATGTACATGAACAGGAAGGTGCCGATCAGCGCCACTGGCAATGTCAGGCCGGTAATCACCGTCGAGCGCCAGGAATTGAGGAACAGGAACACAATCAGGATGGTCAGCAGGCCGCCTTCGATCATGGTGCGCCTGACGTTTTCGACACCGACGCGGATCTGTCGCGAGCTGTCCTGGATCACGTCGACTTTGACGCTGGGGTAGAGCGCCTTCATGCGCGGTTCAAGTTCTTTCAGTGCTTCTTTCAAACCGTCGGCAACATCAATGGTGTTCTGCCCCTGCGCCTTCAGGATTGCCAACGCCAGCGTGCGCTGGCCGTTGAACATGGCCAGACTTTCCTGCTCTTCCTGTCCGTCGACGACGGTCGCAACTTGTGATAGCAATACGGGCTGACCGCCGCGCCGCGCGACGATGATGCGGCCGAAGTCTTGTGGATTTTTTACCTTGCCTTGAATCTGCACCACCTTCTCATCGGACGAAGAGCGAATTGCGCCGGTTGGCAATTCCTGATTTTCGTTGCGCAGCGCGTTGATAACCTGGTCGACGCCGATGCCCAGTGCTTCCATTTCGCCTGGCTTCACGTAAATCTGGATTTCACGCTTGACGCCGCCGACGAGAGTGACCGAACCGACACCGCGCACATTCTCCAGGCGCTTCTTCACGACTTGGTCGGCAATCGTGGTGAGTTCGCGCATGTCGCGCTGCTTCACACCCGGATCGGTGGTGATTGATACGGCTACGATCGGCTTGTCCGCCGGGTCGTAGCGCATGACGCGCGGTTCCTTGACTTCCTTGCGGAACAGGGTTTTCACCAAGGCCACTTTTTCGCGCACATCCTGGGCGGCTTGCGCCGGATCGATGGTCAGGTCGAATTCAATGATGACAACTGAACTGCCTTCATATGAACGCGAGAAAAGATTCTTGATGCCGTTGATGGTATTGACCGATTCTTCGACCTTGCGCGTGATGTCGGATTCAACGGTTTCCGGCGAAGCGCCCGGATAATCGGTTTGCACCACGACCACTGGGAAGGTGACATCGGGGAACTGGTCGACGCGCAGGCGCTGGTAAGAAAACAGGCCGAGCACCACAAACGCGACCATCATCATGGTCGCGAGGACAGGATTGCCGATGCTGATGCGAGTGAACCACATGGCTAGTATTTCCTCGACACGGTGGTCAGGTGAGTGTTCATTGTGCCGAAGCGCTGTTGTTTGCAGCGGCAGGTGCTGCCGTGGAAGCGGGGATCGCGCTACGTGTGAATTTAACGACAGTTCCGCTGCGCAGCGTGCCTAGATTCGCCTTGACGATTTGCGCGCCACTATTCAGTCCTTTGATTACCTCTACCGCACCACCTTCGCCGTCGTCCCCGCTCATACCGAGCGTCACGGCTTTCTGCACCAGCTTGCCGTCTTCAATGCCATAGACAAAAGTATTGCCTGCGTCGGTGCGAACCGCGGACTGCGGCACGGTCAGCACGCCGGTTTTTCGGGCCGTCGTCAGTTGTGCCTCGCCGAACATGCCAACGCGCAGTGCGCCTTGCGGATTATCGATCTGGATATACGCCATGATCGAGCGCGAACCTGCCTGCGTTGCTGGATTGATACGGGCGACTTTGCCGGTCAGGGACTTCGGCATGCCCTCAACCTTGACTTGCACTTCCTGTCCCAGCGCCACATGCATGATGTCGGCAGCGGGCACCGCGGCTTCCATCTCCATCTGGCTCAGATCAACCACATCGAGCAGACGGTTATCGACCGAGACTTTTTCGCCCGGCTGCACCATGCGCATGCTGACCAAGCCCGTAATTGGCGCGCGCAGGACAGTGTCGCCCAGTGCCTTTTGGGCGACGTCCAGCGCACCCTTGGCAGATTCAACATTGGCAACGGCGATATCAAACTGGCTTGCTGCATTGTCGAAAGCGGTTTTTGAAATGAAACCCTTATCCAGCAATGCCTTGTTGTTGTCGCGTGCTTTAGTGGCGATGTCAAGTTGTCCGCGTGCCGCCTGCAACGCGCCCTTGGCCTGTTCCAGACGCGCCTGGTAATCGCTGACATCCATGCGGACGAGAATTTGCCCGGTTTTCACCGCTTCTCCTTCGCGAACCAGCACGTCGCGCACTTCACCTGCGACCTTGGCTTTGACGCTTGCCTGGTTTACCGCGCGCAGAGAGCCCGTCAGCGGCATCAGTTGCCGCAAGTCGCGCGCCTTTACCTCAGTCACATCGCCGGGAAGGAATTCCATGAAGGCGGGCGCCTGCCCCGCGTTCTGGATTGGAGGTGTAGCAGCCGCGTTCTGTTTTTTTAACATCGCACCTGCGACGCCGGCTATCAGCAGGCAGGCGACAAGAATGAGCCAAAAGGAACGGCGTTTCAACATGATGGGCCTTCAGTCTGCCGATTTGGGAGGGTGATTCAAGACGCCGTTTAGAAACAGGTCAACGAAGCTGGTCAGGTACTGGTCAGCAGAGATTGGTTCGGCCCGGCAGGTGCTGAAGGAATGTTTCCACATCATCAGCATGATCATCGGCGCGCAGATGACCCGCGTTGCTTGCTGCACGTCGATAGGGCGGAAGTCGCCGCGCTTGATTCCGCGCTCCAGCATGCGCGCAATCATTGCATCGCCGCGGCTGATGACTTCATCGTGATAGAACTGAGTCACTTCAGGAAAATTGTTGGATTCGGCCATCATCAGTTTGGTAATGCCTGATAATTTCGTGTTGCCAATGCGCTCCCACCACCCGAGGACGATCTCACGGAACAAGTCGGCGGTGGGACCTTCATGAGCATCAATGATGCCTTCCGCTTCGCCAAGGACAGGCACCATGTTTTCGCGCACAACGGCCTTGAACAGTTCTTCCTTGTTGGTGAAATAAAGATAGAGCGTCCCCTTGGAAACCCCCGCTCGCGCCGCTACATCGTCCAGACGCGTCGCGGCATACCCGCGTTCTACAAACAGGTCGAGTGCGGCAGACAGCAGTTCTTGTGGACGCGCATCCTTGCGGCGTTCCCAGCGTTTCTTCAGCGGACAGTTCATCATGGCGTGGTGGAACCAAATAACTTACTTACGAGTCAGTAATATAAGGGCCAATTGTGGCACCGTCAAGCGCGGATACAATCCTAAACATTGGCACCATATCGACAGGGGCTGTTACAAAACGACAAGAACCGGGTGGACATAGCCAGTAGAATTCCTGTCATCGCGTATGCATTTCTGATTTTCCACTTATGAATTTGTCAAGAAAATGGTTGGCCTGGGCGGCCGTCGCAACAGTAGTCGTTGCTGCCGGTTATGGTTTTCAGTATTGGCAGCAGAAAAATTCTGCGCCGGACTACAAGATCAGCAAGGTGGAGAAAGGGGCGATTACGGCCAGTGTGTCCGCCTCGGGCACCCTCAGTCCGGTGGTTCAGGTGCAAATCGGCTCGCAGGTGTCAGGCCAGCTCAAGGAAGTGCTGGTCGATTTCAACAGCGAGGTCAAGCAAGGCCAGTTGATCGCCCGTATTGATCCGGAAACCTTTGAATACAAGGTGCGCCAGGCGCAGGCGGATCTCGACGCAGCACGCGCGCAAGTCATGACGCAGCAGGCGAACATCGCGGCACAGCGCGCCACTGTTGCCAAGACGCAGGTGGACCTGACCGAAGCAAAGCGCGATCTGGACCGCAAGCAACAACTGGTGGATAAAGGTTTCATCTCCGGTGCCGAGCGCGACAAGGCGCAAGCAACTTATAACGCCGCCGTCGAACAACTCAATACTGCACGGGCGCAAGCGGATGTCGCGGTCGCCAATTCACGCAATGCCGAAGCGGTAGTCAAGCAGCGCGAGGCGGTGCTGGCGCAGGCGAGAATCGATCTCGGACGCACTGAAATCAAAGCGCCGGTCAACGGCGTTGTGATCAAGCGCAGCGTCGAGCGCGGGCAGACCGTAGCAGCCAGCCTGCAGGCGCCGGAACTGTTCATCATCGCGGAGAATCTGACCGACATGCAAGTTGATGCCGCGATTGATGAATCCGAAATTGGCCGGGTGCGTATCGGACAAAAGTCTACCTTCACTGTCGACGCCTTTCCCGGCCGCAGTTTCGAAGGTGTGGTGCGCCAGATTCGCAAGGCGGCGACCAATGTCTCCAATGTCGTGACTTACACTGTCGTCATCGGCGCCGCCAACCCTGGCAAGGAACTCTTGCCCGGCATGACGGCCAATGTACGTCTTGTTACCGACAGCCGTAACGATGTGCTCAAGGTGGTCAATGCAGCGCTGCGTTTTCGTCCACCTGGCGCTTCCATCAATGACAAGCCGGCAGCGGATACCGCATCAAGTGCACCGGCAAATGGTGGCTCAGGTGGTCCCGGCGGCCAGTTGCGCGCACAGCGCGAACGTCTGGAAAAAGACCTGCAACTGGACGACAGTCAGAAAGCCAAACTGGATGGAATCTACGGCGGCATGCGTGAGAAATTCATGGCGCTACGCGATGCGCCCGAAGGCGAGCGGCAGAAAATGTCTGAGCGCAATCGCAGTGAAATGCGCGCGCAAATCATGGAGATTTTGACGCCGGAACAGAAAAAGAAATATGAACAAATTATTGCCGAAAGCAGCGACCGCCGCGGTGGCGGCGGCGCAAAGGGGCGCATTTATACGCTCGACAGCAATCGGCAACCAAAGCTGATCGAAGTGCGTTTGGGACTGACCGATGGGACGACGACAGAAGTCATCTCGCCCGACGTGAAAGAAGGAATGGAGATCATCACCGGAATTATTCAATCGCAACAGGGCGATACGTCCAAGCCCCGCACACCGACCGGACCGAGGATGTTCTGATGTCGCTGATCCAGACCACCAACCTGGTCAAGCAATATGTGATGGGCACAAACGTAGTGCACGCGTTGCGCGGCGTGTCGCTCGCCATCAGCGAGGGCGAATTCGTTGCCATCATGGGCGCATCGGGTTCCGGAAAATCGACGTTCATGAATTTGATCGGCTGTCTTGATATCCCAACGTCGGGTGAATATATTCTTGCCGGCGACAACATATCGGCGCTGAGCTCGGACGAACTTGCCGCCATACGCAATAAGCGTATTGGCTTCGTGTTTCAGCAATTCAACCTATTGCCACGTACGAGTGCGCAAGACAACGTCGAACTGCCGCTGCTGTATTCCGGCGTGCCGGCTGCAGAGCGCAAGCAGCGCGCGATGCAACGCCTGACCGAAGTAGGCCTTGGCGAGCGTACCGATCACCATCCGGCGCAATTGTCCGGAGGCCAGCAGCAGCGTGTCGCGATTGCCCGCGCGCTGGTCAACAATCCTTCGCTGATCCTTGCCGACGAACCGACCGGCGCGCTGGACTCACGCACGAGCGTTGAGATCATGGCGCTGTTGCAAAAACTCAATCAGCAAGGCATGACCATTGTCATCGTCACGCATGAGCATGACGTCGCCGCCTTTGCTTCACGCATTGTCCTGTTCCGCGACGGACAGGTGGTTTCCGACGAAGCCAATCAGCCGCAGGATGCACAGGCCGAGCTATCGCGCATCGCAGTCACAGGAGCGCAAGCATGAACCTGATGGCAACCTTGCGCATCGCGATTAACGCGCTACGCGTCAACAAGCTGCGCTCGATTCTTACGATGCTCGGTATCATCATCGGTGTCGGCGCAGTGATCACCATGATTGCCGTTGGCGCCGGTGCGCAGCTGCGTGTGGAGGAGCAGATCAAGAGTCTTGGTTCGAACCTCATGATCATCCTGCCGGGTTCGACTACGTCGTCAGGCGTGCGGCTCGGTGCCGGTGCCAATCAGAATCTGACCGATGATGACGCTGCCGCCATCGTGCGTGAAATTCCGGAAGTGCAGGTTGCTGCACCATCTAACCGACGCACTGAGCAGATCGTCGCCGGCGGCGCCAACTGGTCGACGCAAATCTATGGCGTCAATCCGGATTATTTTGAAGCACGCGAATGGCCCTTGCAGTCGGGGCGCATGTTCGATCAGGCTGAACTGGGCGGTAATGCAAAAGTCGCGCTGATCGGTCAGACCGTCGCCAGACAACTGTTTGGCGACGCCGACCCGATTGACCAGACGGTCCGCATCCGCAGGGTGCCGTTCACGATTATTGGCGTGCTCGACCGCAAAGGGCAGAGCATGCTAGGCCAGGATCAGGACGACGTGATCATGCTGCCGCTGGCTACTGCACGCAATCGCCTGTTCGGCAATACCCAGGGCAAGCTGCGGCGCGTCGGCACGATTCAGGTCAAGGTGCGCGAAGGCGCCAGCATGAAAGATGCGGAAGAGCAGATCCGCGAATTGCTGCGCCAGCGTCAGCGCACGCAGCCCGGCCAGGAAGATGCATTCACCGTGCGCAACCTGACCGAGATTTTGCAGACTCAGGAAGAGTCCTCGCGCATCATGACCTTGCTATTGGCGGCGGTCGCCTCCGTGTCGCTGCTGGTGGGCGGTATTGGCATCATGAATATCATGCTTGTGTCAGTCACCGAGCGCACGCGCGAAATCGGGCTGCGCATGGCAGTCGGCGCGCGCGGCGCGGACATCTTGATGCAATTCCTGGTTGAGGCCGTCACCTTGTCGCTCATCGGCGGTTTTGTCGGCATCGTGTTCGGCGTTGCCGGTTCGTATCTGGTCGGCCAGTTGGCTGGCTGGACAACGCGTTTGTCCCCGGAGTCCATTGTGCTTGCAGTGGGATTCTCTGCGGGGATTGGTATTTTCTTTGGCTTCTATCCAGCTCGCAAAGCGGCGTCCATGTTGCCGATTCAGGCACTGCGTTATGAATAAACTTTCCTGCCGAACCGGTTGCGGTGCGTGTTGCATCGCGCCGTCCATTTCGTCTGCCATCCCCGGCATGCCGCAGGGCAAGCCGGCCGGCGTGCGTTGCATTCAGCTCGATGCATTGAACCAATGCATGATCTTCGGCAAACCAGACCGCCCGGCAGTGTGCGAGAGTCTACAACCATCGATCGAGATGTGCGGCGACTCGCGCGAACACGCGCTGCAGTATTTATCCCGTCTCGATCAGCTCACATCCTGATGTTCATGACGGAGGTACGATGAAACAACGGCTTGTTTCGTTGACGTTGATTTTCGTGGCGCTGTTCCTGTCTTCGTGCGCGAGCCTGCTCGGGCCGCGCGAAGTTGATATTCCGCTGGCAAGATTGCAAGAAGCGATTTCCAGTCGATTTCCATTCAATAATCGTTTTCTGGAGCTGCTCGATATTCACGTCACCAATCCACGCGTGACGCTGCAGCCGGAATCGAACCGCATTCTGACCAGTATGGATACATCTGTGGCGCCGCCATTCATGAAGAAGTCGTGGACGGGGAATTTTGCCGTGTCGGGACAGTTGCGTTTTGATCCATCCCGCAATGCATTGGTGCTGGGCGAGCCGCGCGTCGAGACATTCAATGTCAACGGTCTCGATCCGCTGTACGCCAATCAGCTTGTTCGTGTCGGCAGTCTTTTGGCCGAGCAGATACTCAAGGATGTACCGCTTTACACCTTCCGCCCGGAAGATCTTCGCTATGCCGGCGCGACCTTCAACCCGACAAAAATCACGACAAGGCCAAACGGTCTCGTGGTAACCTTTGAACCCGCAAGATAGCGCATTTTTTCTGCCTTCCCGACCCGCGCGGCGTTTCTCCCCGCGGGTTTTTTGTTGAATCGCCAACGCACCAAACAAGCACAGTACATGGATCTCACGCTCGCGCTCAAAGCGCTCATCATGGGTATCGTCGAAGGCCTGACGGAGTTCCTGCCGATCTCGTCCACCGGACATCTCATTCTTACCGCCAGCCTGCTCGACTTCACTGGTGAAAAGGTCAAGGTTTTCGAAATAGCCATTCAGGCCGGCGCCATGCTGGCGGTTTGCTGGGAATACCGCGTCAGGATCGCGGGTGTCTTGTCGGGTCTGTTCAGTGATGCCAAGGCACAGCGCTTCGCGATCAACCTGATCATCGCCTTTCTGCCAGCCGCAGCCTTGGGTTTCCTATTCAACAAGGCCATCAAGGCCAAACTGTTCTCACCCGTGCCAGTCGCGCTAGCTTTCATCATCGGTGGCTTCATCATCCTGTGGATGGAGCGTCGTAATCGCAATGCACCGGCCGCACGCGTCGAATCGGTCGACGACATGACAGCGCTCGATGCGTTAAAGGTCGGCATTGCCCAGGCATTCGCATTGATTCCTGGCACCAGCCGTTCCGGTGCCACCATTATCGGTGGCATGCTGTTCGGCCTGTCGCGCAAGGCGGCCACCGAATTCTCTTTCTTCCTCGCCATCCCGACCCTGTTTGCCGCGACCATTTACTCGGTGTACAAGGAACGCGCGCTATTGTCGGCGGCCGACTTGCCGTGGTTCGGTATTGGCGCTATCGCTGCCTTCGCATCGGCCTTCCTGTGCGTACGTTGGTTGCTGCGTTATATCAGCTCGCATGACTTCACGTTATTTGCCTGGTATCGCATCGTATTCGGTCTGGTCGTCATTGCGAGCGCGTATGGCGGCCTGGTGAATTGGGTGGATTAGAATACCCAAAATGCGTGAACAAAATAGTAACGATCGGGCGCTGCATATTCTGCAGACTGTCTTCGGTTATCCATCCTTTCGGGGACAACAAGCCGAGATCGTGAATCAGGTTGCCTGCGGTGGCGACGCGCTGGTGCTGATGCCAACCGGGGGCGGCAAATCCCTGTGTTATCAGATTCCCTCCATGCTGCGCGACGGTGTCGGCGTGGTCGTTTCGCCGCTGATTGCGTTGATGCAGGATCAGGTTGATGCGCTGGCCGAAGTCGGTGTGCGTGCGGCCTACCTGAATTCCACCCAGACTTTCGATGAAGCCATGCGCACCGAGCGCGCGGTGCGCAATGGCGATCTCGACCTCGTCTATGTCGCACCGGAACGCCTGATGACGCCGCGCTGCCTGGAATTGCTGGAGGCGTCGAAGATCGCGCTGTTCGCGATCGATGAAGCGCATTGCGTATCGCAATGGGGACATGACTTCCGTCCGGAGTACATCAAGCTGTCTGTGCTGCACGAGCGCTTCCCGCAAGTACCACGCATCGCGCTGACAGCAACCGCCGACCCGCAGACGCGCGCCGAGATCGCGCACCGTTTACAGCTCGACGATGCGATGCAATTCGTGTCCTCGTTCGACCGGCCCAACATCCGTTACCAAATCGTCGAAAAGGCTAACGGCCGCAAGCAGGTGCTCGACTTCATCAAGGAAGAACATCCCGGCGATGCCGGCATTGTTTATTGCCTATCACGCAAAAAAGTCGAAGAAACCGCCGAATTCCTGAACGAACACGGCATCCCAGCCTTGCCGTATCACGCCGGCATGGATCATGCGACGCGCTCGGCCAACCAGTCGCGCTTCCTGCGCGAAGAATCGATCGTGATGGTGGCAACCATCGCCTTCGGCATGGGCATCGACAAACCCGATGTGCGTTTTGTCGCCCACCTCGATCTGCCAAAAAGCATTGAAGGCTATTACCAGGAGACCGGCCGCGCCGGCCGCGATGGCGCACCCGCCAATGCCTGGATGGCCTATGGCCTGCAAGACGTGGTGCAGCAGCGCCGCATGATCGAAGAGTCGGAAGCGGGCGAAACTTTCAAGCGCGTACAAGGCGCAAAACTCGACGCGATGCTTGGTTTGTGCGAAACACTGAACTGTCGCCGCGTGCGCCTGCTCGATTATTTCGGTCAGTCTTCCGGGCCGTGCGGCAACTGTGACATCTGTCTTTCGCCACCCGTGTCCTACGACGGTTCGGTACAGATGCAAAAGCTATTGTCGACGATTTATCGCGTCGACCAGCGCTTCGGCGCCGGACATGTGGTCGACGTGTTGCGCGGTGCCGATTCGGAAAAGGCCAAGCAGTGGCGCCATGACAAGCTGTCGACCTTTGGCATCGGTGCAGAGACCAGCGAAGCGGAATGGCGCGCGATCCTGCGTCAGGCCATCGCCTTAGGACTGGTGATGGTGGACCACGATGCCTACGGCTCGTTAAAACTTACCGACGAAGCGCGACCGGTGCTGCGTGGCGAACACAAAGTGCAATTGCGGCAATACCAGAAACCCGTGAAGAAAAAACGCGAGTCCGCCAAGCCGAAAGGCTACGTGGAAAGCGACCTGTCAGCGGTCGAGCAGGCGATCTTTGAGAAGTTGCGCTGGTGGCGAGTTGAGACGGCACGCAAGCACAATGTGCCTGCCTACGTGATCTTCCACGACGCGACCATGCGCGAGATTGCGAAGATGAAACCGCATTCGCTCGAAGATTTGCGCAATGTGTCCGGCGTGGGCGAGAAGAAGTTGGAAACCTATGGTGAAGAGATTGTTTCGCTGATTGCCGATATGGCGTAAAAACCTAACAGGCGCGAGGCATTAGCGCCGCGTAAACACCAGATCCCACACCCCATGCCCGAGCCGCAGGCCGCGGTTTTCGAACTTGGTCACTGGCCGATAGTCCGGACGCGGCGCATAGTCCTCAGCGGTATTTTTCAGTGTCGGTTCGTCACCCAGCACTTGCAGCATCTGTTCCGCATACTCCTGCCAATCCGTCGCACAATGCAGATAGCCGCCCGGCTTGAGGCGCGACGCCAGCAGTTGCACGAACGGCCCCTGGATTAGCCGACGCTTATTGTGTCGCGCCTTGTGCCATGGATCGGGGAAGAATACATGCACGCTGGCCAGCGAGTCGGGCGCAATCATGTGTGTCACGACCTCGAAGGCATCGTGCTGGATGATGCGCAGATTGCCCAGTTCCTGTTCGCCGATCAGCTTGAGCAGTGCGCCCACACCGGGCGTGTGCACCTCTACGCCGACGAAATTCTTGTCCGGCATCCCGGCGGCAATTTTCGCTGTCGTGTCGCCCATGCCAAAACCGATTTCCAGTACGGTCGGAGCAGTTCTCCCAAACGCCTTGTCAAAGTCGAACGGCGCTTTTACATAGGGAATGCAGAATTGCGGACTCAGCGTCTCGATCGCTTTCGCCTGCGCGGTCGACAGACGGCCGGCACGCGTGACAAAGCTTCGAATGCGGCGTTCGGTCGGGTCATACAGCATCTGCTTGTCGCTGGCGTCGTCGTGAGTGTCGGACATGGTCGGTCAATGATGAAATGGTTGCGTAGCGCCAATAAAAAAGGCACCGATTGGTGCCCCATTGACTGGAGCGGGTGAAGGGAATCGAACCCTCGTCGTAAGCTTGGGAAGCTTCTGCTCTACCATTGAGCTACACCCGCGGAAAGCGCATTTTACGCGGGTTTGAAGTGGTATGGCAAACGGCGGACGTTGTGCGTCACGAGATCTCGTGCATTCTCGAAGGACTTCCCGTATCGGCCGGACAATGCGATTGCGCGCATTAGCGGATGTACGGTAGAGCGCTTCGTCAGCCTTGACAGCAATGTGCCGAATGGCGTGTGTCCGTTATTTGCGGCCGCTATCCCGAGACGGATGGTGTACGGGGAAGTTTGCTCGGGGAAGCTGCGGCGACTCCCTTGCAGGGCCAGGAAAATCCCGCCGCGCGAATCGCGGCAGGACAAGAAAGCAGACTAAACCAGGCAAACTGGCCTCAGATGCCGCCCATGCAGAGATATTTCAGTTCCAGATATTCATCGATGCCGTACTTGGAACCTTCGCGCCCGAGGCCCGACTGCTTGACGCCGCCGAATGGGCCGACTTCATTGGAAATGATGCCGGTATTGATGCCGACCATGCCGTATTCCAGCTTTTCGGCGACACGCCATACGCGCCCGATATCGCGCGAGTAGAAGTAGCTCGCAAGGCCGAATTCCGTGTCGTTCGCGGCGGCGATGGCTTCTTCCTCCGTCTTGAATTTTGTAACGGCAGCCACCGGGCCGAAGGTTTCTTCGCGCATGATTTTCATGTCGGCGGTGACGTTCGATAGCACCGTCGGTTCGTAGAACTGTCCTCCCAGTGCGTGCAGCTTGCCGCCGGTGACCAGCTTTGCTCCCTTTGACAAGGCGTCCGCCACATGGTCTTCCACTTTGGCGATTGCCTGATCGTCGATCAGCGGGCCTTGTACTACACCCGGCTCGAATCCATTGCCGACCTTGATCTTTGCGGCGCCCGCTGCAAGCTTTTCGACGAAGGTATCGTAAATCGATTCATGCGCATAAATACGGTTGGTACAAACACAGGTCTGCCCGGCATTGCGGTACTTCGATACCAGCGCGCCTTCGACCGCCGCATCGATATCCGCGTCGTCGAAGACGATGAACGGCGCATGGCCTCCCAGTTCAAGACCGAGCTTCTTGATCGTGGGGGCGCTTTGTTGCATCAGGATACGGCCGACCGGTGTTGACCCGGTAAATGAAAGGTGGCGCACGAGCGGGCTGTCGCACAGTACCTTGCCGATTTCAATGGAGCGTTCGGCATCCGCAGTCAGCACATTCATCACCCCAGCAGGCAGGCCGGCGCGATGCGCGAGTTCGGCCATCGCCAGCGCCGACAGCGGCGTCTGCTCCGCCGGCTTGATAACAATGGTGCAACCCGCGGCAATCGCCGGCGCGACCTTGCGTGTAATCATTGCAATGGGAAAATTCCACGGCGTAATGGCAGCGCACACGCCGATCGGTTGCTTCAGCACGACCATGCGCTTGTCGCTCCATGTCGATGCCATCACATCGCCGGATACGCGCTTGGCTTCTTCGGCGAACCATTCAACAAAGCTGGCGCCATACAGCACTTCACCCTTGGCTTCCGGCACCGGCTTGCCTTGTTCGGCAGTCATCAGCATTGCCAGGTCGTTGGCATGCAGAATCAGCAATTCGTACCACTTGCGCATGATCGCTGCGCGCTCTTTGCCTGTCTTTGCCGACCAGGCGGGAAAGGCGGCATTGGCTGCATCGATGGCCTTGTGCGCTTCTTCTTTACCCATGTTCGGCACCGAGCCTATCGTGCGGCCGTCGGCGGGATTGGTGACGGCGAAGCTTGCTGATGCGCCGACCCAAGCGCCGTTCATGTAAGCCTGGTTGCGGAGCAGGGTGGCATCGCTCAATTGCAGATTGCCTGTAGCCGGTTGCGACATGGTCGTTCTCCTGGTCTTTGCGAAGTGACTAAAAGAGCAAGGATAGCGCAATCAAGTTGGCTTTGCTCGGGCGGGAGTACGGCGGGTTGCCTCCTGCATGGCGCGGACGAAATCGGCGAGCCGTCTTCCTTCCTGACTCGGATAGTGCTCGTCCGTCGCAAGGGAACGCACGCGATCGAGACGGAATGTTCGAAAATCGTGGCGCAGTTCGCACCAGCCAGCCATGAGCCAGATGCCACCGAAGAAATAAAGTGCCAACGGCCAGATCAGGCGATTGGAAATTCTGGCGTCGACGTCCGCATACTCCATATCCAGCTTGCGATGTTGCCCGATTGCCTGACGGATGAATTCCAGTCGTTCGCCGTGCACCGGATCGATATGGAAAGATGGGGCAAACAAGGCGGTTGCTTCGACAAAATCGCGCTTATCTTTCGGCAACGCCAGCGTAATCTTGGCCAAGGCCGCTGCACCGGAGGCGGCCAGCTGCGGTCCACCCCATGCCTGCACCATGCGCATGCCAATTACCAGTGCATCGATTTCGTCGGGCGAAAACATGAGTGGCTGCAGATCGTATCCGGCCTTGATCCGATAACCAATGCCAGCTTCACCTTCCACCGGAACGCCGGACAAGGACAGGTCGCGGACATCGCGGTAGATAGTGCGCTCCGACACCGCCAACCAGTCGGCAAGTTGCTTCGCAGTAGTGAGGCGACGGCCGCGAAGATACTGGGCAATCTGGAACAGGCGGTCGGCGCGGCGCATTAGATGTTTACTCCGTGTGCTTCCAGTTCTGTCAGCAAGCGCAGCTTGTCATCGCGCACCACCTCGCGCCAGTCGCGATCGCTCAGCGCTCCTTCCATGGCCCACAGCATGTTCAGGCTGACCGGCTGTCCGGATTGCTTCAATGCGATGAACGCCAGCAGCGCGCCGCGCGCCGCGAGCTGCGCGGGCGTGCGGATGTCGATAGCCGCAAGCATTGCCTCGGATTTCGGTCCGAGATTGCGCAGCGCGGACAGGGATGTTGGCGTCATGACGGCATTCTGGCAAACGACTGCAGCGGCGTCCAGTACCTCAATGCATCGCGTGCAAGGCTAAGCGATTGCCTTCGGTGTCGATGAAATGCGCGATATATCCCATGTCCTGCGGTAGTGCAGTCTTATTCATCAAGATGCGCCCGCCGGCCTGTTCGATGCGGCCCAGCACGCCATCCATGCCCGGTGTTGCGTCCAGATAGAGCACTGCACCATCCTTGTTTGGAACATAGGGTGCACCCTTGACCACGCAGCCAATGCTGTTGCCATCCTCACCGGGGAATATGCCCATCGGGAATTCGCCGAACTGTTCGATTTTCAACTTGTTGTCGAAAATGGTCTCGTAGAACGTGACCGCACGCGGGAAATCGATGGACGGGATTTCGAACCAGTTGATTTTTGTTTGCATGATGTTCTCCTTGGAATGCCACATGGCATGGAGACATCATGCGCGCAGGCTCCTGACAGCATTGTGTCAGGAGCCTGCGCGACAGGCGGTCAGATTTGCTTCGGCTTCGCTTCTTCGCGACGGTTGAATCCAGCCACCATGTCAAAGCGGAACAGCCGGCATTCCAGCGCGCCATTGAAGAAAGGCGTCTTGCGCGACTCTTTCAGGCGCAGCAGTTTCGGCAGCCCAAGGTCAGCGGTGAAAAGAAACACCTTCCATCCGGCAAAGCGTTGCTTGAGCGTGGTGCTGAACGCGCTGTAGAACGCAATCGCCATTTCGTCCGGCGGCTGCGTGCTATCGCCGCGCACGCCGATACGTTCGCCGTACGGCGGGTTGGTCAGCACGATGCCGGGCGCTTCGCTGGGTGGCTTTACTTCCTGAGCTTCGATCTGTTTCAGCGGCACCTCGAACTGAATGCCGGCGCTGCGCAGATTGTTGCGTGCCATGACCACCATGTCACCGGAAATATCGCTGCCGAAAATCGTTGGTTCGCTCGGCAGCGGCGTCGGCTTGACATCGCCCTTGATCGCTAGCCATTCGGCATTGTCGAAGCCGTGGAACTTTTCAAACGCGAAGCTGCGACGCGCGCCGGGCGGTATCCCGGCAACGATCTGTGCCGCTTCTACCAGGATGGTGCCAGAGCCGCACATCGGGTCGAACAGCGGCACACCCGGCTTCCAGCCTGAAACACGGAGCAAGCCAGCAGCAAGGTTTTCGCGCAAAGGCGCGTCACCGGTTTCCTGACGCCAGCCGCGCTTGAATAGCGCTTCACCGGAAGTGTCGAGGTAGACCGTATAAGTATGCGCGTCAAGAAAGCCGACGATGCGCATATCGGGTTCGCGCGTATTAACCGACGGCCGCTTCGCATATAGGTCGCGGAAACGATCACATACGGCATCCTTGATCTTCAATGTGGTGAATTCGAGGCTCTTCAGCGGCGACTTGATAGCCGTAAGGTCCACGCGGATCGTGTGATCGACATCGAACCATTCTTCCCATGCTTGCGCCAGCGTCAGGTCGTAAATGTCGTTCTCGTTGACGTACTTGGCGTGCGCGATGCGCAGCAGCACCCGCGAGGCAATGCGCGAATGCAGGTTGATGCGATAGCTGTCTGCGAGCGAGCCGGAACAATGGACGCCGCCCGGCACTTGATTGTGGATGCTCAGCGTGCGGCTTTGCTGTGCGATCTCGCCGATTTCTTCGGCAAGCGCAGCTTCGAGGCCACGCGGGCAGGGGCAGAAAAATGAATGTGACATGGGGAACCCTTTATCCGTTAACAACAATTCGCGATTGCCGCGGCTGCATCAGCGGCCCGGTCAATCAACTTCCAATGTCATTCCTCACTATGTTCGGAATGACAGTCCAGCGCCTTATTTTGCCAACGCGCGTTCGACAAAATCCAAGCGATCTTGGCCCCAGAACGCTTCGCCATCGACCACGTACCATGGCGAACCGAATACATTTGCTGCAATGGCTTCCTCGGTGAAGCGATCATATTCAGCTTGCACACTCGCGGTTTCCGAGGACTTCACGAGCGCCTTGCCGTCGTGCCCGGCGTCAAGAGCGATGCCGGCCAAGGTATCGGTATCGGCAATATTCTTTTCTTCCGCCCACAGCGCGCGCATGATCGCGCCGGTAATTTTCAACGCGGCATCGCCGCCATGCGCGAGTCGGGTAGCAATAATCAGTTTTGCCGCTGCGTCGGCTGGAACCGGAAAAAACTTCGGATGCAGATTTAGCGGTATCTGCAGGTGTTCGCTCCAGCGCTTGAGCTCGATCAAGCGGTATGCCTGACGCTGTGCAGGGCGCTTGGCCAGCGGCAAGCCGCCGGAAACATTGAACACCTTGCCGAGATCGCAGGGTTTGATTTCTACCTGAACGCTGTACTTCTTCGTCAGCGCGACAAATCGCTCGTGTCCCAGATAGGCCCACGGTGATTGCGGAGCAAAGAAGTATTCGCAGACCTTGGCCATCGTGGCCTCCAGTGGAAATGTCAGAACGGTTTGACAACGACGAGGATGACGGCAAGCAGCAAGCCGATGGTCGGCGCTTCATTGAACCAGCGATACCATTTGTGGCTGTGCTTGTTAGCGCCATTTTCAAACTTTTTCAGAAGCACGCCGCATCCATGGTGGTAAAACGCCAGAAAAACCACGATTGCGAGCTTGGCATGCATCCAGCCATTCCCTGGACCTTTTCCGATGCCATAGCCGAGCCACAGCCAGAGCCCGAAAACGAGCGCCGGTACGGCGAGCAGCGTCATGAAACGGTAGAGCTTGCGCGCCATTATCAGCAAGCGCGTGGTCGCCGTTGCGTCGGTTTCCATGGCGAGATTCACATAGATGCGCGGCAGATAAAACAAGCCTGCAAACCACGAGGCGACGAAGAAGATATGAAGCGCTTTTACCCAAAGCATGAGCATTGTTTTTTCCGTTGTTGGTTATTGTCTGATTTCGCCGTGGCCGAACACGACGTACTTCAACGAGGTCAGGCCGTCGAGTCCGACCGGGCCGCGTGCATGCAGCTTGTCGTTGGAAATGCCGATCTCAGCACCGAGGCCGTATTCAAAGCCATCGGCAAAACGCGTCGAGGCATTCACCATCACCGAAGCTGAATCGACTTCGCGCAGGAAGCGCATCGCGCGGGTGTAGTCTTCAGTCACGATCGCATCGGTATGCTGCGACGAATAGGCATTGATGTGCTCGATCGCCTCGCTGACATCATCAACAATCTTGACCGCCAAAATCGCAGCAAGATATTCGGTGCGCCAGTCTTCGTCGGTTGCCGCGGTCAAATGCGGATAACCTGCGAGGATTTTTTGTGCAGCACTATCGGCGCGCAGTTCAACCTCTTTAGTGCCGTACAGTTCGGCCAGTTTTGGCAGCACCTGCGGCGCAATGGCGCGTGCCACCAGCAGCGTTTCCATTGTGTTGCACGTGCCGTAGCGATGGCACTTGGCATTGAAGGAAATCTTCAGCGCCTTCTCGATGTCAGCCTTGTCATCGATGTACACATGGCAAATACCGTCCAGATGCTTGATCATCGGGACTTTCGATTCCTGCATCAGGCGCTCGATCAGGCCCTTGCCGCCGCGCGGCACGATCACGTCCACATATTGCGGCATGGTGATGAGCTCGCCAACCGCGGCGCGGTCGGTCGTTTCAACGATCTGCACGGCATCTTCCGGCAGGCCTGCGCCGGCCAATCCTTCCTTCACCAGCTTGGCCAATGCCTGGTTGCACTGGATCGCTTCCGAGCCGCCGCGCAGGATAGTCGCATTGCCGCTCTTGATGCACAGGCCGGCTGCATCGACCGTTACATTCGGGCGCGCTTCATAGATGATGCCGATAACGCCCAGTGGCACGCGCATCTGGCCGACCTGGATGCCAGTCGGGCGATATTTCATGTTTGAGATTTCGCCGATCGGATCGGGAAGCGCGACGATTTGCTCCAGACCTTCCGCCATCGTGGCAATCGCCTTATCGGACAAGCTGAGGCGATCCAGCATGGCTTCCGCGAGACCGTTGGCACGCGCTGATTCCAGATCTTTCTGGTTGGCCGCACGCAAGATATCGGCATCGCGCCGGATGGCTGCAGCGATCAGGGACAGTGCCTTGTTCTTCGCCGCAGTGTCGGCCTTGGCCATCGCGCGCGATGCCTTGCGCGCGCGTTGACCAACTTCGTTCATGTAGTGTTTGATGTCCATATTATTGCTCTGCCGGATATTTTCTTCATCTGTAGGGCGGGAAAGCGAAGTGCTTCCGCCAGCTAGGATCAACCGCGTGCTACTTTCAGTCCTAGTTGCAGCAATGCATCCCATGCATCGCCTGCAAATGCCTTTGCGCGCAAACCTTTGACCATCTTATCGATTTGCGCTGCTTCCTGCAGCGCACTTTCCAGCGTGGAAAGCCTGAGTCGGCGCAGTGCCGGTTCCATCAGCTTTTCGCGCGGGCCCCAGATGCGGTATTCCTTTAGCAACATGCCGATGGCCTTGCCTTGCGCGGCGCCAGCCTTGATTTTAAGCAGCGTGCGGATTTCTTCGGCCATGGCCCACAAGACGAGCGGCAACGCTTCGCCTTCGCCTTTCAGGCCTTCAATCATGCGCACCAGACGGCTCGCGTCGCCAGCCAGCATGGCTTCATTCAACTTGAATACGTCGTAGCGTGCGACGTTCAGCACCGCATCCTGCACTTGCTCGAAACTTAGTTTTCCGTCCGGATGCAAGAGAGCGAGCTTCTGGATTTCCTGATGCGCGGCGAGCAAATTCCCTTCGACGCGGTCCGCAATGAAGTCAATGCCCTGGCGATCCGCACTTTGGCGTTGGGCTGCCAATCTGGTGCCGATCCACATCGGCAGCTGCGCGCGCTCCACCAGCGGGATATCGATATACACGGCCGCCTGCTGCAGCGCTGCCACCCAGGCACTCTTTTGCGTTTGCCAATCCAGCTTCGGCAGCGTGATAAGAGTTAAATTGTCAGGGTTCAGCGAGCTTGCATACTCTTGCAGCGCCTGTCCGCCATCCTTGCCTGGTTTGCCGGTCGGGATGCGTAACTCGATCAGCTTGCGGTCACCGAATAAGGATTGCGACTGGTTCGCCGCGAGCAATTCGCCCCATTTGAAGCTGCGTTCCACCACCAGCACGTCGCGCTCGGTAAAGCCTTGTGCGCGCGCCGTCTTGCGAATCCGGTCGGCCGCTTCCAGCGCCAGCAAGTGCTCATCGCTGGCAATGACGTACAAGGGCGCGAGTGACTTCGCCAAGTGTGCGTCGAGGGCGTCGAGCCGCAGTTGCATGGCTGCCTCAGGCCGTCTTGAGCGCAGCCAGCCGGCGCAGGATCTGTTGCACCAAGTCGCTCTGCATGTCGCGGTACAACATTTCCTCTTCCTTTTCTTTCGCGATGACTTGCGATTCATTGAAGCTGATGTCGCGCTTGAGCGTGATTTCGGTCGGCGCCAGCAATTCGTTTTCCTTGGCATCCTTCACGCGGAAACGCAGCTTGTAATACAGCGAATACTCGCGGATGCGTCCCTGCGTATTCAGCGTAAGCGTTGCCTTTTCGCGCGACTCGTTCAGCACTTCGATGATTGCCTGAGCTTCCTTGGGGTCGCTAACGATGGTGGTATCGCCACTGGCGCGGATATTGCGGCGCAGCTCGATCCCGAGCGGCGAGTTTTCCGCGATGCCGATATAGATCGTCTTGAACGGCAGTGTGGACTGACCGTTAGCGCCGCGCAGCTGAAACCCGCATGCGGACAGCATCAATGCTGTTGACAGGGCAAGGACGGCACGGCGTTTCATGGGCATCTCCAGGTGCAAAAGCTTAAGCAACGATGTTGACCAGTTTGCCGGGCACGATGATGACTTTCTTCGGTGCGCCTTCGACAAACTTCTTCACGTTTTCATTGGCCAGTGCGGCTGCTTCAATGGCAGCTTTGTCGGCTTCCTTCGGCACCTTGACGCTGCCGCGCAGCTTGCCGTTGACCTGCACCATCAATTCGATTTCCGCCTGTTCCAACGCGCCGGCATCAACCTGCGGCCAGGCTGCGTCGAGAATATCGCCTTGCGACTTCGCATATCCAAGCTGCTCCCACAGCACGTGCGTAATGTGCGGCGCAACCGGATACAGCACGCGCAGGAAGATCGAGAAACTTTCGGCAATTACCGCATTCGACTGCGCGGAATCATCCAGCTTCGCTGCTTCCAGCGTGTTCAGCATCTTCATGCAGGCGGATACGACCGTGTTGTACTGGATGCGCTTGAAATCATGGTCGGCCTGCTGCAGGATCTTGTGAATCTCGCGGCGTAGCGTTTTATGCGTTTCCGGCAGTGCAGCAAAATCCGTCGTAGCCGCTGCGCTGATGCGCGAACCCTGCGCATGCGCAAACGCCCATACGCGGCGCAGGAATCGGTTGGCGCCTTCAACGCCGGCGTCATTCCACTCCAAGGTCTGTTCCGGTGGCGATGCGAACATTACGAACAGGCGCGCTGTATCGGCGCCGAACTGGTTGATCAGTTCCTGCGGATCAACGCCGTTATTCTTCGACTTCGACATTGTGCCCACGCCTTCGTAGGTGATTGCCGAGCCATCGCTCTTGAGCTTCGCGCCGGTGATGCGGCCACCGTCGTCGTAAACGTTCTCGACGTCTTGCGGCCAGAAATACTCGACACCGCCTTGCGGCGTGCGGCGCGAATAGATATGGTTCAGCACCATGCCTTGCGTCAGCAGGTTGGTGAACGGCTCGTCGACCTTCACCAGGCCGAGATCGCGCATCACCTTGGTCCAGAAACGCGCGTACAGCAGGTGCAGGATCGCGTGTTCGATGCCGCCGATGTACTGGTCCATCGGCATCCAGTAATCAGCGCCGCCTGCCACCATCTTCTCGTTGTTCTTCGGATCGCAATAGCGCATGAAATACCACGACGAATCCACGAAAGTATCCATCGTGTCGGTCTCGCGGCGCGCCGGCTTGCCGCACTGCGGGCAGTCGACATGCAGGAAATCCTCGCGCTTGTTCAGTGGATTGCCGCTGCCGTCCGGCACGCAGTCCTGCGGCAGAACAACCGGCAGATCTTTTTCCGGTACCGGTACTGCACCGCAGCTGTCGCAGTGGATGATCGGGATCGGCGTGCCCCAATAGCGCTGGCGGCTGACGCCCCAATCGCGCAGGCGCCACGTCGTCTTCTTTTCACCCAGCCCCTTTGCAATCAGATCGGTTGCAATTTTATCGACCGCAGCCTTGTAGGCGAGTCCATCGTAGGCGCCGGAGTTGACCGTCGCACCGCGCTGCTTGTCGCCATACCATTCCTGCCATGCGTCGGTAGAGAAGGTTTCGCCTTCGACGGCAACAACCTGTTCAATCGCGAGCGAATACTTCTTTGCAAACGCAAAGTCGCGCTCGTCATGTGCGGGTACGCCCATCACAGCGCCATCGCCGTAGCTCATTAACACATAGTTGCCGACCCATACTTCCACTTGTTTGCCGGTCAGCGGATGGGTGACGAACAGCCCGGTAGGCAGGCCTTCCTTTTCCTTCAGCGCGAGTTCCGCCTCGGTCGTACCTCCGCGCTTGCATTCTTCAATGAAGGCAGCGAGCTTCTGATTCGATGCTGCAGCATGGGTGGCGAGTGGATGTTCGGGCGCCACCGCGCAGAAGGTCACGCCCATGATGGTGTCAGCGCGGGTGGTGAACACATACAGCTTTCCGTCCTGGATCAACTGGCCTTGCGCATCGCGGATCTCGTGCGGGAAGGCGAAACGCACGCCTTCGCTCTTGCCGATCCAGTTTTCCTGCATGATGCGGACACGCTCCGGCCAACCGGGGAGCTTATTGACCACATGGTCGAGCAACTCTTCCGCGTAGTCGGTGATCTTCAGGTAGTAGCCGGGGATTTCGCGCTTTTCAACCAGCGCGCCGGTGCGCCAGCCACGGCCGTCGATCACCTGTTCATTTGCCAGCACGGTTTGGTCGACCGGATCCCAGTTCACGACCTGGGTCTTGCGGTAGGCGATGCCTTTTTCCAGCATCTTCAGGAATAGCCACTGGTTCCATTTGTAGTAGCTCGGATCGCAGGTCGCGACTTCACGCGACCAGTCAATTGCCAGACCCATCGCTTGCATCTGCTTCTTCATGTAGGCGATGTTTTCGTAGGTCCATTTCGCCGGCGGCACGCCATTCTTCAGCGCCGCGTTTTCTGCGGGCAGGCCAAAGGCATCCCAGCCCATCGGCATCAATACGTTGTAACCGTTCATGCGCAGCTGCCGCGCCAGCATGTCATTGATAGTGTAGTTGCGCACATGGCCCATGTGCAGCTTGCCGGACGGGTAGGGCAGCATCGAGCACGCATAGAATTTCTTCTTGTCGTGGCCAGCCTTGTCTTTTGCGTTTTCGACGGTCTTGTACGCGTCGATGGCATGCCAATGATCTTGCGCCGCTTTTTCTACGTCGCCGGGGAGATATTTTTCTTGCATGACGGATGAAGCCAGAAGTGGATGTAAACCGACCATTATACTGGTTCAGCACCGTCTGTTGCGCCGCAGCGCGTGGGGAATTTAACCTAAAATTCAGCGCAGAAGCAGGCTCAATGGCGGCTTTTGGCCGTTCTCGATGCAGCGCTCGTTGACCTCGGCCGCGCAATCTTCCAGGGCATTGAGGATTTCCGGTGCTTTTTGCCGCAGCGACGTGGCATGCAGGAGCTCAATCCGCAGCGTCTGGTCCGGCATGAGCGTAAATTTGGACATGCCGTCGCCGTCGCGCAATCCACTCAGGCAGTCGATCCAGGCATCCATGTTACGGCCATAGAAATCCGGGAATCCGAAGATAGCCTGGCATTCGGCGTGGAAGCTGGTCCAGTCGCACATACGGCGGCCATCGAGTAAGACAACGGGCATGGAAGCCTATTTCTCCTTAGCGTCGGTAACGAAGCCGAGCTTGGTCATGCCATTGGTCTGGGCCGCCGACATGACTTGTGCGATAACCTCGTACCGGGTCGACTTGTCGGCGCGTAGTTGCAGTTCTGGCTGCGGGTTCTTTTGCGCTTCTTGAGCCAGGCGGGCGCCGAGGGCCTTCTGGTCAATTGGATCGTTGTTCCAGAAGATATTGCCTTCACCATTGATGGACAGCGAAATTGTTTCTGGTTTCTGTGGCACGGCGGCCGATTGCGCATTTGGCAAGTCAAGCTTGATTGCATGCGTAAATAGCGGGGCCGTAATGATAAAAATTACCAGCAGCACCAGCATCACGTCCACCATTGGCGTCACGTTGATGTCTGCCATCGGGGCCTGGTGCTTGTTGTCGTTGAATCCGCCGAATGCCATGGTCGTGCTCCTATTTCCCGACGCGGGTGCCGGTGGTCAGGAATGCGTGCAAGTCGTGGGCAAAAGCATCAAGCTCAGCCAGCGTGACGCGGTTCACTCGCGTAAATGCGTTATAGGCAAGCACCGCCGGAATAGCGACGACGAGACCGAGCGCAGTCATGATCAATGCTTCGCCAACCGGGCCGGCGACCTTGTCGATCTGTACCGTGCCTGCGGTTGAGACCGCAACGAGTGCATGATAAATCCCCCATACCGTGCCGAACAGTCCAACGAAAGGAGCGGTCGAGCCGACGGAAGCAAGCAGTGTCAAACCGCTTTCCAGGCGCGAAGACACGCGGTTGATTTCCTGACGGAGCGTGCGTGTGATCAGCTCGCTCGGGTCGATGCTGGCATTGAGCGATCCTGCCTGTGCCGTCACGTTCGCTGCTTCGGCGCTCTGCACGGCGAGCGGCGCATACACATTCTCGCTGTCGACGTTTTTGACGATTGCGATCGCATCAGGCAATGTCGGTGCCTTCCAGAAACCATCCAGCGCGCCGGCACTGCGGCGAATGCGCCAGGAACTCCACGCCTTGGAAAAGATGTAATACCAGCTGATTACCGACATCAGCAGCAACAGGTAGGCAACTGCATGCGTCACAGCGTCGCCCTGCGCCCAGTAATGTGCAAATCCGAGAGTCTGGTTCATAGTGTTTTAAAAAATCAATTTTCTTGGAGTGTAAACGGAATGGCAAGCTGATACCACTCGGCGACCGGCTTGCCGTCGACGGTTGCGGGCTTGAAGCGCCAGGTTTGCACTGTGGTTTTCGCCGATTCATCGAGCAGCGGATAAGTGCTTGAATTCTTGACCTCGACAGCGCCCGCCGTGCCGTCTGCTTTGACCAGCACACGCAGAACGACGGTACCTTGCTCTTCATTGATGCGCGACAGACGAGGATAGGGCGGTTTGCGATTGGTGGAGGTGTAGGTTGCGTCCGATGCGCTGGTTTTAGTTGGTGGTGCCGTGGCGGTAACAGGAGGCAGCACCGGCGCCGCCTGCACCGTTGGTGCAGGGGAGGGCGCAGGCATTGATGCGATTCTGGGTTCCTGTGCCGATTGTTGTGGAGCGGTTGCCTTTTCCAAGGCTTTTGACGTTGGACCGACCGATTTGTGTTTGGCGCGCGGTTTTGGTTCGGAGCGCGACTTATCTGGCGGTGGCGGAATCGACTCTACAGCAACTGGTAAGGGCACTGGTGGTGATGCCAGCAGCTTCACTATCAGCGGTTCAGGAAGCGGAACGCTTGGTTGATTGACTGACAGCCCGGTCGTCACCGCGCCAATTAGTGCAACATGCAATAGAAAAGTAGCGGTGACAGCAAAGCAGGGAGACTTTGTATTCATGCAGATAAAGTCTCCCGGAGCCGGGTGAACGCTCAGTGCAGTCCGAGCACGTCCTGCATGCTGTACAGGCCGGTTGCCTTGTCTGCAAGAAAGCGTGCCGCGCGCAGACTACCCTGTGCATAGCTGAAACGGCTGGACGACTTGTGGGAAATTTCGATGCGTTCACCGATGCCGGCAAACAGCACAGTATGGTCTCCGACAATGTCGCCGCCGCGAATCGTCGCAAAACCAATCGACGACGGATCGCGTTCGCCGGTAACGCCTTCGCGTGCATAGACTGCGACATCCTTCAAGTCGCGGCCGAGTGCGTCTGCAATCACTTCGCCCATCTTAAGCGCAGTGCCGGAAGGCGCATCAACCTTGTGCCGGTGATGTGCTTCAATGATTTCGATGTCGTAGCCATGGGAAAAACTCTTGGCCGCGAGCTCCAGCAGTTTTAGCGTGACGTTGACACCGACGCTCATGTTGGGAGCAAATACCACCGCAGTTTTCTTCGCAGCGGCTGCAATCGCCGCCTTGCCGGCTTCATCGAAGCCGGTGGTGCCAATAATCATCTTGATACCGTGCTGTGCGCAGTACTCCAGGTGCTTGAGCGTGCCTTCCGGTCGCGTGAAATCGATCAGAAATGCGGCATTGGCAAGGCCCTTTGCGAAATCCGATTCGATGGGTACGCCCGCCGGTTTGCCAAGGAAGAGGGCAGCATCGCTGCCGATGCTTGGCGCAGAGGCCACGTCCAGCGCGCCGGCCAGCACCGCGTCGTCGGCGTTCTGGATAGTTTCGATCAGCATCCGGCCCATGCGGCCGGATGCGCCTGCGACGGCGATTTTCAGTTGATTCATTTGATGCTCGTGTTATTTGCCGGTGCCGGCGATAAAGGCCAGGTATTCTTGTTCGGTTGGCAGCGCGCCACCGTCGATGTTGACCAGGCGGTTGTCCTTGAAGAAAACGCTTACCCGGCTGGAGATGACTTCGCCCGTGCTCTTTTTCAGGCGGAAAACATAATCCCAGCGATTTGCGTGGAATACATCTGTCAGTAACGGCGTGCCGAGCACAAAGCGAACCTGTTCGGGCGTCACGCCTTCCGGGCGCTGCATGCCTTCCGTCAGTTGCGCAACCATTTCACGAGAGACGAAGTTGCCCTGCTGAATATCGATACGATAAGGCCGCAGAAACCCGAGAAAACGCTGTACGCCGGTCGGTCCTGTGCTTGTTACGCCCGTCGCAACCGGAGCGGGTGATGCCGGCTCGTCGATCAGTGGATTCTTGCTCGCGCAGCCGCTAAGGCAGGTCGCCACCAGGCAAAGCGTGGCAGTGACAGCAGGTGTACGATCAATGTTGAAGAGCGACATTCGCATAAAGGGTCTCAAGTCGTTGAGCAATTGGGCCAAAACGCTATATGATAAAGCAGATAATCTAAATCCGATCAACAAGATGCCAACCAATCCCTCCGAGTTGAAAGCCAGCGGCCTGAAAGCGACGCTGCCGCGACTCAAAATTCTCGAAATCTTCCAGAACAGCTCGGTGCGACACCTCAGTGCCGAAGATGTTTACAAGATTCTCCTAACCGAAAATATGGATGTCGGTTTGGCAACGGTTTATCGTGTCTTGACGCAGTTCGAGCAAGCCGGCCTGCTTCATCGCAATCACTTTGAAACCGGCAAAGCAGTCTTTGAACTCAACGAAGGCTCTCACCACGACCATCTCGTCTGTCTGGATTGTGGCAGGGTTGAAGAGTTTTTTGACGAGGAAATCGAGAAGCGGCAACAGCAGATTGCCAAGGAGCGCGGCTTTGACATTTCGGAGCACGCATTGGCCCTTTACGGACATTGCACCAAGTCTGGTTGTCCCCATCGTTCACGCTAAATCTTAGTAGCCAACAGGTTCTTCGTCGCCTACAGGTCTGCAGAACGACCTATCTCCCTGAAAGCTGTATGCTTGCGCTCCGCCATTGCGGCGCCTGCAGCCCAAATATTAATCGCCGGGCTTACGCAGCCGTAGTAAAAAAGGTTTGTTTACAACATGAAGTCCGAAATTAGAAGCTATCCGCGCAAGCTCATGCGTTGTCACGCCAGAATCGCGCTACCTGGTAAGGCGCCGATGCTTGGCCGTACGGTAGATATATCGCTTGGCGGTGTATGTTTGCTTGTTCCGGAACAGTTGCCGGTTGGACAGACCTGTCATGTGGGTTTCGAAGCACCGTTGAACGGCAAGCTGGTGCGCGTGATCGCCACAGCGAAAATCGCTTACAGCATCTTGAGCGGCACGGACGGTTTCAGGACCGGCGTTCAGTTTCTTCAACTGGATGCTGCCAACAACAAGACGCTGGCGGAGTTGATGATCTGATCGGCCGACTGCCGACTACAATTATCTGGCGCCAGAAGCTAAAGCCAAGTGTGTTCAGGTGTGACTTAGCGCATTCGAAAGCAGCTTGGCAGTAATGTCGACAATCGGAATCACACGTTCGTACGCCATGCGTGTCGGCCCGATGACTCCCAGTGTGCCGACAATCTTGCCATTGACTTCATATGGTGCCGTCACCACGCTCATTTCGTCGACCGGCAATAGCTGCGAGTCACCGCCGATGAAAATCTGCACGCCGGTTGCCTTGCTCGATACATCGAGCAATTGCATCAGCCCTGTCTTTTGTTCAAACAGGTCAAACAGTTTGCGCAAGGATGTCATGTTCGACGCAAGATCGGTCACGCTAAGCAGATTGCGTTCGCCGGAGATCACGACTTCGTCTTCATTTTCTGCCATTGCATCGCTGCCTGCTTCGACCGCCGCCTGCATCAGGCGGGTCATGTCATCGCGCAGCTGGCGCAATTCGCCTTGCAGGCGCATACGTACCTGGTCAAAGCTGAGGCCGCCATAATGCTGGTTAATATAGTTTGCGGCCTGTACCAGTTGGGAAGGCGTATAGTCCACATCGGTCAGCAGAAGGCGATTCTGTACTTCGCCGTTGGGCGCGACAATGACCAGCAGGATGCGTTTTTCCGACAGTCGGAGGAACTCGATCTGCTGAAAAATCGATTCGTGGCGAGGTGTCAACACGACGCCGGCAAATTGCGAGAGCGAGGACAGCACCTGCGCGGCATTGGAAATGATCTTGTGCGGCGAATTGGTCTGCAGGCGTGATTGCATTTTCGATTCCAGCGCGCTTTCGTCGATTGGCTGAACCGTTAACAGCGTATCGACAAACACGCGATAGCCGCGCGGGGTCGGAATCCGTCCGGCCGAGGTATGCGGGCTGCTGACGAATCCCATTTCTTCGAGGTCGGCCATGATGTTGCGAACCGTGGCCGGTGACAGCTCGAGGCCGGAGATTTTTGACAAGGCACGCGAGCCGACCGGTTGCCCATCGGCGATGTACCGTTCGACCAGGGCCTTGAGCAGGGTTTGTGCGCGGGTATCGAGTTGCATGGTGTTATTCTAGCGAGCCGAAGCAACAAGGACCAGCATATATTGCCGTGCGGCGTGATTCCGCACTTGACTGTTGTCAGGTCTTTACCGTTCTTTGGCTAACCATTGATCCAATTCATGTAACGTGGTGAATATGGCATCGGGCTGTACATGCCCCGGAAGGGCGCGTGCGGACTCCAGTTCAAGCCGATTCATCCAGACGCCGCGCATTCCTGCCTTTTGAGCGCCTTCCACGTCCAGCAGCGGATCGTCGCCGATATACACGGCTTCATTCGGCGCCACACCCAGTTCATCGCACGCCGCGTGAAAAATCGCCGCATCGGGCTTGGCGCAACCAAAGCGATGCGCGGCAACGGATGCCTGAAAAAAATGTGCGATCCCGATGGCATGCAGATCCGCAACCCCGTTCGATACCGAGCCCAGAGCGAGACGACCTTGCAATCGCGTCAGCGTCGGAAGCACATCCGCGAAAGGCGTGACCTCATTGCGCGCGCGCGAAAATACTTCCATTGCCTTGTCCGCCATGGCGACATCGAGGCCGGTGCTTCTGAATGCTTCGGTCAACACGGCATGCCGCAACGCGCGCAAATCCAGTTGATAGACCGGATCCGTTGCCATCAACGCTTGCCGCCGCTCACGCATGTCCTCGATCGACACCCGTTGCGCCACTGCCGGCGCGTGCACGCGCAACCAGTCGTAAAGCAGGATTTCAGCGCGCTTGATCACCGGAACGATCGGCCACAGCGTATCGTCAAGATCAAACAGCACAGCTTTAATAACAGACATATAAGCTCTAAAAGATTGGTTTCAAGCGGCTATGGTGTAACAGGCTGTGAAATTATGGTCTAATCTGCAGCATGTTGCCTTCCAAGCCCCACGCATTCAAGACCGTCGCCATCATCGGTAAGTACATGGCTGCCGGTATCGAACAGTCATTGTCCGATATTGCTGAATTCCTCGCCAAGACCGGCCATACCGTCGTACTGGAAACCGAGTCAGCACAAAACCTTTCCCTGCCCGGCGTGGCCGCAATGACGCCGGCCGAAATCGGGCAGCACGCCGATGTTGCGATTGTCGTCGGTGGCGACGGAACCATGCTCGGCATCGCACGTCAACTCGCGGCGTACAACGTGCCCTTGATTGGGATCAATCAGGGGCGGCTGGGTTTCATGACCGATATTTCGCAGGAGGGCATGATCCAGGTTCTCGCCGAAATGCTCAGCGGAAAGCTTGAATCCGAGCAGCGTACGTTGCTCGAAGGTTCCGTACTGCGCGACGGCGAACCCATCTTCCATGCGCTGGCCTTCAACGACGTTGTGGTGTCACGCGGCGCGACAACCGGCATGGCTGAACTGAAGGTCGAAGTCGACGGGCACTTCATGTACAACCAGCGTTCAGATGGTCTGATTATCTCGACACCGACCGGTTCCACTGCCTATGCATTGTCGGCAGGTGGACCTTTGCTGCATCCAAGTCTTTCAGGCATCGTGCTGGTGCCGATTGCGCCGCATGCATTGTCGAATCGGCCGATCGTCATTCCCGATTCCTGCACCATCGTGATCGAGATCATGGGCGGGCGCGATATCAGTGTGAACTTTGACATGCAGTCGCTGGCCAGCCTGCAGCATCATGACCGCATTTTCATCCGGCGTTCGGCCCACACCATTACTTTTCTGCATCCGCAGGGCTGGAGTTACTACGATACGCTGCGGGAGAAACTGCACTGGAACGAATACCCCTCGGTGGCAGGGCAGTTAAAATAACAGGCTGTTTGTCGCCACAAAACGCCACAAAAACAATTTCCACCATGCTTCGCACACTTTCCATTCGCGATTTCGTGATCGTTGATTCGATCGAGCTTGAGTTCGCTCCAGGATTTACGGTATTCACCGGGGAAACCGGTGCCGGGAAATCGATTCTGATCGACGCGCTCGCGCTCGCCCTCGGCGGCCGCGGCGACGCCAGCGTTGTACGCGAGGGTGCTGCGAAAGCCGATATCACCGCTGAATTTACGACGGACGGCAATGTGGATGTCTGGCTGGCTGAGCATGAATTCAGTAATGACGATGGCGGCGTGATGATGCGGCGAGTAATCGACAACGCGGGGCGTACCAAGGCTTTCGTCAACGGAATCGCCGCAACCGCTGCCCAATTGCGTGAGCTTGGCGAAATGCTGGTCGACATCCACGGGCAGCATGCGCATCAATCTTTGTTGAAGACTGACGCACAGCGCGTGCTCCTCGACAGCCAGGCTGGTTTGCTGGATGAAGCAAAACCGGTCGCGGCCGCATTCAAGGCATGGCGCGCACTGGCCAGACAACGCGAAGAATTCGAAGCGAATGCAAGAAATGTGCTGCTGGAGCGCGAGCGTCTGGAGTGGCAGGTTGGCGAACTCGAAAAGCTGGCGGTGAAGCCCGGCGAATGGACCGATATCAGCAACGAACATAGTCGCCTTGCACACGCTGCCAGCCTGATAGAAGGTGCGCAGGAAGCGCTGACCGCAATCTCTGAATCCGACACCAATCCGATGCTGTCGCAGTTGAATGCGTTGACCTTGAAACTCGGCAAGCTGGCCGATATCGATGCCGCATTAAAACCGGTGGTCGAAGCGCTGGAACCGGCGCGTATTCAGTTGCAGGAAGCGGTCTACTCGCTGAACGATTATCTTGGACGCGTCGAACTCGATCCTGAACGCCTGAATGCGGTCGAAGCGCGCCTGGATGCAATTCATTCAACGGCGCGCAAGTTCCGCGTTGCGCCGGAGGATCTGCCGCAAGAATACACAACGCTCTCAGCGCAATTGAAACAGCTTGCCGATGCGAGCGACCTTGATGCCTTGCGCGCGCAGGAAGAACAGCTCAAAACAGTCTACTTGAGCGCCGCGCAGCACTTGTCGAAGGCACGTGGCAAGGCTGCCAAGGCGCTGAGTGAGGCGGTCACCGCAGCAATGCAGGAGCTCAGCATGTCCGGCGGACGTTTCGACGTCGCACTGAATCCTTGCGAGCCGGCCGCGTATGGCATCGAACAGGTGGAATTCATGGTTGCTGCCCATGCAGGCACTTCATTACGACCGCTCGCAAAAGTGGCTTCCGGCGGCGAACTGGCCCGCATCTCACTCGCGATCTCGGTCATCGCGTCCAGCGCAACCGCGACGCCGACCTTGATTTTCGACGAAGTCGACAGTGGTATCGGTGGTGCCGTTGCCGAAGTGGTCGGGCGTTTGCTGAAGCGGCTCGGCCAGGATCGGCAGGTGCTCTGCGTCACGCACTTGCCGCAAGTCGCCAGCCAGGCCAATCAGCATTTCCAAGTCAGCAAGCGCAGTTCAGAGGGCAAAACCACGTCGCAGATCGACGCGCTCGACGCCAAATCCCGTATCGAGGAAATCGCCCGCATGCTGGGCGGACTCGAAATTACCGCTACCACGCGCAAACATGCGCGTGAGCTGCTCGCATCCTGACGACGAGCCGCTGCAAATATAGAACACGAAAGGCAAGCCCATACCATGCGTCCCAACCCGGAACCGCCGTACACCCACGGCACCCTCTCGAAGACAGCCATCGTGCTGGTCAACCTCGGCACGCCGGACGCGCCGACGCCATCCGCCGTGCGTCGTTACCTCAAGCAGTTTCTTTCCGATCCACGTGTGGTTGAGATTCCGAAGGCGGTTTGGTGGCTGATTTTGAATGGCGTCATTCTTCCGTTCCGATCATCAAAATCGGCAGCAAAATATGCAGCAATCTGGACCCAGGAGGGTTCGCCGCTCCTGGTCCACACCCAAAAGCAGGCTGCCCTGTTGCGTGGTTATCTGGGCGAGCGGCGGCATGACGTGCAAGTGGCATATGCCATGCGCTACGGTACGCCGTCCCTGCCGCAGGTGCTGGACAAACTGAAGTCCGAAGGCTGCGATCGAATCTTGGTCCTGCCTGCGTATCCGCAATATTCAGCGACGACTACTGCCTCGATCTTCGATGCGGTATTCAGCCATTATGCGCAGGTACGCAATGTGCCCGAACTACGTTTTGTAAAGCATTATCACGATCACGAAGGCTACATTCACGCGCTGAAGAAATCGATCCTCGCCTACTGGGACATGCATGGACGCCCTGAAAAACTGGTGATGAGTTTTCACGGTGTGCCCAAGCGTACTTTGCTGCTTGGCGACCCTTATCACTGCGAATGCCACAAGACAGCGCGGCTGCTGGCCGCGCAGCTGCAACTGTCATCGGACCAGTACATGGTTACCTTTCAGTCGCGTTTCGGAAAGGCAGAGTGGTTGCAGCCCTACACAGCTCCAAGCCTGGCAAAGCTCGGAAAGGAGGGCGTGCGACGTGTCGACGTGGTTTGTCCAGGTTTTATCAGCGACTGTCTGGAAACCCTGGAAGAAATTGCAATGGAAGTTAAAGGCGATTTTCTGACTGCGGGAGGCAAGGAGTTCCACTACATCCCCTGCCTGAATGAGACGCCTGAGTGGATCACTGCCTTGGCTGAGGTCGCGGAACAGCACATGATCGGTTGGCCGACCATGCTTACGCCGCAAATGCGTGAAGACCTGCGAAAAGATACAGAAGTCGCGCGTAAGATCGCCCTGCAGATGGGCGCAGAAAAATAGGGCGTTGTTAATAGAACGCGAGCAGATCAGTCTGGCAAATCCATGCGGTCGCGAGCAATGTATACGCGACCACGGATGCCGAGATCAACGGTAGTTTCATCATGGTTTCTCCTTGCAACCTGACAACAAATGGTTGCAGCCTTGGTAAGACCATCCTAGTATGCCGGGCTGAGAATTGAAGCCCCGGAAGCCGTAAAGTGTGTAACAAGTCTTTACACGTTTTGGCATTGCTAATGTCGCCACACTGAAATGAATGTATTCCCCTTGAAAAAGTGAGGGTTACCCTCATTTATTACTCCAATTAACGCTAAGCCATTGATTGTTGGAGACTTTTTATGACGGAAGATCAGGAAAAGATGCAGGATCAGGTAGATCAGGCTACACAGCCCCAAGCCGCGGCAGGTGCTGAGGCAGCCGAACAAACGCAAACAGCCTCTTCTCTGGAAGAAAAACTAGCTGCGGCCGAAGCGAAGGTTTCGGAAATGCAGGATGCTTTTCTTAGGGCGAAGGCGGATACCGAGAACATTCGGCGCCGGGCGCAGGAAGATGTCGCAAAAGCGCACAAGTTCGCCATCGAGAATTTTGCCGAAGCACTCGTGCCGGTAAAAGACAGTCTGGAAATGGCACTGAAGCTGGATACGCCTTCAGTGGATTCGCTCAAGGAAGGGGTCGAAATGACCTTGAAGCAGCTGTCCGCTGCCTTTGACCGAAATCGTCTGCTTGAAATCAACCCGGTGCCCGGCGAAAAACTCGACCCGATGAAGCATCAGGCAATTTCCATGGTGCCGGCGGACCAGGAAGCCAACACTATCGTCAGCGTGCTGCAGAAGGGGTATATGATTGCCGACCGTCTATTACGGCCTGCTTTAGTCACCGTAGCACAATAAAAAATCGCAAAAACGGCTACAAACGTGCTTGAAAGCGGCACTTTGTTCCATATATTCAACACATCAAGAACACTCGCTTTTTAAAGGAACATATTATGGGCAAGATCATTGGCATTGACTTGGGTACAACCAACTCCTGCGTCGCTATCATGGAAGGCGGCCAGCCGAAAGTCATTGAAAATTCAGAAGGCTCCCGTACGACGCCTTCCGTCGTCGCTTATCAAGAAGATGGCGAAATCCTGGTTGGTGCGCCGGCCAAACGTCAGGCAGTCACCAACCCGAAAAATACCCTTTACGCGGTCAAGCGCCTGATCGGCCGCAAGTTTGAAGAAAAAGAAGTGCAGAAAGACATCAATTTGATGCCTTATGCAATCGTCAAGGCCGACAACGGCGACGCCTGGGTATCCGTGCGCGACAAGAAGCTCGCAGCGCAGCAGGTTTCCGCAGAAACTCTGCGCAAGATGAAGAAAACCGCCGAAGATTACCTCGGCGAAGAAGTTACCGAAGCCGTGATCACGGTTCCGGCCTACTTTAATGACGCGCAGCGCCAGGCAACCAAGGATGCAGGTCGTATTGCTGGCCTTGATGTGAAGCGCATCATCAATGAGCCGACTGCGGCCGCGCTGGCATTCGGCCTCGATAAGAGCGGCAAGGGCGACCGCAAGATCGCCGTGTACGACCTCGGTGGCGGTACTTTCGATATCTCGATCATTGAAATCGCCGACGTCGATGGTGAAATGCAGTTCGAAGTATTGTCAACCAACGGTGATACGTTCCTTGGCGGTGAAGACTTCGACCAGCGCATCATCGATTACATCATTGACGAATTCAAGAAGATCAATGGCCTCGACCTGTCGAAGGACGCGATCGCTCTGCAGCGTATCAAGGCATCCGCCGAGCGCGCAAAGATCGAGCTTTCCTCGTCCCAGCAAACCGAGATCAACGAGCCGTACATCGCGATGGCCAATGGCGCGCCGGTGCACCTGACTATGAAAATCACCCGCGCCAAGCTGGAATCGCTGGTTGAGGAACTGATCTCGCGCACCATCGAACCGTGCCGTATCGCGATCAAGGACGCGGGCGTAAAGGTTTCGGACATTCAAGACGTGATCCTGGTTGGCGGCATGACCCGTATGCCCAAGGTGCAGGAGAAGGTCAAGGAATTCTTCGGCAAGGAGCCGCGCAAGGACGTCAACCCGGACGAAGCGGTTGCTGTCGGCGCAGCAATCCAGGGATCGGTGCTATCGGGCGACCGCAAGGACCTGCTGCTGCTCGACGTAACACCGCTGTCGCTCGGTATCGAAACGCTGGGTGGCGTGATGACCAAGATGATTCAGAAAAATACGACCATTCCGACCAAGTTCAGCCAGGTGTTTTCGACGGCCGATGACAATCAGCCGGCAGTGACGATCAAGGTGTTCCAGGGCGAGCGTGAAATTGCGACCGGCAACAAGCTGCTGGGTGAATTCAATCTGGAAGGCATCCCGCCGTCGCCACGTGGTATTCCACAGATCGAAGTGACCTTCGATATCGACGCTAACGGCATCTTGCATGTCGGGGCGAAGGACAAGGCGTCCGGCAAGGAAAACAAGATTACCATCAAGGCAAACTCCGGTCTGACCGAAGAGGAAATCCAGAAGATGGTGAAGGACGCCGAGCTGTATGCGGACGAGGACAAGAAGCTGAAGGAATTGGCTGATGCACGTAATCAGGGCGACGCGCTCGTGCATTCGACCAAGAAGGCTTTGACCGAGTACGGCGACAAACTCGATGGCAGCGAGAAAGAAAAAATCGAAGCAGCGATCAAGGAGTTGGAAGAAGCTCTCAAGAGCAACGACAAGTCCGACATCGATGCCAAGGTTGCTGCATTGTCGACGTCGGCGCAAAAACTCGGTGAGAAGATGTATGCCGACGCCCAGGCGCAGCAGGCTGGTGCGGCAGGTGCTGCCGGCGCAGCTGGCGGTGCGGGTGCAAGCGCGGGTGGAGCGGAAGCGAAGGCGAAGGAAGAAGACGTCGTCGATGCCGACTTCAAGGAAGTCAAAGACAAGTAATGTGTTTGCATCGCGGCGCGCGCCGCGATGACCCGCCGAGCCGATGCGATCGTCACGCGATCCACGACTCGGCGTTTTGCGTTTAGAGACAGGATGCCGACAAGATGGCAAAGCGAGACTATTACGAGATACTGGGCGTAGCGAAAAATGCCTCCGAGGAAGAAATCAAGAAGGCATATCGCAAGCTCGCAATGAAACACCATCCGGACCGCAATCCGGATAGCAAGGGTGCGGAAGAGAAATTCAAGGAAGCCAAAGAGGCCTACGAGATGCTGTCCGATGCGGGCAAGCGCGAAGCCTATGACCGCTATGGCCATGCCGGTGTCGACCCGAACATGGGTGGTGGCGGTTTCGGTGCAGGCGCGGGAGGCTTCGGCGGTGGGTTTTCCGATGCCTTTGGCGATATCTTTGGTGATATTTTCGGTCAGCAAGGTGCGCGCGGCGGACGCAGTGGCGGACCGCAGGTGTACCGTGGTGCGGACCTGCGCTACAACCTTGAAATCACGCTGGAGCAGGCGGCGCATGGATTCGACACGACGATTCGCGTGCCATCCTGGAGCGAATGCGACACCTGTCATGGCTCAGGCGCCAAGCCGGGCACGTCACCGACAACCTGCGGCACCTGCGGCGGTCAAGGCCAGGTTCGCATGCAGCAAGGCTTCTTCAGCATTCAGCAGACCTGCCCGAAGTGCCACGGCACCGGCAAGATCATTCCGACGCCATGCCCGTCATGCAGCGGAGCAGGCCGTATCAAGCGCAATAAAACGCTCGAAGTAAAGATCCCGTCCGGTATCGATGATGGCATGCGCATCCGCTCATCAGGCAATGGTGAACCGGGCATGAACGGCGGGCCGCCGGGTGACTTGTACGTCGAGATCCGCATCAAGCAGCACGCGGTATTCCAGCGCGATGGCGACGATCTTCACTGCGAAATTCCGGTGTCGTTTGCCAAGGCGGCGTTGGGTGGTGAAGTAGAAGTGCCGACCCTGAATGGCAAGGCCTCGTTTACCCTGCCCGAAGGAACGCAGTCCGGCAAGACGTTCCGTCTGCGAGGTAAAGGGATCAAAGGCGTACGCTCGGGCTATGCTGGCGACCTGTTCTGCCACGTTGTGGTCGAAACACCGGTGAAATTGACGGATCGTCAAAAGGAGCTGCTGCAGGAATTTGAACAATTGATGACAGCTGGGGGCGCTAAACATAGTCCGCAAAGCAAGTCCTGGAAAGATAAGGTCAAGGAGTTCTTCGAATAACAGGGAATCTTCCGCTTGTTGACGGCTGATCAAAAGCCGCTGATCGACTTGGTCAGCGGCTTTTTTTATCAATTCGTTAAATGCCTGTTTAGAGTGGCCGCTCTAGTTTTTCTACGGATAATAAAACGCTCGTTCTATTACCTCATAACTACAATTCCGGAGACGATATGAATTTTGGAACTCGCATTAATCGTGCGCTCGTGTTGATCGGCGCCACAGCAGCAATGTGCATTTCTGTCTCTGCCGGCGCAGCAGAAGTGGGCGGCATCCGGCTTGAGGATACTGCGCGCGTAGGTAATCAGGACCTGAAGTTAAATGGCGCAGGCATCCGCTACAAAGCAATCTTCAAAGTCTATGTTGCAGGCCTGTACCTTGCGGAAAAGAAGACCACGGTCCCTGAAGTGCTGGCGGCACCCGGTGCGAAACGTGTGACGATCGTCATGCTGCGTGAAGTGAGCAATGAAGAGCTTGGCCGCGGTTTCATGAGTGGAATTCAGCAAAACAGCGACCGCGCTGAGAAAGGGAAACTGATTACACAACTACAGAAATTCGGTGAAATCTTTGCGTCGATTCCGGAGCTGAAAAAGGGCGATGTGCTGACGACCGATTGGATCCCCGGATCGGGAACCATGATTCATCTGAATGGCAAAAAGGTTTCGGACGTGCTGCCGGATGCCGCTTTCTATAACGCGCTGCTGAAAATTTGGCTTGGTGACAAACCGGTCGACGCCAAACTCAAGCCATTGATGCTCGGCGAAAAGGTGGAAGACGCACCACGCAGCGGTAACGTGTACTGATTATCCCTTTTCGGCCGGTGTGCCGGCCCGTATCTGCGCTGCGGCCTTTTGCCGCACTTCCCTGTTCGCAGGAGGTGCGGTCCCCTCTGTATAATGCGAGTTGCCCCTGGCGTTGATGGTTTGTCATGGTGCGCTGCGCTTTTTGCCCGAAATTGCATTGTGCTGCGTGCTTGTTCGATGTGCGCCGTACTTCCATCAGCCTCCATTTTTCCTTGAGGGCTTACCGCAAATTTCGATATTGCTTAGAGCGCCATGACAGAACAGAACAAAGATAATCAAATGCTGGAACAACTGTTCCATAACAACCGCAGTTGGGCCGCCTCCATGGTGGCTAAGGATGCCGGTTTCTTCAAAAAACTCGCTGGCCAGCAGTCGCCGGAATATTTATGGATCGGTTGCGCTGACAGCCGCGTGCCCGCCAACGAAATCGTTGACCTGTTACCGGGCGAATTATTTGTTCATCGCAATATCGCAAACGTTGTAGTTCATACGGATCTCAACTGCCTGTCCGTATTACAGTTTGCAATCGATGTGCTAGGCGTGAAACATGTGATTGTGTGCGGCCACTATGGTTGCTCAGGTGTGCATGCGGCGCTTGCGCGACGTCGTGTTGGACTGGCAGACAACTGGCTGCGCCATGTGCAGGATGTGCATCAGAAGCATGAGCGCTATCTCGGGGAAGCATTGCCGACCCGAATCAGACAGGACCGGCTGTGCGAACTGAATGTGCTTGAGCAGGTGGTGAATGTTTGCCAGACCACCATCGTGCAAGACGCGTGGGAGCGGGGACAGACCCTGACGATCCACAGTTGGATCTACGGACTGCAGGACGGACTGCTGCGCGACCTCGGCCTGAACGTGAGCAGCGCCGAGGAACTGGCGGCAAAGCTGCCCGGCAGCTTCGCCCATTTTGAGGAAAACCCTGTTTAAAAGCAGTGTTCTGCGGCAGGGAAAGACTTGTCCTTGACTGCTGCAATGTAGGTGCGCACGGCGCTTTCAATGCTCGTCTGGCCTTCCATGAAGTTCTTCACGAAGCGTGCCTTGCGACCGGGGAACACGCCCAGCATGTCATGCATTACCAGCACTTGGCCCGAGCAATCCGGGCCAGCGCCAATGCCAATGGTCGGTATTGCCAGCATGTCGGTCACTTCCTTGCCAAGCGCGGTCGGAATCGCTTCCAGAACAAGAATTGTTGCTCCGGCATCCTGAAGCGCCAACGCATCGGCTTTCAGCCGTTCCGCACCTTCAGTGGTTTTTCCTTGCACCTTGAAACCGCCAAGCTGATGTACCGACTGCGGTGTCAAACCGAGGTGGGCGCATACTGGAATCGCGCGTTCAGTTAGAAATTTCACCGTATCGACCAGCCAGGCACCCCCTTCGACCTTGACCATCTGCGCACCTGCCTGCATCAGTTTTACCGCATTGTCGAACGCTGACTCTGGTGTCGCATACGTGCCGAATGGCATGTCGGCAATCAGCAGTGCTGTCTGGTTGCCGCGCGCGACGCATGCGGTGTGGTAGGCGATATCGGCGAGCGATACCGGCAGCGTTGAGCTGTGCCCTTGGCAGACGTTGCCGAGCGAATCTCCAACCAACATCACGTCCACGCCGCAGCGATCCATCAACGCAGCAAAGCTGGAGTCATAACAAGTCAGTACGGCAATCTTTTCACCGTTTCCGCGCATCGTCATCAGCGACGGCACGGTCACTGCCTTGCTACGGACGGCGGATGTGCCTTCTTGCAGATATCCCGACATATTTATTCCCCAAGATTGAAAAATTCCCGCTTGCCGCGCATGTTGGCAATACGATTCAGCAGCAGCTGATAATCCTCGTCGCGCCCAACCGGATTCAGGTTCTCCGTATTGACGATCAATAGCGGTGCGGCGTCGTAATGATAAAAGAAACGGCTGTAACTTTCACAAAGTCGGTAGAGGTAGACCTCTGAAATGCCGGCTTCCATCGGATTGCCGCGCTTCCTTACGCGGTCCACCAGGATTTCTGGCTGCGCTTGCAGGTAGATCACCAGATCGGGAACTGCCGCCTGCGGACGCAGACGTTCGTACAACTGTTGATAAAGATTGAGTTCGTCATCATCGAGCGTCAGGCGCGCAAAGATCGGATCCTTATCGATCAGGAAATCGGATACGACACGAGTCTCGAACAAGTCAGTCTGTGCCATGTCGCGCATTTGATTCATTCGCTGGAACAGGAAAAACATCTGTGTCGGCAGCGCAAAGCGCGATGGGTCGCGATAAAACTTCTCAAGGAAAGGATTTTCCTGAGGAAGTTCAAGCAGCGGATGTGCGCTGAGACTCTCGGTCAGCTTGCGGGTCAGCGTCGTCTTGCCGACACCGATTGGTCCTTCGACCACGATGTATTTGAATCTGTCGAGCGTCATGTGCGGAAAATGAAATAAACGGCACCTACGAGACACAAGCCCGCCCATATATAGTCAAGCTTGAACGGCTGGTTCATGTAAATCATCGCGAATGGAACGAACACGGTCAGGGTGATTGCTTCCTGCACGATCTTGAGTTGCGCAAGATTCATTTCGGTAAAGCCAATGCGATTTGCCGGCACCTGCAGCATGTATTCAAAGAGTGCGATGGTCCAACTGACCATCGCAGCGATCCACCAAGGCTTGCTGGACAAATTCTTCAGGTGTCCATACCAGGCGACGGTCATGAAGACGTTCGACAGGGTCAGCAAACCAACGGTTTGCGCAATGACGGGTAGTTGCATGATTCAGATTTTCTGGATTGCCTGGTCCGCGACGCTCGGTACGAAAGCGTGCGCCGGACCACATCCCGGAATCGTAACGAAAGGATCGATCTGGAGCAATGGAATCAGCACAAACGCGCGCTGTGTCATTCGTGGATGTGGCACGGTTAGCGACTCGGATGCAATTGTCTGCTGGCCGTAGAGAAGAATATCAAGGTCTAGCGTACGGGGCGCGTTGGGGTACGGGCGTTCGCGTCCGAAGCGCTGCTCGATCGATTGAATTGCTCGCAAAAGCGTTGTCGCCGTCATTCGGGTCTCGATGCGCACGACCGCATTGATGTAAGCGTCGCCATCGGCGTCGATCGGCGCTGTCCGGAACAAGCTTGATTGTCCCGTTAGCTCGGTATCGGCCAGTTGACGCAGCATTGCGATGGCGCGCTCGACATTGTCCCGTGCATCACCGAGATTGGACCCGAGACCGATATAGCACGAAGTTTTCACTTCGATCATGTACTGCTGCCTTCGGCAGGCGTGCCTTTCTGCTTGTTGCGTCCATTGCGACGGCGGCGCTTCTTGGGCCCTGCGTTTTCACTATCGGACTTTGGCTTTCGCGCGAGAAGTTCTTCCCGGCCGGCGCCATCGGCGGCAATGAAGTCTGTCCACCAATCACCGATGTCGGTGTTGATCTCGCCGGACGCGCAGCGCAGAAGCAGGAAGTCGTAGCCGGCGCGCATGCGCGGATGCTCCAGCAGCTTGTACGGTGTCTTGCCGGTTCGGCGCTCGAAGCGCGGCTGCATTGCCCAAATATCGCGCATGTCCGTTGCTATGCGGCGTTGCAGTGCCAGTTTTTCGGTCTGCGTATCGAGCACATCGTCGGCGGCAAGATGCAGAGCGGGAATCGGGTATTCGCCAGCGGCTTGATAGGCATTCCATTTTTCCAGCACCTGGTGCCACAGCAATGCGGCAAACAGGAAGCCAGGGGACACGCCTTTGCCTTGCTGTACGCGCTCATCAGTGCCGGCAAGAGCCAGCGTCACGAACTTTTCACCGAGCGGCTGCTCCAGAACGACGTCGAGCAGCGGCAGCAAGCCGTGATGCAGGCCTTCCTTGCGTAACTGCTGCAGACAAGCCAGCGCATGTCCGCTCATCAGCAGTTTCAGCATTTCATCGAATACGCGCGCGGCCGGCACGTTATTGATCAGCGGCGCCATGATCTGGATCGGTTCGCGCGTGGCTTGATCAATGCTGAACCCGAGCTTCGCGGCAAAGCGGACCACGCGCAGCAGGCGCACAGGGTCTTCGCGATAGCGTGCCTCCGGCACACCGATGATGCGTAGCGTTTTCTTGCGGATGTCAGCAACGCCGTTGTGATAGTCAAGCACCGCCTGGCTGGACGGGTCGTAGTACATCGCATTGATCGTGAAGTCGCGGCGTACCGCATCTTCATGTTGCTCACCAAAGGTATTGTCGCGCAGCACGCGACCGTGTTCATCTTTCGGTGCCGCCTCTGCGGATGCACCGCGAAAAGTCGTCACTTCGATAATTTCCTGTCCAAACATGACATGCACGATCTGGAACCGTTTGCCAATGATGAAGGCTCTGCGGAAGAGGCGTTTTACTTGTTCGGGGGTGGCATTTGTCGCTACGTCGAAGTCCTTCGGCTTTACGCCGAGCAGCAGGTCGCGCACCGCCCCGCCAACGACGAAAGCCTTGAATCCGTTCTCTTGCAAGGTCTGGGTGACGCGAACGGCATTCGGCGAAAGCAGCTGCGGATTGATGCCATGCTCCTGCGGTCCGATGACCACGGGTGTATGGCCTCCCGTCTTGTTTTTGACGCCGAGAATGCGTTTGATAAACTTTTTAATCATCGAATAATGTAAGGATGGGCCAGCCCTGCGCTTGTGCATGTGCTTTTAGCAAGGCATTTGGATTGGTTGCAACGGGATGGGTGACGGCGGAGAGTAGCGGGATGTCGTTCTGCGAGTCGCTGTAGAAATAACTGCGGGTAAAGCTGTTCAGCGATTTACCTTGCGCCGCAAGCCAGGTATCGGTGTGGATGACTTTGCCGGGTCCCGACGTCGGGATGCCGCGAAGTCTGCCTGTTATTTCACCAAGTTCGGACTCTTCCGGCTCGGCCGCAATCAGGTTGGTCACGCCGAATGCCTTGGCAATCGGCGCTGTAACAAACTTGTTTGTCGCAGTGATGATCGCAACCAGGTCGTCCTTGTCCTGATGCGCTTTTACCAGATCAAGCGCAACCGGACGGATTACCGGTGCAATGACTTCATGCATGAACTGCCGATGCCATTCGTCCAATTGCGCGCGCGGAAATTGCGCCAGCGTACCGAGCGCGAATTCAAGATATTCGACCGGATCAAGTGTGCCGGCTTGGTACTGTGCGAAGAAATCCGCATTGCGTTTGGCAAATGCGACGGCATCGACGGCCCCGATACGGACGAGAAACTGACCCCACTCATAGTCCGAGTCGACAGGGATCAACGTGTGATCAAGATCGAATAATGCGAGATTCATTGTGCTTTCGGTTCGCCTTCCAGCTGCAGCAGGTTGCGCAGCAGAGGCAAGGTAATCGGTCGTTGCGTCTCAAGCGAATATTGGTCCAATGCGTCCAGCATGGCCGACAATGATCGCATGTCCCTGCGGAAATGGGTGATCAGATAGGGTAACACGCCGGGCGACAACGTAATGCCTCGCGTCAAAGCTGCTTGAGTCAGTGCGGCGATTTTCTCATCATCACTCAGGCCGTGTACCTGATAAATCAGTCCCCAGCCCAATCGGGTGCGCAAGTCTTCGCGCAAGGTCAAAGCGGCAGGGGCCTTGTCCCCGGCGCTGACCAGGAGCGCGTTGTTTTCCCTGACCTGATTGAACAAGGCGAAGGCGGCAATTTGCGCTTCGGGTGAAAGCTGATGGCAGTCATCCATGAGGTAGAGCGTGACGTTGTCATCGAACAGGTAGTCATTTTCGACGGAGCCGGCAGGAATGTAGCGCGCCTTTGCATCGGAGGCCAAGGCCTTTAGCAAATGGGTTTTGCCGGCGCCGCCTTCGCCCCAAAGATAGACAAAGCGTTCACCGGGAAGGCCTGCGGCACGTTGCGCGAACTGATGCAGAAGCTGGTTCAGTTCGGCGTTTTGACCGATGACGAAATTATCCAGGGTCTGCGGTTTTTCCGCGCCCAGGTCGAGCAACATTTGCCTCATGTCTGACGATAGAAACTGCTATTGATGTATTGGTTGCGCACGTGCGCGAACGCGACGGCAAGAATGGCAGACGCAGGCAGGGCCAGCAGCACGCCGACAAAGCCGAACAGATGGCCGAATGCGAGCAGCGCGAAAATCACCGTCAATGGGTGCAGTCCGATGCGTTCACCGACCAGGCGCGGCGTCAGGACGAAACTTTCAATGATCTGTCCTATGCCATAGATGCCGGCGACCAGCAGCACACCATGGAGGCCTTCAAACTGCAGTAGAGCCGCTATCAGCGCCAAAACCAGGCCAAGACCGAAGCCGAGATAGGGAATAAACACCAGCACACCGGTCAGGACACCGACCGGAACGGCGACATCGAAGCCCGCAATGCCGAGCGCTGCGGAATAGTAAATCGATAACACCAGCATGACGGCAAGTTGCCCTCTCAGATACTGTGCCAGCAATTCATCCACTTCCTTGCCGAAAACAAGGAGCGTGCTAACCCAACGACGCGGAATAGTGTTCTGCATGCGTGCCAGCAAGGCATGCCAGTCCAGCAGCAGATAAAACAACGCAATCGGGATCAGGGTCAGCGTTCCAATCCAGCCGAGCACTGCCAGACCGCCTACCTTTGCCGATGCCAGCAGCGCGCTCCAGATTTCGTCGCTGCTCGTGGCAAAGTATTGCGACAGGATGCGCTTGACGCCCACGCCGTCCAAACGAATACGGATGCCAACTTCCTGCAGCTTGGGTGAAAGGAAGGTGTTCAGGCGCGCAAGCGAGCTGGGAATCTGTTCCTGAAGCAGCGGGATCTGTTTCTGCATGATGGGCACGACAACCAAAATCAATGCGAGGATGGCTGCCAGCAACAACACCAAGACGACAATGACGGCTAGCGACCGCGGTACATTTACCTTTCCGAGCCGTTTTGATGACAGCCAGTCAACCGCCGGATTCAAAGCATAGGCGAGGATGCCGGCGGCAATAAACGGTGCCAGCACCGGTCCCAGCTTTACCAGCAGGGCAACCAGCACCAACCCGACCGCGAACCACAAAAAGGTCTGCTTTTGCTCAGGATTGAAAGAAAATGGCATGTATTGCGAGCTTGGTCGAATCGGTTTGTTAAAATAGCGGTTTGGTTAAGGTTTTGGCCTTAACCGCCTATTTTACCGCCTTAGCACCCAATCTAATCATGAGTTCCACATCTAACGTATCCCTTTCCTACCGCGACGCCGGCGTTGACATCGATGCGGGCGATGCCCTGGTCGAGGCGATCAAGCCATTTGCCAAGCGCACCATGCGCGAAGGCGTATTGGGCGGTATCGGCGGTTTCGGCGCCCTGTTCGAGATCAGCAAGAAATACAAGGATCCGGTTCTGGTATCCGGTACCGATGGCGTTGGTACCAAGCTGAAACTGGCTTTCCATCTCAAAAAGCATGACACCGTCGGTATCGACCTGGTGGCAATGAGCGTCAATGACATTCTGGTGCAAGGTGCGGAGCCCTTGTTTTTCCTCGATTATTTCGCCTGTGGAAAGCTTGACGTGCCGTCCGCGACGGATGTCATCAAGGGAATAGCATTGGGTTGCGAGCAGGCTGGTTGCGCGTTGATCGGCGGCGAAACCGCGGAAATGCCGAGCATGTATCCGGATGGTGAATACGATCTGGCCGGCTTTGCGGTTGGCGCAGTTGAAAAATCGAAGCTCATCGACGGCAGTAAGATCGTGCCGGGTGACGTGGTGCTGGGCCTCGCATCTTCCGGCGCGCATTCGAACGGTTACTCGCTGGTGCGCAAGATTATTTCGGTCGCCCAGCCTGATCTGAATGCGGATTTCCATGGGCGGCGCCTGGCCGATGTGTTGATGGAGCCGACGCACATCTACGTGAAACCGTTGCTGGCCCTAATGCAAAGCATGGAAGTTAAGGGTATGGCGCACATCACGGGCGGCGGCTTGGTTGAGAACGTGCCACGTGCCCTGCGCGACAATCTGACTGCGGTCCTGCATCGCGATGCATGGACCATGCCGCCGCTGTTTACCTGGCTGCAGCAGCACGGCGGCGTAGCTGATGCAGAAATGCACCGTGTATTCAATTGCGGAATCGGGATGGTGGTGATCGTATCGAAGGAAAATGCCGATGCAGCAGTGACGCAACTCAAGGCAGCAGGAGAAATCGTGACGCGTATCGGTGAGATACGTGAACGTCAGGGCGCTGAAGCGCAGACCATCGTGCTCTGATTCAGTCTCGCTTTTCAAATAAGAACGGCTGCCGGATTGCTCCTGCAGCCGTTTTTTTATGTGAGTTAGTGCTGTTTGCCTGCGGTACTCTGCTGCGCCAGCGTCTGCAATGGGCCTGCATGTACATTGCTGTTGGCCACACTATGCGGCGGAATGACACGTACCGGCTTACCAGCCATGTTGGCGGACGCTAGTGCGATCGAATCGGTATCCGCCTCCGCATTCCAGACCGGATCGGCAATACTTTCGAAGACACTCTTTAATTGCTGGCCCCAGGTGCTGCGGATCATTTGGAAGTATTGGTTCTTCTCGTCGATGGTGACGAAACGCGTAATGGCAAGCTTGTCAGTCTCGTAAATCAGCATATCGAGGGGCAGACCGACGGAGATATTGGACCGTAGCGTCGAGTCCATCGAGATCAGCGCACATTTTGCCGCTTCATCCAGCGGGGTGGACGGCGTAATCACACGATCAATGATCGGTTTGCCGTATTTTGCTTCGCCGATCTGGAAATACGTGTTTTCGTTGTGCGCTTCGATAAAATTACCCGCCGCATACAGCTGGAACAGGCGGCAGCGCTCGCCTTTGATCTGTCCGCCGAAGATAATCGTGACGTTGAAATCGATACCGAACTCCCGCAAGGACTTGGCATCGCGTTCATATACGGTGCGGATTGCTTCACCGACGATCTGCGCCGCTTCGTACATGGAGCTGACGGTCCAGACACTTTTGCCGCTTGCCGCAGTGTGCTCAGCAATTACCTGTCGAATCGATTGTGATATGGACAAGTTCCCGGCCGTCATCAGGACCATCATACGGTCGCCGGGATTTTCGAAGACGCTCATCTTGCGGAAGGTGCCAACGTGGTCCACGCCGGCATTGGTGCGTGAATCGGAGAGAAAAACCAGCCCCGAATCGAGGCGCATGGCGACGCAATAAGTCATGATCGCAAAACAGAATGCAAAAAGCCATTCTACAGTAGGCGAATGGCGAAGCCCTGGAATCGTTGCAAAGACTCAAATCTGGTTGGGCGACACGTCCACTTGCACGCTGAGTGATTCCGTCCCGCCGCCGTGGCGAACGCCGCGCACCGGTGCTGCCGAGTCGTAGTCGCGTCCGATCGCAAGCCTGCAATGAGAATCGTTGGCGAAACGGGCGTGCGTCACATCGATGCTGACCCATCCGGAAAAATCAACCTCTTCGACCCAAACATCGACCCAAGCATGGCTTTCCGCGTGCGCTGTAGTGCCCGGATCGATATAGCCGGATACATATCGCCCAGGAATGCCTTGCGCATGGCAGCAGGCCAGGAACAGGTGTGCGTGGTCTTGGCAGACGCCTTCGCCAAGTCGCAACGCATCCGCAGCGGTGCTGGTCACTGCCGTTGCGCCGGTACGATAGGCGACAATGTCACGGATCGCCTCCGCTAAGGCCAGCAATTCGTTACTGCGTGCGCCTGACGGCACATGCCGCCGAGCGAACGCGTGGATGGCTTCGTTTGGCTCAGCCAGGCGGGTTGGTACGGTGAAAACCAGAGGCGACAAGCTGCTGATTTCAATGAGCCGACCGCGATCGAGCGGCGTGACGCTGACGGTGCCGCTGGCAATAATCCTTACCTCGTCATGCATGCCGGTGATGGTGAGCATATGACTCAGGTTGCCGTATGCATCGACGAATTCATTGCGCCGTCCCGGTGTGCTGATATGCCAGGACAAGACTCGCTGATGCGGTTCTGATCGCGGCGACAGTCGCAGTTGCTGAATCGTGTAAGTCAGCGGAGCGGTGTACCGGTAGACGGTCTCATGACGGATAGTTAGTTGCATATGTTCTCGATTATGCCGCCAGGGGGACAAGGAAGTCGCGGCTGATGCGATTTCCCAGTTCAAAAATCCGTTCCAGAAACTGCGTCAGGTAATCATGCAGGCCCTCCGCGAGAATTTCATCAATGTTGCTAAACATAAGGTCAGAGTGGAGCTTGCCGGCAAAGCGCTCAGTGTCGAGTGAAACATCGTTCTTCACGTGGGCGAGATTGCCGACCACCTCATCCATGCAGGCCAGCAGGGACCGCGGCATGTCGGCGCGTAACATGAGAAGTTCGGCGACGCGTTCCGGGGTGATGACATCCCGATAGACTTTGCGATAAATCTCGAATGCCGACACGGAGCGCAGGATCGCTGCCCAGAAATAGAAATCGAACTGTGCTTCATCGCTCGGATGGACGTCGGCGTAGGCGTTCTGGTCCGTGCCGTGAAATTTTACGTCGAGGATGCGTGCCGTGTTGTCGGCGCGTTCAAGGAAAGTGCCGAGGCGGATGAAGTGGAATGCTTCATCCTTGAGCATGGTGCCGATGGTGACGCCGCGCGACAAGTGCGAACGGTACTTGACCCATTCGAAAAACTGGCTGGGGTCCTGTTCCAGCAGGCCGCTCTTCAGCCTGGTCTGCATGTCGATCCAGGTGGCATTTTGGGTTTCCCATACTTCGGTTGTCAACGTGCCGCGCACCGCGCGCGCATTCTCGCGCGCCTGGGTCAGGCAAGAAGCGATCGATGAGGGATTGTGAGGATCGCGCACCATGAAATCGAGCACGTCTTTCGCAGTCATCAAACCATATTTGTCGTCGAAGGCGTCGAGCAGCTCAGAAATGCCGAGCATGGCGCGCCAGCCCTGTTCTGCTGCATGCGCGGATTGCGGGAGCAGGGCAGTCTGCACGTTGACGTCAAGCATGCGTGCCGTATTTTCTGCGCGCTCGGTATAACGGGCCATCCAGAACAGGTGATCTGCAGTTCGACTCAGCATCTTATTTCTCCAGTACCCAGGTGTCTTTGGTGCCGCCGCCTTGGGAAGAATTCACCACCAGTGAGCCTTGCTTCAGCGCGACACGCGTCAATCCCCCCTTAACCATCGAGATCGTCTTGCCTGAAAGGACGAAGGGGCGCAAATCGATGTGGCGTGGCGCGATACCTGACTCGACGTAGGTAGGGCAGGCAGACAGCGCCAGCGTCGGCTGCGCAATATATCCTTCCGGTTTCGCACGCAAGCGCTGACGGAAATCTTCAATTTCGGCTTTTGTCGAGGCAGGGCCAACCAACATGCCATAGCCACCTGCGCCATGCACTTCCTTCACGACCAGTTTGTCAAGGTTCGCCAGGGTGTATTCCAGGTCTTCCTTCTTGCGGCACTGATAGGTGGGGACGTTATTCAGGATGGGCTGCTCCGACAAATAGAAACGGATCATGTCGGGCACAAACGGATAAATTGACTTGTCGTCAGCTACGCCTGTGCCGATTGCATTGGCGAGCGTGACGCGCCCGGAACGATATACCGACAGAAGTCCGGGCACACCGAGTGTCGAGTCGGAGCGGAAGGCCAGCGGATCGAGATAATCGTCATCGATGCGGCGATAGATCACATCAACCCGTTTCGGTCCGCGCGTGGTGCGCATGTACACGACGTTGTCGCTGACGAACAGGTCCTGTCCTTCGACCAGTTCAATGCCCATCTGCTGCGCCAGGAAAGCGTGCTCGAAATACGCCGAGTTGTGCATGCCGGGCGTCAGCAGCACGACTGTCGGATCCGCTACGCCGACCGGTGCCACAGAGCGTAGATTGTCCAGAAGCATGTCCGGATAATGTGCGACCGGCGCGATCTTGTGGCGTGCAAACAGGTCCGGGAAAAGCCGCATCATCATCTTGCGGTCTTCGAGCATGTATGACACGCCGGAAGGCACGCGCAAGTTGTCTTCCAACACATAAAACTCCCCGCGACCCGCGCGAACGATGTCGACCCCGGCAATATGGGCATAAATGTCGGACATCACCGAGATTCCCTGCATTTCCGGCCGGTACTGGGCATTCGTGAAAATCTGCTCGGCCGGAATGACGCCGGCCTTCACGATACGCTGGTCATGATAGATGTCATGGATGAACATATTCAGCGCCTTCACCCGCTGCACCAGCCCCGCTTCTAGTTGAGACCATTCCGCGGCAGGAATAATGCGCGGGATGATATCGAATGGGATCAGGCGCTCGGTGCCGGCATCGTTGCCATACACCGCGAATGTGATGCCGACGCGGCGAAAGATCAGATCGGATTCCGCGCGCTTTCTGGCGATGACTTCCTGCGGCTGCTCGGATAGCCAAGCTTCGAATTCCCGGAAGTGCTCACGTACGGACGTTGCGCCGTCGGCATACATTTCGTCAAAAAAATCGGACATAGCGTCGCTTTTTCATTGTGTGACAAAAGGCGCCGACGTCCTTGCAACAAGAGTCGTGGGCGATCGCTTCTGTTTATTATCGTGCGCCCCAAAACGGGGCGTTCTTTTTAGAGTATCAAGAAGCGTGCCAATAAGCGCGCTTGCCTGCACTAAGGCACGCGTATATGGTCAACGAGCGCATTGGAGCGCTGGTCGGGACAAGGGGTGAGAAGGCTGACGACGACAATGGTGAGGAATCCGGCAGGAACGCCGAAGACCCCGGCGGAAATAGGTGCGATGCCAAACCATTGATTGATGCTCGATCCCCCGAGCGCAGGGTAGGTGCGCATCATGTAGTACACACAGACAGCGAATCCCACAACCATGCCGGCGATTGCACCTTGTTGGTTCGCACGCTTCCAGAAAACGCCCAAAACCAGCGCAGCGAACAGTGCCGAAGCTGCCAGCGAAAATGCCGCGCCAACCATGGAAAGAATGTCACCGGGTTTGAGCGAGGCCGCATAGGCAGCAACCAAGGCCACGACCAGCAGCAGCAATTTGGAAATCGTCACGCGCTTTTGTGTCGATGCTCGAGGATCAGCCGTCTTGTAATAGATGTCGTGTGAAAGAGCGTTCGAAATGGTCAGCAGCAGTCCGTCCGCCGTCGAAAGGGCGGCAGCTAGCCCGCCGGCCGCAATCAGTCCGGATATCACGTACGGCAAGCCCGCAATTTCAGGCGTTGCAAGAACCACGATATCCCCGTCCATCACAATTTCCGCCAGTTGCACCACGCCGTCCAGGTTCAGGTCGGAGATTGTCACGAGCGGATTGATCTTATCGACGCTGGCCCAGTAGGACACCCAAGAGGGCAGTTTTGAAAATTCGGTGCCGACCAGCGAAGTGTAAATATCGTATTTGACGAGTACAGCCAATGCGGGCACGGTGATGTACAGCAGCATGACAAAGAATAGTGTCCAGAACACTGATCTTCGCGCTTCGGCCACCGAAGGCGTCGTGTAATAGCGCACAAGAATGTGCGGCAATGCCGCGGTTCCCATCATCAGGCAGAGAACTAATGCCATGAAGTTGTTGCGTTTGGTGTCTGATGCTTCCGGTGTCTTTCCGGGAAATGGCTGGGTATGTGCCACGACCGGCTCGGCACGTGCCAGGTTAAAGGATTTTGCCTCGCTCCACTTGCGTGCGGCCTCGTCCACATCCTTCGGATAAGCTGCGAGCATACGTCCGGCCGCCTTGATATCGATCAGCGACGCATTGCTGCGCTTGAGTTCTTCCACATGCCGCTGCATTTCCATCAAGCCGTCTTCCCAGGATTTCGGCAGTGCCTTGATCTTGGCGTCGTACTCGTTGGCTCGATGACGAAATACCGCGCGGACCTGCTGTTCCATGGGATCGGCATTCAGCTCCTTTTCCCGCTCGCTTAACTTTGACAGGGCGGAACCGTAGGCAATCTGGGGTATGGGAACATTCGTATGTTTTACTGACAGCCAGACCACCGGGATCATGTAAGCGATCAGCATGATGATGTACTGCGCAACCTGGGTCCAGGTGATGGCACGCATCCCGCCGAGAAAGGAGCAGACCAGAATGCTTGCGAGCCCAAGGAAAATGCCGACTGAAAAATCGACGCCAGTAAAGCGCGACGTAATCAGGCCGACACCATAAATCTGCGCGACGACGTAGGTGAACGATACCAGCACGGTGAACGCCACCGCCAGGACCCGCACCACATTGTTCCCGTAACGACCGGTATAGCGCTCCGCAAGAAAATCCGGAATGGTGTAATGCCCGAACTTGTTGACATAGGGCGCAATCAGCAACACAACGAGGCAGTAGCCGCCGGTCCATCCAAGGATGTATGCCAGCCCGTCAAAACCCATGACATACAGGCCGCCTGCCAGGCTGATAAAACTGGCAGCCGACATCCAGTCGGCTGCGGTCGCCATGCCATTGAACAGTGCAGGAACGCGCCGGCCCGCTACGTAGTATTCCGACACATCAGAGGTGCGGCTGATTACGCCGATGCCCGCATACAGCACGATGGTCGAGAACATGAACATGTACCCGATCCAGGCACGCGGAAAGCCTTCTTTTTCGAGAATCGCCAAGACGATCAGGAAAATGGCGAAGCCGACCGTATACCAGCTGTAATACCCGACAAGACGACGAAAAAAAGAATTATGGGGCATCCGCAGCCTCACTCCTGAGATCCTGGTCCAGGCGACGCATTCGCCTTACGTACACGGCAACGATAAGCAGATAGACCAGCGTCAGTCCCTGTGCGGCCATGTAAAACGAAAATGGCCAGCCAAACACCGTGAATGTCGACAATTCGCGCGCAAAATAGATCGTGCCGAACGTCGTCGCGAACCAAACAAAGATGAGCACACCGGTAATGAAGCGGGTTCGACGCCAGTGCAGCTGCCTTTTGTGCGTTTGCTTGGCATTCATCAGCCGATATCCTCGATAAAATCAGGACGCTGCTCCATGCGCAGAGTAACGCGGAACAGGCTGCCCGGAAATTTCGGATCTTCACAATGAGGATTGTTGAAAATATCGACGATTGCCCCATGTTGCTGTGCGATTTCGCGCACGATCGACAACCCCAATCCGCTGCCTTCCACGTTGCTGCCCAAAATCCGGTAAAAGCGTTCGAAGACATGCGAGCGCTCCGCTGGCGGAATGCCGGGGCCGGTGTCTTCCACTTCGAGAATAGCCTGTTCTTCAACAGCGTTAGCACGTACGCGCACAGTGACACTGCCGCCGGGCGGCGTATAGCGCAGCGCATTGTCGATCAGGTTGCTCAGCAGTTCCCGTAGCATCACCGGATTGCCCAATACCATAATCGGATGGCCGGGCTGTTCGAAGCCCAGGTCGATGCGATGCGTGAACGACGACTGTACCCAATCCTGTACGACGTTGCGTGCCAGTTCCGACAGCTCCAGCGGCATGAAGGGCTTGGCTTCCGGTGTTTGGTTTTCGGCGCGTGCCAGTGCCAGCAACTGGTTGACCAGGCGCGTTGCTGATTCCGAACTCTTGGAAAGCTGCTCCAGAGATCGATGGATCTCTTCCTGATTGGTTTGACGCAGTGCCAATTCGGACTGCATGCGCATGCCTGCCAGCGGCGTTTTCATCTGGTGCGCAGCGTCAGCGATGAAGCGCTTCTGCATTTCGATGCTTTGCGACAGGCGTTCCAGCATTTCATTCAGCGACCGTACGAGCGGTGAAATTTCTTCCGGCACCTGACCCGATTCGATCGGGCTGAGGTCGTCCGGACGTCGCGCGCGTATGCGCTGCTGAATTTCGGCCAGCGGCGATAACCCGCGTGATAGCGCAAACCACACCAGGGCGAGGGCGATAGGCAGGATGATGAACTGCGGCAGAATCACGCCCTTGATGATTTCATTGGCAAGTTGGGCGCGCTTGTCCAGCGTCTCGCCTACCTGCACCAACGCCATATACGGCTCTTTCAATGCCGCGCGCCCGCTGCGATTGCGCCGTAGGTCGACATACATGTAGGCGATCCGGATTTCGTTGCCGCGCAAGGTATCGTTGCGGAACTGTACCGAGCCGGTTGGCTGCTTTTCATCTTCCGGTTGCGGCAGGGGCAAGTCCCGGTCGCCATCAATGAATTCACCTCGAGGCCCCAGGATCTGGAAATACACGATATCGACATCGTCGGCACGTAGGATGTCGCGCGCCGAATTCGGTAATTGTGTGATGACCTTGCCGCTGACTTCCTTGACTTGCTGCGCGAGCACCACCACATGATCGTCCAGTGCACGATCAAACGGATGATTGGCAATCGATTTGGCGACCAGATAGGTAATCGCAATGCTCATTGGCCACAGCAACAGCAGGGGCACCAGCATCCAGTCGAGAATTTCGCCGAACAACGAACGTTGGATGCGTTCTTCGGGCTGCGTGGCAACCGGGTCGGGCGGCGTCGGCAGCAAAGACGGATCAGAGCCAGCGGAAGCGCTTGCGTCCGGTCGGTAGGCGTCGCTCATGGACAGGTTCAGTTAGAGGGCGCAGTCTGAGCGGCTGAATCGGAAAACTTCTCCAGGCAGTAGCCAAGTCCGCGTACCGTAGCGATGCGCACCCCGCCGACTTCAATTTTCTTGCGCAGGCGGTGTACATACACTTCGATTGCGTTATTGCTGACTTCCTCGCCCCATTCGCACAAATGATCTACTAGTTGTTCTTTTGATACTAGTCGCCCGGTGCGTTGTAGTAGAACTTCCAACAGGCCGAGTTCGCGCGCTGAAAGGTCCAGCATTTGTTCGTTCATGTAAGCAATGCGACCAACCTGATCATAGGACAGCGGACCGTGCTTGATGACCGTGGGGCCGCCGCCTGCGCCGCGCCGCGTCAGGGCACGTACGCGCGCTTCGAGTTCGGACAATGCAAATGGCTTTGCCATGTAATCGTCCGCTCCCAGGTCCAGTCCCTTAACGCGCTGTTCAATAGAGTCGCCGGCGGTCAAAATCAGCACCGGCAACCGGGAGTTGCGTGCGCGCAGGCGCCTAAGCACCTCTAGGCCCGGCATTTTCGGGAGTCCCAGGTCCAGGATCAGCAGATCGAAATCCTGCGTCGAAAGCGCCGAGTCAGCCTCCAGCCCGTTTTTGACGCAGTCGGTCGCATACCCGGACTGTCGCAGGGAGCGGGTCAGTCCGTCGGCTAGTACGCTGTCGTCTTCGGCAAGCAAAATACGCATTTTGGGCACTCTGCAATCAGTTAGGGCTAGTCTATTGCTTTTCGTTAATGCCAGCAAGGCAAAGCAGAAAATGCACCTAAGCCGTGTCTCTTCTCATCGTAATAAAGATTTCTCAAAATTTGAAATTCTCGCTTGCATAAAGCACTGTTCTTTTATACAGTATGGTCTGTGACGTCAAATGCAGTTCGCAGATCTGGTACGTAGCTGAAATTCAGATCTTCTTCAAATTTAACCGTCGAAAGAAATCAGTTATGGACGACAAGAAATCCGTGCAGAACCCGGAAAAGGCAAAGGCGCTTGCCGCCGCGTTGGCACAAATTGAAAAGCAGTTTGGCAAGGGTTCCGTGATGCGCATGGTAGATGGCGCCGTCGCGGAAGAAGTCCAGGTGGTATCGACCGGTTCTCTCGGCCTGGATATCGCGCTCGGCGTCGGCGGCCTGCCACGTGGTCGCGTCGTCGAGATTTACGGTCCGGAATCGTCTGGCAAGACAACGCTAACACTGCAAGCAATTGCAGAAATGCAAAAAATTGGTGGTACGTGCGCCTTCATCGACGCGGAGCATGCATTGGATGTGGTGTATGCCCAGAAATTGGGCGTCAATCTGTCCGACTTGCTGATTTCGCAACCGGATACCGGTGAACAGGCGCTAGAGATCTGCGATGCGCTGGTGCGTTCTGGCAGTGTCGATTTGGTAGTCATCGACTCAGTCGCGGCACTGACACCGCGTGCTGAAATTGAAGGCGACATGGGCGATTCTCTGCCAGGCCTGCAGGCCCGCCTGATGTCCCAGGCACTGCGCAAGCTGACCGGCAGTATCAACCGCACCAATACGCTGGTGATTTTCATTAACCAGATCCGCATGAAAATCGGTGTTATGTTCGGTAATCCCGAAACCACGACCGGCGGTAACGCCTTGAAATTCTACGCCTCGGTCCGTCTCGATATTCGTCGCACCGGTTCCATTAAATCCGGCGATGAAGTGATCGGTAATGAGACTAAGGTAAAGGTTGTGAAGAACAAGGTAGCGCCGCCGTTCAGGGAAGCACACTTTGATATCCTGTATGGCGAAGGCACGTCGCGCGAAGGTGAAATCCTTGATCTTGGTTCAGAAGCAAAGATCGTCGAGAAATCTGGCGCCTGGTACAGCTATAACGGTGAGCGCATCGGCCAAGGCAAGGACAATGCGCGCAATTACCTGAAAGAGCATCCGGAACTAGCGCGTGAAATTGAAAACAAGGTCCGTGCTTCGCTGGGCGTACGTGAATTGCCTTCAGCCGTTGCCGAAGCAGAGTAATCCGGCCGTTCAACTATCCTGTCATCCCGAATACTTCACGTGAGGGAGCCCGCGCTTCTGGAGCACCATGGCAAAGCTGCAAATGAGTCTAAAAGCGCGGGCTCTGAAGTATTTATCCGCTCGTGAACACAGCCGGCTGGAACTGGCGCGCAAGCTTTCCCGCTACTCACAGGAAAGTGACGACATCGAGGCTTTACTCGACGCGCTGGAAGCGGCCAAGCTGCTGTCCCAATCCCGTTTTTCCGAATCGCTGGTGCATCGTCGCGCCGCGCGCTTTGGCAACAATCGCATCCTGTCCGAATTACAGATGCACGGCATTAACGGTGATGCGCTGGTGGATATCAAAGCCAGTCTGTCGGAGGACGAAGTATCCCGTGCACGCGAGGTATGGCGCAGGAAGTTTGGCAACCTCCCGGCAGACGCCTCTGAACGTGCAAAGCAAATGCGTTTCCTGCAGCAGCGCGGCTTTTCGCATGGTGCGATACAGGCCGCGATGCGCGCGACCGGCGAATTCGATGACTGATCGCGCCGTAAATACCCCATAAAAGCACATCAACGGAAGTGTAATGCAGACGCTTTTTGTTGATTGTGCCAAGGCATATTGACAAAGTCTGGCGAGGCGATTTTCTCCTTCCGCCTTATAGAAATGCGGCCTTAAATCGACTTTTGCATCCCTTTAGTGATAAAAGTGTCATGATGGTTTAGCGACCTGACCTGTGCTACACTTCCGTGGTTTTTGCAGCGCCGCATGAGCGGCTGTTGCCGTAGAAGCTGCGGCGACGACGCGCAAATGCGGCATTCTTTTTGCCGCTTCACAGGCATTGGTCCTTATGCCCTTATCTCCGCCGACATCCCGCCGTGCGTTAAAGCACACGCGCGCAATCCAGGTCGATGCCTATGCACGCGACGATGGCTTGTGGGATCTCGACGCGCATATCTCAGATGTAAAAACCCGTGATACCAAGCTGGCCTCCGGCGTGCGACCGGCCGGGGAGGCAGTGCATGACCTCGTGCTGCGCATAACCATTGATACGCAACTCAACATCGTCGACGCTGAAGCCGTGTCCGATGCTGTTCCCTATCCAGGGTATTGCAACACCATTGGTCCTGATTACAAGAAACTGGTTGGCCTGAACCTGATGAAAGGTTTTCGTGACGGTGTCAGGCAGCGCTTATCCGGTGTACACGGCTGCACGCATCTAACCGAACTGGCACAGGTTCTGCCGACTGCTGCTATTCAGGCATTTGCCGGAGAGGTTCTGGACACACGGGACGGCGCCAGCACCGATGAGCAAAGCCACAAACCATTTCAACTCGACCGCTGCCATGCATTGCGTTCCGACGGCGCGGCGGTCGCCAAATATTATCCGCGTTGGGCGGTTAAGTCGCTGGCAGCATCCGAATCCAGTTAGTGTTAACAAGTTAGTTTTTTTCAATAAGCGTCTGAAGGGAAGCTCGCATGAAAATCCATGAGTATCAGGGCAAAGAAATCCTCCGTAAATATGGAGTGACGGTTCCGCGCGGTATCCCGTGCTTTTCCGTAGAAGAAGCGGTCAAGGCGGCCGAGACTCTTGGAGGCCCGGTGTGGGTCGTCAAGGCTCAGATCCACGCGGGCGGCCGCGGCAAGGGCGGTGGCGTGAAAGTCGCCAAGTCGCTCGACCAGGTCAAGGAATACGCGCACGCCATCATGGGCATGCAGCTGGTAACGCACCAGACCGGCCCGGAAGGCCAGAAGGTCAACCGCCTGCTGATCGAAGAAGGCGCAGACATCAAGAAGGAACTCTATGTTTCCATGGTCACTGATCGCTTGAGCCAGCGCGTCGTGCTGATGGCCTCCAGCGAAGGTGGCATGGATATCGAAGAAGTCGCTGAAAAGCATCCGGAACTGATCCACAAGATCGAAATCGATCCGGCAACCGGCCTGACCGACGCTGATGCCGATGCCATCGCTGCAAAGATTGGCGTACCGGCTGGCTCCATCGCCGACGCACGCAAGCAGATGCAAGGCCTGTACAAGGCTTACTGGGAAACCGACTGCTCCCTGGCTGAAATCAACCCGCTGATTCTGACCGGCGACGGCAAGGTCATCGCGCTCGACGCCAAGTTCAATTTCGACGCCAATGCATTGTTCCGCCACCCGGAAATCGTTGCGATGCGTGATCTGGACGAAGAAGATCCGGCTGAAGTCGAAGCATCCAAGTTCGACCTCGCTTACATTTCGCTCGACGGCAACATCGGCTGCCTGGTGAACGGCGCCGGCCTGGCCATGGCTACCATGGACACCATCAAGCTGTTCGGCGGAGAACCGGCCAACTTCCTCGACGTCGGCGGCGGTGCCACGACCGAGAAAGTGACCGAAGCATTCAAACTCATGCTGAAGAATCCTGGTCTGAAAGCCATTCTGGTCAACATTTTTGGCGGCATCATGCGTTGTGACGTTATCGCCGAAGGCGTGATCGCTGCATCCAAGGCTGTTTCGCTGAGCGTGCCGCTCGTCGTGCGCATGAAAGGCACCAACGAAGACCTCGGCAAGAAGATGTTGGCTGAGTCCGGCCTGCCGATCATCGCAGCCGACACGATGGAAGAAGCAGCGCAGAAGGTTGTCGCTGCAGCCAACGGTAAATAATCGCTAAGGGAATATAAATGTCGATTCTGATCAATAAAGACACCAAAGTCATCACGCAAGGCATCACCGGCAAGACCGGTCAGTTCCACACGCGCGGCTGCCGCGATTACGCCAACGGCAAGAACTGCTTCGTCGCCGGCGTGAACCCGAAGAAAGCCGGTGAAGATTTCGAAGGCATTCCGATTTTCGCCAGCGTCAAGGACGCAAAGGCGCAAACCGGTGCAACCGTTTCCGTGATCTACGTACCGCCGGCAGGCGCTGCGGATGCAATCTGGGAAGCTGTCGAAGCTGACCTCGACCTGGCCATCTGCATCACCGAAGGCATCCCGGTCCGCGACATGCTGGCATTGAAGGACCGTATGGCCAAGTCCGGCAGCAAGACCTTGCTGTTGGGACCGAACTGCCCGGGCCTGATCACGCCGGAAGAAATCAAGATTGGCATCATGCCGGGTCACATCCATAAGAAGGGCCGTATCGGCGTAGTTTCCCGTTCCGGTACGCTGACGTATGAAGCAGTCGGTCAGCTGACCGCACTGGGCCTCGGTCAATCGTCCGCAGTCGGCATTGGCGGCGACCCGATCAATGGTCTGAAGCATATCGATGTGATGAAGATGTTCAACGACGATCCGGATACGGATGCGGTCATCATGATCGGTGAAATCGGCGGTCCGGACGAAGCCAATGCGGCGCGCTGGATCAAAGACAACATGAAGAAGCCGGTCATCGGTTTCATCGCTGGCGTTACCGCGCCCCCGGGCAAGCGCATGGGCCACGCCGGTGCATTGATTTCCGGTGGCGACGATACTGCGCAAGCCAAGCTCGACATCATGGAAGCGTGCGGCATCAAGGTCACGAAGAATCCGTCCGAGATGGGCCGTCTGCTGAAATCGGTGCTCTAAGTCAAAAGTAGCCGTACCGAACCAGGCGTAAGATACGGGGAGCTTCGGCTCCCCGTTTTCTTTACATCTTCACGGATGTGCGCATGGACTTGCTTCTGAATATCAACTGGTTTGCGGTCGGGCAGATCATCCTGATTGACATTCTCCTTGGTGGAGATAACGCCATCGTCATCGCGCTAGCGTGTCGCAACCTGTCCCCTGCGCTGCGTACCCGTGGCATATTGCTTGGCACATTTGGGGCTGTCGCTATTCGTGTTGTTCTCATTGCTTTCGCAGTAACGCTTCTGGAAATGCCGTATCTGAAGATTGTTGGCGCCATGCTGCTGTGCTGGATTGGCATCAAGCTTCTATCGGACGATAAGGACGGGCACGACGACATTCATGCGAGCAACAAACTTCTGTCCGCCGTAAAAACCATCATCGTGGCCGATCTGGTCATGAGCATCGACAATGTGATTGCCGTTGCTGGCGCAGCAGAACATGCAGGTGGTGAAAACCGCATGCTTCTGGTGGTCTTCGGTATCGTGGTCAGCATTCCAATTATCATCTGGGGCAGCACCATCGTACTCAAACTGATGGAACGGTTCCCCTTCATTGTGACATTGGGCGCCGGCCTTCTTGGTTATCTGGCCGGCGCGATGATGATATCGGATGCGCTTCTCCAGCCATGGGTGCAAGCCAATTTGCCGCCGCTGGACATTTTTATTCCGGGCACGACTATTCATTTCAGCGTGCCGGGACTGGCGGGTGCAGTCGCGGTTGTTGCCATCGGACGGTCACTTCTGAAAAGGCGAGCGCGCGTCGCATAGTCGCTCTCTGAATGTCAACGCACTGCTGGAAACACGAAAAGCCTCGGCCGGCCTCTCAACGTATAATCGGCGCTATGGCAAACAATGTCGGGCTTGAATTCGCCTCTAAAACAGATACTGGATTGGTGCGATCGCAGAATGAAGATTCCATTGCGATCAGTCCGACGCATGGCTTCGCCATTCTTGCGGACGGTATGGGCGGATACAATGCTGGCGAAATTGCCAGCAGCATTGCAACGTCCGTAAGCAAGGACTGTCTGGAACATGGACTCGCGCTCGTTCATGACACCGACTCACGTCTGCAACGCAACCGACAACTTCATCAACTGGTTGGTGACGCCATCCATCGTGCGAATGCCTCCATTCTGACGGCGGCACAGGAAGAACCGCGCTATAACGGCATGGGAACCACAATGATTGCTGCTGTGTTTCATCATGAAAGCGTCGTCATTGGGCATGTCGGCGACTCGCGCGCATATCGCTTCCGGACGGGGCAGGTCGAGCAGATCACGCGCGATCATTCCTTATTGCAGGAGCAAATCGATGCTGGTCTTGTCGCCGCAGAAGCGGCGCGTTTCTCACTCAACAAAAATCTCGTCACACGAGCGGTCGGTGTTGCACATGACATGGAGGTTGAAATCCATGAGCACCAAACCCAGCAAGGCGATATTTACCTATTGTGTTCGGATGGCTTGTCGGACATGGTTTCTGACAACGAAATAAGCGACATATTGAGCCGTAAGCAGTTGTCACTCGACATGGCGTGCGAAGCGCTCGTGCAGATAGCGAACGATCACGGTGGCCTCGATAACATTTCAGCGATCCTGATCCGCGTGCAATCCACCGCACCAGAAGGAACCGGTTTGCTGGGTCGCATTCTGAACTGGGTTAACTGAAACGTTGAAATGGCGTAGGCGGAGACTGCAATGGCGAGAATCATCCTTTCGATCGGCGATACAGTGTTGCGGGAAATCGTCCTTTCAAAAGAGCGCATGACAATCGGACGGCGGCCGCAAAACGATATTGTCATTGACGATTTGGCGGTTAGTGGTGAGCACGCGCTCATTGTCACGCGTGACAATGATTCTTTTCTAGAGGATTTGAACAGCACCAACGGGACGCAGGTGAATGGGCAGCCAGTAAGCAAGCATTTTTTGCAGGAAGGCGATGTTGTTGAACTGGCGCAGTTTCGCATTACCTATAGTGCGGCAGGTAGCAGCCAAGACAAAATGCATTCGACAGCTGTCCTCGCTGACACAGGGCGGCCACGACATTACGGTCCGATGATCCAGGTGCTGAACGGACCCAGTGCAGGAAAGGAAATCAGCCTCGATAGAGCGTTGACCACACTCGGGCGGCCAGATAGCCAGATCGCTGTTGTGACGCAACGCAATCGAACCTATTTTCTGACACATGTCAAAGGCGATCCCTATCCGCTACTGAATGGCGGACTGATTGGTGCGGGACCGCATCCACTCGTCGATGGCGATGTGATTGAAATCGCGGACACGCAGATGAAGGTTTTTCTGCCGTAGTGGATTCAGTCTGAATTCACTCTGACAATTTATGGCACGTCGTTGCCACTCTGCTATTGTTCTACTCCAAACTGACAAAAAACGTCATCTTGACTGCCAAATTTCGGTCCTTTAGCCGACGGATGCCCCAATTTTCCTATCCCTGATCAATATTTCCAGTTGGCACGGCGCTTGCAATATTGGCTGCATGGTAGAAAGCCTTTCTACTTTTAATTGAGGAGAAGTCAAATGAAATCGTCCAAAATGATGCAGCGCGCACAAAGTGGTTTTACCCTGATTGAATTGATGATCGTTGTGGCGATTATCGGTATTCTGGCTGCAGTCGCCGTACCGGCTTATCAGGATTACATCAAGAAAGCAGCTTACACCGAGGTAACTGGCGCGATGGCTCCGTTCAAGTCCGCGATTGACGAATCGTTCCAAGCTGGTGTTGCGTTAGCAGACATGGATGCGGCTACCAACGGCGGTGCAGCAACTAACCTGCCGGCTACGCCTGCAACTTCAACGACAAAAGCATTTAATAGCTTGGCCGTTGTTGACGGTGTGATCACTGCCACGCCTAACGCATATAAAGGTATTGTCGCTGGCGATACATGCGTCTTGACACCGACAGCGGAAGGCAATGCAGGCGCTCAGCGTCTCGTTTGGAACTACTCTGGAGCCTGCTTGACCAAGGGCTTCGTGAAGAACTAATGCTGGATAGCTGATAAAGCTGAAATGCCCACCGTATGGTGGGCATTTTTTTTGTGGGTACTTCTCAACAGAAAAAAGTCGACCTTCTTAACGTGCGGCTAGGTATATTTCCGTTGCAGATAGAAAATACATCGCGTTCTCAGAACGCTTTTTTTATTGGACGAAAATGCGATGTGCTATAGGGGGGCGCTAACCGTTGGCTAACCAATCGCCCGACTTGCCTCCGTGCTTCTCCAGCACTTGCACGTCAGTCATCATCATTCCGCGGTCCACGGCTTTGCACATATCGTAAATGGTGAGTAAGCCAATCTGCACTGCGGCGAGGGCCTCCATTTCGACTCCGGTTTTTCCGTGCGTTTCAACTTGGGCAGTACATCGTATTTTTGACTCGCTGGCATCGATGTCAAAATCCACTGCAATTCTGGTCAATGCCAAGGGATGGCAGAGCGGAATAAAGTCGCTGGTGCGTTTCGCACTCATGATTGCCGCGATTCTCGCGATGCCGAGCACGTCACCTTTTTTCGCCGTTCCTGACTGAATGATTGCAAGCGTCTCAGGCTTCATGCGAATAATCCCACTGGCGATGGCAATCCGGTGCGTCTCATCTTTAGCCCCAACATCCACCATATGTGCCTGTCCACCCGCATCGAAATGCGTCAGTCCGTGGTGGGCTGTTTCCGGCTGTTCTTTGTCTTGTTTGCTGTCCATGGGTAACACGGTATGACGGTTCTTGATCGATTTGCGAGTGCGGGTATCATAGCACCGTGAAATCAAAAATTCCCTTATTCGGTCTAATTCGGACACGGCGTTTATCCGGCATTGCGGTGCTCGCGCTTACCGGCGCACTAACGGCGGGATTGGCGCTAACACCGCTTGCGACGCTCGCCCAAGACCTGCCCAGTCTCGGCGACACCGAACGTGCCGAGCTCTCCCCGCTGATGGAGCGCAAGCTCGGTGAGCAGATCATGCGCGATATCCGACGCGACCGTGACTATCTGGACGATGCGCCGGTGACGGAATATCTCAATGACTTCGGCAACAGCCTGCTAGCGGTTCGACCTGAGGCACGCGGCGAAGTTGGCTACGACTATTTCTTCTTCGCGGTGCGCGACCCGATGCTGAACGCCTTCGCTTTGCCGGGTGGATTCATTGGCGTGCATTCTGCGTTGGTACTGGCCGCACAAAACGAATCGGAACTGGCATCGGTTCTGGCGCATGAAATCGGTCACGTAGCGCAGCGGCATATTGCGCGCATGCTGGGCAAGCAGCGGCAGGACGCGCTCATTCCTCTGGCAGCTGCGGTGCTGGCAGCACTGGCGGCGCGTGGCAGCCCGGATACTTCAATGGCCTTGTTGATGGGAGGGCAGGGCATCGCGATCCAGCGCCAGCTCAACTTCAGCCGGGACGCAGAGCGTGAAGCCGATCGAATCGGCTTGCAGATTTTGCGGGACGCCGGCTTTGAAACGGCAGGGATGATTGCATTCTTTGGCCGCATGCAGGCGGCCACGCGCGCTTATACGGATGCGGCACCAGCGTATCTGCGTTCGCATCCATTGACCACCGAACGGGTCGCGGATATCCAGGCGCGCACGCGGGACCAGCGCTACAAGCAACGTGCCGACAGCCTCGATTTTCACCTGGTGCGGGCACGGATACGGGTGTTGCAGGATTTGTCGCAGCAAGGGCTTCGTGATGCGTCGGCTGCATTTGATACGCAGTTGCAACAACGCACTCGGCTGCAAATTGTTTCGTCCAAATATGGACAGGCATTTATTGCTCTGCGGCAGGGCGCGCCCGCGAAAGCGCAAACCTTGCTGCAGGAAGCCTACGCTGCGGCGCAAGGGCCGTCTTCTCCTGTGCAAAGCCCAGTATTGACCAGCCTTTCTATCGACATCCGGCTAGCTGCAAATCAAGTGCCGGAAGCCTTGAAGGAGGCCGACGCCGCACGCCAGAAATTTCCGCTATCGCGAGGCATCGCAAGACAGTATGCGGATGCGCTGATTGCAAATGGCCGGTACGACGACGCTGTGAATTACTTGCGCGATCAGGCGCAAATCTATCGGCAGGAACCGAGACTGCATAACCAGCTGGCCAAGGCATATGCAGCACAGGGCAAACAGGCACTACAGCATCTCGCACTTGCCGAATCGTATGCGCTTTCCGGAAGCGTTCCTGCTGCGATTGACCAGCTCGGCATTGCTCGGCGATCGCCGGACGCGTCCTTCTATGACCAAGCGGTCATTGATGCGCGCGAACGCGAATTCAAGGCACGGTGGATGGACGAACTGAAAGAAGGCCAGCGCGCTCGGTAGCGCCGTCACTCAGGCAGCGTCCGGCTGAGGCGAGGTCGTATAACCGAAGTAACTTGCGACAGTGTCGCGCGTAATGGCTTGTACAGGCAAACGCTTGTCGCCATGTACCAGCGTGATCGGCGCAGCAACGGCCGGCTGCTGCAGCCATGCCAGTAGATCCTCATCATCTGCGATCCCATCCGCCGTATGCAAAAGCGGCAGGCATTGCGCCATGTCGCGATCGTCGACCAAGGCAATTTTTTCTCCGCATTTCAGCAGCAATTGTCCGGTTTCGGTAAGCCATGCCGCATCAATTGTTGCAACAGGCTCGCCAGTATGCAGAATGAATCCGTGCGACGGATCAGTACGCGCAATAAAAGGCGTCGCCTCAAGGTTTACATAGACGCGCTGCGGCCCGTTCTGGAAGTACCAGCGGCCTTGTGCATCGCATTGATAATTGCGGTTGATAAACCCAAGCAGTGCCGGGTTGGCAATTCGGTCGCCCGAAAGTTGCAGTGCCTGCGAACGTTCGTCGCGCATGCGCCAATTGCCTCGCGCGTCCAGCGCCAGCCAACCGAAGCAGTGCGGTACGTTGGGCCATTTTGCCATTGCCTGTTTGACGATTTCATCCATGGCCGTGTCCTAAGTAAGGCCTTCGAGAAAAGTCTGCATGCGTTGCGGCAGCCAATTAATGTGGCCGGGCAAGCCGCCGGCTACGAAGCCGACATGACCGCCGTGCTCTGGATAATCCAGCGTCACGTGACGCGACGCAGTCTGTGGTAAATGTTGCGGCGGTAAAAAAGGATCGTTTCTGGCATTCAAAACCAGAGTCGGCACAGTAATATCGGACAGGACATGTTTGGCGCTGGCCCGATCCCAATAATCGTCGGTATTGCGATACCCATGCAGAGGTGCCGTCACGATATTGTCGAACTCATATAAATTGCGCGCACGAAGCATGGTTTCTCGATCGAAGAGGCCTGGAAACTGATTGAGTTTCTGCAGGCATTTCGGCTTCAGTGTTTGCAGGAATACGCGCGTGTAAATCCTGTTCAGTCCACGCGACAGAGCGGCGCCGCCACCGGCGAGGTCGAGTGGTGCCGAAACAGCGCAGGCTGCGTCTACGATGTCCGCTTGATGCTGAGATTCGCCCAGCCAGCGCAACAAGGCATTGCCGCCCAAAGACACCCCGGCAGCGTAGAACTTTGCGGAGGGCTTGTTATTGCGTTCTGCGGCCATGCGTCGAATGATCCAGTCGACTTCCTGCGCATCGCCGGAATGATAGAAGCGCGGCGCATGATTTAGCTCACCGGAACAGCCGCGAAAATGCGGCACGGCGCCGGACCAGCCAAGTGCTGCGACATGTGCCATCAATGCACGTGCATAGTGGCTGTCGGATGAACCTTCAAGGCCATGGAACAAGACAATGAAGGGGCGATCCGCTTGGCCGTCGATGAAATCGACGTCAATAAAGTCGCCATCCGGAGCGCGCCAGCGTTCGCGACGATACGCCACCTGCGGTTTGACAATGCAGGTCGCTGGAAATATCGTTTGCAGATGCCCTCCAGGCAACCATGTCGGCGCTGCGTATTTCATTTGCCTTTTCGTCGTCTTAACTGCATCGTCCTAATGCAATAGTGCCGAAACAGAAATATCCGCCGGCGCTTCACCGGGCACAACCGATGCATGGTGGGTCACGATGCGCCAGCCGTGCGGCGTTTTCATATAGACATTCGTCGCGAGAATATGAATGTCTTGCTGACGCGATGCCGTTCGATGCACTTCTTCGATGATGTTGTGCACGGATGTCATCATGTTTTGCGTCACATGCAACTGTACTGGCCGAATATCGACCCCGCCTTGTTCGAAGATCGATTCCCAGGCTGAGCGTATCGATGTGTGACCGACCAGACGTGGTGCGCCAGGATGGATGCAAACGATGTCTTCCTCGTCCGACCAGAGCGACATGACAGCGTCGACGTCGGCTCGGCTGATTGCCTCGTAGAACGCTGCTTCTATTTCTTCGGGTGTTTCAAATATTTTATTTAGCTTGGGCATGGTGTGCCGGCGCTCCTTTCTTTGGAGAACAGTTCCGGGCGATTTGTGAGGTCCGAACCTGGACCGGATCAGGACAGTATAGAGCAACGGACTGGTCCGAAAGATCGACGGCCCGGATCATTTGCATGATCCGGGCCGTCAATGTTTAAGACCGCGCTCGCGTCAATGTCCTTTGACAACCGTTCCGGGCTTTAAGCGATAAACGGTGCCGCAATACGGACATTTGCCTTCGCCATGCTCCAGCGGAATGAAAACGCGCGGATGCGATGACCAGATCGGCATGGCGGGATTGGGGCAATAGGCCGGCAAATCCTTGCCGTCCAGTTCGACGTAGCTTGTGCTTCTCTTTGCTTGGGTCATGGAATTTTCAGAGTGTGGTTAAACCAGGGTGAGCCAGTGCTGGTACTGCGGCGCCTTGCCCGCAACGACGTCGAAGAAGAGCGACTGCAGTTTTTCCGTGATCGGTCCGCGTTTGCCTTCGCCGATCTGGCGATTGTCGAGTTCGCGAATCGGTGTGATTTCTGCTGCGGTACCGGTGAAGAATGCCTCGTCGCAGCAATACATTTCATCGCGCGTGATGCGTTTTTCAATAACTTGAATGCCGAGGTCGCGTGCCATCGTCAGCACCGCGTCGCGCGTGATCCCATCGAGACAGGATGCGAGATCCGGCGTATAGATCTTGCCATTTTTAATGATAAAAACGTTCTCGCCTGAACCTTCCGACACGTAGCCTTCGGTATCGAGCAGCAGTGCTTCATCGTAGCCGTCGGTCAACGCTTCCTGATTCGCCAGAATCGAGTTGATGTAATAACCGCATGCTTTCGCGCGGACCAGCGAAACATTGACGTGATGGCGGGTGAACGAGGACGTCTTTACACGAATACCCTTGGCAAGACCATCTTCGCCGAGGTAAGCGCCCCACGGCCATGCGGCGACGGCGACGTGGATGGTGTTGCCCTTAGCCGAGATGCCGAGTTTTTCGGAGCCGATCCAAACCAACGGGCGCAGATAACACGACTCGAGCTTGTTCTCGCGCACGACCTGGCGTTGCGCTTCCATGATTGTCTCCATGTCGAACGGAATGTTCAGCTGGAAGATCTTGGCCGAATTGAACAGGCGCTGCGTATGCTCCTTCAGACGAAAAATGGCGGTGCCTTGCGGCGTCTTGTACGCGCGCACGCCTTCGAAAACACCCATGCCGTAATGCAGCGTGTGCGTGAGCACGTGAATCGTTGCGTCGCGCCAATCGATCAGTTCGCCGTCTTTCCAGATTTTTCCGTCGCGGTCGGCCATGGACATGTTGTGCTCTCCAAAAATGTGGCAAAACCTCGATTCTAGCGCACTCCAACGGGGGTGAAAATTCATCTGTAGAATGATGGATTGGCATTTTCGTGCGCATCTCCACTTCATGACAGCGTGTGTCTTACCTGATAGCGCCATGCTGTTATCAATTGAACACCTCGACGCGAAGAGCGTTGCGCGGTTCGCAGATTAAAAAATGAGCAATACACAGACAAGTACCGTGCAAGAACCCAGCATCGATCTGGAAAAACGTGCTTTCCGGGAAGGCTTCAAGGCCTGCGCCCCGACCATGCCGGGCATTTTTGCCTGGGGAATGGTGACCGGAATGGCGATGGTCAAGACCGGGTTGACGATCTGGCAAGCGCTGGGAATGACCTTTCTTGTTTTCGCCGGATCTGCTCAGCTTGCGTCGCTGCCTTTGATTGCCGCCAATGCGCCGATCTGGGTGGTATTTCTTACCGCGCTGGTGGTGAATTTGCGTTTTGTCATATTCGCTGCAGCGATTGCGCCGCACTTCGCGCATCTGCCCTGGTACAAACGGGTTTGGCATGGCTACTTCAACGCTGATATCACAATGGCCTTGTTCCCGCGTCATTTTCCGGCCGAGACGGCATCGCGTACCGCAGGCAAGGTGGGCTTCTTCAATGGCATCGGTTATCCGAACTGGTGTGCGTGGCAGGTTGGTTCGGTGGTCGGCATACTGCTCGCAAGCCAGATTCCGCAAAGTTGGGGTATTGGCTTTGCTGGCACGCTAGCCTTGCTGGCAATTACTATTCCGCTGATTATCAATTCCGCTGCACTGGTTGGTGTCGTCGTCGCCAGTATCGTGGCAATTGCCGCGGCGGCGCTGCCGTATCGACTAGGGCTTCTGCTTGCTGTCATCGTTGGTATGAGTGCGGCGATGATTGTCGACACTTATCTCGATAAAAAGGAAGGCGCATGAACGCCATTGATACCTGGTTGACAATTGTCTTACTGACCGCCGCGACGATCTTGACGAGGAGTTCGTTCTTTTTGCTGGGACATGCTGTCAAATTGCCCCCAAAAGTCCAGCACGCGCTCCGTTACGCTCCGGCTGCGGCCTTGGCCGCCATCGTGGCGCCCGACCTGATGCTGGCCGACGGAGCGTTGCATCTGACTTGGATGAATCCCAAACTGGTCGCGGGCATTGGTGCGGCGGCGTTTTTCCTGACCACGCGCCATTTGCTGGGCACGATCATCGCCGGGATGGCTCTCTACACTTTGCTCCGCGTCATCGTATAAGCCGAAAACGGTTTTTCGAGGGGGTGCGGTGCGGTAAAATACCGGTTTTTCCATTCTTTCAATTCTTGTCTGGCTGCCATGCAATTCAATCGTCTGAGCGACCTCATCGCACGCAATCAACTTCAGGGTAAACGTGTTTTCATCCGGGCCGATCTCAACGTGCCGCAGGACGATGCCGGCAATATCACCGAAGATACGCGCATCCGCGCCTCGGTGCCGGCGATCCAGCAGGCGTTGCAGGCCGGCGCAGCTGTCATGGTGACGTCGCATCTTGGTCGCCCAACGGAAGGGGAATTCAAGCCTGAAGACTCGCTTGCGCCCATCGCCAAGCGTTTGTCGGACCTGCTGGGCAAGCCGGTTGAGCTGAAGCAGAACTGGGTCGATGGTGTTGACGTTGCCCCGGGACAGGTCGTCCTGCTAGAGAACTGCCGCGTCAATAAAGGTGAGAAAAAGAATAGTGACGAGCTCGCGCAAAAAATGGCGAAGTTATGCGACGTCTATGTCAACGATGCGTTTGGCACTGCGCACCGCGCCGAGGCAAGCACGCACGGCATCGCAAAGTTTGCGCCGATCGCCTGCGCTGGCCCGCTGCTTGCAGCCGAACTCGATGCGCTCGGAAAGGCGCTCGGCCAGCCAGCCCGTCCACTGGCTGCAATCGTCGCCGGCTCCAAGGTCTCGACCAAACTGACCATTTTGAAATCGCTGGCTGACAAAGTAGACAATCTGATCGTCGGCGGCGGCATTGCCAACACCTTCATGCTGGCCGCTGGGCTGAAGATTGGCAAATCGCTGGCTGAAGCCGATCTTGTCAGCGAAGCGAAAGCCATCATCGATATGCTGGCAGAACGCGGTGCCTCAGTGCCGATTCCGGTCGACGTGGTGTGCGCCAAAGAATTTTCGGCAACAGCAGTAGCGACCATCAAGGATGTGAAGGACGTCACCGACGACGACATGATTCTCGACATCGGCCCGAAGACGGCAGCGCAATTGGCGCAGCAGATCGCGCAAGCCGGCACCATTGTCTGGAACGGTCCGGTCGGCGTGTTCGAATTCGATCAGTTCGGCGAAGGCACGAAGACCTTGGCCATGGCAATCGCCAATTCCAAAGGGTTTTCAATTGCTGGCGGTGGAGACACGCTGGCAGCGATTGCGAAGTACAACATTGCCGACAAGATCGGCTATATCTCGACCGGCGGCGGTGCTTTCCTCGAATTCTTGGAAGGAAAGACACTACCAGCGGTTGATATCCTGCAGCAGCGGGCAAAATAACTCGCATGGACGCATTGCATCCGCATTGCGCTTGAGGTCCGCCGCTTATCAAAGGTTTTTATATGATTAGAGCCACCAAGATTGTTGCTACTGTCGGTCCGGCATCGAGTGATCCGGAAATTCTCACCCGTATGATCAAGGCAGGGGTGAACGTCGTGCGACTGAACTTCTCGCACGGTAAAGCGCAGGACCATATCGACCGCGCCAATCTCGTCCGTAAGGCGGCAGCCGAATGCGGCCGCGAAGTTGCCATCATGGCGGACTTGCAAGGTCCTAAAATCCGTATCGGCAAATTCGAGAGCGGCAAGATTTTTCTTGAAAATGGCAGCAAATTCATCCTGGATGCCGACTGCGAGATGGGCAACCAGGCGCAAGTCGGGCTCGACTACAAGGAGCTGCCACGCGACATCCGCACCAAGGATGTGTTACTGCTCAATGATGGCCTGATCGTGCTGGTGGTCGACAAGGTGGTCGGCAATGCGATCCACACGACTGTCAAGATCGGTGGCGAACTGTCCAACAACAAGGGAATCAACCGGCTCGGCGGCGGACTGTCTGCGCCCGCGCTGACCGCCAAGGACATGGACGACATCAAGACGGCGATGAGTTTCCAGGCCGATTATGTCGCGGTGTCCTTTCCGAAAAATGCAACCGACATGATCATGGCGCGTCAGCTTGCCAATATCGCAGGCGAGGCCAACAAGCACAAACCGCGAATGATCGCCAAGATTGAACGCGCGGAAGCAATTCCAGTGCTGCAGGAAATCCTCGACGCCTCCGACGGCATCATGGTCGCGCGTGGCGACCTTGCGGTTGAAGTCGGCAATGCTGCTGTGCCGGCACTGCAAAAGCGCATGATCAAGATGGCGCGCGCCTCGAACAAGCTGGCGATCACGGCGACGCAGATGATGGAATCAATGATCGTCAATGCGGTACCGACGCGTGCAGAAGTCAGCGACGTGGCGAATGCGGTTCTGGACGGCACCGACGCAGTGATGACATCCGCCGAAACGGCCTCGGGCAAGTATCCGGTTGAGACAGTGGAAACCATGGCCGCGATCTGCCTCGAAGCGGAGAAATCGGACGTCGTGAAGCTCGATGCTGACTTCCTAAACGCAACATTTACGCGCATTGATCAGTCGATTGCGTATGGCGCACTGTTCACCGCTTATCATCTGCGCGTGAAAGCTATTGCTGCGCTGACCGAGTCGGGTTCAACGGCGCTCTGGATGAGCCGCCACAACATCGACATCCCGATTTTCGCCATTACTCCGATCCTCGGTACGCAGCGCAAGGCCGCGCTCTATCGTAATGTCACAACCTTTGAGCTGGCGCATTCCACCGACCGCGAAGCCGTGTTGAAAGCCGCGCAGGATTTGCTCCTCGCTAAAGGCGTGGTTCAAAAAGGTGACATGATTGTGGTCACTTGGGGCGAACCCATGGGGCAGGTCGGCGGTACCAATGCCCTGAAGATCATGAAGATCGGCGAATACTGAATTTGAATTCTATAGTCTGGAGAACACCATGCCTCTCGTATCCATGCGTCAATTGCTCGACCACGCTGCTGAAAACGGCTACGGTCTGCCCGCATTCAATGTCAATAACCTGGAACAGGTAACGGCCATCATGCAGGCCGCCGATGAAGTCGGCGCGCCGGTCATCATGCAGGCGTCGGCCGGTGCCCGCAAATATGCAGGCGAAGCTTTCCTGCGCCACCTGATCGAAGCCGCGGTCGAAGCCTATCCGCATATTCCTGTCGTCATGCATCAGGACCACGGCCAGTCACCGGCAGTCTGCATGGCAGCGATCAAATCGGGCTTTACATCAGTGATGATGGACGGTTCGCTGATGGAAGATGGCAAGTCGGTCGCCAGCTATGAATACAACGTCGAAGTCTCACGTAAGGTGGTCGAGTTTTCGCACGCGATCGGCGTCACCGTCGAGGCGGAACTGGGCGTGCTCGGTTCGCTCGAAACGATGATGGGCGACAAGGAAGACGGTCACGGCGCCGACGGCAAGATGACCCGTGAACAGTTGCTGACAGATGTGAATCAAGCTGCCGACTTCGTCAAGCTGACACAGTGCGACGCATTGGCGATCGCGATTGGCACGTCGCACGGCGCGTACAAATTCTCGCGCAAGCCGACCGGCGATATTCTGGCGATTGAACGCATCAAGGAAATCCATACGCGCATCCCGAACACGCATCTGGTGATGCACGGTTCTTCCTCCGTGCCGCAGGAATTACTGGCCGAGATCCGCGAATTTGGCGGCGACATGAAAGAAACCTACGGTGTGCCGGTCGAAGAAATCCAGGAAGGCATCAAACACGGTGTGCGTAAGATCAATATCGATACCGATATCCGTCTGGCAATGACTGGTGCAATCCGCCGCTTCTTCGTCGAGAATCCGTCCAAGTTCGATCCGCGCGACTACCTGAAGCCGGCACGCGAAGCCGCGAAGAAGGTTTGCAAATCACGTTTCGTCGCTTTCGGCTGCGAAGGTCAGGCAGCAAAGATCAAGCCGATTCCACTTGAAAAAATTGCCGAAAAATACAAAAAAGGCGAACTCTCGCAGATCGTGCAGTAAAATTTAGCATCGGAAACAAACCAACCGGCGGCGTGTCAGGCACCCGCCGGTTTAGCTTTTTTGGAAAGTCCATGAACAGTCTCTACCAGTCCAACATCAAGTCACTTCAGTTGCTCGGCCGCGGCAAGGTGCGCGACAACTACGCAGTCGGCGACGACAAGATCCTGATCGTGACGACGGACCGCCTGTCGGCCTTCGACGTCGTGATGAACGAACCGATTCCCGCCAAGGGCAAGGTCCTGAATCAGATGTCGGATTTCTGGTTCGCAAAGCTGGGTGACATTGTTCCGAATCATTTGACTGGCATTGCGCCGGAATCGGTCGTGAGTGCCGATGAAGCGGACCAGGTACGCGGTCGCGCGGTGGTCGCCAAGCGACTCAAGCCTATCCTCGTAGAAGCCGTTGTCCGCGGTTACATCATCGGATCGGGCTGGAAGGATTATCAATCGACCGGTGCGATCTGCGGCATCGCGCTGCCTGCGGGATTGCGTCAGGCTGACAAGCTGGCAGCGCCAATTTTCACGCCGGCAGCGAAAGCGGACATTGGCGAGCACGACGAGAACATCAGCTTCGCTGACATGGAAAATCGCATTGGCAAGGAACTGGCGGCAAAGATGCGCGACATCAGCATCAAGCTGTACCAGACCGCAGCGGACTATGCGGCAACACGCGGCATCATCATCGCCGACACCAAGTTCGAGTTCGGCCTTGACGACAACCGCACGCTGCATTTGATGGATGAAGTCTTGACGGCGGATTCGTCGCGTTTCTGGCCGGCTGACTCGTACGCGCCAGGCATGTCGCCGCCGTCCTTCGACAAGCAGTTCGTGCGCGACTATCTGGAAACACTGAAAGACTGGAACAAGACCGCACCCGCACCGGCTCTGCCTGCGGATGTCATTGAAAAAACCGGCGCAAAATATCGTGAGGCGCTTGAGCGCCTGACCGGTGCAACCCTGAAGGACTGATATGAGCGAAGCGCAAGCAGATTCGCCGGTCGTCGGCGTCATCATGGGCTCGTCGTCCGATTGGGATGTGATGCAGCATGCGGTCGCAATGCTGAAAGAATTTGGCATCCCGCACGAAGCGAAGGTGATCTCCGCGCATCGCATGCCGGACCAGATGTTCGACTACGCCGAATCAGCGCGCCAGCGTGGGCTGCGTGCAATCATCGCGGGCGCAGGTGGCGCAGCGCATCTGCCTGGCATGGTCGCGGCGAAAACCATTGTCCCGGTGCTCGGCGTGCCGGTGCCGTCGAAATACCTGCGCGGCGAAGATTCCTTACTGTCCATCGTGCAAATGCCGAAAGGCATTCCAGTGTCGACTTTCGCGATTGGTGAGGCGGGTGCCGCCAATGCAGCGCTGACTGCGATTGCAATCCTTGCCGCAACCGATGACAAACTGGCTGCGCGCCTGGAGGACTTCCGTGCCAAGCAGACGCAGGCAGCACTTTCAATGACACTTCCTGCATGAGTAACGAGTTTCCTCCTTTCGTCCCTTCTGCTTCGCCCGCCAATTGGCTGGGCGTAATGGGCGGTGGCCAGCTCGGACGCATGTTTGTCCACGCCGCGCAGAAAATGGGGTTCAAGGTGGCTGTGCTGGAGCCGGCGCGCGACTGTCCGGCTGGCCATGCCTCGGATCATCTGCTGTGTGCGGACTACACTGACGAACAGGCACTGGCAGAACTTGCAGAGCAATGTGTGGCGGTAACGACCGAGTTTGAAAACGTACCTGCGCCAAGTCTCGCCTTTCTGGCGACACGTACTTTTGTTGCGCCTGCCGCAGCTTGCGTATCCATTGCGCAGGACCGCCTCGAAGAAAAACGGTTCTTTACAGAGTGCGCGGCGGCGTCCGGTGTTCTGCCTGCTCCGTACAAGGCTATTCATGCCGAAGCGGATATTGGCGCTATTCCCGATGCGCTGTTCCCCGGCATTCTGAAGACGGTGCGCATGGGCTATGACGGCAAGGGACAGGTCCGGGTTAAAACCAGGGATGAAGTTCGCGCTGCATTCGCCGGCATGAACGGTGTGCCCTGCGTGCTGGAAAAGATGCTGCCGCTGGCATACGAAATCTCGGTATTGACCGCGCGTGGTGCGGACGGCGAATCCGTGGTGTATCCGATTGCCGAGAACGTACATCGCGACGGCATTCTCTTTACCACGACGGTACCCGGTCCCAATGTTTGCGCAGAATCCGCCAGGAAGGCACAAGCGGCAGCGCTCGCGATCGTCGCGCAGCTCGGCTATGTTGGTGTGCTTTGCATTGAATTCTTCGTGCTGCAGGATGGTTCGCTGGTGGTCAACGAAATGGCGCCGCGTCCGCACAATAGCGGGCACTACACCATCGACGCCTGCATCACCAGCCAGTTTGCGCAGCAGGTGCGCGCGATGGCTCGCCTACCCTTGGGTGAAGTGCGCCAGCATTCCCCCGCAGTGATGCTCAATATCCTGGGTGATGTCTGGTTTGACGGCGATAGTGAGCAAGCACGTGAACCTGCCTGGGATAAGGTGCTAGCGCTGCCAGGCGCCAATCTGCACTTGTATGGCAAGGATGACGCACGGCGCGGTCGCAAAATGGGGCATGTGACGTTTGTCGCTCCCACCTTGGCCAAAGCACAGGCAAACCTGCTTGTTGCATGCCATATTCTCGGCATCGCGGCCTGATACTTCGACATGACTGATGTGACCCTGGATTTGCCGGCAATCGAGGCGGCGGCGCGCAAGCTGGAAGAGGGCGAGCTTGTTGCCTTTCCCACGGAAACCGTCTACGGCCTTGGCGCCGACGCGGAAAATCCGCAGGCCGTAGCGAAAATTTACGCCGCCAAAGGGCGGCCATCGAATCACCCGGTCATCGTGCATGTCGCTCCTGGGGCGGACCTGCGTTATTGGGCCGATGCGATTCCGAGGGAAGCGGAAAAACTGGTGGCAGCCTTTTGGCCCGGTCCGCTGACATTGATTCTCAAGCGCGCACCGCATATTCCGGACGCGGTATCAGGCGGTCAGGATTCAATTGGTTTGCGTTGTCCCTCTCATCCAGTCGCGCAGGCCTTGCTCCGGACATTCAAGGCAGGAAAAGGGGGCGTTGCCGCGCCCTCGGCGAACAAGTTCGGACACGTCAGTCCAACCACGGCGAAGCATGTGCTGGATGAATTTGGATTCGGTGCCGACAGTCCGCTTGCATCCATCCTCGATGGTGGACAAAGCGAGGTGGGTATCGAGTCGACGATTGTCGATCTGTCGCGTATCGCAAGCCATGGCGTTGTACTGCTGCGACCCGGCCACATCACCGGCGCTCAAATCGAACAAGTGATCGGCATGTCGCCCCGTACGCCGGACGCGGCTGCACCGCGTGCTTCTGGTACGCTGGAAGCGCACTATGCGCCGGCCGCCCCAGTGGCACTGATTGACACGGATCGCGTGTCCAGCACAGTTGATCAGCTTGTGTCATCAGGACGACGCGTTGCGCTGATTCGTCATGCAGCCGCACCGGTCGCAAACACGCATGCACAACTTGGCTTGCCGTCCTTGCCGGATGGCTATGCGCACGATCTTTACGCTGCATTGCGGGCGATGGATGCCGTTGGCGCCGACATCATTCTTGTAGAGGCGCCTCCCGTAGACTCATCGTGGCAAGGCGTCAATGATCGTTTGCGTCGTGCCGCGCATGACTCGCTCGGCGTGCTGGCGAAACTGCTGAAAGATAGCGTATAGCCTTCTCCTTTGGCGCCATCCTTATGGCGTTTTGCCTGCATCGCATGCATCAAAATTTAGGGTTAATGCTCTAATTTTACGTTCTGGTTTCCATATCGCATGTCTAGGCAAGCCTTGTGTTCAATGACATACTTGGTTCGAGAATGGCACGCCCGTTCTTTTTTAATTCCCAAAGACAATATCCATAAAACGGAGACCACATGCGTCAATTTAAATTTGCCGCGGCGCTCATAGCTGCCGCTGTCCTGGCCGGTTGCGGCGGAAGTAACAATGCGCCGCAGTTCAATGGCATTGTCTCTTTCGGCGACAGCCTGAGCGATGTCGGTACTTACTCGGTAGGTGCCGTGAAGGCGCTGGGGGGCGGCAAATACACGATCAATGCACCGGATTCCAAGAACTGGATCGAGTTGATGGCGCCAAAGTTGAATGTCGCGGCACCGTGTCCGGCCCAAACTGGCCTCGAGGGTGACCCTACATTGGGCTTTTCGGCTCCTGTCACGAATTTTTCCAACTGCACAGCTTATGCCCAAGGCGGTGCTCGGGTCACGAACCCTGTCGGCCCAGGCAATAAGCTGCTTGGTGGCGCCAATGCCGTTCTCGGTCAACTGACTGTCCCGGTTGCCAAGCAAATCCAGAATCACCTTGCGCTCAAAGGCGGGACCTTCAACGGCAATGAAATCGTGTTCGTGCTGGCAGGCGGCAATGATGTCTTTATTAACCTTGCCACCGTCGGCGCGGGGGGATCTCCGACCGCGGCCGTTACGGCAATGGGAACCGCAGGCGCTGAATTGGCCGGCTATATCAAGAACCTGATTGTCGGTAAAGGGGCGAAATACGTTGCGGTCATCAATCTTCCGGATGTCAGCAAGACGCCATTCGCGTTGTCGCAAAGTGCTGAAACACAAGGGCTGATCAACACCATGGTCACCACCTTTAATTCACAGTTGCAGCAGGGCCTGTCCGGCGTCGATCTTCTCCTGATCGATGCCTACACGGTCAGCCGCGACCAGAGCGCTAATCCTGTGAAGTATGGCTTTACCAATACAACGACGCCTGCGTGCGATTTGTCTCCGGCAAAGAATGCGCTGGGATCTTCGCTCGTTTGCACAAAGAACAATCTGATTGCGGGGAATACGGATGCTTTCCAGTTTGCGGATACGGTGCATCCATCGCCGTTCGGCTACAAAGTGCTGGCTGATCTGGTGGCAGCGGAATTGGGCAAACGGGGCTGGGTGTAAATCGGATCCGCAGGCGCGTTCATCCGAAGCGTAGCTTCATTGCCAAGATGAACAGTGCCAGGGCCAGCGTAAAGACGTTGGCAATAATGACTGGCCATGCGCCGAGGATAACGCCGTAAAGCAACCAGAGCGCGACGCCGGTGGTGAAGATGCAATACATACCGAGTGAAACACCATCGGCACGCTTGGTTTTCCATGTCATCCATGCCTGAGGAACGAAGGCGATCGTGGTGAATAGCGCAGCGAGTGCGCCGACGATATTGTCGAGTTGGTTAAGGGAGTTGAAGACCATCTGAGCTTTTCGATAATTGACCACGCGAAGTGCTTCATGAAACAAGCCCCGCTCGACAATTGACGTCCAGCGGGGCTTTTTTATGACTGCCTCGAATTTTACTGGAAGGCCTGAATTCCTGTCTGTGCGCGTCCCAGAATCAACGCATGAATGTCATGCGTACCCTCATAGGTATTCACCACTTCCAGGTTCACCATGTGACGGATCACGCCGAATTCGTCCGAAATGCCGTTCCCGCCCAGCATGTCGCGCGCCATTCTCGCCACGTCGAGCGCCTTGCCACATGAATTGCGTTTCATCATGGACGTGATTTCTACGGAAGCCGTGCCTTCATCTTTCATGCGACCCAGCCGCAAGCATCCCTGCAAGCCCATCGTGATTTCGGTTTGCATGTCGGCCAGTTTTTTCTGGATCAGCTGGTTCGCCGCCAAGGGCTTGCCAAACTGCTTGCGGTCCAGCACATACTGTCTTGCAATATGCCAGCACGATTCGGCCGCACCCAACGCGCCCCATGCAATGCCGTAACGCGCACTGTTGAGGCAGGTGAACGGGCCTTTCAAGCCGCGCACGTCGGGGAACGCGTTTTCTTCCGGACAAAACACTT
>Ga0207976_100090_pt1 | contig 100648 bp, 87 predicted proteins | sample LakWasMe94_HOW11_2_FD_183916 | JGI IMG/M metagenome (GOLD analysis project Ga0207976, IMG submission 183916) | Freshwater sediment methanotrophic microbial communities from Lake Washington under simulated oxygen tension - Sediment Metagenome... | ecosystem: Environmental > Aquatic > Freshwater >...
GGAAGTTGCCGATCACCACGTCAGGGTGCGTGTTGGCAAAGCGGCGGGGCGGTGAGGTCATTGGGGGCTGCGTCCGTGCAAAAAGATCGGGCCAAGCGACGAGGCTGCATGATGCCGGATGCCCGGTGCTGTGGCGGGTTGCCGGCGCATCAACCCTGCGGCGTGCCGGCCTTGTCTTCTGCCACAGGGTCAGCTGCCCGCCACCACGTCCCGCGCCGCAAACCGCACGCTGAAGCGCGCGCCGGGCGGGGTCTGGCCAGGCCGTGCGTCTTCAAGGGCGACCTCGGCATCGTGCTTGCTGGCAATCTCGAGCACGATGGGCAGGCCCAGGCCGGAGCCGTCGGCCTCGCTGCCCAGGGCGCGGTAGAACGGCTGGAACACCAGCTCGCGCTCGGCCTCGGGCACGCCGGGGCCGGAGTCCTCGACCTGCAGCAGCAGCACATGGCCGAAGGTGTCGGCCAGCACGCGGGCAGTGACCACGCCGGGCTTGTCGGGCGTGGAGGGCGTGTAGTTGATGGCGTTGTCCACCAGGTTGCGCACCAGCTCCTTGAGCAGCGTGGGGTTGCCGTCGATCAGCACGCCCGGCGATCCAGGCTCGGCGCCGTCGTAGCCCAGGTCGATGTGCTTGTCGAGCGCACGGGGCACCGAGTCGCGCACCACCTCGATCACCAGGCGCGCCAGGTCGCAGGGCTGGCGGGCAATGCCCACGCCGCTGCCCTCGGCCCGCGCCAGCGCCAGCAGTTGGTTGACGGTGTGAGTGGCGCGGATGCTGGAGCGCCCGATCTGCTGCAGCGAGCGCTTGAGCTCTTCGGTGCTGGTGCCTTCGCGCTGTGCCAGGTCGGCCTGCATGCGCAGGCCCGCCAGCGGGGTCTTGAGCTGGTGGGCTGCATCGGCCAGAAAGCGCTTTTGCGTGGCCAGCGAATCGTTCAGCCGCGTGAGCAGGTCGTTGACGGACGACACCAGCGGCGCCACTTCGAGAGGCACGGTGCGGTCGTCCAGTGGCGAGAGGTCGTCGGGGTTGCGCGCGCGGATGCGCTGCTCCAGCTGGTTGAGCGGCTGGATGCCCCGCGCCAGCGCCAGCCACACCAGCAGCACGGCCAGCGGCAGGATGACGAACTGCGGCAGCATCACGCCCTTGATGATTTCGGTGGCCAGCACGCTGCGTTTTTCGCGCGTCTCGGCCACCTGGACCAGCGCCACCGGCGTGTCTTTCAGCGGCAGGCGCACCCAGATGTAGGCCACGCGGATGTCGATGCCGCGCATCTCGGCATCGCGCAGCCGCACCTCGCCCGACAGGGGCACCTCGTCGCTCGGGGGCTCGGGCAGTTCGCGCTCGCCCGAGAGGAACTCGCCGCCCGGGCCGATGACCTGGTAGTACACGATGTCGGAGTCGTCGGCGCGCAGGATCTCGCTGGCGGGCTGGGGCAGGTTGAACTGGGCCTTGTCGCCCACCACGCTCACCAGTTGGGCGAGGGCGTGGGCGTTGTACTCCAGCGCCCGGTCAAACGGCTTGTTGGCCAGGCCCTGCGCCACCAGCCAGGTCAGCGCCAGGCTCACAGGCCACAGCAGCAGCAGCGGCGTGAGCATCCAGTCGAGGATTTCGCCGAACAGGGAGCGCTGCTCGCGCTGGAAGATCTTCACAGCGGCCGCCGTGGCATTTTTGAAGCCAAAACACCCGATAGCGCTAGATTCATATGCACAAGCTGCTATCGTTTTGATAGTTAACTGGGGATCTTCTCAAGGCAGTAGCCCAGGCCGCGCACGGTGGCGATGCGGATGGGCCCGCCTTCGATCTTCTTGCGCAAGCGGTGGATGTAGACCTCGATGGCGTTGTTGCTCACCTCCTCGCCCCACTCGCACAGGCGCTCCACCAGCTGCTCCTTGCTCACCAGCCGGCCGGCGCGCTGCAGCAGCACTTCCAGCAGGCCCAGCTCGCGGGCGGACAGCTCGATCATCTTGCCGTCGATGGTGGCCACGCGGCCGGCCTGGTCGTACACCAGCGGGCCGTGCTTGATGGCGCTGCTGGTGCCGCCCATGCCCCGGCGCGTGAGGGCACGCACGCGGGCTTCGAGCTCTTGCAGGCTGAAGGGCTTGGCCATGTAGTCGTCGGCGCCAAAGTCCAGGCCCTTCACGCGTTCTTCCACGCTGTCTGCGGCGGTGAGGATGAGCACCGGCAGGGCGGAGCCCCGGCCGCGCAGTTTTTTCAGCACCTCCAGCCCATGCATCTTGGGCAGGCCCAGGTCCAGGATGAGCAGGTCGAACTCGTTGTTGGTCATGAGCGCCGCGTCGGCCTCGCTGCCGCTGGCGACATGGTCCACCACGGCGCCCGAGGCACGCAGCGTGCGCAGCAGGCCATCGGCCAGCACCTGGTCGTCTTCGGCAATGAGGATGCGCATGCGGACTGTCTCCTTGGGTGGTGCGGCCCGTGGGCGGGCCTGTGTCGTCATTGTCTGCCTGTGCGAGGATTTTAGGCGCCAGCTCCCTGTCCGGCGCCTTTGGCTGGCTGCAAGCTTGGGACACGGAAAATGGCGGCCATGCACATCCTGCTCATCGAAGACGACCTGGACCTGGGCCAGGCCCTGCTGCAAGCCCTGCAGCAGGGCGGCTTCACTGTGCAATGGCTGCGCAGCGTGGCCGCCACGCCGCCCCTGCCCGACGCCAACGAGGTCGCCGCCGTGCTGCTGGACCTGACCCTGCCCGACGGCCAGGGCATGGCGCTGCTGCGCCGCTGGCGCCGCGCGGGCCTCAGCCTGCCGGTGATCGTGATCACGGCCCGCACTGCCTTGCAGGACCGGCTCGACGGCCTGGATGGCGGGGCCGACGACTACGTGCTCAAGCCTTTCGACGTGCCCGAGTTGCTGTCGCGCCTGCACGCCGTGTTGCGGCGCAGTGCGCGCCAGGCCAGCGAGGAGTGGACGCTGGGCGCGCTGCGCGTGGCGCCCCGGCGGCACGAGGCCTGGGTGGGCGACGAGCCCCTGGCGCTGTCACCGCGCGAGTTCCGGCTGCTGGTGGAGCTGGCGCGCGAACCCGGCAAAGTGGTGGCCAAGAACGTGCTTGCCCAGCGTCTCGAACCCCTGGGCGACGCGCTGGACGCCGCCACGCTGGAGGTGCATATCTCCAACCTGCGCAAGAAGATCGGCGCAGAGCGCGTGGTCACGGTGCGTGGCGTGGGCTACCGGCTGCAGCCATGACTCCACCGACCGAAACCCCCGCGCCCCCACGCGGCTGGTGGGGCCCGAGCCTCATGCGCCGCACCCTGCTGGCGCTGCTCGCGGCCATGGCGTTGGTGTGGCTGGTGCTGCTGGGCCAGGCGGCCATCACCCACTACCGCGCCATGGACACCAACCCCGGCGTGCGCCAGCTCGCGCAGGGGCTGGCAGGGGCGCTGGCCACGCTGGACCAGCCCGCCGAGGCCCGCGCGCTGGTGCACGGCATGGCCCACACCCTCAACGCCATGCGCGCCGATGTGGACCTGCTGCAGGGCACCTCGGTGCTGCTGCAGCTGCAGGACCGTACAGGCCAGCTTCTGCATAGCAGCACGGCCGGTGTGCGCGCGGTGGTGCTGGCAGGCGACGCGGGCCATGCCGCGATGGACGTGGCCGGCACACCCCATTGGGTGGCCTGGGAAAGCACGGGCCCCTGGCGCGTGGTGGTGGCCGAGCCCCGCCTGGCCGATGCGCGGCTGCTGGGCTTCATGGGCGAAGACCTGGCGGCCTCGGTGCTGCTGGCGCTGCCGCTGGTGGGCCTGCCGCTGTGGCTGGCCGTGCGCACGGGGCTGCGCCCGCTGGCGCGGCTGGATGCCCAGATCGCCGCGCGCTCGGCCAACGACCTGCGGCCGCTGCAGCACCTTCCGCCCCAGCGCGAGCTGCACGGCCTGGCCCAGTCGTTCGACCAGCTGCTGGCCCGCCTGCGGGCCCACCTGGCGCGCGAAAAGGCCCTGGTGCACGACGCGGCCCACGAACTGCGCACGCCCATGGCCGTCATCGCCGCCCAGGCCCATGTGCTGGCGCAAGCCCCCGAAGGCCCCGCACGCGCGCAGGCCAGCGAGGCGCTGACGCGCGCCGTGCAACGCGCCGCGCACCTGAGCGAACAGCTGCTCACGCTGGCGGCACTGGAGGAAGCCCCCGCGCAGCACCCCACCGCGCCCCAGGACCTGATGGCGCTGCTGCAGGACTGCCTGGCAGAGCGCGCGGGCTGGGCCGAGGGCCTGGGCGTGGAGCTGTCGCTCGACGGGCCGGACACCCTGAAGCTGCCGTTGGACCGCCAGCTGCTCTGGTCCGCCCTGGGCAATGTGCTGGACAACGCGCTCAAGCACGGCTGCGGCCCGGGCGCGGGGCGCGAGGTGCAGTTGCGGGTGCGGCAGGAGGGCGGCGACGTGGTGGTCTGGATTGCCGACGACGGCCCGGGCATAGCGGCCTGCGAGCAAGACCGGGTGTTCGAGCGCTTCTGGCGCTCGCCACGCGCGCGTAGCAGCGGATCGGGCCTGGGGCTCACCATTGCGCAGCAGGCCATCGGCCACCTGGGCGGGCGGGTCCGCCTGGGGCCGGGGCTGCACGGGCGGGGCGTGGGCTTCACGCTGTGCTGGCCGGTGGCGGGCTGACAACCCGTACCCGGCAGCCGTCATTCCCCACACAGATCTTTGGGTTCGCCCAAGGTTGGCGTTTCAACAATCCCGGCATCTTCTTCACTTCACGAGATGCCATGAACCCTACCCACCTTGTTACCCCTTCCACGGCGCGCAGCGCCCTCCTCCTCTCGCGCCGCCACTGGCTGGCCGCTGCAGGTCTGTCCACGCTGGGCAGTGTGCTCACCGCCTGCGGCGGTGGCGACGACGACGGTCCCCGCGAAGCCCACAAGCGGGTGCAGGCTCTGGCCCAAGGGCTGGTGAAGCAGGGCGTGGTGGGCGCAGCAGCCGGGTGGGCAGACCCGCGCCAGGTCCGCACAGCCGTCGCGGGGCTGCGCCGCCTGGGGGGCAATGCACCCCTGGCCACCGGCGACCTGATGGCCATCGGCTCGAATACCAAGGCCATGACGGCCTGCGCGGCCGCGAGTGTGGTGGACCAGGGCCTGCTGCGCTGGGACAGCACGCTGGCCCAGACCTTGCCCGAGCTGGCACGGAGCGCCCTGCCCGCCTACCAGCAGATCACGCTGCGCGACCTGCTGGACCATCGCGCCGGGGTGATGGGTTTTTCAGCCATCGAAGACGTGGACCTGTTCGTGAATGCAGTGGGCCCCGAGGTGCTGGCGCGCTGGCAGCAACCTGCGGAAGCAGAGGCGTTCTTCCTGCAATGGCTGCTGCGCCAGCCGCCCGTTCGCGGGACGGGCGCGGACCCGGGCTTTGCCTACTCCAATGCAGGCTATGCGCTGGCGGCCCGCATGCTGCGCGCGGCCACGGGCTTGGGGTGGGCGGATCTGCTGCGCCAGCGCGTGGCCCAGCCCCTGGGCCTTTCGCTCTTTGTGGGAGAGCCGATGCGTGCGGGCAGCCAGCAGCCCGCCGGGCATGAAATCCTGGACGGGCGGCTGCAGCCCCTGCCGCTGGCCGAGGCGCCGGAACGTGTGTGGCTGGAGGTCTTGGACCCGGCAGGCGCCGTGAGCCTGACGGTGGAGGAGGACGCACGGTGGCTGCAGTGGCATCTGCGGGCATTGCGCGGCGAAGCCACCCCCTTGCCGCGCAGCTACGTGAAGGGTCTTCAGGACCTGGGGCACGCCCCCGCAGGCCGCTATGGCCTGGGTTGGCTGGTGCATGCGGCGCACGGCACGGGCTGGTTGCTGCACAACGGCCAGGACGCGGGCTTTCAGGCCATGTCGGTGGTCGCACTCGATGGTTCGCGCGCGGGCCTGGCCCACAGCAACATCGCCACGGCGGACAGCATGAGCCTGCTCTACGAGGGTGTCTCCACGCTGGTGTCTTGAGCCCGCTGGACCCGCGCCGGGTTCTCAGCGCGGGTCGTGTGCCAGCAGCCTTTGCACCAGGGTCTTGAGATCCGCCTGCAGCCGCGCCATGCCCTCGGGCATCTGGGCGAGCGTCTGCTCGTCCATGTAGAGCTTGCGGTTGATCTCGACCTGGATGCTGTGCCGGTAATGCGCGGGGTTGCCATAGCGGCGCACCAGCTCCACGCCCTTGTAGGGGTGGTTGTATTCGACGCTGTAACCGCACGCGCGCAGGTGCTCGCAGATCAGTGCCGACAACGCCGGGCTGGCCGTGGTGCCATCGCGGTCGCCCACCACAAAGTCGGCATGCTCCAGCCCCGGAAACTCGGTGGCAAAGCGCCCGGCCACGGCGGGCATGGAGTGGCAGTTGAGGTGGATGCTGTAGCCGTGGCGCGCATGGGCGGCGTCAATGGCCTGGGCCACGGCGGCGTGGTACGGGCGCCAGCAGCGGTCGATGCGCGCACGCACCTCGGCCACAGTGAGCTGGCGCTGGTAGATGGGTTCGCCCTGGTCGGTGAACTTCCAGATCAGCCCCTTGCCCAGGCGCACCTTGCTGAGCACCTTGGGGTCGGTGGAGATGGGGTCGGGCCAGTCGCCATCGAGCAGGCTGGTGTCCAGCTCGGTCGTATCGCGGTTGGCGTCCAGGTAGATGCGGGGGAAGTGGGCCTCGACCCAGGCCACGCCGAGCGCGGGGGCAAAGGCGTAGATCTTTTCGACGTGCGTGTCTTCGGCCCGGCGCAGCGTGGCGAGGTCGAGGGCGGAACCAAAGTCGTCGGGGTACCGGGTGCCGCTGTGGGGGGAGTCGAGCACCAGCGGTGTGCTGCCGGGCACCGCAGTGACGGTGGCGGTGGCGGGTTGGGTGGCAAGCCCCGGCGAGCCGGTGACGCCGGGCTGGGCTTGCTGGAAGCGGTGGTGGATCAGTTTCAAGGCTGCATGCATAGGCAGAGTGTGCGCAAAGGAGGGCGGCTGGCCTAGCCGCCCAGACCGGGATGTGACTATGGTTATCCCTGAGACCTTGAGCAGGCCCGGGAAGCAGGCTTGCCTGCGTCGTCTCACCATCCCAGCTGTGGCCGTCCCCGGGCCCAGGGCCCGGGGGAATCAAGTCAGTCGAGCACCACCTTGGCGTAGGCCGCCACGCGCTTCATCTTGTCGATCTCGCTGGCGATCTGGGCCGTGAATTCCTTGGGTGTGGTGCCCGAGGGGTAGAGGCCCTGTCCCGCCAGTCGCTCGCGCACGGCGGGCTCCTTCAGGGCCTGGGCGACGGCTTGCTGGATGCGCTCTGCCGCCGCGGCGGGCGTGCCCGCAGGGGCCACCAGGCCAAACCATGAAGGCTCGTTGGCCTGCTTGTAGCCCAGTTCGGCGTAGGTGGGCACATCGGGCAACACATCCAGCCGCTCGGGCCACGACACCGCCAGCGCCTTGAGCTTGCCCGATTTGACGTGCGGGAGCGACGAAGCCACCTGGTCAAAGTACACCGCCACCTGACCCGCCAGCACGTCGTTGATGGCCGGGCCTGCACCACGGTAGGGGATGTGCACCATGGAGGTGCCGGTGCTGCTCTTGAACAGCTCGCCCCACATGTGGCCGATGGTGCCGTTGCCGGGGGTGGCGTAGGACACCTTGCCGGGGTTGGCCTTGAGGTACTTCACCAGCTCCGCAAAGTCCTTGACGGGCACCACGGCCGGGTTGATCACGATGACGCCCGGGGCCTTGACGATCTCGGTCACGCCGATGAAGTCCTTGGTCGGGTGGTAGGGCAGCTTGGTGTACACGGCGGGATTCACGCCATGGGTGGACAGCGTGGCCACGCCCAGGGTGAGGCCGTCTGCCGGCGCGCGGGCGACTTCGGCCATGCCGATGGAGCCGCCTGCGCCGCCCCGGTTTTCCAGCACCACGGGCTGCTTGAGGATGCGCGCCAGCGACTCTTGCAGGCTGCGGGCCGTGATGTCCGTGGCGCCCCCGGGCGGGAACGGAACGATGATGCGCAGGGGCTTGCCCTCTTGCGCCAAAGACATTCCGGGAGCGAAAGATACGGCAGCCAGCGCTGAGAGCAGGTGACGGCGTTGCATGGGCGTTTCTCCTATGGGTTGCATTGAGGTTAAAGGATTCAATGCGCTCTACCAAGCAATGGATATGCCTGATAACATTCCTATTTGGAATGATTTGATTACTTACTATGTCATCCCTTCGCCGCCTCTCGCCACCTGTTCACCTGCTGCGGGCTTTTTCCACGGTGACGCGGTTCGGCGGGGTGTCCCGCGCGGCCGAGGCCCTGCACCTCACCCAAAGTGCGGTCAGCAAACAGGTCAAGGAACTGGAGACCTGGGTGGGCGTGCCGCTGTTCGAACGCAGCCGCAAGCGCCTGGCGCTCACCCCCGCCGGCGAGCGCTACGAAAAGGCGGTGCGTGGCGTGCTGGCGCAGCTGGAGGCCGCCACGCTGGAGCTGATCACCAGCGATGACGGTGGGGGGGCGCTGCACCTGTCCAGCCTGCCCACGTTTGCGGCCAAATGGCTCATCCCACGCCTGCCGCAGTTCCAGCAGCAGCACCCCCAAATCACGCTGCACTTTGTGCCCTATGTGCACAGCTACGACTTCACCCGCCCCGAGCTGGACTGCGCCATCCTTTTCGGCGACGGCCACTGGCCCGGCGCGCACGCCCACCACATCACGGGCAACGAGGTGGCGCTGATCGCCCCCCGCACCAAGGTGGCCGACTGGCCCATCCACACCCCGCGCGATGTGGCCCGCTACACGCTGCTGCGCCACGTGACCGTGCCCGAGGCGTGGTTGCGCTGGAGCGAGACGCACGGGGTGGAGGGCCTCATCGATCCGCTGGCCGGGCCGCAGTTCGACCAGTTCCAGACCATGATCCGCGCCGTGATGGCGGGCATGGGCCTGGCGCTGGTGCCGCGCTGCCTGGTGCAGGATGAAATCACGGCAGGCCTGGTGCGCGAGCCCCTGCCCGACGCCGACCTGCGCGGCGGTTACCGGAGTGATGTGGGCTACTGGTTCTGCTACCCCGAAGGCCGCACGCAGCTGCACGCGCTGCAGTGCTTCAGGGAATGGCTGCTGGCGTGCGCAGAGCCGATGGGGGTTCAGGCACCCGTATCGCCGCCCGCATAGGCCTCCAGCCCAATGGCCACCACGGTGGCCACGTCATGTCCCACCTCGGCGCGGAACTCCGCCTCGGCCTGCGCCACGGCGTCCCGGAACGCCTGCAGCCACGCCAGGCCGGTGGGCGTGAAGCACACGCGGCGCGCCCGCGCATCCAGCGGGTCGGCCTCGCGAGTGACCAGCCCCCATGCCTCGCACTGGTCCACCAGGTTGGCCATGGCCTGCTTGGTCATGCCCGCGCGCTGGGCCAGATCGGTCAGTCGGTCGCCCTGCAAGGCCAGGTGCCGGGTGATGTGCACGTGCGCAGCCGTCACCTGGTCGCGTGCCGCCAGGTTGGACAGCGCCAGCGGCACCTCCACATTGCGCGCCATGAGCTGCAGCACCCGCGCGTCGAAGCGGCGCAGGGCGCTGCCCATCAGGCGGCCCAGGTGGGTCTGGCGCCAGCGGTCGTCAGGCCCCGGGGCGGGCGTGGCAAGGGGGGCGGCTGGAGAAAAATCGGGCATCCGATATTGTCAGGCAAACTGACTAAAAATCGCTTTATCTGGATTTCATTGCTCGCATAAACTACTGTTCAAGCATCCAGCCTGTGATTAACCGCAGAGCGGTGCAAGCATCCAACCTGTTGTTTTTCAAGGAGTTTCTCATGGACGTCGCAGTCAAAGGCACCAACCCCGCATTGCCCGTGAACACGGAAAAGGCCAAGGCCCTGGCCGCTGCGCTCGCCCAGATCGAGAAGCAATTCGGCAAGGGCACGATCATGCGCCTGGGTGAAGGCGAGGTGATCGAGGACATCCAGGTCGTCTCCACCGGCTCGCTGGGCCTGGACATTGCGCTGGGCGTGGGCGGCCTGCCCCGTGGCCGTGTGGTCGAAATCTATGGCCCGGAATCGTCGGGCAAGACCACGCTCACGCTGCAGGTGATTGCCGAAATGCAAAAGCAAGGCGGCACCTGCGCGTTTGTCGATGCAGAGCACGCCCTGGATGTGCAGTACGCCCAGAAGCTGGGTGTGCAGCTGTCCGACCTGCTGATCAGCCAGCCCGACACCGGCGAGCAGGCGCTGGAAATCGTGGACAGCTTGGTGCGCTCCGGCGCCGTGGACCTGATCGTGGTGGACTCGGTGGCTGCGCTCACGCCCAAGGCCGAAATCGAAGGCGAGATGGGCGACGCCCTGCCCGGTCTGCAAGCCCGCCTGATGAGCCAGGCGCTGCGCAAGCTCACCGCCACGATCAAGAAGACCAACTGCATGGTCATCTTCATCAACCAGATCCGTATGAAGATCGGCGTGATGTTCGGCTCGCCCGAAACGACGACCGGCGGCAATGCGCTCAAGTTCTACGCGTCGGTGCGCCTCGACATCCGTCGCACCGGCACGATCAAGAAGGGCGACGAAGCCATCGGCAACGAGACCAAGGTCAAGGTGGTCAAGAACAAGGTGAGCCCGCCCTTCAAGACGGCCGAGTTCGACATCCTGTTCGGTGAAGGCATCAGCCGCGAGGGCGAGATCATCGACATGGGCGTGACGGCCAAGATCGTGGAAAAGAGCGGTGCCTGGTACGCCTACAACGGCGAAAAGATCGGCCAGGGCCGCGACAACGCGCGTGAGTTTTTGCGCGAAAACCCCGACCTGGCCCGCGAGATCGAGAACAAGGTGCGCGAAGGCCTGGGCATTGCGCTGCTGCCTGGCGCACTGCAGGCCCCAGTAGCGGCTGCAGACGAGTGATTTCCGGTTTTTGAAGCTAAATAGCCCGCAGGCGCTCATATCATATGCGTCTGTAGCTATTGAAAATATAGCATTTAGTCAATCATGGGATTCACTGCGCTCTCGCTCAAGGGCCGTGCGCTGCGGCTGCTGAGCCAGCGGGAGCATTCGCGCGCCGAGCTGCAGCGCAAGCTCGCGCCCCATGTGCAGGAGGGCGAAGACCTGGAGGCTGTGCTGGACGACCTGCAGGCCCGGGACTTCATCAGCGAGGCGCGCGTGGTGGAGTCGGTGTTGCACCGGCGCGCTGGGCGTCTGGGTGCATCGCGCATCCGGCAGGAGCTGCAGTCCAAGGGGCTGGGCGCAGAGGCCGTGCAGCAGGCGGTGGCCCAGCTGCAGGGCAGCGAACTGGAGCGTGCCCGCGCGGTGTGGCGCCGCAAGTTTGGCGAACCCGCCGCAGATCCGCAAACCCGCGCCAAGCAGATGCGGTTTTTGCTGGTGCGGGGGTTCTCAGGCGATGTGGCGCGGCGCGCGGTGCTGGGCGCCGATGCGTCTGACGAGGGCTGACCGCAACGCCAACAAGCGGGGCATCGGTCCCGCTTCCTGATGCGCTCTGAGGTGTTTACACGCCCAGCATCAATTGCAGGTTCTGCACTGCAGCGCCACTGGCGCCCTTGCCCAGGTTGTCCAGGCGCGCGATGACCACGGCCTGCCGGTACTGCTCGTTGGCAAACACGCGCAGCTCCAGCTTGTTGGTGTCGGTCAGCGTGTCGGCGGCCAGCTTCAAATCGTCGGTGGGGGGCAGCACGCTGACCCACTGTTCTGGCGTGTTGGTGCGGCTGTAGTGGCTGGCCAGCACGTCGTTCAGGTCGCTGGCCTTGGGGGCTCCGGGCAGCAGGTCCAGGTGCAGCGGCAACTGCACCAGCATGCCCTGGCGGAAGTTACCCACCGCAGGGATGAACACCGGGCGGCGTGTGAGCCCGGTGTAGCGCAAGATTTCGGGGATGTGCTTGTGCGACAGGCCCAGTGCATAGGCCTCGTAGGGCGCTGCGGTGCCCGCCTCGTAGGCTTCGATCATGGTGCGGCCGCCGCCGGAGTAGCCCGAGACCGAAGGCAGGCTCAAAGGGTAGTCCGCCGGGATCAGGCCTGCATCGACCAGCGGGCGCAGCATGGCAATCGCGCCCGTGGCGTAGCAGCCGGGATTGGAGACGCGGGTGGCGTCGCGCACCGCTTGTGTCTGCGCTGCCGCGAGTTCCGGAAACCCGTACACCCAACCATCGGCCGTGCGGTGCGCCGTGCTGGCATCGATCACCTTGACCTTGCGGCCCGAGCTGCGCTCGATCTCGTCCACCATCGCCACGGTGTCGCGCGCAGCGTCGTCGTGCAGGCACAGAACCACCAGATCCACCCCTGCGATCAGGTCGCGCTTGGCGGCCGGGTCCTTGCGCAGCTCGGGCGCGATGCTGACCAGTTCGATCTGCGGCATGGCCTGCAGGCGCTCGCGGATCTGCAGGCCCGTGGTACCGGCTTCGCCATCAATAAAGACTTTGGACATGGGGGGTGCTCCTGCAAAAAATTGGCAGCGTCTGCCGGATACAAGTGGGGGCGGGAAGGCCGCCAGGCCCACCCAGGGTGTAAGTCAGGCACAAGGATGGTGCGTTGCAGCATGATACAGTCGCGGGTTGCCATGTCCCAAGCCCGCGGCCAGACATCTGTTCATGGTAAACGGGTAACTACCACCCTTCCCTGAGAGAGACCTCATGAAGATTCACGAATACCAAGGCAAGGAAATCTTGCGCAATTTTGGTGTGCCCGTTCCGCGTGGCATTCCCGCATTCACGGTGCAAGAAGCCGTGGAAGCAGCCCAGAAGCTCGGCGGCCCCGTGTGGGTTGTCAAGGCCCAGATCCACGCCGGTGGCCGTGGCAAGGGCGGCGGCGTGAAGGTTGCCAAGACCATCGACGACGTGAAAGCACGCGCCAGCGACATCCTGGGCATGCAGCTGGTCACCCACCAGACCGGCGCTGAGGGCCAGAAGGTCCGCCGCCTGTACATCGAAGACGGCGCCGACATCAAGAACGAACTGTACGTCTCGCTGGTCACCGACCGCGCCACGCAGAAGGTCGCCCTGATCGCTTCGAGCGAAGGCGGCATGGACATCGAGGAAGTGGCCCACTCCACACCCGAGAAGATCGTCACCGAGATGATCGACCCGCTGACCGGTATCACTGAGGCGCAGAGCCGCAAGGTGGCAGCTGCCATCGGCCTGACCGGCGCTTCCATCGACCAAGCCGTAGACATCTTCGCCAAGATCTACAAGTGCTACATGGAAACCGACGCGTCGCTGGTGGAAATCAACCCCCTGAACTGCGACTCCAAGGGCAACCTGATGGCTCTGGACGCAAAGTTCAACTTTGACGCCAACGCCCTGTTCCGCCACCCCGAAATCGTGGCCTTCCGCGATCTGGACGAAGAAGATCCGGCCGAAGTGGAAGCCTCCAAGTTCGACCTGGCCTACATCAGCCTCGATGGCAACATCGGCTGCCTGGTGAACGGCGCCGGCCTGGCCATGGCCACCATGGACACCATCAAGCTGTTCGGCGGCGAGCCAGCCAACTTCCTGGACGTGGGCGGCGGTGCCACCCCCGAGAAGGTGACTGAAGCCTTCAAGATCATGCTGAAGAACCCCAAGGTCGAAGGCATTCTGGTCAACATCTTCGGCGGCATCATGAAGTGCGACACCATCGCCACCGGCGTGATCACCGCTTGCAAGGCCGTGAACCTGAACGTGCCGCTGGTCGTGCGCATGAAGGGCACGAACGAAGAGCTGGGCAAGAAGATGCTGGCCGAGTCTGGCCTGCCCATCATTGCCGCAGACACCATGGCCGAAGCTGCGACCAAGATCGTTGCTGCCGTCAAGTAAGCCCGGAGAACACACATGTCGATCTACATCAACAAAGACACCAAGGTCATCACCCAGGGCATCACGGGCAAGACTGGCCAGTTCCACACCGAAAAGTGCCAGGAATACGCGAATGGCAAGAACTGCTTCGTGGCGGGCGTGAACCCCAAGAAGGCGGGCGAGTCGATCTTCAACATCCCGATCTACGCCTCCGTCAAGGAAGCCGCCCAGCAGACCGGTGCCACCGTGTCGGTGATCTATGTGCCGCCCGCAGGCGCCGCGGACGCGATCTGGGAAGCTGTCGAAGCCGACCTGGACATGGCCATCTGCATCACCGAAGGCATTCCGGTCAAGGACATGCTGATGGTGCGCAACAAGATGAAGGCCAAGGAAGCCGCTGGCGGCAAGAAGACGCTGCTGCTGGGCCCCAACTGCCCTGGCCTGATCACGCCTGACGAAATCAAGATCGGCATCATGCCCGGCCACATCCACCGCAAGGGCCGTATCGGTGTGGTGTCCCGCTCGGGCACGCTGACGTACGAAGCCGTGGCCATGTTGACCGAAGTCGGTCTGGGTCAATCGAGCGCCGTGGGCATTGGTGGCGACCCCATCAACGGCCTCAAGCACATCGACGTGATGAAGGCTTTCAACGACGATCCAGACACCGATGCTGTGATCATGATCGGCGAAATCGGCGGTCCTGACGAAGCCGAAGCCGCCCAGTGGTGCAAGGCCAACATGAAGAAGCCAATCGTCGGCTTCATCGCTGGCGTGACCGCCCCTCCTGGCAAGCGCATGGGCCACGCTGGCGCCCTGATCTCTGGCGGCGCCGACACGGCCGATGCCAAGCTGGCCATCATGGAAGAGTCGGGTTTCATCATCACCCGCAACCCTTCGGAACTGGGCAAGCTGCTCAAGGCCCAGCTGAAGTAAGCGGGCTGTCGCCGTCCCGTCCGTAAGCACAATTACGGACGCGGAGCGCGACACAGGCCGCTAGACTAGTGGCTCCTACAAAAAGAGAAGCGCTCGGAACCCCGGTTCCGGGCGCTTCTTGCATTCATAACAGTGGAGTCAGTCATGGAGTTTCTGCAAAGCGCCGATTTTTGGATCGGCCTGGTGAAGATCGTCTGGATCAACATCATCTTGTCGGGTGACAACGCGGTGGTCATTGCGCTGGCAGCCCGGTCTCTTCCCCCCCATCAGCAAAAGAAAGCCGTATTCTGGGGCTCCGGCGCTGCCGTGGTCTTGCGGATTTTGCTGACCGTTGTGGCTGCCAAGCTGCTAGAGCTGTCGTTCCTGCAGATCGTGGGCGGTTGTCTGCTGCTGTGGATCGGCTTTCAGCTGCTCAGCGACGACGAGGAGGACGAGGGCGAGTCCAAAACCTATGGCAGCCTGATGGCCGCCGTCCGCACCATCCTCATCGCCGACCTGGTGATGAGCCTGGACAACGTGATCGCTGTGGCGGCTGCGGCCCAGGGCAACGTGGTGCTGCTGGTGTTGGGCTTGGCCATCAGTATCCCGCTGGTGATTTTCGGTAGCACCCTCATGATCAAGCTCATGGAGCGTTTCCCTGTCATCGTGGTGCTCGGCGCCGCGCTGATCGGCTGGGTGGGTGGAGAAACCATCGCCAGCGATGCCATCTTGCATGACTACGCAGTGGCGCACCCAGCGTTGCACTATGTAGCGGCCGCGCTGGGCGCCGCGCTGGTGGTGGGCGTGGGCAAGTTCTGGCGCAAGGGATCCAACAGCGCATCCGCGACCTGAGGGTTGCAACCAGGGGGCTCGCACGAAGGTGCAACCCCTCTTTGAGGCCAGCGAGTGACAAAAATGGCATCGCGCTGGCGTCCCATCCCGGGGTTGCGTGACAAGAACGACACGCAACGCCACCCCTGCTGCCCATTCGCTCCAAATCTCCTCTTTTCAACGGTCCTGAGGCCCTTGGATTGCATGGGCGCAGTTATTGCTTCAAACCCACCCAATACTGAGTGGAATAACAGCAAGTGGGACGAAAAACCTCGGCGCGGCGGATGGATGGATGGCGTACCGATGGCTTTTGGGGCGGATTGGTGGCACTGGCCGTAGCGGGCCTGTGCGCGGTCACGGGCGCATCGTTGTCGCTCGAACACAAGCTCTACGACGCAGCCATCCGCACCTCGTCCCCCGCCCCGTTGGCCGACGTGGTGATTGTGGGCATCGACGATGCCAGCTTGGCCGCTCTGGGGCAGTGGCCCTGGTCGCGTGACATCCATGCGCGCCTGGTTGATCGCCTGTCAGCGGCTGGCGCACAAACCGTTGTTTACACCCCCCCACTCACACAGCCACAAAACGACAGGGGCTTGGGCTACCTGAGAAAAATCCGCGAAACCCTTGCCGCTGCGCCTGAGGGAACCGCACTGACGGCCGAGCTCGGCCGGGTGGTGGGTGAGGCAGAAGCTGTACTCGACGGCGATGCGCGTCTGGCAGCCTCCATACAGCGGGCGGGCAACGTGCTCCTGGCTTCGCGTTATGAAAGTGGCGGGGCTGCTGCGCCCCTGCCATCGTACGTGCGTCGCAGCACGTTGCCCGACCCGGGTGCTGCTGCAACCCCGATGCAATCTGCGCAGCACCCCATCCCGTCGTTGGGCGCAGTGGCGGCTGGGGTGGGGCACTTGTATGCAGAGGCTGACCTGGATGGGCGTGTACGCCAGGTTCCACTGCTTCTTCGCTACGACAGCGTGGGGGTGCCGTCTCTGGCGTTGCTGGCGGCGCAACACAGCCTGCATCTGGGATTGGGTGATATCCGCGTGGTGGATGCGCCTGCGGGGCTGCGGCTAGGAGGGCTGAACATTGCCACCAATGCAGTCGCCGTGCTGCGTCCCCGCTGGCAGGTGGCTGGCGATGGAGCGGGTACCTTCCCTATCCTGTCGGCTGCCAGCGTGCTCGATGGAACCGCCGCCGGTAGCCTGCAGGGCAAGACCGTGTTGGTGGGCGAAATGACGGAGAAGCTGGGCGCCCCAGCGGCGCAGCTGGGGGAGCGTGCTGTCTATCCGGTGGAGGTTGTGGCGCAAACCTTGTCATCCATTCGCCTCGGGCTGGGCGTGATAGAGCCAGGCTGGGCTACTCCGGTCGCTTGGCTGGTGTTGGCGCTGGGGGCGGTGTATCTGGTGCTGTTGGCGCCGCGTTTGGCGCGCCCCGTCGGGATGGGGGTCGGTACGGCGCTCGCGCTCACCGTTGTCATCGCCGAATGGACCCTTCTGCGCTATGGGGGGTTGTGGGTTCCGTTGTTGCTGCCAGTGCTGGCTGTGTTGGCGGGTATTACCGTGGTGGTGCTTTTGCACCGTGGTCGACTGAGTGACGCCTCTGGACGTTCCGCAGAAGCCGCCGAGACGGACCGCATGATGGGCTTGGCCCTGCAGGGCCAGGGACAACTGGATATGGCCTTTGAGCGCCTGCGCAAGGTACCTGCCAGCGACGCGCTTCTGGACAATCTCTACCATCTGGCGGAGGATTTCGAGCGCAAGCGCCACTTCGGCAAGGCGCAGACGGTCTACGAACATATCCTGCGCCATGACCGGCACTACAAGGACGCCCGCAGCCGCTACAAGCGTGCCAAGGCTCAGGCACAAGGTGGCGCGCAAGCTCCGCAGGGCGCCACAGACTCTTTGCCGGGTGCCGGCGCTGCAGCGCCCCGCCTGCCAGGCGATGCGAGTGTCGGCGTGCCCATGTTGGGGCGCTACCAGATTGATCGCGAAATTGGCAAAGGCGCCATGGGAGTGGTGTATCTGGGGCGCGATCCGAAGATCGGCCGCGTCGTAGCCATCAAGACACTGGCCTTGGGGCAGGAGTTCGAAGGTGACGCCCTGATCGATGCGCGCGCACGGTTTTTCCGCGAGGCCGAAACTGCTGGCCGATTACAGCATCCGAACATCGTCACCATTTTTGATGCCGGTGAGGAGCATGACTTGGCCTATATCGCCATGGAGTTCCTCAAGGGTCAGGACCTGACCCATGTCTGTGGCCAGGACCGGCTGCTGCCGGTCCCCACCGTGCTCTCCATTGCAGCCAGGGTGGCCGATGCGCTGGACTATGCCCATGCCCACAATGTGGTGCACCGCGATATCAAGCCCGCCAACATCATGTTTGACAGCGGCTCAGACGCGGTCAAAGTGACGGACTTCGGTATTGCCCGCATCACGGATTCGAGCAAGACCCGTACGGGGCTGGTTCTGGGAACACCCAGCTTCATGTCTCCGGAGCAACTGGCGGGAAAGAAAGTCGATGGGCGCTCCGACCTTTATTCGCTGGGCATCACCCTCTTCCAGTTGTTGACGGGCACGCTGCCGCTGCGGGGCGCGTCCATGACCGAGCTGATGCACAAGATCGCGAGCGTGGAGGCGCCCGATGTGCGCCAACTGCGCCCCGAACTCTCAGCCGCGGTGGCCAGGGTGGTGGCGCTGTCGTTGCAAAAGCGGCCAGAGGCGCGTTATCAGACCGGGCGGCAGTTCGCGGCGGATCTGCGGCAGGCCATGGCCGGCGATGCTCGATTCAGCCCTGAACCAGTCGTCTATGATGCGGACCGCGATGCAACAGGGCAAGAAATGGCGGATTTTCAGGAAACCGTGATGGAGCCCCCCGCTGTGCGGGGTGCGGCAGCCCCGCCGATTTCGGGCGCCCCATGACGCACGCCTCCACATCCATGACCTACGAATTCACTGCGCGGACCGACAAGGGCCGCGTGCGTTCCAACAACGAAGACGCGGTAGCCGTTGACCGCGATGCGCAGGTCGCGATATTGGCCGATGGCATGGGCGGCTACAACGCGGGCGAAGTGGCCAGTGGCATGGCCACCACCTTTATCCGTACCGAAATGGCCCGCTGGTTGGCCCAAGCCGGCGCGAGTCCTCAGTCCACGGACGTGCGCCGGGCGCTGGAAATCTGCGTGGAAAACGCCAATCACGCCATTCTGGGGGCATCTCTCTCCAATCCGCAGTACGCGGGCATGGGTACGACGCTGGTGGTTGCCGTGTTCCACGGCAGCCGCCTGATCCTGGGGCATATTGGCGATTCGCGCTGTTACCGTCTGCGTGATGGTGCTTTGCAGCAAATCACGCGCGACCATTCCTGGTTGCAGGAACAGGTCGATGCGGGGCTGCTGACGGCGCAGCAGGCGGCCATGTCTTCCAATCGCAATCTGGTGACTCGGGCCTTGGGTGTGGAGCCCAATGTGCTGATGGAAGTCAACGAGTTTCAGGTGGCGCCGAATGATCTGTTTCTACTCTGTTCCGATGGGCTCACCGACATGGTGTCCGATTCGGATCTGGCGGAGCTCGTGCGGGCGCCCATGCCTTTGGAGGAAAAAGCGACACTGCTCATTGACACCGCCAACGCCAACGGCGGTCGTGATAACGTGAGCGTGCTGCTGGTGCAGGCTGCCGCTGGGGGCAAGAAGCGTGGCCTCATGTCCCGATTGCTAGGGGCCTCTTGAACGGCCCGAACTACAACAATTCATCACATCAGGAGTGGATCATGCCGAGAATGATCGTTTCAATCGACGGCGTTGTCATCAAGGAAGTGCAGCTGACCAAGGAGCGGACCACGCTGGGCCGGCGCCCCTACAACGACATCGTGATCGACAACCTTGCGGTGAGCGGTGAGCATGCCGTGCTCCACATGGTGGGACAGGATGTGGAGATTGAAGACCTGGGCAGCACCAACGGCACTTATGTGAACGCCAAGGCCGTCAAGCGCCAGGAGTTGCGCAATGGCGATACGGTGGAGGTGGGCAAGTACAAGATTCGGTTCCTCCAGGACGCCGAAGGGCAGAACTTTGAGAAGACCATGATCTTCAAGCCCGGAATGGTGCCGCCTGCGGTCGCCGCTGCCAGGCCCGCTCCGGCCGCGCCCGCGCCAGCCCCGATTTCGGCCGTGATTCGGGTCATGTCCGGTGCCGCTGCGGGGCGTGAAGTGTCGCTGCAGAAGGTGGTCACCACGATTGGCAAGCCGGGTGTGGCTGTGGCTTCCATCACCAAGCGGCACCAGGGTTTTGTCTTGGCCCATGTCGAAGGACCGGACATGCCGCTGCTCAACGGCGCTGCCATTGGTGCATCGCCGGTTCCTCTCAAGCACGGGGATCGCCTGGAGCTGGCGGGCACCGAGATGCAGTTCGAGCAAAGCTGATACTCTGCAAAAGGCTCGCATCTTCGCTGCGGGCCCTTGCTGACTGGACACTCCCATTCCTGCGCGTGGACCTATGTTGCAGTCCTTGTCGCAGCTGTTCCTCCGACGCTGGCAACGCATCGCAGTCACGCTGATACCGCTGGTTTTTGCGTTGCTGCACGTGGCCGATGTGCTCCACCTGCAGGTGTTGGAGCGACTGGACAACATCATCTATGACACCCGCTTGCGGGTGACCATGCCACGAACGCTGGATGAGCGGATCGTCATCGTCGATATCGACGAGAAGAGCCTGGGGCGTGTGGGGCAATGGCCCTGGCGCAGGGACAAGATGGCTGCGCTGGTGCGTGAGCTGTTTGAGCGCCAGCAAGTGTCGGTCGTTGGATTTGACGTTCTGTTTGCCGAGTCCGATGAAAGTTCGGGCCTCGCTACGTTGCAACAACTGGCGCAGGGCCCTTTACGCAGTCAGTCGGCATTCAAAGAGCAACTGGAACGTCTGGCGCCCTCGCTGGACCATGACGCTCTTTTTGCGCAGTCTCTGCATGGGCAGCCAGTGGTGTTGGGTTACTACCTTTCGGGCGAAGACCGCGACGGCATCACGAAAGGCATGTTGCCAGAACCCGCCCTGCCCGTGGAGCGCTTGCGGGGCTTGCCTCTGGGGGCTACTACGTGGCGTGGGTACAGCAGCAATATTGAGTCCCTGACCCAGGCGGCACCTGCTGCAGGCTTCTTCAACTCGATCACGGACGAGGACGGAGTTGTTCGTTCCCTGCCCCTGTTGGCAGAGTACCAGGGGCAGTATTACGAATCGCTGGCATTGGCCATGTTCCGCACCGCCATCGGTCTGCCAGAGATTCACCCGGGCTTTGTGAATCCCAAGCCGTCCGGGACGCATGATGTGCTCCAAAGCATCGTGCTGCGCCAAGATGGTCGCACGCTGGCGCTCCCCGTGGACCAGCAGTTGGCCACGCTCATCCCCTACCGTGGGCTGGGCGATGCCAAGGGTGGTTCCTTTCGGTACATCTCGGCGTCGGACGTTCTGGATGGCTTGCTGCCGGCTGGTCAACTCAAGGATCAATTGGTGCTGGTAGGTTCGACAGCACCTGGTTTGCTGGATTTGCGTGTGACGCCGGTGGGCAGGACGTACCCAGGCGTGGAGACCCATGCCAACGTGTTGTCGGCATTCCTGGATGGCAAGAGCATCGTTCGGCCTGACTATGCCGCTGGGTTTGATGTGCTGCAGCTGCTGTGCGCGGGTTTGCTATTGGCAGTTGCCTTGCCGCTCTTGTCAGCATCGTCTGCGGTCTTGCTCAGTGGTGGTGTGCTTTGTGCGCTGGTAGGACTTAATCTGTGGATGTACATCGCGCAGGGGCTGGCGTTGCCGCTCGCCACTGCGGTGGTGATGGCTATGCTGGCCTTTGCCCTCAACATGGCGTATGGCTACTTTGTGGAGAGCCGCTCCAAGCGCGAGCTCGCAGCGCTGTTCAGCGCCTATGTGCCGCCAGAGCTGGTGGCCGAGATGGTCAAGCAGCCTGAGCACTACAGCATGCAGGCCACCAACCGGGAGCTGACGGTGATGTTCTGCGACATGCGCGGTTTCACCGCGATGTCTGAACGGATGGAGCCGCTGCAATTGCAAGGCTTGTTGAATGAGGTGTTCAGCAAGCTAACCCACATCATCCGCAGCCACCGGGGAACGATTGACAAGTACATGGGCGACTGCGTTATGGCTTTTTGGGGGGCTCCAGTGGCCACGCCTGATCATGCGCAACTGGCAGTGACGGCGGCCTTGGAAATGTCACAGGCCATTGGGCAAATCAACGCCAATCATCGCCAGCGCGGGTTGCCCGCGATCGGGGTGGGCATCGGCCTCAACACCGGGGTCATGTGCGTGGGTGACATGGGCTCGGACATCCGGCGCAGCTATACGGTCATCGGCGATGCGGTCAACCTTGGCTCCCGCCTGGAGGGGCTGTCCAAGCACTACGGTACTTCGATCGTAGTGAGCGAATCTGCCATGCAGCTCGCCCCTCAGTTTGTATGGCAGGCCATGGATCGCGTGCGCGTCAAGGGCAAGGCGCAGGCCGTGCCGATTTATCAGCCCCTCGCACCCCGGGGACGGCTACCCACCGATCTCGCTGAAGAACTGGCGGTGTGGGAGGGTTTTCTGCGTGCCTACGCAGCGCAAGAATGGGCACAATGCGACGAACTGTTGGTGCAGTTGCGAGGTCTTAAACCTCGCTGCATCCTCTATGAGTTGTACGCGGCACGGGTCGAAGGCCTGCGTAATTTGCCTTTCAACCCGGATTGGGACAGCGCCACCAATTTCGACACCAAGTAGAAGGCTTGACATGAAGGTTCGCGTGCTGGGGTGCTCCGGCGCTATCGCCAAGGACTGTCGCACGACATCGTTCTTGATTGGCGACAGCATCTTGCTCGATGCGGGAACTGGTGTGGGCGACCTTACGCTGGAAGAGATGGCCAAGATTGACCATGTGCTGCTGACCCATTCCCACCTGGATCACATCGCCGCACTGCCCCTGATGCTCGACGCGGTGTCGTCCCTGCGCCGTCGCCCGGTTCGGGTACATGCCCTGGCTGCCACCATCGCGGCGTTGCAGACGCATGTGTTCAACAACGTCATCTGGCCAGATTTCAGCGCCATACCTTCTACCGCATCCCCGTTTTTGCAGTATCGAACCTTTGTCACCGGCGATGTGCTGAGCATAGCTGGCACCCAAATTGAGGTGCTATCCGCCCACCACGCCGTACCAGCCGTAGGCTTTGCAGTGCAGGGCGACACCGGTTGGTGGGTGTTCAGTGGTGATACAGAGCGTAATCCTGCGTTCTGGAACCGCATCAATGCACTGCCGGTAGCTTGCCTAGTAATCGAAACTGCCTTCAGCAACCGCGAACGTGATCTGGCTCGCCGCAGCATGCATCTCTCGCCCGAGACTCTGGCGCAGGAACTGGCGCTCATCCCGGGCACGGAGCGCTATCCCGTTTACATCACGCACACGAAGCCTTCGGAGACATCGCTCATCATGGACGAGATAACGCAACTCGACTGCACTGTTGGCATTCCGCACCGCCCGCATGACGTTCGTTGGTTGGTTGCGGGCCAGACGATCGACGTTTGAATATTGCTTTGACGATTGTGACAATACTGATCGACAAAAATGTAATTTCAAAGGACTGCGGAGGTCGGTAGTTTGGGGGGGACTTATCCCGGTGCTCGATATCGCTAGCTGGAGTCGCCGACGTTGCTATGAATGGGGTCTTTTTTGGGGTGGTGCGCGAAAAGGCGCTTGACTTCTGGTTTGGTGATTGGCCGAGGCAGGCATTTTTGCCGTTTGGATGTGCTAACTAGCTGCTTGAAGTGATCGTGACTTGTTCCAGCGTGCAGGCACGGCGATTGCATAGCAACAGCGCATTTGCAACTTTCCTAGGAGTTTTTCATGAAGCGCACTCTGCAAAAGGGTTTTACCCTGATCGAATTGATGATCGTTGTGGCGATCATCGGTATCTTGGCCGCCGTGGCTCTGCCTGCGTACCAGGACTACACCATCCGCGCCAAGGTGTCTGAAGTCATTCTGGCAGGCTCTGCCTGCCGCACCAGCATCACTGAAACCATCCAGAGCATTTCTAGCAATGTGCTCCCTGCTGCCGATACATGGGGCTGCGAGCAAAACACTGCCAATGATCCAGCTAGCAAGCCAACGAAGTATGTCCAGGCTATTCGCACAAGCAATACCGGTGCTGTGACTATTACTTCTTCCAACGACGCTAGTCTCAAAGATGCGGCCAGCAAGACCATCGTCATGACTCCATACTTGAATGAAACTACGGCCATTGCCAACAACAATATTAATGTCGTGGTGTACAAGTGGGTTTGCGGACCTGCTGGTGCGGACCCCATGCCTGCCAAGTTCCTGCCAGGCTCTTGCCGTGGCTAATGGCTAGTTTGTGAGAATTTGCCCGTAGGGCAGTCGTTCTTCTGATAAAGCGGTGTGCTTATTGGCACACCGCTTTTCTTATTGCCTCAGCCATTTCTGAAGTGATGATCTTGGTGAAAGAAAAAATGTTCCTATGGGTCGGACTGGTACTGTGTCTTGCGTACCTGCTGCCAAACCACTATTCCCCATGGTTGAGTTTTCATCAAGAGTTGGTGGCTGCCATTGCATTTGCTCCCCTATTAATTTGGGCGAGCAATCGGGCGGCGGTGGTTCCGGTGATTACCTACGGCGCAGTTCTGTTGGCCTTGGTTCCTCTGCTGCAAGTTGCCGGTGGGCAACTGTATTTCGCGACAGATGGATGGATGTCCTGCCTCTATCTCATGGGTTTTGCATTGTCTGCCCACGCAGGTGCGCAAGGGGCATTCACTCCACTGCCGGGTCGACGTTCGTTCCAATCACCGGTCGAAGTGATATGGATGGCAATGCTATTCGCCGCGCTTCTTTCTGCAGGCCTTGCATTCCACCAATGGCTTATCCCGACTTATCGGGGTATTTACATTGCTGAAATTCCACCAGAAAGCCGTCCATTTGGTAATCTTGCCCAGCCGAATCAATTGGCGACACTTCTGCTTATGGGGATTGCAGGTCTTGTCTATCTTTGGGAGGCTGGCCGATTGCGCAGGCTTTACGCGATGGCTGCGCTTTTTCTACTGTTGTGGGCATTGGTCATGACCGGCTCACGCTCTGTGCTGTTAGCGCTTCTCTGGTTTCTGCCCGCATATGCGTTGATGCGCAAGCGGTGCCACTTACGGACTAAGCCGGTGGCCGTGATCGTTGGCGTGGCTTTCTACTTCGCGATGACTTGGTTGTGGCCAATGTTGGATGAGATATTGCTGCTGAATACAGCGGGCATCAATACGGCCGTGGAACGTATGGGCACTCCAGGCATCCGCCGGGTCATATGGTGGTCCATGTTGGATGCTGTCAGCCAAGCCCCCTGGTTTGGTTACGGATGGGGGCAAATAAGTCTCGCCCAAATCGCGGTTACTCTGAATCATGCGCCGACCCACCTTGTGCTTGAAAGCTCCCACAACTTGTTTCTTGATCTTGCACTGTGGAACGGGTTGCCGATTGCTGTTCTGGTGATTGCTGGGCTCGCATGCTGGTTGGTGCATCAAGCAAGAGCTTGTAACGATCCCATGAGGTGGGTGACGCTTGTGGGTGTTGGGTTTGTGTTTAGTCATGCCATGGTCGAATACCCGTTGAGCTATGCGTATTTTTTGCTACCTGTTGGTTTCTTTATGGGGGCACTGTCTATTGCACAAGGAGTTCCGTCGCGCTTTAACTCGGCAGGTCCAAAGAGGCGCTTCGCAAGATGGGCATTGATCGTTACGGGCACTTTTACTGCTGGGTTGGCAGTTTCTGTTGCCATTGAATACTTCCCACTTGAGTCAGATTGGAGTCTGATGCGCTACCAAGAGGCGAGGATTGGAAGCCGGGAGATGACAGAGCCTCCCGCCGCTCTAGTCCTGACCAGCATTCAAGAATTCCTGCGATTTTCTCGCAGTGAAGTTCGGTCTGATATGACCGACCAGGCATTGGAAGCCATGCGCCGTAGCTCGGAGCGATTTGCTTATGCCGCGCCGATGTTTAAATATGCTCTCGCTCAAGCACTCAATCATCGCTCAGAGGGGGCAGTCACTACACTGAAAAAACTATGCTCGATGCAGCCGCGCAGTGTATGCATAAGTGCCCAAAAAGAGTGGAACGACCTAGCAAAAAACCGCTACCCTCAACTACTGCAGATTGCTTTCCCTGACGCTGGCGCAATACAGTGAAGTGTGCTGACTGCTGCTACGCGGGTAGCGAGATCTGCCCCCGCGTGGAAGTACGCTACATATTGGTATGTGTCTCTAGACTGTTCCCTATGGCGCAAATTGCGGCATGTCAGCTGGCTACAAAGCTTCCTGACTTGCCACCATGCTTTTCAAGCACGCGCACGTCATGGATCGACATGCCACGGTCCACCGCCTTGCACATATCGTAGATGGTCAGCAGCGCAATCTGTACGGCTGTGAGGGCTTCCATTTCGACGCCAGTAGGTCCCACTGTCTCTACTGTTGCGGTGCAAAAGATGCCATGAGCGCCAATCGTGAAAATATCTGAAGCTTCAAACTCAATAGCAATGCGTGTCAGTGCCAACGGATGGCACAGCGGAATCAGATCGCTGGTTTTCTTGGCGCCCTGAATGCCAGCGATCCGGGCTATTCCCAAGACATCGCCTTTCTTGGCTGTGCCCGCCTGAACCAGTGCGAGGGTCTCTGGCTGCATGGCAATGCGACCAGACGCAATGGCAATGCGATGGGTAGCGGGCTTGGTGGCCACGTCGACCATATGGGCCTGGCCTTGAGCATCAAAATGGGTGAGGGCAGACATGCAGTAAAAACGAGGTGATAAGCAGTAACCGTTGAACATTAATCAAGCGAAAGCATCGTACGACCATGCATCACTGGAAGAGGCGCCTGCGCGCTAGCGGAATTCATTTGGGAATCAGTCTGTGTATTGCTTTGCTGGCTGCACTGCTGGTGTTTGGTTTGTGGTATCCCTACCCTTATCGGGAAATATCTGGCGGCCGCGCTCTCTTCCTGCTGATGACTGCCGTGGACGTTGTGATGGGGCCACTTATCACCCTCGTCATTTTCAATCAGGCCAAGCGTCGCAAAGAGCTGATTATGGACTTTACGGTCGTGGCGTTGCTTCAGCTAGTGGCCCTGGGCTATGGCCTGTGGACTGTTTTCGCAGCCAGACCTGTACATCTAGTGTTCGAGTACACCCGAATGACTGTAGTTCACGCGGTCGATGTAGATCCCAGTCTATTGGTTCAGGCGCCTGTCGCGCTTAGGTCGCTGCCTTTGAGGGGGCCGACACCGATTGCGCTGCGCCCATTCAAGGACGCATCTGAACAGTTTGATGCAACGATGGCGGCCATTGGCGGTGTACCGTTGGCGGCTAGGAGTGACCTTTGGCAAGCTTACGAAGACAGCCGGGCAAACATTCTGCATGAGGCGAGACCGGCGTCTGAATTGCTGGTGAGATTTGCCAGCCAAGCAGCTTCGATCAACATGGCCCTTCAAGATGCAGGCCGGCCGATCCACCAGCTTCGCTACCTGCCGCTGGTCAGCCGGGATAAGGTTTGGACAGTGCTTCTAGACGCCACCACAGCGCAACCACTGGCGTTCATGCCAATCGACTCCTTCTGAATCTCAGCCGCATGTTTGACAACGTTCGGACTAATCTCTCAAGGAAACTGGGCGCTGCCACCTTCATGCTAGGGGTGTATTTGGTGACGGGATTTGTGCATGTTGATGCCCAATCCTCCCTCCCTACCCTCGGCGACACCAGCGACCTCACCACAAGCGCCGAGCGCCGCTTGGGCGACCGCATCATCCGCGAGTTGTACCGCGACCCAGACTACGTTGATGACCCGGTCATGGCCGACTATGTGCAGGGAATCTGGCAGCCTCTCCTTTCAGCGGCCAAGACACGCGGTGAACTTAGCATCGAGCTGGACGAACGCTTTGCCTGGGAAATCCTGCTGGGACGCGATCGCACGGTGAATGCTTTCGCTTTGCCCGGTGGGTACCTGGGGGTGCATCTGGGGTTGATCGGTGTGGTGGCCACGCGCGATGAACTGGCCTCGGTACTGGCGCACGAGCTGAGCCATGTGACCCAGCGTCACATCTCGCGACTGATCACGCAGCAGAGCAAGCAGACGCCCTTGCTGCTGGGGGCCATGGTGCTGGGTGCACTTGCGGCCAGCAAGAACCCAGGCGCCACGCAGGCCCTGGTCGTGGGAGGCCAGGCCTTGGCCATTCAGAATCAGCTCAATTTCTCGCGGGACATGGAGCGTGAGGCGGACCGCATTGGCTACGGGCTGATGGCCCCCGCAGGTTTTGCGCCCCAAGGGTTTGTGAGCATGTTTGAAAAGCTGCAGCAAGCCAATCGACTCAATGACAATGGGTCCTGGCCTTATTTGCGCAGCCACCCGCTGACCACGGAGCGTATGGCAGACATGCAGTCGCGCATCCCTCCGGGTGCAGCATCTGCGCCGGGCACCGCAATGCAGGTTTCCAGCGAACACGCCATGGTGGCTGCGCGGGCGCGTGTGCTGTCTAACCCCGGAGTGGATACCTTGCGCCAGTGGATCGCGGAGCCCAAGGGCTCTGGGTTTCAGTCGCAGCCACTGCCGCGACGGGCCGGCGCGCTGTATGCGGCGGCGTTGGCAAGCAGCCAGTTGCGTGATGGGGCAAATGCGCGTCTGATCACGCGCCAACTGGACGACTTGGTGCGACAGGACGCCGCTGCGCATCGCCTGGCACGCCTGTTGGTGGCAGAGACCGAATTGGCAGCTGGCGATGCATCTGCGGCCCTGCCGTCCATTCCAGATGGCAACAACGCACGCAGGCCAGAACTTGTGTTGCGTACCCAAGCCCTGCTGCGCGCCAACCGACCCGCTGACGCCACGCAAGCCTTGCAAACCTGGGTGGCAACCCACCCCAAGGATGCGACTGTATGGCAACTACTGGCGTCCACCTGGCAAGCACAAGGCCAGGCGCTCCGGGCGATTCGTGCGGAGGCCGAAGCGCAGGCTGCGCGCTATGACTATGCCGCCGCTGTAGACCGGTTCAAGGCCGGCCAGGATATGGCTCGCCGAGGCGGTGCGGCAGTGGACCACATTGAGGCCTCCATCATCGACACGCGTCTGCGCTCGATGGAGTCACTTCTTCGCGAACAGGCCACCGAGCGCTGATTCGATGACCAAGCCCAGCACCGAGTAGATCAGCGAACCCAGCAGTGCAGCCCCAAAACCGGCGACGTGGAAGCCGTCCAGCACGCTGGCCGCTGCCCAGAACATGAGTGCGTTGATGACGAAGAGAAACAGCCCGACCGTAACGATGGTGACGGGTAACGTGAGTACGACCAGCACCGGTCGCAGCACCACATTGAACAGGCCGATCACGAAGGCCGCGATCAGCGCCGAGGTGAAGCTTTTCACCTCCACACCGCTGTAGATGTAAGCCACAAACAGCAGCGATGCAGCGCTGAGCAGCCATTTCAGAAGAAGTCGCATGGCCGGAGAATAGCACTGGCCTGCTGTGCTGCAATCATTGGATGTGGCTTGCCTGGCCACACACACCTACCGGCCTATTCGAGCGCCAGCACCCACAACACACCAAAGCCGGTGAGCACGCTGCCTAGCGTGCCCGACAGTGACGACCAGCGCCCGTCCACGCGGCCAGTGGGCTGCACAGGCTCGGACTTGGGTCGGCGCGCGTCCACCACGGGTGCGGTCACCATGCCGCCGGCATCTGCCTGAAGTTGAGCCGTGAGCTCGGCCAACGGGCCCTTGGCCACCACGGTGGTTACAGCCCCCGAGGGGGTATGAAGTGTCGGAACAATTTGTGCGAACAGCTTATCCGCCCACTTCGTACGCCAGTTCTCGCGGGTGCTGTGGCTCACCCATTTGCTGACACGGTGGGTCATGCGTGGCGCACACGCTACCAGCACCCAATGGGTGTGTGCGCTGGCTGGGCGCCCACACAGGGGTGCCAGCACTTGCTGTGCGTACGCTGCGTCGTCCACATACACGATGACTCTGTCCATACCCACCTCCAGGTGTGATGCTGACCACAGGGGAGCGGTATGGCCCCCTGCGCCGCGTCAGATGCAATGCAATTCGCGTGAAGCGGTCAGTGCCCGGCCGGTGCCGAGCCAGCACTGGCACGGCGAGCCAGGATGATCTTGCCAGCCAGCAAAACCAGCAGCGCACCGGCCACACTGGCCCCGTACTTCACGACATCGGTGACTTCGCCGCTCACGCTATCGACGGGCATCTTGAGCATCCACTGCCACTTGTCAGGGTTGGCGAGGGCTGGGTCGGTGACCAGCATGCCGCCGGCAATCCAGCCCAGCAGCATGCCACCCAGCGTGATGATGAGGGGAAACCGCTCCATGAGCTTGATGACCAGCTGACTCCCCCAGACGATGATCGGGATAGAGATCAGCAGACCCAGCACCACCAGCAGGAACGAATGGTCGCCTGCGTTCTGGGCCGCGCCGGCAATAGCGATCACGTTGTCCACGCTCATGACCAGGTCGGCCACGATGATGGTCTTGATGGCAGCCAGCAGCTTGTCGCTACCTTGCACGTCGCCATGGCCCTCTTCATCGGGAGCCAGCAGCTTCACACCGATCCACACCAGAAGCAGCGCGCCCACGAACTTGAGGAAGGGCAGCGCCAGCAAGGTCATCGCAAAGGCGATCAGGATCACGCGCAGCACGATGGCGCCCGCAGTGCCCCAGATGATGCCCTTGGTGCGTTGTGCAGGGGGCAGTTTGCGGCAGGCCAGGGCAATGACCACGGCGTTGTCACCACCCAACAGGATGTCGATGATGATGATCTGGCCGAGTGCGAGCCAGAATTCGGGCGAAGCCAAAAAGTCCATAAATTCCTCAATGTCAGTGGCGCGAAACGAGGATCCTGGCGCCACTGTAGCGCCGAGTCCCCCGCAGGGATAGGGGGCTTACGGTGACCTGGTCAAGGAAGGCTTGCCCCAGACAGGGGAGACATGGCAAGCGAAGGGACGGCCTTGATCAGCCCACGGTGGGCCCATCAAAGGTCTTGCTCAGTTCTACACAAGCTGGTTGTGCGTGAACCCGGATTGCCGGAAGCAAAGCTTCGTATTGACGACAAATCCGATGCCTTGTGCCGCTCAAGCCCGGATAGCGGTGGGCTGGCTGGCAAGGCGGGAGCTACTCCCCTTCGAGACCGCGATTGGAACATTACCGGCGAGGCAGCGCAAGAGCCGGGGTGTTGTGGTTACTGCGTACACGCCGGGGGGGGCTGGGCGTTCTGCCTCGCCCGGGGAAATACGGCGGATACCACCACTGCCAGCATCCCTTGTGGCGGGCCGCTATCATCCAGCCCCTCTTGTGCCCCTGCGCTTGCGCGTCCCTTGCCCCCTTTCATGGCTGCCATCCACATCACCGACATCGAAGCTGCCATCAATCACTGGCGGCACCGTGCGCCCGCATCACCCGATGGGTTGGGTCTGGCGCCAGAGGTCCAGGCCCTGGGGGAGGTCTATGCGCTGATGGTCTACGGGCACACCACAGAGATCGACGAGGACAGCCTGCCTTCCGCAGCCATGGCGGCTTGGCAGGCCTGGTACGACACGACGCCCGACACACCTTGCATCGCGATTTGCTCCACCAGCCAAGGCGATGACCTGTGCAAGGGCTGCGGGCGCACCTTCGACGAGGTGCAATTCTGGCCCTCGTACACTCCGGCGGAAAAGCGGGGGGTGTGGCGCCGTATCACGCTGGAGCACTCGGCCTGGCGTTTCAACCGATATGCCGAGCGCGCCGCAGAGGGCATGACCGCGCCAGGGGCGCCAACGGCTGGGTAGGTTGACGGGCGATGGGCTGTACGCCCGCCCGGCAAACCGCTAAGGTGGCGCCATGCTGCGCCTGACCCAAGCTCCGAACATCGCCATCGCCACCCTGTGGGCGGATCTGCTGTGCGAAGCGGGCATGACGGCCTCAGTGCAGCGCCAGTACCTGGGCGCTGCCGCCGGACACCTGCCACCCGATCAGTGCCTGCCCGAGATCTGGCTGGACCACGAAGAGCACGCTGCGCGTGCACAAGCCTTGCTGCAAGAGTTACACAACCTGCCGCAGCGCCACTGGGCCTGTCTCTGTGGCGAGTTGGTGGAAGGCGGGTTTGAGCAGTGTTGGAATTGCGGAGCGTTCATGCCGCGCGACTGACGGCATTGGGTGGTTTGCTATATATTTGATAGCTATTGAGGCATATTCCTCTAGCGCTACCAGGAACTTTGCCCCAAAACGCCCTCACTTCCAGCGTACGGGCTCCACATGCACGCTGCCTTGTGTGCTGCTGAGGGTGATGGATCCTTCCTGCACTGTGGCCTGCAGCTGCATGCTGCGCTCGGCCAGCTGTGCCAGCGCTTGCGACGCCTCGGTCGGAATGCGCCAGACCTGCAGCTTGTCCAGTCGCGAAAGCTTGGTTTCAATGCCCTTCCACCAGATCTCGGCCGCGTGGTTGAAGCAGTACACGATCACCGAGTCAGCCTTGCTGCAGGCTTTGGTCAGGGGCTTGTCTTCCGGTTGCCCTACTTCGATCCACACGCGTTTGCGGCCGGTAAAGTCCGTCAGCGATGCATCTGGGTCATCCGGGTCTGACAGCCCTGCGCCGAACGCGAGTGTGGCGTCGCCATTGCACAGGTCATTGAGCTGGTGCGCCTGAATGGCCAGGGCTGCCAGCCGCACCATCATGCGCTCGTCGGTTTCGCTGGGGTGGCGTGCCAGGGTGAGCGCATGGTCGGCATAGTAGCCGTGGTCGATGTCGGCGATCGCAAGGTTCGCTTTGAATATTGTGGATTTGATCGCCATTCTCAGCGGGTTCCTTCAATTTGTACTTCTACGTCAGCCCCATTGCTTCGACGTTTTTCAATGACATATCGGGCCGAAAAACTGCCCAGGCGTGCGGCAGTTTGCAGCGCATCTTCCGCGTCAGGGCTTTGCAAGGCATAAAGCGCGCGAAATCTTTCAAACCAAATTCGCGGTTCGTCGTGGGGCGTTATCCGCTCGGCGGTTTCCAGATCAGAAAGTGCTTCTTGGGGGCGGCCTGTGCGGGTGAGCGTCGTTGCGCGAGCGAGGTAGAAACTGGAGTTCTCGGGGCTCAGTTCGATGGCCTTGCTGATATCTGACAGTGCTCCCTCAACGTTGCCCTTCTGGAAGCGCTCGTTGCCCCGGTTGAAGAAGATCCGGCTCGCTCCTGCTACTTCAGGTTTCGGGAGTTTGGCTGCGGCGTCTTCCCAAAGAGCGGCCCGTGAAGAAAAGCTCTCCAGCCGGTCTTGTGACTGTACAAACAACAGAGGGATCACCAGCACGCCGAGTGCAAGTGTCATGCGCCACGGAAGGTGTCGTGCCAAAGCGGCGACCGTCGCAGCATACCCAATGGCCCAGATATAACTGCGGTAGAGCACGTACGGTTCCTGAAAACGCACAAGGCTGAACTCAACCAGAAACAGCAAAGCGCTGAATGCGAGACCAAAAGCGAGCAAACGGTGCTTGCCCGTCCGCAGCGAAAGGCCTGCCACCACAGAAGGCACTGCCACAAACAGACCCAGTTGCAGCAAAGCGTGAACGGAAGTCCAGGGTTGAAGAAAATCGACCCTCAAGTCTGCAGACATTCTGGTGGTGGAGGGTATCAGCCACTGCAGCCAGTATTGGTAGTACAGCTGGGCCTGCATGTAGGCCGAAAATAGCCACCGATCACCGCGGCCCTGGAATGCAGGCAGGCCGTAGATTTCACCTGTCAGATCGCTCAGTCTGGGTTCGTACGGCTGGCCAACGAATCCCATCCCCACGCTGAACACCAAGGCAACGGCCGGCAAATTCGCGCAAATGAACGTGGAGCAGACCTGTACCGTTCGTCGATCCACCCGATCCAGCAGCAAAACGAGTGACAAGGCTGCAAATGGAACAGTCACTGAATGTTCCTTGCACAGCATGGCCAAAGATGACATCAGCGCCGCACGCAGCGCCCTGACATGGCTACCTTCCTGCAGGGCCATCAGCAAATAGCGCAAGCTGATCAGCGAGAACAGCGCGGCCATGACGGTAGTGCGCTGTATCAGGTAGCCCGCCGCATAGACAGCCACTGGATGCACCACAAACACAACGGCCAGCAATGCTGCAATGGCGCAGGCCTGCTCACGGGCTATGGCAGCCGGCTCGCTTCGGCGCCCCTCCAGAATGAGCATCTGCTTGAGCAATTGATAAAGTTGCCAGGCGACCAAAACGTGCAGCACCAAGCTGATAAGCCGATGCGCTTCCATGGTGCCCGATTGTGTTTGGACCCAGCCCAGGGTGAAGTACGGCAACGACCGGGTAAGCAGCTCCCAGGGCTCCACGGCCGCGGTCGTCAGACGGGAGGTGAAGAAGAGATTTCCGTCGTCAAAAACAAACGGATTTTCCAGGTACGGACCGTACAGCGCCGCCGCGACTGCCAAAACTACGACAAAAACAAGCAGAGCAAACAATGATTCCTTTGACCAACGCCCTCGAATGAAAGGCGCTGTCATCCAGGTGCTCTCTTGGGTGTACCGCTCTGCCGCATGGAGGTAGCGCTACACCCGGCGCGCCAGCTCGGCCGCCTTGCCCACATAGCTGCCGGGCGTCATCGCCAGCAGTCGGTCCTTTTCGGCCTGAGGAATCTCCAGCGACTGGATCAACCCGTGCAGCGCTTCGGCTGTCACGGTCTTGCCCCGGGTCACTTCCTTGAGCTTTTCGTAGGCGCCCTGCACTCCAAAGCGGCGCATCACCGTCTGGATGGGTTCAGCCAGCACTTCCCAGGACGCGTCCAGGTCTTCGGCCAGGGCTTCTTCGTTGATTTCGAGCTTGTTCAGGCCCGTGAGCAACGAGGCATAGGCCAGCGTGGCGTAGCCCAGGGCCACGCCCATGTTGCGCAGCACGGTGCTGTCGGTCAGGTCACGCTGCCAGCGGCTGATGGGCAGCTTTTCGGACAGGTGCTTGAGCAGCGCGTTGGCCAGGCCCAGGTTGCCTTCGGCGTTCTCGAAGTCGATGGGGTTGACTTTGTGCGGCATGGTGGACGAGCCGATTTCGCCCGCCTTGAGGCGCTGCTTGAAGTAGCCCAGGCTCACGTAACCCCAGATGTCGCGCGAGAGGTCGATCAGGATGGTGTTGGCACGGGCGACGGCATCGAACAGCTCGGCCATGTAGTCATGGGGCTCGATCTGGATGCTGTACGGCTGGAAAGTCAGGCCCAGGCCCAGAGGCTCGGGTGTCTCGATGACCTTCTTGCTGAAGGCTTCCCAGTCAAAGTCGGGCCAGGCAGACAGGTGGGCGTTGTAGTTGCCCACGGCACCGTTCATCTTGCCCATGATCTTGACGCTGGCGATGCGGTCGCAGGCGGTTTGCAGGCGCATCACCACGTTGGCCATTTCCTTGCCCACGGTGGTGGGGCTGGCCGTCTGGCCGTGGGTGCGGCTGAGCATGGGCACTTCGGCAAAGGCGTGTGCCATTTCGCGCAGCTTGAGCACGATGCGGTCCAGCCCTGGCAGCACCACCTGATCGCGACCCGAGCGCAGCTGCAGGGCGTGGCTGGTGTTGTTGATGTCTTCGCTGGTGCAGGCAAAGTGCACGAACTCGGAGGCTTTTTCCAGCTCGGGGCGTGCCTCGAACTTGCTCTTGATCCAGTATTCGACCGCCTTCACGTCGTGGTTGGTGGTCTTCTCGATCTCCTTGATGGCTGCAGCATCGGCCTCGGAGAAGTTCTTGACCAGGCCCAGCAAGTAAGCGCGCGCTCCGGTGGTGAGGGGCTTGAACTCTGCAAACCCTGCATCCGACAAGGCAATGAACCACGCCACTTCCACTTGCACGCGGCGGTGCATGTAGCCGTGCTCGCTCATGATCGGGCGAAGGGCGGCAAGTTTGGGGGCGTAACGGCCGTCAAGCGGCGACAGGGCGGTGATGGTGGACAGGCTCATGGCGCACGATTGTAGGCGGGGCCGGTCGGCGGGGTTTGTGGGGGCGGCGCATCAGTCAGCCTCATGCCGGGTCGCTGTCGATAGAATCAAACCCGAATTGTTCAGCATTCCCCGCGCACTGGAAGACACACCATGAAATTGATCGGAGCCACCGCCAGCCCCTACGTGCGCAAAGTACGTATCGTGATGGCTGAGAAAAAGCTCGACTACCAGTTCGTGCAAGAAAACGTCTGGGCAGACGACACCCATATCTCTGCATCCAACCCCCTGGGCAAGGTACCCTGTCTGGTGATGGAAGGCGGCGAGGCTGTGTTTGACTCGCGCGTCATCGTCGAATACCTCGACACCTTGTCGCCCGTGGGCAAGCTCATCCCTTCCCAGGGCCGCGAGCGCGCTGAAGTCAAAACCTGGGAGGCCCTGGCCGACGGCGTGATGGATGCCGGCATCCTGGCCCGCCTGGAAGCCACCTGGGTTCACCGCAAGGACAGCGAACGCAGCCAGGCCTGGATCGACCGCCAACTGCTCAAGGTGAACGATGGCCTCAAGTCCATGAGCCAGGGGCTGGGCGACAAGCCCTATTGCAGCGGCATCCACCTGAGCCTGTCGGATATCGCCGTGGGTTGCGCTCTGGGTTGGCTGGAGTTCCGCTTTCCCGAGATCGCCTGGCGCAGCGAGTACCCCAACTTGGGCAAGCTGCTCGACAAGCTGATGCAGCGCCCGAGTTTCGCGGACACCAAGCCTGCCTGACCCCGTCGCTCGGCTGCTGAAAGGCTCCGGCGAGTCCGTCCTCCCGCGGAGTGCCGCGGGTCTTTGTGCAGTTCCGGTCCTCTGCTTGCCGTATGCTCCCGGGCGTATGAACGAAATGGTTCAAAACCCACCCCCCACCGCTGGTATCAGGGCGACCCGCCAGCGCGCCGCGCGCGAGGCCGCTGCCACGCCGGGCGCCGACCGGGTGCGCGTGAACGACCCAGACCGCACCATGGCCAACATCCTGCAGGTGGCCACGGCAGAGTTTGCCGACAAGGGCCTGGCCGGAGCCCGCATCGACGAGATCGCGGCACTGACCAGCACCAGCAAGCGCATGATCTACTACTACTTTGGTAGCAAGGAAGGTCTGTATGTGGCGGTGCTGGAAGACGCCTACCGCCGCATCCGGCGCATTGAGTCAGAGCTGCACCTCGAAGACCTGGCGCCCGAGCAGGCACTGCGCACGCTGGTCGGTTTCACGGTGGACTACCAGCTTGCCAACCCCGACTTCATCCGCCTGGTCATGAACGAGAACATGCACCGGGGCGAGTACATCACCCAATCCGCCACGATCCAGGAACTGAATATCCCGGTCATCCATGCCGTGCGCGACGTGTACCAGCGTGGCGTGGCGGTGGGGGTTTTTCGTCCGGATGTGGACCCTGTCGATCTGCACATGTCGATTTCGGCGCTGTGCTTTTTCAACGTGGCCAACCGCCACACCTTTGGCGCGATCTTCAAGCGCTCGCTGGATACGCCTGCCGCCACGGCGCAACGCCGTGAATCGATCATTGAAATGATCGTGCGCTTTCTGCGGCCCTGAATCGAATCCCGCCGGCGCGCTGCGCGCCTGGCACCCTGCTGTTCTTCAGGGCCATGAGCCGGAGGACGCTCTTCGCCGGGCGTGGTTGACCCATCCATCGCGACCCCACGCCGCGCCACCCGGTGCTGCCCTATCGCTGTTCGCGAACAGGGTTTGCACCTAGATCAAATACTAACCAGTTCGTACAAAATTAAATCCACTCACTGATAACGACTGGAGACACCATGCTTGCACTGGCCGACCGCTGGCTCGGGCGATACACCCGCGCACTCGACATGCTTTCCGGCCTGTGTCTGGCCATCATGGTGGTGCTGGTGTTCGGCAACGTGGTGCTGCGCTACACGGTGAACTCGGGCATCACGGTGTCCGAAGAGCTGTCGCGATGGCTGTTTGTGTGGCTGACCTTCATGGGGGCCGTGGTGGCTTTGCGAGAGCATGGGCACCTGGGCACCGATGTCTTGGTGTCCCGCCTGCCCGCTGCGGGCAAGAAGGTCTGCCTGGTTCTCGCACAGATATCGATGCTGTATGTCTCCTGGCTCCTGCTCAAAGGCAGCTGGGCCCAGATGCTGATCAATGCCGACACCGAGGCGCCGGTGACCGGGGCGTCCGTGGGCATCTTCTATGCCAGCGGTGTGCTCATGGGCGCATCAGCCATTGCCATTCTGGTCCGCGATCTGCTGCGCACGCTCTTTGTGCCGCTGGGCGAGCATGAGCTGGTCATGGTGCAGGAAAGCGAAGAACTCGCGGCACTGCAACACCGCACGGAAGACGCCAGTGCCAGCACTCCCCCTCCAGGCCCCCGTCGCTGACCCCTCCTTTGCACTGGAACGCGCACCATGACCGTCACCATCTTCCTCGGTTCCCTGCTGCTCGCCATGGCGATCGGCGTCCCCATCGCTTTCGCTCTGCTCCTCTGCGGTGTGGCGCTGATGTGGCATCTCGACCTGTTCGATGCGCAAATCCTCGCGCAGAACGTGATCAATGGCGCGGACAGCTTCCCGCTGCTGGCCGTGCCCTTCTTCATGTTGGCGGGCGAGATCATGAATGTGGGGGGGTTGTCCAAGCGCATCGTAAAGCTGGCGCTCACCGTGGTGGGCCATGTCCCCGGCGGGCTGGGCTACGTGGCCATCATGGCGGCCGTGATCCTGGCGGCAGTGTCGGGCTCGGCCGTGGCGGATGCGGCGGCACTCGCGTCGCTGCTGCTGCCCATGATGGTGGCTGCGGGGCACAACAAGGAGCGTTCGGCGGGCTTGATTGCCTCCGCCGGGATCATCGCTCCAGTGATACCGCCCTCGATCGGCTTTGTGATCTTTGGCGTGGCCGCCAACGTGTCCATCAGCAAGCTGTTCCTGGCGGGCATTGTTCCTGGCGTGCTGCTGGGGCTCTCGCTGGCTGTGACGTGGTGGTGGCTGGTGCGACGCGAGAACGTGGCGCCGCCGAAGCGCGCAACGCGCGCCGAGCTGCTGCTGGCGTTGCGCGAAGCCGTCTGGGCCCTGGGCCTGCCCATCATCATCCTGGTGGGTTTGCGGATGGGGGTGTTCACACCCACCGAGGCTGCTGTGGTGGCCGCCGTGTACTCGTTGTTTGTCGCGATGGTCGTGTACCGCGAGCTGACCCTGCGCCAGCTGGTGGAGATCTTCCAGACTTCCGCACGCACCAGTGCCGTGGTCATGTTCTTGGTCGCAGCTGCCATGGTGTCGGCCTGGCTCATCACCGTGGCCGATCTTCCGTCCGCTGTCATCGGCATGCTGGAGCCTTTCATGGGCAACCAGACGCTGCTGCTGATCGCCATCATGGTGCTGGTCATGGTGGTGGGTACAGCGATGGACATGACACCCACCATCCTCATCCTCACTCCCGTGTTGATGCCGGTGGTGAAGGCTGCGGGCATCGACCCGGTCTACTTTGGCGTGCTGTTCATCATCAACAACGCCATTGGCCTCATCACACCGCCGGTGGGCACCGTGCTCAATGTGGTGGCCGGGGTGGGGCGCATTTCCATGTCGCAGGTCACCCGGGGCGTCATGCCGTTCATGGTGGCGCAGTTCATCGTCATGTTCCTGCTGGTGCTCTTCCCGTCCATCGTCACCGTGCCCCTGCGCCTGTTGGGTGGCTGACCAGCCCTCCAGCACGTACCGATTCTGCCTGCCCAAAACCCAAGGAGACCATCCCATGAAGCTGCTCAAAACCCTGCTCGCCGCGGCCCTCGTCGCTGCATCGCTGCTGCCTGCTGCGCAGGCGCAGGAACGCACCATCAAGTTCGCCTTCCAGAACCAGAAGGACCATCCGCAAGCCCAGGGCGCGCAAAAGTTTGCCGAGCTGGTGAGCACCAAGACCAAGGGGCGCATTGCCGTCAAGCTCTTCCCGGGCGGAACGCTGGGCGGGGACCTGCAAACCGTGTCGGCGCTGCAGGGTGGCACCGTGGAGATGACCGTGCTCAACGCAGGCATCCTGTCGGCACAGGCCAAGGAATTCGGCATCTACGACTTCCCGTTCCTGTTCGCGTCGCCACAAGAGGCCGATGCCGTGACGGATGGTCCCTTCGGCAAGAAGCTGCTCGACAAGCTGCAGGCCAAAAACCTCGTGGGCCTGGGCTACTGGGAGCTGGGCTTTCGCAACCTCACCAACAGCAAGCGCCCCATCACGAAGGCCGAGGACATTGCGGGCCTGAAGATCCGCGTGATCCAGTCGCCGATCTACATCGACATGTTCAATGCGCTGGGCGCCAACGCCGTGCCGATGCCGTTCCCCGAGCTGTACACCGCCATGGAGCAGAACGCCGTGGACGGCCAGGAGAACCCCGTCTCTACCATCCTGTCGTCCAAGTTCGCCGAGGTGCAGAAGTACCTGACCCTGACGCGTCACATGTACAACCCCCAGGCAGTCATCGTGAGCAAGAAGTTCTGGGACAGCCTCAACGCCGCCGACCAGAAGGCCCTGACCGATGCCATGGCCGAGGCCACCACGTTCCAGCGCGGCATCTCGCGTGTACAGGCCAATGTGGCGCTCGAAGACCTCAAGAAGGCCGGCATGCAGGTGACCGAGTTCCCCCCAGCCGAACTCGACAAGCTGCGCGCCAAAGTCAAGCCCGTGGTTGAAAAGCACAGCGAAAAGGTGGGCGCCGAGACGGTGAAAGAGGTCTACGCCACGCTGGCCAAGCTGCGCGGCGGCAAATAACCACAACGCTGCCAACCCCGCACGGCCGCCAGTGGCCTCGCCAAGTCCGGCCGTGCATTCACCCCATCTCCCGCCTGCCCATGAGCACCCAGCTGCTTGATCCCCCGGTCACCACATCCACGCCCACCATGTATTCCACAAGCCCCCGCAAGGTGCTGATCGGGCTGATCGGTGCCGGTATCCAGAAATCGCTGTCGCCTGCGCTGCACGAAGAAGAAGCGCGCCACCACGGCATGCGCTTGCACTACCAGCTCATCGACCTGGACCGCTCTGCTTCCTCGGCGGAGCATCTGCCCACGCTGTTGTCGGCGGCGCGCATCATGGGCTACGCGGGCTGCAACGTGACCTACCCCTGCAAGCAGGCGGTGATTCCGCACCTCGACAGCCTGTCCGAGGAAGCGCGCGCCATGGGCGCCGTGAACACCGTGGTCATCCAGGGCGGAAAACTCGTGGGCCACAACACCGACGGATCGGGCTGGGCCTGGGGCTTTACCCGCGCACTGCCTGGCGCTGACCTGCGCCGCGTGGTGCTGCTCGGCGCGGGCGGTGCAGGCGCTGCGATTGCACACGCCGTGCTGCGGCTGGGCGCCGAGCACCTGAGCATCGTCGATGCGCAGCCCGAGCGTGCGGCTCAACTGGCCGCCGATGTGAATGCGCTGTACGGCGCCCGGGCCGAAGCCTCCGACATCCAATCGGCCATGGCGCAGGCCTCAGGCCTGATTCACGCCACGCCCACGGGCATGGACAAACTGCCCGGCCTGCCACTCGATGTGGCGCTGCTGCGGCCCCCGATGTGGGTGTCCGAAGTGGTGTATTTCCCGCTCGACACCGCCCTGGTGCAGGCCGCACGCGCGCTGGGCTGCCGGGTATCCGACGGCGGTGGCATGGCCGTGGGCCAGGCCGTGGGCGCGTTCGAGCTGTTCACCGGCGAGGCGCCCGACGCGGCGCGCATGGATGCGCATTTCCGCCGCCTGGTCAGCACGCGCTGATGCCACTGCCCGCCGCAACCCCCAAGGAACCGACACCATGAGCACCCCGATGATGGCCGCCCGCGAAACGCTGGGCGAACTGCCCAACCCCCTGGGCCTGCAGGGCGTGGAGTTCATCGAATACGCCACCAGCCGTCCGCAGGCCCTGGGCCAAGCGCTGGAGCGCATGGGCTTTCAGCCCGTGGCGCGCCACCGCTCGCGCGAGGTGCTGCTGTACCGTCAGGGCGACATGAACATCATCGTCAACGCCCACCAGGACAACGAGCTCACCGGCGTGCACGCCCCGCCCGCGCTCACCGAAGCGCCGGTGCTCGCCGCCATTGCTTTTCGCGTGGGCAATGCGGCCGCGGCCTACCGCCGGGTGCTGGAACTGGGTGCCTGGGCCGTGCACACCGAGGTCGAGGTGATGGAGCTGAACATCCCCGCCATCCACGGGGTGGGTGCCAGCCGCATCTACTTTGTCGACCGCTGGAAGGAGTTCTCCATCTACGACGTGGACTTTGTGCCCATCCCCACCGTCAACCAGCGCCCGCCCGCGTTGCAGGGCTTGCACCTGTTTGGCGTGGTGCAGTACATCGGCCTGGGCCGTGGGGAGGACTGGATCCACTTCTACAGGGAACTGTTTGGCTTCGCCGAGCTGGCACCGGACCAGTCGTTTGGCGTGCTCACCCACGGTCGCATCCTGGCCAGCCCCTGTGGCACGCTGCATTGGCAGCTCATCGAACCGCTGGTCGATGCGCTGGAAGCCGACCCCGAAGAGTTGCTGCAACGTGTGGCCTTTGGCGCGCCCGACGTGCTGGCCACGGTGCAAGCGCTGCGCGAGCGCGGCGTGGACTTCGTCGAGTCCCCCACCGGCGTGCACACGGGCACGCGCGGCGCCCTCACCCGGGCAGATGCCGGCGCTCCCAGCTTCGAACTGGTGCTGGACGCACGCTGAGCCTGGAGACTGCCCCATGCGCACATCCACCATGCAACGCAACGTCGCCGACTTTGGCATGGACACCATCAGCCTGGCCGGCCCGCTGGAGGCCAAGCTCGCCGCCGTCAAGGCCGCCGGATTTGGCCAGATCATGCTGGCCGCACGCGACATCGTGGGCCACCCCGAAGGCATCGAGGCCGCCGTGCATGCCGTGCGCAGCAGCGGCCTGCGGGTGACGGGCTTCCAGGTGCTGCGCGATTTTGAAGGCTTGTCGGGCCATCTGCACAGCTACAAGGTGGACATCGCCAAGCAGATGATCCTGATGGCGCGTGACCTGGGCGCGCCCGTGCTGCTGGCATGCAGCTCCACGTCTTCGCACGCCACGTCTGACGCCGATGCGATTGCGCGCGACCTGCGCAAGCTGGCCCTGCTGGCGCTGCCCCATGGCATCCGCGTGGCGTTTGAGGGCCTCTCCTGGGGCCGCCACATCAACGAGGTGCACCAGGCCTGGGCCGCCGTGGAACAGGCCGATTGCCCCAACCTCGGGCTGGCCATTGATTCGTACCACCAGTTCGCCACCAGCACGCCGCTCGCGGCGCTGGAGGACGTGGACCCCGCCAAGATCTACCTCGTGCAGCTGTCCGACTTCATGTGGCAGGAAACGCGCACAGTGCAAGAGCGCATCGAGACCGCGCGGCACTTTCGCGTGTTCCCCGGCGAAGGCGTTCACAGCAAGGCGCTGGCCGAACTGGTACGCACGCTGGACGGCATGGGCTATCAGGGCGATTACAGCTTTGAGGTCTTCAACGACGACTACCAGCAGCTGCCTCTGCCCTATGTGGCGCAACGGGCGTGGAACAGTGCGCTGTGGCTGGCCGAAGGCGTGTTGCAGCGTGCCGTGCCGCTGCCGGGGCACCCACGCATCCGTGCTGCCGTATGAAGGCCTGCGCTGTTAGCTATTGGCGCGTTTCTTGAGCCAGCGCATCAGTGCGCCCACCACGGGCAGCTTTTCGTACAGCTCTTCGGCCGCATCCCAGTAGTCGCGGTGCAGCGTCACCCGACCCTGTTCGTCCAGCACCAGGTGCGAGGCACCACGCACCGTCTGCGTCACGCCCTTGTGGAAGTCCTTGAACGCGAAGAGAAAGTCCCAGGTCAAAAAGCACTGTGTGCCCTGCACCACCCTGCCAGTGACCACAAAACGCGGATGCTCCAGTGCCTCGAACATGTGGGCAAAGATGGCCTGGATGGCAGGCACGCCCTGCACCTCGTTGAAGGGGTCCTTGAAGCGCGCCTGTGGCGCGTAGAAATGGCCAATGGCCGCTATGTCGGCAGGCGAGAGGTTTTCAAAGAACGCGACAACGCGCGTGACGGCTTCTTCGGTGGATGGGGGTGTGTTCGGGGGCTGCATCGCAAAAGTCAAAGGCCTGTGAAGCGGCGAACGGCGGGGAAGTACCAACGGTACGGCAACAGCCGCAGCAGCTTCATCACGCGTGTGAAACGCTTGGGGAAGTGGATGTCGAAATGCCCCCGCTCCCAGCCCTGCACGATGGCCGCCGCTGCAGCTTCGGGTGAGATGAGGGCCGGCATGGTGAAGTCGTTGCCCGCCGTGAGTGGCGTGGCCACAAAACCAGGGTTGATCACGCTCACGCCCATGCCCAGGTCGTGCAGGTCCAGGTACAGCGCCTCGGCCAGGTTGATGAGGGCAGCCTTGGTGGGCCCATAGGCCAGGCTCTTGGGCAGGCCGCGAAAGCCTGCCACGCTGCTGATCAGGCTCACGTGGCCTGGGCGCCCGGCCTCCGCTGCGGCCAGCATGGCGGGCAACACGGCGGCCAGCACGTGCAGCACGCCGTTGTAGTTGATCTGCTCATGGCGCAGCATAACGGCCAGATCGAAGTCGGTGGCGCGCATGTCGCGGTAGTAGCCCGCGCAGTAGCACACCAGGTCGGGCGCCCCTCCCGCGAGCACCTGCGCTGCGGCGGCCTGCACCTGTGCCGGTTCGGCAGTGTCAAAAGCCAGCGCCATGCTTCCGGGGTGCTGCACGACAAAGGCGTTCAGTGCATCACCGCTGCGCGCCGAAACGATGACCTGCGCACCGCGCGCATGCAGCGCGGCTGCGGTGGCCCGGCCAATGCCACTGCTGGCCCCGATGAGCCAGGCACGGCGGCCCTGCCAGTCGCGCAAGGGAGGGTTGAGGCTCATGGTGCGCGTTTGGTGAAGGACAGCGTGATCTCGCCCAGGCGCACGCCGAACTTGGTCATGGTGGCGCGGTTGAGCATCACCCGGTCGTCGATGAGGTACATCCAGTCGTCCAGGTCCACGTTGTAGACCTTGCCATCCACCGGCAGGGCCAGCGTGTAGTTCCAGCGGAAGGCGTTGCCGCGCGTCTGGCCGTTGGCCGTGCCCACCACATCGTCGGCGGTGCCGGTGTAACGGCCGTCCGCGTGCTTGGTCAGGCGCCAGATGCGGCGCTGTGTGGTGCCGTCGGAGTAGGTGAAGGCTTCATCCAGCACGCCCTCGTTGCCTTTCCAGCTGCAGTCCATCACCACGGTGAAGCGTTTGACGATCTGGCCGCTGCGGTCCTGGAAGATGCCGTAGGCGTCGATCTTGCCGTTGAAATACTGGGCCAGGTCCAGCACCGGTTTCTCGGTGGCGTAGCCATCCAGGTTCTGGCTGGCGCAGCCGGACAGCACCACGGGCGCAGCCACAGCGGCGGAGAGGAGGAGGCGTCTTTGCATCATGGGTTGTGCCTTGGGGGTATGGGTGTCAGGTTCCAGCCATCGCCGCACCGCGTGGGTGCCGCAGAAAAAGGACGTACAGCGCTGCTGCTGCCGCCAGCTTGAGCGCGCAGGGCAGCACGGCGTAGGCCAGGCCCAGTGTCTGCAGGCCGTCATCGCTGCGCGTGCCCGGCGTGTAGCCCAGCCAGCCCAGCAGGGGTAGCGCCAGGCCTGCTGCCAGGGCCAGGTTGAGCTTGGTGGCAAAGTTCCACCAGCCGAAGTACGCGCCCTCGTGCCGGCCGCTGTCGCCCTCGGCCGCGATCACGCCCGCCAGCAGGGCGCTGGGCAGGGCCAGGTCAGTGCCCAGGGCCACGCCTGACAGCGCGCAGACCAGGAGGAAAGGCAACACATCACCCGCGCCCAAAAACGCCGTCCACACAAACACGGCAATCGCCAGCAGCATGCCCGCCAGCCAGGTGCGCGCCAGGCCCCAGCGCGCCACGGCACGCAGCCACAGCGGGATGGACAGCGCCGCACAGACAAAATAGGCCGCGAGGAACATGGGCTCCTGCGCCGGCGGGGCCTGCAGGCGGTCCTGGATGAAGAACAGCACCAGCGTGGCCGGGATGGCACTGGCGATGCCGTTGAGCATGAACACGGCCAGCAGGCGGCGAAAGGCAGCCCGTCCCCAGGGCCGCCACAGGCTGGCGCGCTGTGCCGGGCGGTACACGCCTGCCACGGCCTCTGCATGGTCTGCGGGGCGTGGGGCTCTGGTCCACGCCCACCAGCCCAGCAGCAGGGTGAGGGCAAACACACTGAGCATCACCGGCAGGCCCAGCAGCGCGGGCAGCACCGAAGCCAGCACCACGCCCACCAGCGCGGCGCCCTCACGCCAGGCCACGATGCGGCCGCGCTGCAGCTCGTCGCCGCCCAGCCGTGCGCCCCAGGACTGGTGCGCAATGCCCAGCTGGCTATAGGCCGTGTAGGTGATGAGCAGTGCCACCAGCGCCCAGGCAATCAGTGCATCCGCCCCACGCACCCATGGAAAGAACAGGCTGGTCAGCCCCAGTGCCAGCACCACGGCCGACACCGCGCCCACCGCCAGCACGGCGCGCACCGAGCGGCCGAACAGGTGGTCGGACAGACGCCCCAGCAGCGGGTCGGACACCGCGTCGAACAGCCGCGCCGCCAGCAGCACCGAGCCCAGTGTGGCCAGCGGCATGCCGAACTCGCGTGCGTAGTGGTTGGGCAACAGCACATACAGCGGCAGCGCCACAAAGGCCAGCGGCAGGCCCAGCAGCCCATAGGCCAGGCCTTGGCCGGCGCGAATGGGCGTGTGGGTGGTCATTGCTGCCCTTGGCCCGCCGTGCGGGTGGCGGCGATCAGCTCTTGCCGCAGTCCGGGCTCGGAGGTCTGCGGCGACAGCCAGATGCCGAAGAACAGGCGCGAGAACTCGGCGTCGGGCACCTCGCCCACCACACGCCCGCCCATCTTGAACACGGCGCCCGCGCCGGGCTGGTACAGGCCCAGCAGCCGGTCGCCGGCCTTCACATCCGGCAGCGCGGCGGTCAGTGCCTGCTGCCAGCGCGCGGCCTGCTGCGGCGTGAAGCTGCCCACGCGGCGCATCTCTTCGATGGAGCGCTTGGCAATGGCCTCGGCCGAAAAATCGCGGTGGTAAGTCAGCTCCAGCGCCAGGGGGTGGGCGGCGTAGTTGTCGGCATCAAAGCCGGGCTGCACCCACAGCCGCGCACGGTAGATCTCAAACCCCAGAAACCGCAGCACGCCCTGGCCCACCAGGCGGGCCCCCGACAGCGGGGCTGCGGCGGCTGCGCTGGCCTCTGCAACCTGCGCCAGCGCGGTTTGAGGGCCAAAAGCCATCAATGCGCTAGTGAATATTGCGGTAGCAGCTATATTTTTCATAGCAATCATCAGTCCTTGGCCAGGGTGTACTGCACCAGGTCGATGTTGCTCATCGCAAACGCCGCCTCGCAATACGCCAGATAGAACTCCCAGATGTGCATGAAGCGCTCGTCAAAGCCCAGCTGCAGGATCTGCGTGCGCTGCGCGAGGAAGCGCTCGCGCCACCGCTTGAGGGTTTCGGCGTAGTCCTGGCCAAACGCAAACTCGTCGACCACGCGCAGGCCTGCCGCCTCGGCTTCGCGGCGGAACTCGCGCGGACACGGCAGGCAGCCACCCGGGAAGATGTACTGCTGGATGAAATCCGTGGAGCTGATGTAGCGCTCGAACAGGCTGTCGTCGATGACGATGCTCTGGATGCAGGCCCGGCCGCCGGGCTTGAGCAAGCGGTTCACCGACTGGAAGTAGGTGGGCCAGTATTCGCGGCCCACGGCCTCGACCATCTCGATGGAGCAGATGGCGTCGTACGGGCCGTCCTGGATGTCGCGGTAGTCCTGCAGGCGCAGGTCGGCGTGCTCGGCCACCCCCTGCTGCGCCATGCGCTTTTGTGCGAAGGCGAGCTGCTCGGTGGAGAGTGTCACGCCCGTCAGGTGGGCGCCGAATTCGACGGTCGCCATCTCGGCCAGCGCGCCCCAGCCACAGCCGATCTCCAGCACCCGGGAATTTGGCTGCACACCGGCCATGCGCAACGCGCGCCGCACCTTGGCGTGCTGGGCAGCGCGCATATCGCCGCCTGCATCGCCTTCGAACCAGGCGGACGAGTAGTTCATCGTGTCGTCCAGCCAGAGTTCGTAGAACGCGTTGCCCAGGTCGTAGTGGGCGTGGATGTTCTTCTGGCTGTTGGCGCGGGTGTTGCGGTTGAGCAGGTGCTTGATGCGGTACAGCAGGCGGCCGGCCCAGGTGCCGTAGATCACGCCTTCCACCTGCTGGCGGTTGGCGATGAAGAGCTTGAGCAGATCGGTCAGGTGCGGGGTGGTCCAGTCGCCCGCGATGTAGCTCTCGGCAAAGCCGATGTCGCCCGACTTGAGCGCTGCGCTGCAGACATTCCAGTTCTTGAGCGTGATCGCCGCCGACGGGCCATCGCCGTGCCCGAAGTGCTGCAGGGTGCCGTCAGGCAACTGTACCGTGAGGTGGCCGTGCTGCAGGCGCTGCAGCAGCCTGAGTGCGGTGCGGGCGGCTGCCGGCGTGCCTGCGGGCAGGGCCTGCGCGTTGCGGTCGGAGCGGGTGGCGGTGGTGGAGTTCATGGCGGCGGTCTCGCGGGGCTGGAACGACATGGAGATCAACGGGTCACGATGGAGGCAGGCGCCTCGGGCTTGCGATGGAAACGCACGCGCTTGAGCCACAGCTGCAGCGCGTGCCAGTGGATGCGGGCAATGATGGCCAGCGTCATGGCGGGGTAGCCCCAGAGCGCCTGGCGCAGGGTCTGTGCGGTGATGGCCTGCAGGGTGCCGCTCACGCTGGTCTGGATGAGCGGGCCGGTGTCGTCGTCGTGGTCGATGCGCACCACGGTACGGCCTGCGTCCTGTGCACCGGCCTCGGTGCGCATGAAACGAAAGCGGTAACCGCCGCTCACCTCGCAGAACGGCGACACATGGAACACCTTGCGTGCCTGCTGTTCCACGCCGTACTGCGGCGCATCCAGCAGGTAGCAGTGGCGCTCGCCAAAGGTGTTGTTCACTTCCACCACGATGGCGCGCAGGTGGCCATCGGCGCGGTGGCAATACCAGAAGCTCACGGGTTTGAAGGTGTAGCCCAGCACACGGGGGTAGCAGTGCAGCCACACCTCACCTGTGGCGTCGGTGATGCCTTCGGTGCGCAGCAACTCGTCCAGCCAGGCCAGCGCCCCGCCCTGCGCGGCGCTGCGGCCGTCGCCGTGGTCCACGTCATGGAAGCTGATGGCGCCGCTGCGGTTCACCGCCAGCGGTGTGTGCGTGCCGCTCAGGCTGCGCATGGGCAGCATGAGGAAAAACGTGGGGTAGGCGAACGCATGCCGCCGGGGCCGCAGCCGCGTGTGGCGCACTTGGCCGAAGCCGATCAGGGGCGCTGCGGTGGGGGCCGGCGCGTGGCTCACGCAGCCTCCGCCAGGGGGGCTGGCAGGGCGGCCAGCAATTGCTCGGCCACGGCCAGGCCCGATTTGAGGCCGTCTTCGTGGAAGCCGTAGCCCGTCCAGGCGCCGCAGAACCAGGTTTGCTGCTGCCCTTGCAGCTTGCCCACCTGCTGCTGCGCGCGGATAGCGGCCATGTCGAACACCGGGTGGGCGTATTCGTAGCTGCCGAACACATGTTCAGGCGCAATGTCGCGCACCGGGTTGAGCGACACCACCACGGGCTGCGCGAACGGCACGGGTTGCAGCTGGTTGATGAGGTAGTGCAGGCACACGCGGGCCGACTCCCGGCTGCGTTGCTGGGCGCGCTCGTAGTTCCACGCAGCCCAGGCGGCGCGGCGCGCCGGCAGCACTGAGGTATCGGTGTGCAACACGGCGCGGTTGGCCTGGTAGCGGATGGCGCCGAGCACGGCGCGCTCTTGCGTCGAAGGCTGGGCCAGCAGCGCGAGCGACTGGTCCGAATGCGTGGCCAGCACCACCTTGTCAAAGTGTTCCGTGTGGCCTGCAGTCGCCACGCGCACACCGGCGGCATCGCGTTCGATGCGGCGCACGGGGGTGTTCAGGCGCTTGTCGTCAATGCCGGCCACGATCTTGTCCACATAGTGGCGTGCGCCACCGGCCACCGTCCACCACTGCGGGCGGTTGCTCACCTGGATGAGGCCGTGGTTGTGGCAGAACCGGATCATGGTGGCCACTGGGAACTTCAGCATCTGGTCGGTGGGGCAGCTCCAGATGCAGCCCAGCATGGGCAAGAAGTACCAGTCGCGGAAGGCATCGCCAAAGCGGTGCTCGCGCAGGAAGTCGCCCAGGGGCTGCATCAGTGCTGCCTCGGCCTGCTTTTCGGCAATGCGCGTGCACAGCTTATTGAAGCGCAGCAGGTCGCGCAGCATGCCCAGAAAGCGCGGGTTGACCAGGTTGGAACGCTGGGCAAACACGGTGCTGAGGTTGGTGCCGCTCCATTCCAGCGCGCGGCCGCCGCCCAGTGCTGCGGGCACCTGCACCGAGAACGACATGTCCGACTTGGCCGTCTCCACGCCCAACTCGGCCAGCAGGCGGATCAGGTGCGGGTAGGTGCGCTCGTTGAACACCAGAAAGCCGGTGTCCACGCCGTGGGTGACTGGGTTGCCTGACGCATCGGGCAGGGTGACATCGACGGTGTGGGTGTGGCCGCCGAAGTAGTCGCCCGCCTCAAACAGCGTGATGTCCGCCTGGCCGCGCAGCTGGTGCGCGACGGAGAGCCCGGAGATGCCGGAGCCGATGATGGCGATTTTCATGACCGGCTCCCTCTGGCCGGTGCACGGAATAAAAAGGTTGCGAAGCGTCCCGAAACGAATAAGAGAGGGAGGGAGGAGAAGCGCTCCAGGAGGTCAGTCGGAACCCGAGGGCCCGAAAGGCTTCGCAACATTAAAACTGTACGCTGCGCAATCGTCTTGCGCAATGGATAGAGTGAGGCCGCTCCGGCGAAGTTCCAGAGGCTCACTGTATTTTTTTTCAAGAAATGTAAAGAAGTCATTGCGCTCACCGGGGTGTGGGCAGGGCGAGCTGCTGTTCGATGGCACGCACCAGGCCCTTGTTGTCCGGCCCGGTCAGGCTGGAGTAGTTGTCCACCAGCTTGCCGTCGCGCCCCAGCAGGTATTTGTGGAAGTTCCAGCGGGGCGCCGTGCCCGACAGCTGCGCCAGCTGCTGGTACAGCGGCGAGGCCTCCGGGCCCTTCACGCTGCTTTTGGCAAACATGGGAAATTTCACCCCGAAGGTGTTTTCGCAGAAGTCGGCGATTTCCTTGTTGCTGCCTTTTTCCTGGGCAAAGTCGTTGGACGGGAAGCCCAGCACCACCAGCCCCTTGTCCTTGTAGCGGGCATACAGCTCTTCGAGCCCCTTGTACTGGCCGGTAAAGCCACAGAAGCTGGCCGTGTTGACCACCAGAACCACTTTTCCGCTGTACTGGCAGAGCGACTGCGGCTTTTCGTCCTGCAGGCGCGGAAAGGTGTGCTGCAGCGTGGCCGGGCACGCTGCAGGCGCATCGGCCGCTTGGGCGGCGGGCGCCAGCAGCAGCCAGGCCGCCAGCGCGGTGGCTGTCGAGAGGAGTCTTGTAAGGCGGTTCATAGGACTTTGGGCAGTGAGTGCGGCCAATTTAACCATTTCATCATTTTTTGTCCACATGAGTTTTTATTTGTACTGAATGGTTTACGTGGCGCGCACGCGTTTGGATTCAGATTTCGGAAGGAAGCGGGACGCGGGGGCCAAAAAGCGGCCGCGCAGTACCACCGGCGCTGGCCCATGGTGCGGTAGGGAAAGGAGTGGATACAGCTTCAGCCCCAGTGACGGGCTGCAGGAGCCACGCATGGGCAACGCCTCATGCAGGTGTGAGGGGGAGCTGTGGCCCGCCGCAGACAGCGGCGGTGCGCAGAACCGGGGGGCTCGCAGCGCCCTCCCAGGCGTCAGACCATCTGCAGCAGGCGGTCCAGCGACAGGTTGACCCGCACGTCCTTGAAAGCCACCACACCGGTGACCTTCCAGGGCGGCATGCCCGTATCGCGGGGAATGGGCTCGCCCGTGGCCATGCCGTCGCGGTTGGTCACCACGGCCACGCGGGGGGTGGTGGCGGTGGTGCCCCGGCGGATGACCACGCCCACTTCACGGCTGGCCAGGCGCACAAAGGCACCGGGGGGATAGACGCCCAGGGTCTTGACGAGGGCGGCGCCGGCCTCGTCCACCTGGTGCTCTTCGTCGTAGTAACTGGCCTGCATGGCGGCAGTGACAGGCATGGGCAGCCGTGCGGCGCGGGGGGCCAGGCGGGCGCCAAAAATGTCGGCGCGCTGCAGCAGGCGGGCCATTTGCTGGGCTTCGGTCTTTTTGCCCAGCGGCCCGGGCGTGCGGTGGTGGTGGCAGCGCACGGCCTCCAGCCACACCGGGTCGGCCACGCCCAGATGGCGCAGCAGCGCCTCGGACCGCGCCGCGTGGTCTTCCACGGCGGCAATCTGGGTCGCGGTGAGGGGCTGGGTCTGCAGCACCAACTGGTCCTGCAGCTCGGTCATGGCGATGTTCATGCTCAGCGCTGCGTGACCCAATTGCTGCACCCGGCCGCTGGGCCAGCGCAGCATCTCGCGGGCCACCACCATGCACACGCAGCTGACCAGCATGGAATGCGTGGCGCTGTACATGCGCGTTTCCTGGGCCGAGAGATAGATCAGTGCCAGCAGCGTGGCGTCGGGCGTCTGTTCGCAATGGCGCACCAGCTCGTCGTGCAGGGCCTGAAAGCGCCCGCCAAAGTCGCTGGGCGACGGGGCGCGCAGCAGCTGCGTGGCGCGCAACTGCAGCTCGGGCCAGTCGGGCAGGGTTTTGCCCGCACGCGCAGCGGCCGCTGCGGCGGCCTGCTCGCCGGCCGTCATCTTCATGGCGGCGATCTCGCCCAGGTTGGTGTCGGCGATCAGCATGCGCTGCAGCTGCGCCAGGTAGGCGCGGTGGCTGCCGCCGGATTCGTCGGTGTCCACGCACAGCTCGCGCCCGCGTTCGACCAGCTTGGCCAGTTCGTCGCGGGTGCGGATCACATAGCCCTTTTGCGCCAGCAACACGCCGTCGGCCCCCCGCAGCACAAAAGGCAGGGGATGGCCCAGCTGGATGGATTCGATGTTGAGGCTGACGAGGTTCATGGTGCGCGTTGCATTATCCGACGGCTACCTCCCGCCAAAGCCCGCGCGACCCCCGTGATTGCCCTGCTTTTTGGGCTCACGCCGGGGGGGCGCGCCAAGACTTGGCGTCAGGGGGCAGAGGGAGGTGCTGGTTGCGCCGTGGCGGCGGCTGTGGCTGTGGGGGCCGCCGGTGCGCCCGGGGCATGGCGCCCCCCGCGCAGGCGGCGGGCCAGCCGGCCGAACCCCTGGCCCAGGTCGTCCACCCCGGTGAACACCGCCGGAATCACCAAGAGGCTCAGCAGCGTGGAGGTGATGAGTCCGCCAATTACCGCCACTGCCATGGGCGAGCGAAAGCTTGCGTCCGCAGCACCCAGGCCGATGGCGATGGGCAGCATGCCCGCACCCATGGCCAGCGTGGTCATGATGATGGGCCGTGCGCGCTTGTGGCAGGCGTCGATCAGCGCCTCAAAGCGCGTCATGCCATGCTCGCGCCGCGCCAGGATGGCGTACTCCACCAGCAGGATGGAGTTCTTGGTGGCAATGCCCATGAGCATGATCAGCCCGATGAGTGAGGGCATCGAGAAGCTCTTCTGCGCAATCAGGAGCCCCACAAACGCGCCACCCAGCGACAGCGGCAGCGCCGCCAGGATGGTCACCGGGTGCAGGAAGTCCTTGAACAGCAGCACCAGCACGATGTAGATGCACAGCACGCCGGTGAGCATGGCCAGGCCAAAGCTGGCAAACAGCTCGCCCATCATCTCGGCATCGCCAATGGTGATCTGGCGCACGCCGGCTGGCAGGTTCTGGATGGAGGGCAACGCCTCCACCGCCTTGGTCACGTCGCCCAGCGGCTGGCCCGAGAGTTCGATCTCGAAGTTCACGTTGCGCGCGCGGTCGTAGCGGTCCACCACGGCCGGGCCGCCGCTGAACTCCAGCGTGGTCACCTGGCCCAGCATCACCGGGCCCTTGGCGCCGGGCACCGGCAGGCGTTCCAGCAGCGACAGGTCCTTGCGCGCATCGTCCTGCAGCTTGACGACGATGGGCACCTGGCGCGCGGCCAGGTTGAGCTTGGGCAGCGATACGTCGTAGTCACCCACCGTGGCAATGCGCAGCGTTTCGGCAATCGCGCTGCTGGTCACGCCCAGGTCGGCGGCGCGGGCAAAGTCGGGGCGCACGGCAATTTCGGAGCGCACGAGGCTGGCGGTGGACGAGATGCTGCCCAGGCCGGGGATGGTGCGCAGGTCTTTCTCGACCGCCAATGCGGCCGTGGTCAGCGCCTGCGGGTCGTCGCCCGTGAGCACCAGCACGTACTTCTCGCCCGAGCCGCCCAGGCCCACCTTGCTGCGCACGCCAGGCAGCGTCTCCAGCGCGGCGCGGATCTGGTTCTCGATGCCCTGCTTGCGCGGACGGTCGCCGCGCTCAGACAGCAAGATGGTCAGCGTGGCCTTGCGCGTTTCGGTGCTGGCGCCTCCCATGAAAGGATCAGTGCCGGCCGAGCCGCCGCCGATGGTGGTGTACACACTTTGCACATGCTCCACCTTGGCGATGCGCTGCCGCGCGTCTTCGGCCACGGCCCGCGTCTGCGCCAGCGTGGCGCCGGGCGGCAGCTCCAGGTACACCTGGGTCTGCGAGTTGTCGTCCGGCGGGATAAAGCCCGTGGGCAGCAGCGGGATCAGCGCCAGCGAGCCGATGAAAAAGGCCGCCGTGGCAATGAAGGTCATCCACCGGTGCTTGATGCACCACGCGGCCCAGCGCAGGTACACCGTCATCCAGCGCGGGTCCTTGTGGTCGCCCACGATGGGCTTGAGGATGTAGGCCGCCATCATGGGCGTGAGCAGGCGTGCCACCACCAGGCTGGCAAACACCGCGAGCGACGCCGTCCAGCCAAACTGCTTGAAGAACTTGCCCGCTATGCCGCTCATGAACGCCGTGGGCAGGAACACCGCGATCAGCGTGAAAGTGGTGGCAATCACGGCCAGGCCGATCTCGTCGGCCGCCTCCATGGCCGCCTGGTAGGGCGTCTTGCCCATGCGCAGGTGGCGCACGATGTTCTCGACTTCCACGATGGCGTCGTCCACCAGGATGCCCACCACCAGCGACAGCGCCAGCAGCGTGATCACGTTGATCGAGAAGCCCAGCCAGTACATGCCGATGAACGCCGGGATCACCGACAGCGGCAGCGCCACGGCCGACACGAAGGTGGCGCGCCAGTCGCGCAGGAAGAGCCACACCACCAGCACGGCCAGCAGCGCGCCTTCGTACAGCAGGTGCATGGAGCCGTCGTATTCCTCCTGCACGGGCTGCACGAAGTTGAAGGCCTCGGTGATTTCCAGGTCCGGGTGCTGCGCGCGCATCTCTTGCAGGGCCGCCTGCACGGCAGCGCCCACTTCCACTTCGCTCGCGCCCTTGCTGCGTGCGACCTCGAAGCCCACCACCGGCTTGCCGTTGAGCAGGGCCAGCGCGCGGGGCTCGGCGATGGTGTCTGTCACCGTGGCCACCTGGTCCAGCCGCACGTGGCGGCCGTCCGACAGTGCCAGCGTGAGGCCCGCCAGCTCCTGCGCCGACTGCACGGTGGCCAGCGTGCGCACCGGTTGCTCGCTGCCGCCCAGGTCGGTGCGGCCGCCGGCACTCTCCGTCTGCACCAGCCGCAGCTGGCGTGACACATCGGCCGCCGTGGCGCCCAGGGACTGCAGCTTGACCGGGTCGAGTGCCACATGCACCTCGCGCTGCACACCACCCACGCGGTTGACGGCGCCCACGCCGCGCACGGTGAGCAGCTTCTTGGCCACGGCGTCGTCCACAAACCAGGATAGCGCCTCGTCGTCCATGCGGGCCGACGCGATGGTGAAGGCCAGCACGGGCTGCGCGGCCAGGTCCATCTTGGTCACGATGGGGTCGCGCACGTCACCCGGCAGGTCGCCGCGCACACGGGCCACGGCGGAGCGCACGTCGTCCAGCGCCTCCTGTGTGGGCTTCTCCAGCCGGAACTCGGCGGTGATGGTGGCGCCGCCGTCCTGCACCTTGGTGTAGATGTGCTTGAGGCCCTGCAGCGTGGCGATGCTGTTCTCGATCTTGCGCGCCACGTCGTTCTCCAGCTGCGCGGGCGAGGCGCCCGGCAGCGCCACGGTCACGGAGATCGTGGGCAGGTCGATGTCGGGAAAGTTCTGCACCTTCATGGCGTTGAAGGACAGCAGGCCGCCGAAGGTCAGCAGCACAAACAGCATCAGCGCCGGGATGGGGTTCTTGATGGACCAGGTGGACACATTCATGTGGAATGCTCCTTAATTGATAGCTGTTTGCGCATGATTCACTAGCGCTACAGGCACTTTTTGCATGAAATGCTGGCTGGAGGACTGCTTGCCAGCCGCTGGCGCCGCCGCAGGGGCCGCCACGCGCACCAAGTCGCCATCGTTCAAAAAGCCCGCACCGCGCACGGCGACGGAGGCTCCAGCGTCCAGGCCCGACAGCACCTCGACCCGGTCGGCCACGCGGCGGCCGGTTTGGACCTTGCGCATCTGCACGCGCTGGTCTCCGCCCACCACAAACACGTACGAGAACCCGTCGCGCACCACCAGCGCCTCTTGTGGCACGGTGAGTGCGTCGCTGCTGCCCAGTGCAAACTCGCCCCGCGCAAACATCCCGGCACGGAAGTCGGTGTTGGCGGGCAGGTCCACATAGACCAGCGCATTGCGCGTTTGCGGGTCCACCGTGGGCGCGACCATGCGCACGGAGCCCTCGGCCGCGGCGCCGCTGGCAGCGGTGACGCTGACCTTGGCCCCGGGCTGGATGCGCCGCAGCTCGGTGGACGTGACCTCGGCGCGCCACTCCAGCCGGCCCTTGCGCACCATGCGGAACAGCTCCGTGCCGGCACCCACCACCGCGCCCACGGTGGCCGTGCGGGCCGAGATCACGCCGCTGTCAGGCGCCACCACCTGCGTGTATTTGAGGCGCAGCTGCTGCGCGTTCAGCGCGGCCTTGGCCGCTTCCACGCGGGCCTGGGCGGTTTGCTCGGCCGTGGTGAACTGCTGGATCTGCTGCTGGCTGAGTGCGCCCGTGGCTTGCAACGAGCGGGCGCGGTCGGCATTGGCGGCGGCCTCGGCCGCATTGGCCTGGGCTTCGAGCAGGCTGGCGCGGCTCTGGGCCACATCGGCCAGCACCGTGTCGGCCGAGAAGGTGGCCAGCACCTGCCCGGCCTTGACCACATCGCCCACGTTCACACGCACCTCGGTCAGGCGCAGGCCGTTGCTCTCGGCCCCAATGCTCGCCTCTTGCCACGCGGCGATGTTGCCGTTGGCCGCCAGGCGCAGCGGCACCGGCATGCGCTGCGGCTGCGCCGTGCTGACGGTGAGCGCAGGCCGGGGCTGGCCCGCCTTGGGTTCATCGGCGGCACGCGATGCGCCCGAGAAAACCAGTGCACCGCCCGTGGCCAGCACGCAGGCGGCGATCACGGCGAAGGCGGTGGGGGAAAACTTGAAGGAGAAAGAGGAGTGTTGCATGTGCATCTGTCCTGGGGAGTTCATATAAGCTGTGCATGGTGTTGGGCGTGGCCCACTGCGCTCGAAACTGGCACTGCGCAGACGAGGGCAGCCCAGCAAGGGCCGCCCCGCAGCGAGGGCTGCGTCCCCCTGCCCGGATTGCGCAGCAATGCGAGAGCGGGGGCTGAGCGCCGCGGCTCCGAGCCTGCCTGCGCAGGCTTGGACGGCGGTGAAGAGCGGCCGCCTCCGGCGGACGCACCGAGGCGCAAAGCGCCTCAGGGGGGTGTCTCATAGCTTCCATCCACCACCGGCGGCGCGGTACAGCGCAATCCAGGCGGTCTGGCGTTCGTGCTGCAGTGCGACCAGCGCGTTCTCGGCGGCCAGCGCTGTGCGCCGGGCATCTTCCAGCTCCACCAGACTGGCCAGGCCACCACGCCAGCGCGCCTCGGTCGCGTCGAACGATGCGCGGTAGCCCTCGGCCGCCGTGCGTGCACTGGCACTGCGCTCGGCCGTGCTTTGCAGGCGCACCAGGGCTTGCTCGACCTCGCTCACGGCCTGGCGCACCTTGGCGCGGTACTGCGACGCGGCCTCGTCGTAGCGGGCCTGCGCCGCATCGGTCTGCGCGGCGCGGCGGCCACCGTCAAAGATCGGCACGCTGAGCGCCAGCGGGCCGATGGTCCAGGTGTTCAGGTCGGTGGTCACGCCCCCCGTGCGCACCTGGGCTGCACCCACACTGCCGCTGAGGGTCAGACGTGGGTAGCGCTGGGCCTGGGCGCTGGCGACGTCCGCACTGGCGGCAGCCACTTCGCGCTCGGCGTTGTACACGTCAGGGCGCTGGGTCAGCACCTGGGCGGGCAGTGCGTCCACGGTGAATAACGCGTCCGGGGCCGCAGCCACCGGCTGGGCCAGCCGGGTGCGCAGCGTGGGTTCTTCCCAGCCGGTGAGCGCCACCAGGGCCTTGACCTCTACATCGCATTGCATGCGTTGCTGCGAGGCGCGGGCCTGGGCCTCGGCGGCGCTGGCGCGTGCCAGTGCGGCCGTGGCGGGCGCAGTAAAGCCCGCACGTTCGCTGAGTTGGGACAGGCGGGACGTTTCGCTACGGGACTGCGCATCGCGCTCGGCCACCTGTTGCTGGGCTAGGCAGGTGCGGATGCTGCTGGTCTGCTGCGCCACCTCGGCTGCCACGCTCACGCGCGCCTCGTGCCAGAGGGCCTGCGCGCCGGCCAGCCGCTCATCGGCAGCGGTTTTGGCGGCGCGGTTGCTGCCAAACAGGTCCAGCTCCCAGCTGGCCTGCAGCCCCGCCTGCGAGGTGGTCGCCACGCGCGCCAGCTGGTCATTGAAGCCCCGGCTGGCGCTGGCCTGTGCGTCGAGCGAGGGCAGTAAGGCTGCCCGGCTGCCCACCTGCGTGGCGCGGGCCTGCGCAATGCGTGACTGGGCCTGTGCGATGCCCGGGCTCACGGCCTGGGCGGCGTCGATCAGCTCGACCAGCAGCGGGTCTTGCAGCTGGGTCCACCAGTGGGCCATGTCCGTGAGGGAGCCCTGGTGTGGCAAGGGTGCGTGCCAGGCCGCAGGTGCGGGTGCCGATACCTGCGCAGGTGGTGCGGTGGTGGAGCAGGCCACCAGTGGCAGGACCAGCGCCAGCCACAAGGGTTTGTGTGAGATCAGTCGCATGTGCAAGTCACTCTGGGGTACGGGGAGAGGAGGTTTTTTTGGCGGGGGCGGCCGCTCGGGCCGTAGCGCGGCGCTGGCGTTCCCCGTCCACCATGAACTGGGCAAAGTCCACCAGCCGGGATGTGGTGGCGGCCAGCCCCCGCGGCGTGGCGGTGAGGCCGGGGCGCACCGCCTGCACCACGTCGCGGCCCACGTAGTACTGCAGTGCCAGGGCGGTGATGGCCATGGCCAGGCGGTGCACATCGTCATCGGCAGTTTTCAGGCCGAACTCCTTGCACAGCAGGCCGACGAGCGCGGCGTGGGCGGGCTTGATCTCGCACTCCAGCTCCTGCTGCCACAGCCCGGTGGGGTCCAGCATTTCGCGAAAGTGCAGGCGCATGCACAACTCGACCAGGTCGCCTTCGTGCAGGGGTTGCATGAAGCTCTGGATCAGCAGCTCGATGAACGCAGGCAAGGTGTCCGGCCAGGCATCCACGGCGATGGGACTGCCCATGGGCTCGGTGAACGCTGCGCGGTACAGCCCGTTCTTGTCGCCAAAGTAGTAGCTGATGGAGGCCGGGTTGACACCCGCCGCCTGGGCAATGTCGCGGATGGACGCCTTGGCAAAGCCGTTTTCGGCAAAGAGGCGCAAGGCGGCGTGTAGCAGCCTCGCGCGGGCCTGTGCGCCTTCCGTGGGCGGTGGGGGGGGCATGGAAGACCGGGGGGGCTTGGGGGCTGAATCTGGCATGGAGCCGGATTACAGCACTATTTAATCAAACGATTGATTAAATTTTTGTTTCAAAAAATATCGCGGGTGTTTCGGCCGTGTTTCTGCCAGGGATGACCTGTTGGTTGCAGCGAGGGACGGGCAGATGGGATGGAGGTTTTGCACCGTCCCAATATATGGCGGGGAGGGGAAAGGCGACCCCTCCAGAAGTCGGCCTTCCCTTGCGCAGTGCGCCCGGCCGATCAGGCCGATGGGGCGGCGGAGCCGAAGACCGCCGACCACAGCGCCAGCACGGCATCGCGTTCGGCCTGCAGTGCGGGTGGCGTGACCTGGGTGGGCGCCTCGTCCAGCCGCGCCACGTGCTGTACCCGGCGCAGTTCGCGGTAGGCGTCGGCGGCTGCGTGGCCCACGCCTGGGGGCAGCAGGCCCACTTGCTCGGCCCGCTGCAGCAGTGCAATGTTGCCCAGGTTGCCACGCAATTCGGGGTGGGCGGCAGACTGCGAGAGCACCAGGTACTGCACGGCAAATTCGGCGTCCACCATGCCGCCCGGGCTGTGCTTCACGTCGAAGCGACCGGCGGGCGTGGGGTGGGCTGAGCGCACCCGCTCGCGCATGGTCACGATCTCGCCCCTCAACGCCAGCGGGTCGCGGGCAGAGGTGATGACGGCCTCGCGCACAGCGTCAAAGCGCTCGCGCAAGGCCTCGCTGCCCATCACGAACCGCGCACGTGTCATGGCCTGGTGTTCCCAGGTCCAGGCGGTGTTGCTGCCGCGTTGCTGCTGGTAGTTGGCGTAGGCCTCGAAGCTCGTCACCAGCAGGCCCGAGTTGCCGTTGGGCCGCAGGGCCGTGTCGATCTCATACAGGTCGCCCTCGCCCGTCTTTACGGTGAGCCAGTTGATGAGCTTGCGCACAAAGGCCGCGTAGACCTCAGGTGCGCGTTCGTCGTCGTCATCAAACACAAAGACGATGTCCAGGTCGCTGCCGTAGCCCAGCTCCTTGCCGCCCAGCTTGCCATAGCCAATGATGGCGAACTGGGGCTCGTCGCGGTGGCGGTTCTTGAGGCGGCTCCAGCACCACTGGCTGGTGATGCGCAGCACGCTGTCGGCCAGCGCGCTCAGGTCGTCGGCCACCTGCTCGACGGTGATGCGGCGCTCCACATCGCGTGCCAGGGTGCGGAAGGTTTCGGCATGTTGCGCACGGCGCAGCAGGTTGAGCAGGGTTTCGTCGTCGTCCTCGCCGGTAGAGCGCAGCGACGCCAGGCGCATGCCCAGCTCGCGTTCAAAGTCGGCCACCACAAAACGTTCGGACAACAGTGCATCGCCCACCAGCTCGTCGATCACACCGGGGTGCTGCAGCAGGTAACGCGCGGGCCACTTGGCCGCGCCCAGCAGGTGCAGCAGTTGCTCGTGCACCGAGGGCCGCTCCAGCAGCAGCGCCAGATAGCTTTCGCGCCGCAGCAGCGGCTCCAGCCAGTTGGCCAGGCGCACGGTGGCCTCTTCGGTGACGCGTCCTTCCTTGAGCCACTGGGCCGTGCGCTGCACCAGGCGGAACAGGCGGGCCCGCGCCTCGTCACGGAGCCCGGCCACGCGTGGGTGGTTGCGCCACTCGGCCACACGTTCGCGAAAGCCCGGTGGCAGTTGCTCCAGCAGGCCTTCCAGCTCTGGAGGCGGTGGTGCCGCCGCCCGGGGGCCACCACAGCCACCGCCACTGCATTGTTTTTTGCCGTTGCCACCCAGCAGGGTGTCGAACTCCTGGGCCACCAGCTCGCGGTGTGCGTCCAGCTCGTGCAGGAAGGCGCAGCAGTCCTTGTAGCCCAGGGTGCTGGCGATCCAGGCCAGGTCGTCATCGCGGGTGGGCAGCACGTGGGTCTGCTGGTCGTCCAGGTACTGGATGCGGTGCTCCACCCGTCGCAGGAACACATAGGCCCGGGCCAGCGCGTCGGCGGTTTCCTGCGGCATCAGGCCCGCATGGGCCAGGCGCTGCAGCGCATCGAGCGTGGGGCGGCGGCGCAGCTCGGGGAACTGCCCGCCGCGCACCACCTGCAGCAGCTGCACGGTGAATTCGATCTCGCGGATGCCACCGCGCGAGAGCTTGACGTCGTTGGCACGCTCGGGGTGCCCGGCGCTGCGTTTGGACGCATGGTCCCGGATCTGGCTGTGCAGCGAGCGCAACGCATCGAACACGCTGTAGTCCAGGTAACGGCGAAACACAAACGGCAGCACCACGCCGCGCAGGGCTTGCACCTCGGGGCGGCCGATGCACTCGCGGGGGGCCACCACGCGGCTTTTGAGCCAGGCAAAACGCTCCCATTCGCGGCCCTGCACCTGCAGGTATTCCTCCAGCGCGGTCAGGGACACCGATGCGGGGCCCGAGTTGCCGTTGGGCCGCAGGGCCAGGTCCACCCGGAAGACAAAGCCATGCTCGGTGGTGTCGCCCACCAGGCTGTAGATGGCCTTGACGGCGCGCGCAAAGTATTCGTGGTTGGAGATGCGGCCCCGGCCATCGGGCATGCCGGCGGTTTCGCCATCGTGCTCATACACATAGATGAGGTCGATGTCGCTCGAGACATTGAGCTCGCGGGCGCCCAGTTTGCCCATGCCGATGATCCACAACTGCACGGGCTGGTCCTGTGGGCCGCGCGGGGCACCATGGCGTTCGTCCAGCTCGCGGCGGGCCTGCTGGCAGGCGCGGTCCAGGGCCAGCTCGGCCAGTTCGGTCACGGCCCGGGTGATGTCGGCCAGCGGTGTCTGCGCTTCGCAGTCCAGCTGGATCAGTCGTTCCATGACCAGCTGGCGCAGCACCCGCAGCGCGGTGCCCGTGTCGCAGCCGCGCGCGCACAGAGCGTCGTAGGCCTGCTCCATGGTCGCAAGCACCGGAACACCGGGTGGCAGCAGCGGCAGGTCGTTGGCGTAGCGGCGGTGCAGGCGCTGGTAGAAGCGGGAATGCTCGGCCAGAGGTCCCTCGGGCAGGGGCTGATGGCAGCGGGGGTCAGACAGAGAAGGATGCATGGCAGCCACAGCCGGATGTTGGACGGGAAGCGGGGTGCTGGTCTGCGGGCCCGACGGCATACAAAAGCTCACTGGGCACTCGGGTCACGAGTGAACCCACGCCAGGGCTGCGGGTCATAATTCCTGCCACTTTCCATCTCACCATGATCGATCCCACCTCGCACCCCTCACGCCTGCTGAAAATAGTCGCAGGTTTTGCACGGTGGTCGCTGGGCTTGTTGCTCGCCTTCTGGCTGTTGCTGACCATCGCATGGGGGGCTCTTCATGGCTGGATTGTGCCGCGAATCGGTGATTTCCGCCCACAGTTGCAGGCGCAGGCCGCACGGGTATTGGGGGTTCCCGTGCAGATCGGCGCCATCGTGGCCCGCACCGAGGGGCTGATCCCGTCCATCGAGCTGTCTGATGTCGCGCTGCTGGATGCCTCGGGCCGCACTGCGTTGCGCCTGCCCCGGGTGGTGGTGGCGCTGTCACCCCGTTCGCTGCTGCAGTGGGGGTTCGAGCAGCTTTACATCGAAGGCCCCGACCTGGATGTGCGCCGGGCGAGTGACGGACGCATCTATGTGGCGGGGCTGGAGTTTGCCCAGAACCAGGGCGACAGCAGCGCGGCGGCCGACTGGTTGTTCTCGCAGGGCGAGGTCTACATCAAGGACGGCACGGTGCGCTGGACCGATGAGCAGCGCGGCGCCCCCGAGCTGGCGCTGGAAAAGGTGGACCTGGTTTTGCGCAACGGCAACTGGCGCCACAACCTCCGGGTGGATGCCACGCCGCCGCCGGAATGGGGGGACCGTTTCAGCCTGGTGGGTTTGTTTCGCGCGCCGCTGCTGCGCGCCCGCGATGGCAACTGGAAGCACTGGAACGGTCAGGTGTTTGCGCACTTCACGCGGGTCGATGTGTCGCATCTGCGGCACCACGCCGATGTGGGCATCGAGGTGGCGCAGGGCCGGGGCGCGTTGCGGGCCTGGGCCGATGTGCGCAGCGGCCAGGTGGTGGGGGGCACGGCCGACCTGGCGCTGGCCGATGTGAACACCACGCTGGCCGCCGATCTGCGCCCGCTGGTTCTTCCTTCCATCCAGGGCCGGCTGGGGGGGCGGAGGCTCACCGGCGGCTTTGAGTTCTCGACGCAGGCGCTGCAGTTCCAGACCGATGATGGCCTGACCTGGCCCGGTGGCAACTTGCGGCTGGTGCACACCGATGCCAACGGCAAGGCCCCGGCGCAAGGCGAGTTGCGGGCTGACCGGCTGGACCTGGCAGCCCTGGCGCAGGTGGCGAGCCGCCTGCCGCTGGGGACGGTCGCCCACGACGCCTTGCGCACCTACACGCCCCAAGGACTGGTGGACGAGATCCAGGCCACCTGGAAGGGGCCTCTGGATGCGTTGCAGCAGTACCAGGTCAAGGGGCGTATCCAGGGGCTGGCACTGGCGGGTGCCACGGATGGCTCGGCCCCCGCCCACCTGGGTCTGCGTGGCGCCAACGTGGACATCGACATGAACCAGGCAGGGGGCAAGGCGGCACTGACCATGGCGTCAGGTGCATTGGTGCTGCCAGGGGTGTTCGAGGAACCCGTCCTGCCGCTGGACCGGCTCAGTGCCGACGTGCGCTGGCAGCTGGACGGCAGCCGTATTGCCGTGCAGGCCAATGATGTGCAGTTCGCCAACGCCGATGCGCAGGGCGATGCCCGTGCCACCTGGCACACCAGCGACGCATCCAAGGCGCCCCACCGGTCGCGCTTTCCGGGGGTACTGGACCTCACCGGCACGCTGCACCGCGCCGACGGCACCCGGGTGCACCGCTACCTGCCCCTGTCCATTCCTGCCGAATCCCGCCACTATGTGCGCGACGCGGTGGTCGCCGGCAGCGCCAGCAATGTGCAGTTCCGCGTCAAGGGCGATCTGCATGACCTGCCCTTCAACGATCCCAAGCAGGGCGAGTTCCGCATTGCGGCGCGCGTCAAGGACGTGACCTATGCCTACGTTCCTACTGCGCTGCAGCCTGCGGGCACCCTGCCCTGGCCTGCGTTGACTGACCTCGGCGGTGAGCTGATTTTTGAGCGTTCGTCCATGCAGGTGCGCGGCGCCAGCGGCGGTTTTGCTGGCAGCAAGGGCCTGCGGCTGTCCAAGGTCGATGCCCGCATTCCAGACCTGGCGCACACCGTGGTGGGCGTGAGCGCCGATGCACGCGGCCCGCTGGCCGAGCTGCTCACGCTCATGACCACGTCACCGCTGGGCCGTATGACGGGCAATGCGCTGGAGCAGGCCAGCGGCACGGGCAATGCCGACTTTCAGTTGCGACTGAGCCTGCCCATCAGCGATATCAACAAATCCAAGGTGCAGGGCAGCGTCACGTTGGCTGGCAATGAGCTGCGCATCACCCCCGACACCCCGGCGCTCACCCGCGTTCGGGGCGCCGTGCAGTTCAGCGAGACCGGGTTTTCACTGTCCAATGTGCAGGCCCAGGCGCTGGGCGGCCCCGTGCGGCTGGAAGGCGGCATGCGTGCGCTGGCGGCCAATGCTCCGGCCACCGAGTCGGCGGTGCAGATACGTGCGCAGGGCACCGCCACGGCCGAAGGCCTGCAGCAAACCCCGCAGCTGGGCATGTTGTCGCAACTGGCGCGGCGTGCCACCGGCAGCGCACCTTACGCGCTGGCCCTGTCGTTTCGCCGCGGGGTGCCCGAGCTGCAGGTCAACACCAGCCTGCAGGGCCTGGCCTTGGCCTTGCCGCCCCCGCTGGGCAAGACGGCGGACAGCAGCCTGCCCCTGCGCTTTGACAACCAGGTGGCGCGCGAATCACTGGTGGGCTTGGCGAGCAGCAACGGCAACGGGAGCAGTGCCCCCCCGTTGCGGGACCAGATCGTGCTGGACCTGGGATCACTTGGTTCCGCCACCTACCTGCGCGACCTGAGCGGCCCCCAGCCGCGCGTGCTGCGCGGCGCCATCGGTGTGGGCCTGAGCAACGGCGAGTCCGCCCCGATGCCTGCGCAAGGCGTGGCTGCCAACATCAACCAGGGCAAGCTGGATGTGGACGCCTGGGACGAGGTGCTCACCCGGGCCACTGCCGCCGAGCCCGCCCCCCGGAGTGCCGCAGTGGCGACCACGCCTGCCGGGCAGGCCGTGGCACAGGACTATCTGCCCACCACCCTGGCGCTGCGCGCGCGCGAGCTCACGTTGCAAGGCCGCACGCTGCGCAACGTGGTGGCAGGTGCGCTGCGCGACGGCTCCACCTGGCGTGCCAACCTCGATGCCACCGAACTCAATGGCTACCTGGAGTACCGCCAGCCCGGATCGCCCGACTTCAGCAGCGGCCGTTTGTTTGCCCGGCTGTCGCGTGTGAACATGCCGCAAAGCGACGTGACCCAGGTCGAAGAACTGCTCAACGAGCAACCAGGCAACCTGCCTGCGCTGGACATCGTCGTCGAAGATTTCGAGCTGCGTGGCAAGCGGCTGGGACGGGTGGAGATGGAGGCCCAGAACCGGGGCGGCGAGGGGGTGCAGCGCGAGTGGCGCCTGTCCAAGTTCAATATCACGGCGCCCGAGGCCGCTTTCACTGCCAACGGCAACTGGGCGGTGCTCAATGCAGCCTCTGCAGGCCCCCGTTCGGCCGAGCGGCGCACCGTGCTCAGCTTCAAGCTCGATATCCGCGACTCGGGCGATCTGCTGGCCCGCCTGGGCATGGCCAACGTGGTGCGGCGCGGCAAGGGCCGCATGGAAGGGCAGGTGGGCTGGATTGGCGCTCCCTTCAGCCCCGATTACCGCAGCATGACCGGGCAGATCAACCTGAATGTCGAATCCGGCCAGTTTCTGAAGGCTGATCCTGGTCTGGCCAAGCTGCTGGGCGTGCTCAGCCTGCAATCATTGCCGCGCCGCTTGACACTGGATTTTCGCGATGTGTTCAGTGAAGGTTTTGCGTTTGATTTTGTGCGCGGTGATCTACGCATTGAGCGCGGCGTGGCCACCACCAACAACCTGCAGATGAAGGGCGTCAATGCGGCCGTACTGATGGAAGGCAGCGCCAACATCGACCAGGAGACGCAGGACCTGCGTGTGGTGGTGGTGCCAGAGATCAACGCCATGACGGCGTCGCTTGTGGCCACGGCCATCAACCCGGTGATTGGCCTGGGCAGCTTTTTGGCACAGGTGTTTTTGCGCGGTCCGCTCATCGAGGCTGCCACGCAGGAATTCCGCATCGATGGCACCTGGGCCGACCCGCGGGTGGTGCGCGTGGCCCGCCGCGGGCGCGAATCGAGCCCTGCCACCGAGGCGACGCCCCGGGCCAACCCACCCCCCAAGACTGGAGAACCTTCATGAAAGTCGCCGCCATCCAGATGGTGTCTGGCATCGCGCTGGACGATAACCTGCGTGTTGCACGCCAGCTGCTGGAACAGGCTGCGCAGGGCGGCGCTGAGCTGGCGGTGCTGCCGGAGTATTTTTGCCTGATGGGGCACAAGGACACTGACAAGCTCGCCTTGCGCGAGACCGCTGGTTCCGGAGTGATCCAGCAGTTTCTGGCCGATACCGCGCGCGCGCTTGAGATGTGGATCGTGGGCGGCACGCTGCCGATGGCCACGGGTACGCCGGACCGTGTGCGCAACACGACGCTGGTCTTCGACCCGACGGGTGCCTGTGTGGCGCGCTACGACAAGATCCATCTCTTTCGCTTCAGCAACGGCGCTGAACAGTACGACGAAGGCCGTGTCATCGACGCCGGTGACACCCCGGTGCAGTTTGATCTGCAAGCGCGCAGCGGCCAGCGCTGGCGGGTGGGGTTGTCCGTGTGTTACGACCTGCGCTTTCCGGAGTTGTACCGCGCGCATGCCCGCGCAGGTGCGGACCTGCTGCTGGTGCCCAGCGCCTTCACGCACACCACGGGTCAGGCGCACTGGGAAGTGTTGCTGCGTGCCCGCGCGGTGGAAAACCTGGCCTATGTGCTGGCCCCTGCCCAAGGCGGTGTGCACGCCAACGGCCGCCATACCTGGGGCCACAGCATGCTGGTGGACCCCTGGGGCAGCATCATCGCGCAGCGCGATCAAGGCGCTGGCGTGGTAGCCGGCGAGCTGGACGCGCAGCGCCTGAGTGCCGTGCGCGCTCAGCTGCCCGCATTGACCCACCGCGTGCTGTGAAGCCAACGCCCGTCAAACGCACCCTGCTGCAGCGCTGGCGCGGAGCATGGCGGCGCTGGTCGTTGTGGACGGCTCTGGTACTGCTCGTGGTGTCCATGCTTGCCACCATGGTGTGGCTGGCCGGGCGCTATGAAGCCAGCCAGGTGCAGACCCGCCTGGAGCGGGACACCGCCGATGCAGTCTCGGACATCCGCACCGCGCTGACGCACAACCTGCAAAGCCTGCAGGCACTCCCCAGCGACAACCCGAGCCATCTGGCCTGGGAGGTCGAGGCGTCTGACCTGCTGCGTAACCGGCGCGAGCTCGTGCGCATTGAGCTGCGCGATGCGAATCTGCGCATGCGCACCCACGTGCAGTCACCCTACCGCCCGGTGGCCTGGGACATGCGGCTGCGCGACAGTGGCCAGTCGGACCTCACTATCGCCTGTGCCAACGCGCGTCGCCTGGGGGGGCCAGCGTATTCCAGCAGCTACTTTCAGCCCCATGGTGACGGCCTGGGCTCGGAGATGATGGAGCTGTGTGTTCCGTTGTCTGCCAGCGGACGCACCATGGGGTATCTGGTCGCGACGTATGCGCTGCAGGACATCCTGGCCAATCTGGTGGGGCACAACCTCACGCGCAGCCAGGAAGCCTCCTTCACAGAGGCTGACGGCACCCGGCTGGCGGTGTTGGGAGCGGCGCGACGGGGGTCGCGCATGTTCTCGGCGCAGCATCTGCTGGACTTGCCAGGCAGTACATTGGTGCTGCGCATGGACAGCTGGCACAGTGCACCCAGCCTGTTCCCCAATGTGTTGACGGCCCTGGTCACGGCCATGTCGATTGCGCTGGTGACGGTGATGGTGGTGCTGGTGCGCGACAACCGCCGCCGCCTGCGCGCCGAACGTGACCTGGCCGATGCGCTGGCCTTTCGCAAGGCGATGGAGGACTCGCTGGTGACCGGGCTTCGCGCGCGCGACCTGGAGGGGCGCATCACCTACGTCAACCCGGCCTTCTGCGAGATGGTGGGCTTCAGCCCGCAGGAGCTGCTGGGCCTGAGCATGTCGGCACCCTATTGGCCCCCCGAGCGTGTGGAGGAATACCGCCAGCGCCAGGCCATCCGTTTTGCCGGCACCATGCCGCCGCGCGAGGGATTTGAGTCCGAGTTCATGCGCAAGGACGGCACGCGGTTTCCCGTGCTGATCATCGAGGCCCCGCTCATCAATGCCCAAGGCCAGCACACCGGCTGGATGAGCGCGTTCCTGGACATCAGTGAACAGCGCCGGGTGGAGGAGCTGTCCCGCGCCTCGCAGGAGCGGCTGCAGGCCACGGCGCGGCTGGCCACGGTGGGCGAGATGGCTTCGTTGCTCAGCCATGAACTCAACCAGCCGCTGGCCGCCATCTCCAGCTACGCCAATGGTTCCATCAACCTGCTGGAACATGCCACTCCCGCCAGTGCGTCTGTACCCGAGCCCGACGCGCTGGAGGATGTGCGCATGGCCATGCGCCAGATTGCCCGCCAGGCCGAGCGAGCGGGCCGAGTGATCAAAAGTGTTCACGACTTCGTCCGGCGCCGCGACCAAGCCCGTGAGGCAGTGCATGCGCAGCAATTGCTCGATGCCATCCTGCCGCTGGTGAGCCTGCAGGCCCGCAAACTGGGCGTGCGCGTCAACACATCGGTGGAGCAGGGCCTGGCGCCCGCGCTGTGTGACCGTACGATGGTGGAGCAGGTGTTGCTGAACCTGGCGCGCAATGCCATGCAGGCGATGGATGATCCCGGCGTGCGCAATCGCGTGCTGGATATCCGGGTGCGGCGTGCTGCCTCCAATCCGCATAACGGCTGGATTGAATTTGCTGTGACCGATGTGGGAACCGGGATTCCCCCTGAGGTCGCAGAAAAACTGTTCACCCCGTTTTTCACCACCCGCCCGGAGGGCATGGGCTTGGGGTTGAGCATGTGCCGCACCGTCATCGAACAACACGGCGGTTTTCTCGGATTTGCGCCGAATGAGCCCCGTGGTACGGTATTCACCTTCACGCTGCCCGTGAACAATGGAACCACCCCCTGAGGCACGTTACGGCTGCCAGCGATGGGGCTTTGGTGCTTTCATCGTCTGCGCGTGACTGACATTGCAATGGACAACTGAACTGATTTATGGAGCCCATCACCAACGCCACCGTGTACATCGTGGACGATGACGCCAGCGTGCGCGAGGCGCTGGCCTGGCTGCTGCGCTCGCGCAGGCTGCCCAGCGAGTCCTTTGATTCGGCCGAAGCCTTCGATGCCATGCTGCAAAAGCGGCCCCCCCAACGCCAGCCCTGTTGCCTGCTGCTGGATGTGCGCATGCCTAGCATGAGCGGGCTGGCACTGTTTGACGTGTTGGCCGCGAGGGGCGACCTGGCCACCATGCCGGTGATCTTTCTCACTGGCCATGCGGACGTGCCCACCGCCGTGGACACCGTCAAGCGGGGGGCCTTTGATTTTTGTGAGAAGCCGTTTTCCGACAACGCGCTGGTGGACCGCATCGAGCAGGCACTCGCCCAATCGGCCGAGCGGCTGGCCCAGGTGCGCGAACGCAGTGACTTGCAGGTGCGGCTGAGCGAACTGACCGAGCGGGAGCGTGATGTGATGGACCTGGTGGTCGCCGGTCTTCCCAACAAGCTCATCGCTGACCAGCTCGACATCAGCGTGCGCACGGTCGAGGTTCACCGCTCACGGGTGTTCGACAAGATGCAGGTCAAGTCCGCTGTGGAGTTGGCCAACCTGCTGCGCACGGGTAACTGAGCCCACCTTCTGGCGGGGAGTTCGCAGTCCGGGCGATCAGCCCCGTGGTCGTTCGCCCACAAAAATCTCGACCCGCCGGTTGCGCGCACGGCCCTCGGCGGTGTCGTTGGTAGCGATGGGGTAGCGCTCGCCCATGCCTTCGATCACGATGCGGCGGTCATCCACACCGCGCGCTGTCAGGTAGCTGCGGGTGCTTGCGGCGCGGTCCATCGACAGGGGGTTGTTGGTGGCATCGCTGCCTGTGCTGTCGGTGTGCCCCACGATGCGTACGTCCGTGTTCGGGTTGTTGCGCAGGCCTGCGGCAAACTGGTCCAGGACCGGCGCGAAGTTGGGCTGGATGTCCGAGCGGCCCACGGCAAACGAGATGTCGCTGGGGATATTGAGCTTGAGCTGGTTGTCAGCCGTCTGGGTCACGGCGATACCGGTGCCCTGGGTAGCCTGTTCCATCTCGCGCTTTTGGCGCTCCATATTTTGCGACCAGATGTAGGTGCCCAGTGCCCCGACACCGGCCCCCACCACGGCGCCGGTCCCGGCGCTGCCGCCGGTCGCGGAGCCGATGACCGCGCCTGCCAGCGCCCCAATGCCAGCTCCGGTGGCTGTACGGCGCTGGGTGTCATCCATGTTGGCGCATCCGGTGACCAGAACGATGGCGGCGGCAGCGCCAAGAATTTGAATGTGTGTGCGCATGTGTGTGCTCCTTGAAAAGCGGTGGCGCTGGGTGGGCGGGCCTTGCGCCCGCCGCGCTGTCGGAGCGTTATCGCGTCCCGTGCAGTGGCGTCACCCAGCTCACGCCATCGTGGGGCCCGCAATGAAGCTGTGCCATCGGCGCGCTGGCCCATCGGTTGTAGGACAGGGCCGTCCCTGGGGCGCAACCCACTGCCCGTTCAAGGCGATGGCGGATGCTTGTCGCTGTCGGCGGGCGGTGGGGACTTCAGTTCCCCTCCCTTGCGGCCCGAGAACATGGTCCACCACACGATAGCCACCAGTACCACCAGCGCCAGCAGCGCTTCAAGCAAAATCAGCCCCATGAAATTGACACTCCTGCGCGTTGCGTTAACCGCGCTGATTGTAGGAACGCTGGCCGCCTGCTCCACGCCCCCTGCCCCAGTCCCCGCACGCCCTGGGGGCACTCCTGCGCCGCAGCCGCCCAGTGCGGTGGTGCTGCCGGGCGACACCGGCCCGCTGCCATCTCCCATGGTGCAGCCCAAAAGCCGCTGGATTCCCGTGCGCTGGGCCGAGCTGCCGGGCTTTACCGAAGACGCGCTGCACGAAGCCTGGAACGCGTGGATCAAGAGCTGCGAGCGGCCCCAGCCGCCCTTCACTGCGCTGTGCAGCGAGGTCCGGCAGCTGAGCATTGCCACGGCCGATGAGCAGCGCGCCTGGCTCATCGCACGCTTGCAGCCCTACCGCGTCGAGGCCACTGACGGCAACGCCGATGGTCTGCTGACGGCCTACTACGAACCCATGATGGACGCGGCACGGCAGCCCGGCAATGGCTTCACGGTGCCTATCTATCGGGTACCCGCCAGCCTGGGGGCGCGCAAGCCCTGGTACACCCGCCAGCAGATTGACACCCTGCCGGAGGCCCAGGCCGCGCTCGCGGGTCGGGCCATTGCGTGGCTGCGTGATCCCATCGAGTCCATGGTGCTGCACATCCAGGGGTCGGGCCGTCTGCGCATCACCGAGCCCGATGGCTCGGTCTCGCTGGTGCGGGTAGCCTACGCAGGCACCAATGACCAGCCCTACCAGAGCGTGGGCCGCTGGCTGCTGGACCAGGGCCTGACGCGCGATGCGACCTGGCCGGGCATCCGAGCCTGGGTGGCCGCGAACCCCCAGCGCACCAATGAGCTGCTGTGGAGCAACCCTCGCTATGTGTTCTTCCGCGAAGAGCCTTTGAGCCCGCTGGACGCCGGGTTTGGCCCGCGTGGTGCGCAGGGCGTGCCCTTGACGCCGGGCCGATCGATTGCGGTGGACCGGCAGAGCATTCCCTACGGCACACCCGTGTGGCTGGCTTCGTCCGGCCCGCAGGTGCAGCTCAACCGCCTGGTGCTCGCACAGGACACAGGCAGCGCCATCCTCGGTGCAGTGCGTGCGGACTATTTCACGGGTTGGGGGCCAGAGGCGGGTGACATCGCGGGCCGGCTCAAGCAGAACTTGCGCCTTTGGGCGCTGTGGCCGCGCTGAGGCGCTCATGAAATGAGGCGTGGCCCCAATCTGCCCTGCCTTTTGGAGCTGGCAGAGCCAGGGCGGCGCGCCTTCAAGCCCGTGTGCGTGTGAGGTGTGTCAGCGGCAGCGCCCCGCTGGCCTTCACCTCACCCAGCGAGAAGCTGGTGTGCATGTCTTTCACATTGGGCAGGTTCAGCAGCACGTCGCGCGCAAACTGCGAGAAGCTGTCCAGATCCCGTGCCACCACCTGCAGCTCGAAGGTGCCGGTGCCGCTGATGTAGTGGCACGACACCACTTCCGGAATCTGTCGGATGGCTTCCTCCATCTTGCGCGTGAGGTTGCCCGTGCTGCGGTCTGCATCCAGCCGCACGAAGGCCAGTACCCCGAGGCCGATCTTGTGCCGGTCGATCTCTGCGCGGTAGCCCTTGATGAAGCCTTGCTCCTCCAGCGCCCGCACGCGGCGCCAGCAGGGTGCGGCCGACAGGCCCACCCGCTGGGCCAGCTCGGCATTTGTCAGTCGGGCGTCAGCCTGCAGCTCGTTGAGGATGGCGATATCGAATTTGTCGAGAGTGTTCACAAAGTGGCAGAAAAGAGAAAGATCCTTTCTCAGAATAGCCTAAACACGGCACAGAACGCAAAGACATATCAGCGGCGCAGACATACACTTACCTGCACATTAGTGCCGTGGCCCTAAACGGGCCGCAGGTGCTGCCCCAGCGTGCCCACAAGGCGCGGACCCCACAAAAGCCATTGGAGACATAGCCATGAACGCCCCCCTGCCCGAGTCCATCCGCAAAGCGCTAGAGACGGTCACTTTGGATGACAAATACACCTTGGGCGAGGGCCGCGCCTTCATGAGCGGCGTGCAGGCCCTCGTGCGCCTGCCCATGCTGCAGCGCCAGCGCGATGCGGCGGCGGGGCTCAATACAGCGGGCTTCATCAGTGGCTACCGGGGCTCGCCCCTGGGCACGTACGACCAGGCGCTGTGGGCCGCCAAGAAGCACCTGGCGGCCAACAACATCGTCTTTCAGCCCGGCGTGAACGAAGAACTGGGCGCCACGGCCGTGTGGGGCACGCAGCAACTCGACCTGTACCCGCAAAGCAAAAAGTTCGATGGCGTCTTCGGCATCTGGTACGGCAAGGGCCCGGGCGTGGACCGCTGCTCGGACGTGTTCAAGCACGCCAACATGGCGGGCACCGCCAAGCACGGCGGCGTGATCGCGATTGCGGGCGACGACCACATCAGCAAGAGCAGCACGGCCGCGCACCAGAGCGACCACATCTTCAAGGCCTGCGGCACGCCGGTGTTCTTCCCGAGCAGCGTGCAAGAAATTCTGGACATGGGCCTGCACGCCTTTGCCATGAGTCGTTTTTCGGGCGTGTGGTCGGGCATGAAGACCATTCAGGAGGTGGTGGAGTCGTCCAGCAGCATCAACATCGACCCGGACCGCGTGAAGATCGTGATGCCCGAGGACTTCGTGATGCCGCCCGGCGGCCTGCACATCCGCTGGCCTGATGCGCCGTTGGAGCAGGAGGCGCGCCTCATGGACTACAAGTGGTACGCGGCCCTGGCGTACATCCGCGCCAACAAGCTCAACTACAACGTCATCGAAGGCAAACAGGACCGCTTCGGCATCATCGCCAGCGGCAAGGCCTACAACGACACGCGCCAGGCGCTGGTGGACCTGGGCCTGGACGACGACACCTGCCGCAGCCTGGGCATCCGCGTACACAAGGTCAACGTGGTGTGGCCGCTCGAAGCCACCATCACGCGTGACTTTGCCCAGGGCCTGCAAGAGATTCTGGTGGTGGAGGAAAAGCGCCAGGTCATCGAATACCAGCTCAAGGAGGAGCTGTACAACTGGCGCCCCGATGTGCGTCCCAACGTGCTGGGCAAGTTCGACGAGCCCGAGGGCGACGCCACCGGCGGCGAATGGAGCATGCCCAACCCCAGCCAGAACTGGCTGCTGCGCGCCAAGGCCGACCTCACGCCCGCCATCATCGCCAAGGCAATTGCCAAGCGCCTCAAGAAGCTGGGTGTGCCCTCTGACATCGTGGCCCGCATGGAGGCACGCCTTGCCATCATCGAGGCCAGCGAACGCGCCATGACGGAGTTGAAGGTGGACACGGGCGAACGCGCTCCGTGGTTCTGCAGCGGCTGCCCGCACAACACCAGCACCCGCGTGCCCGAAGGCTCCCGCGCCGTCGCCGGCATTGGCTGCCACTACATGGTCAACTGGATGCCCGACCGCCGCACCAGCACCTTCACGCAAATGGGCGGCGAGGGCGTGACCTGGGTCGGTCAGCAGCCCTTCACCACTGACGCGCACATCTTCGCCAACCTGGGCGACGGCACCTACTTCCACAGCGGCCTGCTGGCCATTCGCCAGAGCATTGCGGCGGGTGTGAACATCACCTACAAGGTGCTCTACAACGACGCCGTGGCCATGACCGGCGGCCAGCAGGTGGGCGAGCGGCCTGAGGGCCACTCGGTGCTGCAGATCATGAACAGCCTCAAGGCCGAAGGTGTGGCAAAGCTCGTGATCGTGACCGACGAGCCGCACAAATACGACGGTGTGGCCCTGGCCGATGGCGTGACGGTGCACCACCGCGACGAGCTGGACACCATCCAGCGCCAGTTCCGTGAGATCAAGGGCTGCACGGCCATCATTTACGACCAGACCTGCGCCACCGAAAAGCGCCGCCGTCGCAAGCGCGGCAAGCTGGCCACCCCTGACAAGACCGTGGTCATCAACGACCTGGTGTGCGAGGGCTGCGGCGACTGCTCGACGAAGTCGAACTGCCTGAGCGTGGAGCCCGTGGAGACCGAGTTCGGCCGCAAGCGCCGGATCAACCAGAGCACGTGCAACAAGGACTACTCCTGCGTCAACGGCTTCTGCCCGAGCTTTGTGACGGTGGAAGGTGGCCAGCTCAAGAAGCCGAAGAAGGAGAAGAAGGGCGACCTGTCGGCGCTGCCCTCCATTCCTGAGCCCGTGCTACCCGTGGCTGAAAGCGCCTGGGGTATTGTGGTGGGCGGCGTGGGCGGCACGGGCGTGATCACCATCGGCTCGCTGCTGGGCATGGCCGCGCACCTCGATGGCAAGGGCGTCATCACCCAGGACGCCGGCGGCCTGGCGCAAAAGGGCGGCGCTACCTGGAGCCACATCCAGATTGCCAATCGCCCCGACGCCATCTACACCACCAAGGTTGATACCGCCAAGGCCGACCTGGTGATCGGTTGCGACTCCATCGTGGCCGCGCACAAGTACACCCTGGCTGTCATGCAGCCCGGCCGCACCTTTGTGGCGCTCAACACCCACAGCACGCCCACGGCGGCGTTTGTGAACAACCCGGACTGGCAGTTCCCGGGTGGCAACTGCGACGCCGCCATTGCCACCGCCGTGGGCGCGGCAGGTGTGGGCAGCTTTGACGCCGAGCAAGTGGCCACCCAGCTGCTGGGCGACAGCATCTACACCAACCCGCTGATGCTGGGCTACGCCTGGCAAAAGGGCCGCGTGCCACTTACCCACGCATCGCTGATGCGCGCCATGGAATTGAACGGCGTGCAGGTGGACAACAACAAGGCAGCGTTTGAATGGGGCCGCCGCTGCGCGCACGACCTGGCGGCGGTGCAGGCGCTGTTCCAGGCCGCGCAAGTGATCCAGTTCGTCAAGAAACCGTCGCTGGCCGAGATGGTGGCCAAGCGCGTGGAGTTCCTGACGGGTTATCAGAACGCTGCTTATGCTTCCGAGTACCAGGCCTTCGTCGAGAAAGTGAAGGCGGCGGAAGCAAAACTGGGCAGCGGCACCCGCCTGTCTGAGGCTGTGGCCCGCTACCTGTTCAAGCTCATGGCCTACAAGGACGAGTACGAAGTGGCACGCCTGCACACCGACAAGGCCTTCACGGACAAGATCGCGAACATGTTCGAAGGCGATTACAAGCTGGTGCACCACCTGGCACCTCCCCTGACCGCCAAGAAGAACGACAAGGGCGAGCTGGTGAAGCAGCCGTTTGGCCCTTGGATGCGCAGCGCCTTTGGCCTGCTGGCCAAGATGAAAGGCCTGCGCGGCACGGCACTGGACATCTTCGGCAAGACCGAGGAGCGCCGCATGGAGCGTGCACTGATCGTCGAATACCGCGCCTGCGTCGACGAGCTGCTGGCCCGCCTGAACGCTGACAACCTGGCCTTGGCGGTGGAAATTGCCCGCATTCCCGAAGAGATCCGTGGTTACGGCCACGTGAAGGAACGGCACCTGAAGGCGGCGCGTCCCAAGTGGGACGGCCTGATGGCCCAGTGGCGCACGGGCGCCCCGGTCCAGCGTCAGGTCGCCTGATAGGTCCTTCTGCCGTCAGTGTCTCCCACAAAGCCCGCCTCTGTGCGGGCTTTTGCTATTAATAGTGTAGCTATCGAGGCATGAATCCCTAGCGCATCACCCGTTTTTGGCCTGTATTTCCGCTGGCAGGCCCTTGTGGGGCCCGCAGGTGGCAAACACCCGCTGCGCGCTTGGGTCTTCCCCCTTGGGCGGCGCTCGAGGCGCCGCATACAATGCCCTGTTCTGCCCCCGCAGGCGCTTTGGCGCTTGGTGTGGGCGGGTTGTGTGAATTTTGACCATCCGTTGTGGAGTCCAGTCCGTGTTTATTTCTTCCGCTTTCGCCCAAACCGCACCTGCCGCAGCCGCTGGCGGCGGTGACATCATGTCCTCTCTGACCGGCATGCTGCCCCTGGTGCTCATGTTTGTGGTGCTGTACTTCGTCATGATCCGCCCCCAGATGAAGCGCCAGAAAGAACACCGCGCCATGATCGACGCCATTGCCAAGGGCGATGAAGTGGCTACCGCCGGTGGCATCGTGGGCAAGGTGACGCGCCTGTCCGAAGGGTTTCTGCACATCGAGATCGCCAGTGGCGTGGAAGTGCAAATGCAGCGCAGCGCTGTGGTGCAGGTGCTGCCCAAGGGCTCCGTCAAGTAATCCATGAACATCCCCCTGAGGCGCTGCGCGCCCCGGCCCGTCCGGGCGCGGGGTCAGGGGGCGCTGGCGCGTAGGGCGCCAGCACAACTGAGGTGAGAGCGCGATCATGAACCGTTATCCGGTCTGGAAGTACGCGATCCTGGTGATCGTGCTGCTGGTGGGGGCCTTGTACACCCTGCCCAATTTCTTTGGCGAGGCGCCTGCTGTGCAGGTGTCGTCGGCCAAGGCCACCATCAAGGTGGATACCGCCGTGCAGCAGCGGGTGGAAGAAGCCCTCAAGGCCGCCGGTGTGACACCTGACTTTGTGGCGCTGGAGGGCAACTCGGTGCGCGCGCGTTTCGACACGCCCGACACCCAGCTCAAGGCCAAGGACGCCATCCAGAAGGCGCTGGTGCCTGACGCCAACGACCCTTCCTACATCGTGGCCCTCAACCTCGTGTCGCGTTCGCCGCTGTGGCTCAAGGCCCTGCACGCCAATCCGATGTACCTGGGGCTGGACCTGCGCGGTGGCGTGCACTTCATGCTGCAGGTGGACATGCAGGCGGCGCTGACCAAGAAGGCCGAGTCCTATGCGGGTGACATCCGCACGGCACTGCGCGACAAGAACATCCGCCACGGCGGCATCAGCCGCGATGGCCAGTCCATCGACATCAAGGTGCGCGATGAAGCCACGGCCACGGCCGCGCGCAACCTGATCGCCGACCAGTTCGCCGATCTCCAGGTCACCACCACGCCAGAAGGCACTGAGTTCAAGCTGCGCGCTTCGATCAAGCCCGAGGCCACACGCCGCGTGCAGGAGCAGGCGCTCAAGCAGAACATGGTCACGCTGCACAACCGGATCAACGAGCTGGGCGTGGCCGAGCCCGTGATCCAGCAGCAGGGCCTGGACCGCATCGTGGTGCAGCTGCCCGGCGTGCAGGACACCGCCAAGGCCAAGGACATCCTGGGCCGCACCGCCACGCTGGAAGTGCGCATGGTGGACGAGGGCACCGAAGCCCGTTCTGCAGAGACAGGCCGTGGCCCCGTGCCGTTCGGCTCCGAGCGCTACCTGGAACGCAACGGCCAGCCCGTCATCGTCAAGAAGCAGGTCATCCTGACCGGCGAAAACCTGACCGATGCGCAGCCGGGCTTTGACGGCCAGACGCAGGAACCCACTGTCAACCTCACGCTGGACGCCAAGGGCTCCCGCATCTTCAAGGACATTACGCGCGAGAACGTGGGCAAGCGCATGGCCATCGTGCTGTTCGAAAAGGGCAAGGGCGAGGTCGTAACGGCCCCTGTCATCCGTTCCGAAATCGGTGGCGGCCGCGTGCAGATCTCGGGCCGCATGACCACGGCCGAGGCCAACGACACCGCCCTGCTGTTGCGCGCTGGCTCGCTGGCCGCGCCCATGGAAATCATCGAGGAATACACCATCGGCCCCAGCCTGGGCGCCGACAACATCGAGCGCGGTATCCACAGCGTGGTGTGGGGCATGGTGGCCATTGCGGTGTTCATGTGCATCTACTACGCACTGTTCGGCATTTTCTCCACCGTCTCGCTGGCGGTGAACGTGCTGCTGCTGCTGGCCATCTTGTCCATGCTGCAGGCCACGCTCACGCTGCCCGGCATCGCTGCCATGGCGCTGGCGCTGGGGGTGGCGATTGACTCCAACGTGCTGATCAACGAGCGCATCCGCGAAGAGTTGCGCGAGGGTGTGTCGCCCCAGGCGGCCATCCACGCGGGGTATGAGCGTGCCTGGGCCACCATCCTGGACTCGAACGTGACCACCTTGATCGCGGGCTTGGCGCTGCTGGCATTTGGCTCCGGCCCGGTGCGTGGCTTTGCTGTGGTGCACTGCATCGGCATCCTGACCAGCATGTTCTCGGCAGTGTTCTTCTCGCGTGGCCTGGTGAACCTGTGGTACGGCCGCAAGAAGAAGCTCAAGAGCGTGGCCATCGGTCAGGTGTGGAAGCCTGAGTCCGATAGTGCTGTGGCCAAGACAAACTAAAGGAGGAAGACCATGGAATTCTTCCGTATCCGCAAAGACATCCCTTTCATGAAGCACGCGTTGGTCTTCAACGCGATCTCCTTCATCACTTTCGCTCTGGCGGTGTTCTTCCTGCTTACGCGTGGGCTGCACCTGTCGGTGGAGTTCACGGGCGGCACCGTGATGGAAGTGGCCTACAGCCAGCCCGCCGAACTGGCCAAGGTCCGCGACACCGTGGCCGCACTGGGCTACCCCGACGTGCAGGTGCAGAATTTCGGCACCTCGCGTGACGTGATGATCCGCCTGCCCGTGCAAAAGGGCGTGACGTCCGCACAGCAGAGCGAGCAGGTGCTGGGCGCCTTGAAGGCTGCAGACCCCGCAGTGATCTTGCGTCGCACCGAATTTGTAGGCCCGCAGGTGGGCGAGGAACTGGTGCACGGCGGCCTGATGGCGCTGGCCATGGTGGTCGTGGGCATCGTGATCTACCTGGCCTTCCGCTTTGAGTGGAAGTTCGGCGTCGCTGCAATCATTGCCAACCTGCACGACGTGGTGATCATCCTGGGCTTCTTTGCGTTCTTCCAGTGGGAGTTCTCGCTGTCGGTGCTCGCCGGCGTGCTCGCAGTGCTGGGTTACTCGGTGAACGAATCGGTCGTGATCTTCGACCGGATCCGCGAGGCCTTCCGCAAGTACCGCAAGATGACCACGCACGAGGTGATCGACCACGCCATCACCAGCACGATGAGTCGAACCATCATCACCCACGCCTCCACCGAGGCGATGGTGCTGTCGATGTTCTTCTTTGGCGGCCCGAGCTTGCACTACTTTGCATTGGCGCTGACCATCGGTATCCTGTTCGGTATCTATTCCTCGGTGTTCGTGGCGGCGGCTATTGCCATGTGGCTGGGCGTCAAGCGCGAGGACCTCGTCAAGCCCGCCAAAAAGGAGGGGGATCCCAACGATCCCCATGCCGGAGCTACCGTCTGACCCGCTAATATCTGTTCATGCACACCACGCCCCCTTCTGTTCCGCAACGCCGCCTGGCCCGCCAGGCGCGCCAGCGGTTTGTAGAGGGGATCTGTGGAGGGTTGGTGGACCTGGACAAGACCGTCCAGGACTTCCTCACCGCGTTGATGAACCAGACGGGCACAGCCCGCGAGATGCAGTCGCGCCGGGATGCGTGGCTGCAGTACCAGCAAAAGCATTCCGCATGGACGGAGCGCGCCGGCAAGGCCTGGCAAGAGGCGCTGGCTCCCCATGTCAGCTCTACACGTGGCCAGCTGGCGGCTGGTGGTGGTGGGCTCAGTCAGTTCGAGCTGCTCAGCGACGATGTGGTCGAGAACAAGATCCTCGCCTCGCGCATGGCGTTGACGGTGAACGAGCAGGTCAGCCATCAGTTCGACACCTTGCGCCAGCGCACCCAGTCGCTGGAGGGGCAGGAGCTGGACAGTAGCGACATCCTGCGACCCGACACCGTATGCCTGTTGCTGGTGGAACAATGGGTGGAGGCAGGTCTACCCCGCACGGACCTGCAAACCGTGGTGGACCCCTTGCAGCGCGAGCTGGCCAACCTGCTTCAGAAGCACTACCAGGCGGTCAACGTGTTCTACGTAGAGCAGGGCATCACGCCGCAGGTCGATCTCAAATCCAAGGTGCGCCGCACGCAGGGGGGCACCGCCACGGGCAGTGGCGGGGGCGATTCGGGTTCTGGAGGTTTGGCTTCGCAGGCCCTGGCGCAGACCCGCCAGGCCATGATGGCAGCGCGCGGAGGAGTGCAGCAGCCTCCCGGCGTGCCCGCTGGGGCTCGGCCGATGGGGCCACCGGGCACGCAGATGCCGCCCCCCGGACATGGCGGCTACCCCCGGCCACAACACGGAATGCCCACGGCCTTTGCCACGGGCATGACGCCGCTCGCCCGGGCACGCCAGCGTGCGCAGGGTGTGATGGGGCAGTTGCGGCGGCTGCTCACGCAGCCCGCCACCGGCTTTGACATGGTGAATGCGCCCCCCGCTTCGGCCGCGCTGGCCCATGCACTCACTGCGCACCGCGTGCATGCGGACACCTACTACAGCGGCGTGGCCACGCTGATGGAGGACTACAGCCCTGCAGCCGTGGTCCAGTTGGTGGGCGCCGTGCGGGAGCGCTCCACCGAACTCAAGAAGAAAGCGACCACCTCGGGCGAGAAGGCCATCATCGAGGTGGTGGCGTTGATGTTCCAGAGCATCCTCGCAGAGGACCGGATACCGCCCGCTGTGCGGGTGTGGTTTGCCCGGCTGCAGGTGCCGGTGCTGCGTGTGGCCTTGGCTGAGCCCGAATTTTTCAGCAATCTCGACCATCCCGCCCGCAAGCTGATCGACCGCATGGGTGCCTGTGTACTCGGTTTTGACGCGACCAGCATCAATGGCAGCGCGTTGGAAGCCGAGATTCGCCGTGTGGTGCAGGTGATCGAGCAGTACCCCGAGACCGGACGCCGCGTCTTCCAGCTCGTTTATGACGAGTTTGAGAAATTCCTGGCCAAGTTCCTGACCGAAAAGCAGGTCACTTCGCGCCTGGTGAGCGTCGCCCAGCAGGTCGAGCAACGGGAAACGTTGGCGATCCAATACACCATCGAGTTGCGCACTATGTTGCGCGACATGCCGGTGCGCGACGAGATCCGCGAGTTCCTGTTCAAGACGTGGGCCGAGGTGCTGGCGCTGTCGGCCGTGCGTGATGGCCCTCAACATGCCGACACGGTGGCCTTCAAGCGCACGGCAGCAGACCTCGTCTGGGCCGCCAGCGCCAAACCCAATCGCAGCGACCGGGCCCAGGTCATCCAGAACCTGCCCGCGCTGCTGCAACGCCTGCGCCAAGGGCTGACCCTGCTGGGTGTGAACGGCGCGGCACAGGATGCGCAGGTCAAAGTGTTGACAGACACCCTGGCCGACGCCTTTTTGTCCAAGACGGCGTCCATTCCCCAGGCGCACATCGATGCCATGGCCAAACGCCTGGCCAACCTCGAAGACTTCATCAGTGATGCCACACTGGGTGACATGCCGCTCAATGCGGACAACATCGAGATGATGCTGGGCATCGACGCCTCGTCCATCCACGTGATTGCTGACAACGGTGCTCCGGTGGACGATGCCATGGTGGCCTGGGCGCAGGATCTGCAGCCTGGCACCTGGTACACGCTGGACCACAACGGCGCATCGGCCCAGGTGCAGTACGCCTGGCAAAGCCAGCGCAAGCAGTTGCACCTGTTTGCTGCGGTGGATGGCAGCAGTTACCTGATCCAGTTGCGCCGCCTGGCGGCGTACCTGCAGGCTGGCTTGCTGGTGGCCCAGGACGAGGAAGGACTCACGCTGCGCGCCACGCGCGATGCCCTGGCCAAGCTGGACGCCAACCCGGAACGATTGCTGGACTGAGCCCCCGCAGGCGTTGCTCAGAGCCTGTGTGAGATCTCCTGTGAGATCGTCAACAGGCGCTTTTATCCGGGATGCGTGTTGGCATCCCTTGCGCTCCTCTGGCACCGGGCGATCCCGGAGCGATCAGCTAGCCCCTGCGGACCCGCTGAAACAACCCCCCCGGCAACCGCGCAATGCTGCCGGCGAGTTCCAGTTCCAGCAGGGCCACCTGCAAGGCCGATGCGCCCATGCCCGTGCGGGCGACCAGAGCATCCAGCCCCATGGGGTCGTAGCCCAAGGCGGCGAGCACGGGGTCTTCGGTGTCGTCCGATACAGCGACTCCCGCGGCGTTCGCGCCTTCGTGGGGCAGGCCGGACATAGTGGTGGCGGGGATCTTGAGTTCTTCCAGTACATCCTGGGCAGACTCCACCAGCTTGGCGCCTTGACGGATCAGCGCATGGCAGCCGCGTGACTGCGGTGCATGGATGGAGCCTGGAATGGCAAACACTTCACGGCCCTGCTCGGCCGCCATGCGGGCTGTGATCAGCGAGCCCGATGCCAGTGCGGCTTCCACCACCAGCGTGCCCTGCGAGAGGCCCGAAATGATGCGGTTGCGTTTGGGAAAGTTGCCGGGCAGCGGTGGAGTACCCAGGGGGTACTCGCTGACGATCAGTCCGTGTGCTGCAATGCGATGGGCCAGGTCCAGGTTCTTGCGCGGATATACGCGGTCGAGCCCGGTGCCTACCACGGCGATGGTGGCGGCCCTTGCGCAAGGGGGCGTCGCCGAGTCCAGCGCGCCTTCATGGGCGGCAGCGTCTACCCCCAGCGCAAGCCCCGACACGATGGTCAAGCCTGCGCTGTGCAGCGCTCGGGCAAACAGGCGAGCGTTCTCTGCGCCCTGGGCGGTGGGGTTGCGGCTCCCGACCACAGCCAGGCAGCGATCGCTGGGAAAAGGCTGATGCTCCAGCAGTGATGCCGGGCCCATGAGGTAGAGCAGCAGCGGTGGGTCTTCCGTGTCCAGCAAGGCCTGCGGATAGCGCAGGTCGCCCAGGCTCACGATTGCGCGCGCGGGGCCTTGTGGCACAGCACTGGCTAGCCATTGGGCGGTGGTCTGCCACAGGGCTTCCCACCCCTGCGGAATCTCGCGCAACGCCTTGGCCTGCGCGGCGGGCACACAGAGTTGCAGAGCGGCTTCGGTCTGCTGAAAGATGGATTGCGGCAAGCCAAAGCGTGCCAGCAGTCGCCGCGCGGCACCGTTGCCAATGCCTGGCGTCAAGGTCAGCCGCAGCCAGGCACCGAGCTCGTCGTGGTCCATGAATACCAATGCGGCGCGGCAGCCTGATTACCGCAGCGCAGGAAGTCCACGCGGCGATAGGAACTGCCGGCCCTCAGCGTTACTTGGGGTTGAGCAAGCGGTCGCCGACGCGCACACCGTTGCGGATTTCCAGCAGCAGCACATAGGACACGCGCTCGAAGGTGCGGAACACCATGGCCGTGCCGTTGATTTCACTGGGCAGCTTGACCATCGCCTTCTTGTCGTCGGTCATGTCCTTGATGCGGTCACCCTTGGTCAGCAGGCTGAGCACATGGCCAGGCTCCAGCCCGTCCTGCGAACCCATGTTGATGGCTACCACCTGATTCTGACCCGCGTAGGCTACTGCAGAGCTGCCATAGATGGATACTACGCGCGCATCGACTTCGATCTGGGGCGCTCGCGGAGTGAAACTCATGAAGGGTCGGGCCGGTGCTGGCAGGAGGCGGTCTCCCGCGCGCACGTCCTCCTTGGTGGCTGAGAGATCCACAGTGGCGGGGATATATTCCGCCGTGTATCCGCCCTTGCCATTCGGAATGTCCTCAAACGACTCGCCGCGCACCAGTTCCGCCTTGCCCAGGTACTGGGCCTCATATCCCAGCACCTCGCCTGAGATGGGATCCTTGAGGGCTACGGCATTGCGAAACACGCGGTAGTAACGGGGCTCGCCCGCTTCGGCCAGCATGGGCGCCGTCGCATCTCCACGCACATAGGCGCGGTCGCCGGCCGCCATCAACACGCGCTCGTCGGTTGTTGCGATCACGCGTGGGGCGCGCAACAGCACTTGCTCGTCCACCACGAGGGGCTCGACCAGGAAGGGCTCGATGAGGTGCTGCTTGAGTGTGGGCAGCGCCGAATCAGCGAGGCTATCGCTGCGCGTGCGGGGCGAGATGCGCACGGTTTCGGGTTCGCTGGAGCGGCTGGTGCTCAGCCGGGCATAACCGTCTTCCTTGATCAGGTACAGGGTTTGGCCCGGGAAGATCAGGTGCGGGTTGGGAATGGCTTTGAGGTTCATGCCCCAGAGCTCGGGCCAGCGCCATGGGCGCTTGAGATACATGCCCGAAATGCCCCAGAGCGTGTCGCCCCGCTTAACGGTGTAGGTGTCTGGGGCGTTGGGCGCCAGCTCCTCCAGCGGTACACCCCGCTCGGACACCTGCTGCGCTGTGGCGCGCTGGCCGCTGGAGATGGGATAGTTCTGCGCCTGGGCCGGCATGACCAGCAGGGCGCCAGCAATGATCGTGAGCGCGCCCAGGGCGGTCCGCCGCACGCTGGTGAATGCCGTCATGTTGTTCCTTTTCTCATGCATTGGGAAACGCCCCCTCGCTGGCACCTCGGCGCACAAAGCAGGCGTGCGGCCGGGCAAATACGTTACAAAGCTTCTTAGATTCTCTGCTCAAGCCCTTGATTCGGCAACGATTATTGGCTCGCAAGGCGGCAGTAGACCGCAAAAGTGGCGAAAATAGCGACATCTCTTACCTGCAGCCATGGCAATCCTTCCCATTCTCTGTTACCCGGACCCCCGGCTTCACAAGGTCGCCCGCCCCGTCCAGGCGGTGGACGACCGCATTCGCACGCTGGTGGCCGACATGCTGGCCACGATGTACGACGCACACGGCATTGGCCTGGCGGCCACCCAGGTGGATGTGCATGAGCGGCTGGTGGTCATCGACGTGTCGGAGGAGCGCGACCAGCCCCTGGTACTGATCAACCCCGAGCTGGTCTGGACCAGCGCCGAAAAGCACCTGAACGAAGAAGGCTGCCTGTCGGTGCCTGGCATTTATGACGGCGTGGAGCGTTTTGACGCGGTGCATGTGCGCGCGCTGGACGCCCAGGGCCAGTCCCGCGTCATCGAGGCCGACGGACTGCTGGCGGTTTGCATCCAGCACGAGATGGACCACCTGATGGGCAAGGTGTTTGTGGAATACCTCTCCCCCCTCAAGCGCAACCGCATCAAGACCAAGATGGTTAAGCAGCAGCGGGAGGCGCGCGGGTGATGCGCGCAGCGCTCTGCGTCCGCTGGGGCGTCAGAGTGCTGGCGCTGGTGGCGCTGGCTTGCCAGTTGGCGGGCTGTGTGCTGCCGGCCCGCGAACGGCCCGGCGCTTTGCGGGCCGAAGTGATCGCTCGCCTGGGCCCGCCAACCGCCACGATAGCGCTGCCCTCAGGCGAGCGGCTGCTGTACTCGGAATTGCCCGCCGGGTTTGCCGCCTACAACCTCGACTTTGATGCCAGCGGCCGGCTGGTGCGCAACGAGCAGGTGCTCACGCAGCAGCGATTCGAGAACCTGCCCGTGGGCACCTGGACCCGTGCCGACCTGCAAAACACCTTCGGAATGCCCTTGCGTGTCGAGCAGGTGGCGCGCTTTGATGGTGATATCTGGACCTACCGCTTCCGGCAGAACTCGGACCTGCGACAGGCCCATGTGCACCTGGATCGCCAAGGGGTGGTGCGCCAGGTGTTGTTCACCGATGAACTGCCGAATTTTGACAACGCGCGCGATTGACTGGATGGGTGGTCCCGCTGGGCCACTGAGTCCCGCGCCCACCTGAGCCGCTATCTGCTTTCATGAGAGTCATTTTTGCTGGTACCCCCGAATTCGCCCGTGTGGCCCTGGAGCGGCTGTTGTCTGCAGGCTTCACCGTTCCACTGGTCCTGACGCAACCGGATCGCCCCGCTGGCCGTGGCATGAAGCTGCAGGCTTCGCCTGTGAAGCAATGCGCACTGGAGCACGGCATTGCTGTCGCACAGCCCCGCAGCCTGCGCCTGGATGGCAAATACCCCGAGGATGCCGCTGCAGCGCGCGAAGCCCTGCTCGCAGCCCAGGCCGATGTGATGGTCGTGGCCGCCTACGGGCTGATCCTGCCGCAGTGGACCCTGGATCTACCGCGCCTGGGCTGCCTGAACATCCACGCGAGCCTGCTGCCGCGCTGGCGCGGCGCCGCCCCCATTCACCGCGCCATCGAGGCAGGTGATGCCGAAACCGGCGTCACTATCATGCAGATGGATGCAGGGCTGGACACGGGCGACATGCTGCTGACCGAGCGCGTGCCTATTGCCCCGGGCGATACGACAGCCACCCTGCACGACCGCCTCGCCGCGCTGGGCGGTCGCATGATCGTCGAGGCGCTGGAGCTGGCCGCCTGCGGTGGCCTCACTGCTGTGCCGCAACCGGCAGACGGCATCACCTACGCCCACAAGATCGAAAAGGCCGAGAGCACGATCGACTGGACACTGCCTGCCGCAGTCATTGGCCAGCGCATTCGCGCGTTCGATCCCTTCCCGGGGGCCAGCACCGAGTGCAACGGCGAGACGATCAAGATCTGGAACTATGCAATTGATAGCGTTCAAGGCATATCTGACCAGCGCTCCGGGCAGATTTTGGCTGCGGATGGCGCGGGAGTGACCGTCGCATGCGGTAGCGGCACGGCGTTGCGCCTGACCACGCTGCAGCGGGCGGGTGGCAAGCGGCTGGCGGCGGCTGATTTCTTGCGCGGCTTTGACCTGCAGCCGGGCATGGTGCTGGGCGCAAACCCTGCATGAGCGTGTCTGCTGCGCTGGGCCGGACACTGCGCCACCCCTCCTTCCGAATGGCCGCCATCGACATGGCCGGTACCTCGCTGGGCATTGCAGCCTGGGGGCTGGTCACCGGGGTGGCCATGGTCAAAAGTGGCATGTCGGTCGGCATGGCCGTGTTCATGTCGCTGCTGGTGTATGCCGGCAGCGCCCAGCTCGCCGTCATTCCGCTGCTGTCCGTGGGCGCGCCGCTGTGGGTGGTGTGGCTCACGGCCGCCTGCGTCAACCTGCGGTTTGTGATTTTCAGCAGCATGTGGCGCAGCTACTTTGCGCACCTGCCGCTTCGCCAGCGCCTGGCCGTGGGGTATTTCAGCGGGGACGTGATCTATGTGGCGTTCATGAAGCGCTTTCCGGAACCCCGGCCGGCCCCAGAGCAGGTGCCGTATTTCTGGGGCGCGGCCTCCACCAACTGGCTGGCTTGGCAGGTACCGTCCATCGCCGGCATCCTGCTGGCCAACGCGGTGCCCTTGTCCTGGGGGCTGGGTTTTGCGGGGGTGCTGGCCTTGCTGGGCGTGCTGCTGTCCCTGCTGTTCGACCGGGCCACCTGGCTCGCCACGGGTGTTGCGGCCACTGCAGCGATTGCTGCGTTTGCCTTGCCGCTCAAGCTCAACATCCTGGTGGCGCTGGCGGCCGCCGTGGCCGCGGGACTGCTGATGGAGGCCGTGGACCGCCGCCGTCGCCAACCCGAGTTGCTGCTGGTGCCCGCTGACAGCGTCATGCCGCCCGAGGAGCGCGAGCATGTCGAGGCGGGCGATGTGGTGCCGCTGCGCGAGGAGCGCCACCCATGAGCTGGTCCTGGATCTATCCCTTGCTGGCCACTGTGGGCCTGGCGGTGATCACGGTGGTGTCGCGCTCCTTCTTCATGATCCCGGAGCGTGAGCTGCCCCTGCCCGACTGGCTCAAGCGGGGCCTCAAATATGCCCCGCTGGCCGCGCTCACCGCCGTCATTGCACCCGAGATCCTCATGGTGCAGGGCGAGCTGATCGACACCTTCATGGACGCACGCCTGCCGGCCGTGCTGTTCGCCAGCGTGTATTACTTCTGGCGCCGGGGCATCCTGGGCACCATTGTGGTGGGCATGGCGGTGTATCTGCCACTGCACATCGGATGGGGCTGGTAGGTGCTGGCGGCGGCCGGCCGCGTCAGCAGGGCCGCCTAAAATGGCGCCCCTGATCCACCGGCCCCTCCAGGAAACCTTCCCCCATGAACATCCTTCGCTTTTCCGATCTGTGCGCCCAGGGCAAGGCCCGCAACCAGCGCGTCTTCATCCGCGCCGACCTGAACGTGCCGCAAGACGATGCCGGCAACATCACTGAAGACACCCGCATCCGTGCCTCCATTCCCGCGATCCGCATGGCGCTGGACGCCGGTGCCGCCGTCATGGTCACCAGCCACCTGGGCCGCCCGACTGAAGGCGAATTCAAACCCGAGGACTCCCTGGCCCCCGTGGCCCAGCGCATGGCCGAACTGCTGGGCCGTGAAGTGCCGCTGGTCGCCAACTGGGTGGACGGTGTGCAAGTGGCCCCCGGCCAGATCGTGCTGCTGGAAAACTGCCGCCTGAACGTGGGCGAGAAGAAAAACAAAGAGGAGTTGGCACGCAAGATGGCCGCGCTGTGCGACATCTTCGTGAACGACGCGTTTGGCACCGCCCACCGCGCCGAAGGCACCACCTACGGTATCGCCCAGTACGCCCCCATCGCCTGCGCCGGCCCGCTGCTGTCGGCCGAGATCGATGCCCTGACCAAGGCCCTGGCCCATCCTCAGCGCCCGCTGGCGGCCATCGTGGCGGGCTCCAAGGTGTCCACCAAGCTCACCATCCTGCAAAGCCTGGCCGACAAGGTGGACCAGCTCATCGTGGGCGGTGGCATTGCCAATACCTTCATGTTGGCGGCAGGCCTGCCCATCGGCAAGAGTCTGGCTGAGCCCGATCTGCTGGACGCCGCCAAGTCCGTGATGGCTGCCATGAAGGCGCGTGGCGCCGAGGTGCCGATCCCCACGGACGTGGTCGTGGCCAAGACATTTGCTGCGGATGCCCCCGCCACGGTGAAGGCCGCCACGGACGTGGCGCCCGACGACATGATCCTGGACATCGGGCCCGAGACTGCTGCCCGCCTCGCGGCCCAGCTCAAGTCTGCTGGCACCATCGTCTGGAATGGCCCCGTGGGCGTGTTCGAGTTTGCCGCTTTTGAGAACGGTACCAAGCAACTCGCCAAGGCGATTGCCGAATCCTCGGCCTTCAGCATCGCCGGCGGTGGCGACACGCTGGCCGCCATTGCCAAGTACGGCATCGACAAACAGGTGGGTTACATCTCCACCGGTGGCGGCGCTTTCCTGGAAGTGCTGGAAGGCAAAAAGCTGCCCGCTTTCGACATCCTGGAGCAGCGCGCAGCCGCTTCCGTGTAAGCAAATGCAAGGCGGGCCATCGCAAAGGTGGCCCTGCCTGCTTACACGCCTTGCATCGGCACACAACTGTGACCAAAAACAACGAACTGTGTACGCCGGAGCGTAGTTAGCGTAATTTTTTCTTGTTTTTGTTGAGGATACCGCCCAGAATTATTTTTCAATCGTGCGGGTCGCATCTGTTCGGATCCTCGCAAATTCAGTCCGTAGGAGGGAATCATGTCGTTTTCAAAGGCAATCAGCTTGGCCGTGCTGGCTGGCGCTGTGGCAACTTTGGTGGGGTGCGCACAGAGGGCGCCTATTCCCGTCGCGGAAAATTTCGAGTACACCTCGCAGCCCAAGGTTCGCTCCGCCGGACATTGGGACCTGGTCTCGCGCGATGTGGTCAATCAGACGCTGGGCACCCTGGACAAGGCCGGCGTGGCCCCCAACACCCCCCTGCATGTGTCATTGCCCGCCAATGCCACGCAGTTTGAAACCGCCTTCCGCGAGTTCCTGATCACCAAACTGGTCCAGAACGGCGCCGTGGTGCAGCAGAACCTGGGCCAGGCCCTGGAAGTCTCCTACGGTATCCAGGTCGTGCGTCACAACAGCGACCGCCCGCATTTCATCCCTGGTCAGTTCACCATGCTGGCTGCAGGCCTGTTTGCCGCCTACGGCCTGCGCCATGAGCACATCGACGCCCAGCTGGCCGCAGGCCTGGGTCTGTCGATCGCCGCCGACTATGCCAACAGCATCAACTCCGGTGGCCCGACCAACACCGAGCTGATTCTGACCACCACCGTCACGCGCGGCGGCCAGTACCTGGCCCGCAAGACCGACGTGTACTACCTGGAAAACGCTGACACCCCATTGTTCACGCGCCCCTCGTACAAGAACGTCAACATGAAGGTTGTCTCGCAATGAAAACCCCCGCACTTCTTCTGACGGTGCTGGCCGGCGTGGTGCTGGCCGGTTGCGCCAACAACGCTGCGCCGGTGCGCGTCGAGCCCACCTACCAGGAAGCCGCCAGCAGCCAGTTCATCCAGAGCAGCCGCGACGCGGTGACCAAGCTGACCACCGGTTTCGACATGAACTCGCTGGGTGGCGGGCCCGTGCTCGTGGCCACCGTGGTCAACGTCAACGACCTCAGCCGCGCCGCCCCGCTGGGCCGCACGTTGTCCGAGCAGTACGCCACCAGCATGGCTGCCAGCGGCTTCAACGTGAAGGAAATCAAGCTGCGCGGTGACGTGTTCGTGCGCGAAGGCCAGGGCGAGCTGCTGCTGTCGCGTGAGATCAAGGACATTGCCCGCAACCACAACGCCTCGCTGGTGCTGGTGGGTACCTACTCGGCGGCCGCCAACTACACCTACGTGAGCCTGAAGCTGGTGCGCACCGAAGACAGCCGCATCGTGCGTGGCTACGACTACGCGCTGCCCAACGACCGCGACGTGCAACGCCTGTTGGCTGTGCCCCGCTGATCTTTCGTTCTCACCAGGGACTTGTTGCTCCCTGTGCTACCGCAAAAAGGCCGTCTCGACGGCCTTTTTTGTTGCCCATCGGCACACCCCGGGGTGCCCGAAACCTCCGCTTCGCAGAGCCTCTCCTCGACGATCACGATCCCCGGCGGGGGCATCCCGTGCCCACCCACCTAAAATCACGCCCCATGAACTTCACCGACATGCTGCGCGACGCCACGGCACAGAACAACTCCCTGCTGTGCGTGGGCCTGGACCCTGAACCCACGCGGTTTCCCGCCGCGATGCAGGGCGACCCCCGCAAGATCTATGACTTTTGCGCGGCCATCGTGGACGCCACCGCCGACCTGGTGTGTGCCTTCAAGCCCCAGATCGCCTACTTTGCCGCGCATGGTGCCGAGGACCAGCTCGAGCGCCTGATGCAGCACATGCGGGCCAACGCACCGCAGGTGCCGGTGATCCTGGACGCCAAGCGCGGCGACATCGGCTCCACGGCCGAGCAGTACGCCAAGGAGGCCTTCGAGCGCTACGGTGCCGATGCCGTCACGCTGTCGCCCTTCATGGGCTTCGACTCCATCGAGCCCTATCTGGCCTACCACGGCAAGGGCGCGTTTTTGCTCTGTCGCACGTCCAACCCCGGCGGCGATGACCTGCAGACCCAGCGCCTGGCCAGCGTCGAGGGCCAGCCGCTCATGTACGAGCATGTGGCGCGTCTGGCGCAAGGCCCCTGGAACAAGAACGGCCAGCTCGGCCTGGTGGTGGGCGCCACCTACCCGCAGGAGATCGAGCGCGTGCGTGCCATCGCGCCCACGCTGCCGCTGCTGATTCCGGGCGTGGGTGCCCAGGGTGGCGATGCCGCCGCCACCGTGCGTGCCGGGCTGCGCAGTGACGGGCCGATCATCGTGAACTCGTCGCGGGCCATTCTTTACGCGTCCAAAGGCGAGGACTTTGCTGAGGCCGCGCGTGCAGAAGCCATGCGCACCCGAGGCGTTCTGGAAGCTGCCCGGGGCTGAGCCCTCTCCCTCCGACCGCGGTGTCTGGTCCTCTAACGGGGCCGGCACAGCCCAGGCACCAGCCCACCGACCGGACAGCCGCCCCTCTAGGAGCCGACGATGCAGTTGAAATGGCTGGAAGACTTCATCGTGCTGGCGCAGGAGCGCAGCTTCACCCGCGCGGCGGAGCTGCGGCATGTCACCCACCCCGCGTTTGGCCGCCGCATTCGTGCGCTGGAAGCCTGGGCTGGCACGCCGCTGGTGGAGCGCGGCAGCGGTGGCCCGGTCACCCTCACACCTGCGGGGCAGAGTTTTCTGGACACCGCCGGGCAAATGGTGCGCAACCTCACCCAGTCGCACGAGGAGCTGCAAAGCCTGGCCGGACGGCAGGCCCGCACCGTGACCCTGGCCACGGGCCGCACCTTGGCGCGCACCGTGGTGGCCGACTGGCTGGTGCGCCTGCAGCCCATTTTGCAGGGCGGCGAGCTGTGCATTCGCACCCGGGCGCTGGCCGACACCGTGGGCATGCTGGAGCGCAACGAGGCTGATTTTTCGCTCGTGTACCACCACCCGGCCCTGGCCATCCGGCTCGATGCGCGGCAGTTCACGCACCTGACGGTGGCCTCCGACCGGCTGGTGCCCGTCTCGCGCGCCACGGCGCAGGGGCAGGCGTTGCACCGGTTCGGGCCCGACGCCACGCTGGTGCCGTACCTGGCCTACGCCCCCCAGCTGGCCTTGGGGCGGCTGGTGGAAGACCACCTGGCGCACAACCCCCATGCGCCCCGGCTGCAGCGCGTGGTGGAGTGCGACTCGGCCGACGCCCACTACGAATACGTGCAAAAAGGCCTGGGCGTTGCGTGGCTGCCCTGGTCCATGGTGTTTGCCGACTGCAAGGCCCAGCGCCTCGCGCTGGCGGGTGACGCCCGCATGGAGGTGCGTTTTGACGTGCGCCTGTATCGCCCCAAGCGCCGTCTGGGGCCGCTGGCCGAGGCACTGTGGAAGGCCCTGGCGCAGCGCTGATGAGTGTGTGTCCACGGTGAGAGACCTGCGGGTTTCCCCGTGGCGGGCATCGCGAATCAGCACGACCTGGTGCCGTTTTGGCACCAACAGTCAGGGGCCGGTTTTTCACAATCCAATCCATACCTCACCCGCCCCATTCAGCCCCACGCCTTTGCCAAGGAGTTTCACCATGACCACCGTCCGTCCCCTGCGCCGTGCTGCACTGCTGTGCGGCCTGGCCGTTCTCGCTGCCCCTGCCATCGCCCAAGACGCCTACCCCAGCAAGCCCATCACCATCGTGGTGGGCTATCCGCCCGGCGGCAGCACCGACCTGACCGCACGCACGGTGGCCACCGAGCTGGGCAACAAGCTTGGCGTGCCGGTGGTGATCGAGAACCTGGGCGGTGCCGGTGGCGCGATCGGTGCGCAGAAGGTGGCCAACGCCGCACCTGACGGCTACACCCTGCTGGTGGGCGCCAACAACGAGATCGCCATCAACAAGCTCGTGACCAAGAAGGTCAAGTACGACATCAAGGACTTCACCGCCATCGGTCTCATTGCCTCCCAGCCGTTGGTGCTGGTGGCCTCCACCGGCGCGGGCGTCAAGAACATGGCGGAGTTCACGCAGAAGGTGTCCAAGAACCCCGGCAAGTTCAGCTACGGCAGCTCGGGCGTGGGCACGGCGCTGCACCTGGCGGGCGAGGCCGTGAAGGAGCAAGGCAAGCTGTTCATGACGCACATCCCCTACCGGGGCGTGGCGCCGCTCACCAGCGACCTCATGGGCAACAACCTGGAGTACGGCGTGTTCGTGCTCTCCAGCGGCCTGCCGCACATCAAGAGCGGCAAGGTGATTGCACTGGGCACCACCGAGGCCAAGCGCTCCGCCACCACACCCGACATCCCGGCGCTGGCCGAGTCGCCGCAGTACAAGAACGTGGACATCAGCGTGTGGTTTGCGCTCATGGCACCGGCCAACCTGCCCAAGCCGGTGACCGACAAGCTCAAGAAGGCACTGGCCGACAGCCTGCAATCGCCGGACTTCCGCAAGAAGATGGAAGCCAGCGGGTCCACCGTGGCCTCGCCCACCGTGAACATCGACCAGTTCCTGACCACCGAAGTGGCCAAGTACAAGAAGATTGTTGAATTCGCCAAGATCGAAGAATGAGCACCAGCACTCTCCCCTCCACGTCCGTGCAACCCCTGGTGTTTGCGTTACCCGCCCCCGACATCAGCGCCTGGCGGGCAGGCAACACCGGCACCGAAGGCGTGTGGCACTTCGACTCGGGCCGGCCCGGCCGCCACGTGATGATCAGCGCTCTGGTGCATGGCAACGAGCTGTGCGGCGCCTGGGCGCTCAAAGGCCTGCTCGACGCCGGTGTGCGCCCACAGCAGGGCACGCTCACGCTTGCGTTCTGCAACCTCGACGCCTTCGACCGGTTTGACCCCGGCAACCACGACGCCTCGCGCTTCACCGACGAAGACCTCAACCGCCAGTGGCTGGACGAGCGCATCGATGCGGCCGACACCAACGAGCGCCGCCGCGCCGCCGCGCTGCGCCCGTGGGTGGCACAGGCCGACTGGCTGCTCGACATCCATTCCATGCACGAGCCCTCGGCGCCGCTGCTGCTCACTGGCATCCAGCCGCGCAACCTAGCGCTGGCGCGTGCCATGCGCTCGCCCGAGCACATCGTGGTGGACGCCGGCCACAAGGACGGCGTGCGCATGCGTGACTACGGCCGGTTTGGCGACCTGGACGACAACGGCACCCGCTCGCTGCTCATCGAATGTGGCTTCCATGGCGACCCGGCCAGCCGCGCCGTGGCGCAGGACCAGTGTGTGCGCTTTGTCGAACAGTCCGGTGCCCTGAGCGCCGACGCGCTGGCGCAGCAGCTGCCCGGCTGGCGCCTGCCCGACGCACCGCGCCAGTGGGCGCTGGAGGTGACCGGCCCCGTGGTCGCCACCAGCAGCGCCTTCCGCTTCGTGGCGCCGTACACGGGCCTTGAAGTGTTCGAGAAGGCGGGCACGGTGATTGGTGACAACGACGGCGTGCCGGTGGTCACTCCGTACGACGACTGCGTGCTGGTCATGCCCTCGGTGCGCCAAGCACGTGCCGGGGTGACCGTGGTGCGCTTTGCGCGGCGCAGGTTGCTGTAGCCGGTGCGGTGGCTGAATGCCATCTAATTGATAGCTGCTGTGGCATATTCAACCAGCGCTACCGGCCATTTTGGCTTGTAGTCTGGGCCCCAGCACCACACAGGCCAGCGCGGCCACCACCAGCGCAATGCCCGCCCACTGCCAGGGCACCACGCCCTCGTCCAGCAGCAGCCAGCCTGCGGTGAGGCCCACCACCGGCACCGCCAGGCTGAACGGCGCCACGCGGTTGGCGGGGTAGCGCTGCAGCAGGTTGGTCCACAGCGCGTAGCCCACGATGGTGGCGGCCCAGCCCAGGTAGGCCACGGCGACCCATGACAGCAGCGGCACGCTGGCCAGCGTCTGCCACTGCAGCCAGCGCGCGGCGTCAGGGTCGAACAGGGCGGACAGCGCCATGAACGGCAGCACCGGCACCAGGCTGCTCCAGATCACAAAGGCCAACGGGTCAAACCCCGGGCTGTGCTGCTGCGCCAGCCGCGCCACGATGTTGGACGACGCCCACATCGCCGCGCCACACAGCGTGAGCAGCAGGCCCGCCAGCGTGGTGGCAGCCGCCACCCCCATGCCGGAGCCCGGGCCCACATAGTTCATCGCAAAACACACCAGCCCCAGCGCGGCCAGCCCCATGCCCACGCGCAGCGGCAGCCCCGGGCGCTCGCGCAGCAGCGCAAAGCCCAGCAGCGCCGTGAAGAACACCTGGGTCTGCAGCAGCACGCTGGCCAGCCCGGCCGTCATGCCCACCTTGAGCCCGATGAACAAAAAGCCGAACTGCCCCACGCCCTGGAACAACCCGAACAGCAGCACCCAGCGCCAGTGCATGCGCGGCGGGCGCACCAGCAGCACCAGCGGCAGGGCCGCGCACAGGTAGCGCGCGGCACCCAGCTGGAACGGGCTGAAGCTGCGCAGCCCCCACTTCATCGCCACAAAGTTCACGCCCCAGAGGATCACCACCACCAGCGCCGCGAGCAGGTCGCGCGCACGCAGCGGGCTGGTGGCTGATGCGGCCTGTGCAGCGCCGCTCATTGCGCTGCGCGCGCTGCGTCAATGTGCGCCTTCACACGCTGGGCCAGTGCAATGTCGCCGGGGGTCTCGGGGCTCCATTTGTCCACGGTGCGCGGCTGGTCGCTGGCATCCACGGCGGTGTACACGGCCACGCAGTGCACCACATCCTCCAGCGGCGCGCCGTGTACGGCGCCGCTGCGCACCTCCACCGCCAGGCACATGCTGGTATCGGTGGTGTAAGCCAGGCGCGCGTGCACCTCGACCAGATTGCCCGGCCGGATAGGGCGCACAAAGTGGGCTCCGCCCACAAACTCGGTCACGCAATCCCCCTGGGCCCAGGCGCTGGCGCAGGCAAATCCAGCCTCATCCACCCAGCGCAGCACCGTGCCACCGGGTACGCGGCCCGCCTGGGGCAGGGTCGTCTGGGACGCCAGGAAACGCAGGGTGATCGAGTGCATGCCAGGGGCTCCAAAGGATGGGGATGTGTTCATTATTCTCCAGCGCCCCGGCGGCCGTAGCCCCTTTGCGCACCCGTACACAGCCCGATGCCGGCCGTCCCGCCACGGGCGGGGAAGCTCTGCGTGACTTGACCTGAGTCAAAACCCTACTGCGGACACGTCCCTACATTGAGAACCATTCCGTTTGGCCTTCAGAGCGTGTCGGTGATCCCCTGCGAGATCGTCCACACGTTCTTGAGAGGGCCGCTATCCAGTCGGCGGTGCCGACACCCGCCCCTGGGGCCTATTCCATTGCGCACGCCGCGTTGCCTGCGCCCACTGCCATGTCATTGCTTCACCGTTTGAACCTGCTCGAGAAATTCCTCATTCTGGGGACCATCGGGCTCATGATGAGCGCCTTGCCCACCTACCTGGTGGTGCGCGACTCCCTCCACGCCATCGACCATGCGCGCCTGGAGGCGCAGGGCGTGGCCCCTGCCCAGGCACTCACGCACCTGGTGCAGCGCATGCAGGTGCACCGGGGCCTGTCCGTGGGCATGCTGGGCGGCGATGAGTCGCTGGCCGCGCGCCGCCCCGCCGCGCGCGATGCGGTCAACACCGCCCTGGACGACGTGAGCGCCCGCTTTGCCGCCGCCAAGGTGCCTGCGGCGCAGATGGCGGCCTGGACCCAGGCGCAGCAGACCTGGCGCACCCTGGAGCAGGCCGTGGCCGCGCGCAGCATCGAACAGGTGCAAAGCACGGCGCAGCACACCCAGCTCATCGCGGCGCTGCTGCAGCTCAACGAGGCGCTGGTGCATGCCTATGGCCTGCAGATCGACCCCGAGGCCGACACCCACGCGCTGGTGCAGGCGTCGCTGGCCCAAGCCCCCATGCTGGGAGAAAAGCTGGGCATGCTGCGCGCCCAGGGCGCCAGCGCCTTGGGCAAGCGTGAATTGACGCCCCAGGGCAAGGGCCAGCTGCTGGTGCTGCAGCAGCGCGTGGCCGAACTGCAGGGCGACACCTTCCGGGGGCTGGACCGCGCCCTGCAGGGCAACGCCGAGCTGCAGCGCGCGCTGGGCAGCAGCGTGCAGGCCGTGCAAGGGCAGATCCAGCAGTCGCTGCAGATGGTGGAGCGCGACATCCTCAACGCCACGGAGCTGCAGCTGCCGTCCAAGGATTACTTTGACGCGTTCACCCGCACCATCGAGGCGCTGAACGCGCTCAACAACCTGTCCATGACCAGCCTGGACCAGGCGCTGCAGGCGCGCGTGGCGGGGCTGCAGCGCAACCTGCTGTGGGTGGCGCTGGCCCTGGTCATCACGCTGTCGGCCACCAGTGCGATGGCGCTGGTGTTCGTGCGCTCCATGACCGGGCCGCTGTCGCAGGCCGTGGCGCTGTCACGCGCCGTGGCGCAGGGAGACCTGAGCGGCGCCCCCATTGCCCATGGCACCAACGAGGTGGGTCAGTTGCTGGAGGCCTTGCAGCAGATGCGCACACAACTCACGCAGGTGGTGCGCAACGTGCGCAGCGGGTCAGAAAGCGTGGCCACCGCCAGCGTGCAGATTGCCCAGGGCAACACCGACCTGTCGGCCCGCACCGAGAGCCAGGCCAGCGCGCTGGAAGAAACCGCCGCGTCCATGGAGCAGCTCAACGCCACCGTGCGCCAGAACGCCGACAGTGCCCAGCAGGCCAGCCAGCTGGCCGCCAATGCCAGCACCGTGGCCGTGCAGGGCGGTGAAGTGGTGGCGCAGGTGGTGGACACCATGCACGGCATCAACGCCTCGTCGCAGAAGATCTCGGACATCATCGGCGTGATCGACTCCATCGCGTTCCAGACCAACATCCTGGCGCTGAACGCTGCGGTGGAGGCGGCCCGCGCGGGCGAGCAAGGCCGGGGCTTTGCGGTGGTGGCGAGCGAGGTGCGCAGCCTGGCCGGGCGCAGTGCCGAGGCCGCGCGCGAGATCAAGACGCTTATCAGCGCCAGTGTGGAGCGCGTGGCCCAGGGCAGCGCCCTGGTGGACCGCGCCGGCGCCACGATGAGCGAGGTGGTGGGCGCCATCCGCCGCGTGACCGACATCGTGGGCGAGATCAGCGCCGCCAGCCACGAACAGTCCCTGGGCGTGGCCCAGGTGGGCGAGGCCGTGACGCAGATGGACCAGGTGACCCAGCAGAACGCTGCACTGGTCGAAGAGATGGCCGCCGCCGCCAGCAGCCTCAAGAACCAGGCCGAAGACCTGGTGCACGTGGTGTCGGTGTTCCGCCTGGGCGACGATGGCGGCCTGCGCACGGCCGCAGGTGTGCTACGAATTCAATAGCTGCAGCGGCATATTGCACTAGCGCTACCGGTCTGAATGACCCGAATTCCGCTGGAGCGGGCATGAAGGGGCGTCATGGAGGGCCGTACAGCCCCCGGGGTTCAGCCCGCAGGCCCGCGCGCAATGCCCAGTTCGGCCAGTTCCGCGTCGGAGAACACCCGCGAGCGCGTGTGAAAGGCCTTGCCCTCCGGCCCCTCCAGCGAAAACGTGCCGCCCGTGCCTTCGATCACATCGATGATGAGCTGCGTGTGCTTCCAGGTCTCGTACTGCGCGCGCCCGATGTAGAACGGGCAGCCACCGATGTCGCCCAGGTACACATCGCCTGCACCCATCGTGATCTCACCCGGCAGGTAGCAGTTGGCTGCGCTGTTGTCGCAGCAGCCGCCACTCTGGTGAAACATGAGCGCAGGGCCATGCTTTGCTTGCAGAAAGGCCACAAGCTCCAGCGCGGCAGGGGTGGCGATGACTTTTTCGACCATGGTTGTCTCCAGCGTGCAATGCAAAAAACGCGGCCAGTTGGAACAACGAGCCGCGTCAGTAGAAACGTTTCCAGCGGTTCACAAACCGTCTCTGGCTAGGCGCCTCCGTCGCAGACAGTGGCAGCGCCACGGCCAGACGGAGCAACGACGCCAGGGGCGGTTTTTGGACCGCCACCCCAGATCAGAAGAAGCCGAGCTTGTTTTCGCTGTAGCTGACGAGCAGGTTCTTGGTCTGTTGATAGTGGTCCAGCATCATCTTGTGCGTCTCACGCCCAATGCCCGATTCCTTGTAGCCGCCAAACGCCGCATGCGCGGGGTACGCGTGGTAGCAGTTGGTCCACACCCGCCCGGCCTTGATGGCGCGGCCCATGCGGTAAGCCACATTGCCGTTGCGGCTCCACACGCCGGCGCCCAGGCCGTACAGCGTGTCGTTGGCAATGGCCAGGGCTTCGGCTTCGTCCTTGAAGGTGGTCACGGCCAGCACGGGGCCGAAGATTTCTTCCTGGAAGATGCGCATCTTGTTGTGGCCCTTGAACAGCGTGGGCTGCACGTAGTAGCCGCCTTCCAGGTCGCCACCCAGGTGGGCCTGGCCGCCACCGGCCAGCACTTCGGCGCCTTCCTGCTTGCCCAGGTCCAGGTAACTCAGGATCTTGGTGAGCTGCTCTTTGGAGGCCTGCGCGCCCATCATGCTGTCGGTGTCGAGCGGGTTCTGGTGCTTGATGGCGGCCACGCGCTTGAGCACACGCTCCATGAATTGGTCGTAGATGCTTTCCTGGATCAGCGCGCGGCTCGGGCAGGTGCAGACCTCGCCCTGGTTGAACGCAAACAGCACCAGGCCTTCAATCGCCTTGTCCAAGAATGCATCGTCCTTGTCCATCACGTCGGCAAAGAAGATGTTGGGGCTCTTGCCGCCCAGCTCCAGCGTGGCGGGGATCAGGTTGTTGGCAGCGGCC